>Ga0315556_1001702_pt1 | contig 13031 bp, 11 predicted proteins | sample SalMarSW160310MG_FD_202112 | JGI IMG/M metagenome (GOLD analysis project Ga0315556, IMG submission 202112) | Salt marsh sediment microbial communities from the Plum Island Ecosystem LTER, Massachusetts, United States - Salt Marsh Sediment SW1603-10 ...
AAGGCCCGATAGCATCTCGACCTTCTTCAAGGCCGAAAGGCGCTCGGCAGCGGCGTCTAAGCCTGGCTGGTGCGGTTTCATCGGGCTACCGCCATTTCTGCCCCCCTCAGTCCAGATGACGCATCCTTGCCGGCTTGCACCAAAAGATTTCCGGCGGCGACTATTGTCCCCGCGGTTTCCACGCTGCCGCCAGCCGCGGCGCCTCGGCGATCTGGGCAGGGGTTATGAACGTCGCCATGAAATTCCGGAAAAGAGACGCGCCATTGACGTTCTGCGCTGCTGCCAGGCTGCTCCACACAGGGGCGAGGACAAGTTTCTTCTCCACGCCCTGGCCGCCCAAATACATCGCCTCGAGTATCGTCTGAGCGCGCCAGCTGCCCTTCTCAGCCAGTGGCTGCGACAGCTTCAACGCTGTCGCATAGTCGTCCCGGCTGTAGGCCGCAAAACTCTCCTCATCACGCCCCGCCATCGCGGCGCTAGCCATGCACACCAAGAAGCATGCCGTCAGAAATCGCTTCAGCATGACCGTCGACCCCAATTGCTGCGGGCTAGCATAGCTTACCATCGTCAGGCTGGCCAGCATGGCGGCATCGGCGGCGGTGTCGAATCAGAGCTCGCGGGGCCGATCTTCAGGTGAGGGCAAGAGCAAGGATGATGACCAGCAGGCCGCCGATGAAAGCGAGATAGGCATTGAGGTGCCCGGATTGCAGAACCCTGAGCCTGGTGGCCAGCGCAAAGACGGCATCCCTGAGCGGCGCGAACAGGTAAGGCCCGAAAATCGGCGCGACGCCGTGGGAGAATTCCAGCCGGTTGACGAAATAGTGCAAGGTGTGGGCCTCACGTCTTGTTTCCTCGCGCGGTCGGTAGATGAAACTGTAGAAGGTCCGCAGCGCGTTGGAGAAGGTGAGCGCGGTGGTCGAGGCGCTCTCGGGATCCTGATCGAGTCCGCCATACCAGACCGGGACGCGACGCACCGCAAAGCGGCGGCCGGCCACTACCACCAGCGCGACGGGGAAAAGCGCCAGCACCGGCGTCACGACGACGAGGAGGCTCGGCGAGATGAAGGCAAAGCTCGCCGTGAGCGGCACCAGCAACGGCCCGTCATGCATGGCCGATGCCGCGTTGCTGGCGAATTGCGTCTTCACCGCCACGCCCAGCGCCTCGAGCCAGACGGGCATGCCCGCTGCCAGGCAAAGCACCCCCAGCCCGAGCATGCCGACGGCCACTGTGCAAGCCGGCGTGACCGCGGCCGGGCTGCGCGCGGTGCGCCCCAAAAGACCGACGCCGAAAACCTTGATGATGGTGGCAAGGGCGACGGCAACGGTAAGCGCCAGGCCGGCGCCGGCCAGCGCCATGACGAGGCGGGAAACCAGCGAGCCGAGATGAAAGCCCTGGAACACGGTCTGGAACACGAACCATTCCGAGACGAAACCCGCTTGCGGCGGCATGGCCGCCAGGCTCATGGCACAAAAGAGCGCCCCCAATCCGAAAATCCAGGGGCTGCGCCGCAACAGCCCGGTGTGGAAGATGGCGTAACCGCCGGTGGCGCGATAGACGCCGTCCGCAACCAGGAAGAGCCCGCCCTTGGCGAGCGAATGTCCGGCGAGATGGATGAGCGCCACGACCCAGGCAAGGCTCGCCAGCTCGCTTTCGCCGTGCCCGCGGAACAGCAGCGCCGCGCCCAGCATGGCCACGGCGATGGATGCGTTCTCGGCGGTGGAAAAGCTCAGGAGCCGGCGCCAGTCCTCCTGCTGGAAGGCATAGAGTGCTGTGAGGATGGCGCTGGCAACGGCCACGATCACAACGAAGATGCCGATGCCCGTTGCAGCCACGCCAGCATGCGCCGGCGCCCAGTCGATGAGGCCGCGGCTCAAGCCGTAGAAGGCGGCATTCAGCACTAGGCCGGAAAGGATCGCGCCTGAGGCGCCGCTGCCGGCACCGTAGGTCGCAGGGAACCACTCATAGAAGGGCAAGAGCCCGAGCTTGGCTCCGAAGCCAACCACCAGCAGCACGCCAATGACGCTGGCCAGCGACAGGGAAAGGCCAGGCGCTGCCTGCTCAAACGCGGCGAAGGAAAGCGAGCCGCCCGCCACGGCCAGCAGCAACACTGCCGCCAGCAGCGCCACCGCACCGACTTCCAGCAAGCCCAGCATGAACAGCACCGGCCGCCCGGCATCGTCCGACAGCTTCTCGCTGAGGATCATCACGGCACCGCCAAAGCTCATGATCTCCCAGGCGATGAGGAAGGCTGCACCGTTGCCGAGGCCAAACACCCCGAGGGCGCCGATGAGGCTCGCGGCGGCGCCGAACAGCCAGCCCGCTTCGCCCGTGGGTGCCGGCGTCGACAGCCAGCATGCCATGATCGCCGGCACCAGCCCGAAGCCCATGAGCCACAGCGCGCCGCCTGTCAGCTGGAACGTCACTGTCTCGCCCGCCAGCCCGCCCGGCAGGACGATCGCGGCGCTGCCGTTCGGCAGGGCAAGAAGGCTAGCCAGGATCGCTGCACCGGCACCGCCCGCCAGCAGCGCACGGGCGGCGGCAAGGCGCTTGCGCGAGGCGGCGATCAGTGCCGCTGCAATCCACGCAACAAGCGCCAAGAGCAGGAGTTCATTCGCCAAGACGGCTTCCTCTCACCCGCTGCGGTGAGCGCTTGAGAAACATCAAAAGGGCTTCGATGATGGCCGCCGGGTTGGGCGGGCAGCCGGGCAGGTAGACATCGACGGTAAGGACACCTTCGAGACCGTGGCCACAGGCGTAGCCACCCTCGACGATGCCGCCCGAGACGGCGCAGGTGCCGATGGCCATGACCCAGCGCGGCTCGGCCATGGCCTCGTAGGTGGCGCGCAAGGGTTCAAGCATGGCGTGGGTCACCGGACCCGTCACCAGCAGGAGATCGGCGGCGCGCGGCGAGGCGGTGAAGAAGACCCCGAGCCGGTGCAGGTTATAAAAGGCATTGTTGAGCGCCTGTAATTCGGACTCGCAGCCGTTGCACGAGCCGGCATCGACATGGCGCACGTGCAGGCTGCGGCGGAAGCCAGCCGGTGCTGCAACGTCTGAAGCCGGTGCCGCCGCGGCATCGTCACGCCACACGAGGTCATCGCGCCCGGTCACGCCAAATGCCCAGTCGCCGGATGCCGCCACGGCACCTGTGGGGCAGGCTTCGGTGCACAACTGGCACACGATGCAGCGCCCGTAATCGATGTCGAGACGGCCGTCGCCGTTCGCCGGCATGGTGATGGCATGCGTCGGGCAAGCATCGGCGCAGCCCTTGCAGTCGTCGCCGCACAGTTCGGGGTGGTAGCGCGGCATGCCGATGAACCCCGCTTGCCCGTCGTCGCCCTCGGCGAGTGGCCATGGCGCGGTCTGCTTTCCCTGCAACAAACCCAGTAATGTCCATTGTGGCATGGCCTGCTCCTAGCGGTCGCAACCGGCGATGGTGAGCCCGAAGCTCGCCTCGTTGATCGCATAGTCCATCATGTTGGTGTCGTGCACGGTGAAGGGAAAAACCCGCCAGTTGGAAAACGATGGCGATTTGATCTTGACCCGCTTCAACTTGCCGTCCCGGCCGAAATGGACGGCGTAGAACAGCGTCCCGCGCGGTGATTCGCTCCAGCCCAGGCCCTCGGCGCCCGGCCGGATCTTGCAATCGGCGCGCAGCGGTCCCCCGGCAAGCCGGCCGAGCGCCCGCTCGATCAGCGCGATGCCGGCATCGACTTCGGCCATGCGCGCCCGCGCGCGGGCATGGGCATCGCCTTCGCTCCTCACCGCGATATCGGGGGAAAGCTCGCCATAAGCGGCATACGGGTGATCGCGCCTGAGATCGCGGTCAATGCCGGAGGCGCGCTCGATCGGCCCCGTGGCTCCCTGGTCGAGGGCGACGCGATGATCGAGCCTTCCGGTGGTGATGAGACGGTCGAGATGGCTGTCGGTGGATTCCATGTGGCGGGCATAGGCGGAGAATTTCCCGTGCAGTGCCTGAAGCTCGCCAGCGAGCCAGCCTTGCGGATCGAGGTCGCGGCGCAGGCCCCCGATGGTCACCAGGCTACGCAGCAGACGGCTTCCGGCGAGGCGCGCATTGAGCTGCTTGGCCCTTTCTTCCAGGAGCTTGCCCTCGGCCTCGCCCACCTTGAGGGTTGTGGTGTGGCAGAGATGGCCGAAATAGTGCAGGTGGTTGTAAAGTCGTTCCATCTCGGCGAGCACCACGCGCAACAGCCGCGCCCGCGCCGGCACCTCGCAACCCGCCGCAGCCTCCACCGCTTGGCAATAGGCGAGCGCGTGAGCCACACTGCCGATGCCGGAAACACGCTCGGCCAGCACCACCCCCTGATCGGCCTCAAGGCCCTCGAAGCGCTTTTCCATGCCGCGATGCTTGAAGAACAGACGCGGCTGGAAATGCAGGATCGATTCACCGACATAGAAAAAAAGAAATTCACCCGACTCCAGCACATCGGCGCGCACCGGCCCGAACGGCAAGAGCTGCACGTCGGCACCGGCACCGGCGAGATCGGGAATTTGTTGCCGCTTGCGCTCGACTACAAGTGGCCGCTCCGCCGGATAGCCGGGGTCGAGCGGCGGGTGTCCAGCCGCGACGCCTTCATGCAGGACCAGACGGTGTGGCTGCGGATGGTCGCTGAACGAGATTCCGAAGAGGTCGGTGATCTCGCGCTCGTACCAGCTCAGGAGCGGGCAGATGCCGGCAAGGCTGGGCACCGGGCCATCCGGCTCGCAGCGCCATTGGGCAAAGGCCGCCTGGTGCGGCAGGCTGGCGACGTAGCGCAATTCGAGACGGTTCGGCTCGGGATACCACGCATAGGACATCTGCATGCGACCGCCGACCTTCAAGAGATCACCTGCAGCGCCTTTCAGGTCAGCCGGGCGCAACGATAGGGGTTGTGGGGCGCTCATGGCTGCACTCCCGCAAGGGCGTGGGCGACCGCCACGAAGTGCGCCCACAGGCCGCTTGGCCACCACAGGCCGAGCACCAGCAGCGGCGCCAGCGCCAGCCACATCGGCGCGATGCACCAGGCGCTCACCTTGAGCGGTGAGGCATCGCTCTCGGCGTCGCCGAAATACATGCCGCGGAAATGGTTGAGGAAGCCGATGAAGATGACGATCAGCAGCGCCGCCATGGCGGCGGTGGCCCAGGCAAATCCACGCTCCAGCCCGGCCCGCAGGATGACCAGTTCACTCAGGAAGAGGCCGAAGGGCGGCGCCCCGGTGATCGCCACGGCGCCCGCCAGCCACAAGGGGCCCATGACAGGGGCGCGCCGCCACACGCCGTGGATGGCTGCGATCTCCTTGGAGCCACAGGCGCGCATGACATTGCCGGCGCCAAAGAACATCGCCGACTTGTTCAGCGAATGGTTGAGCATGTGGTAGAAGGCGCCGGCGATGCCGAGCGGTCCGCCGAAGCCGAAGCCCAGGGCGATGACCCCCATGTGCTCGACGCTGGAATAGGCCATGAGGCGCTTGATGCCCTCCTGGCGCACGATGAACAAGGCGCCGACCAGCAGCGATGCCACCCCGAAGGCGACCAGCGCCGTACGGGCAAGGCTTCCGACGGTGGCCGCATCGGCGATCGTCAGATAGCGCACGATCCCCAGCATCGCCCCATTGAGGAGCGCCCCCGACAGCATGGCCGAGATCGGGGCCGGGCTTTCGCTGTGGGCATCGGGCAGCCAGGCATGCATGGGCGCAAGGCCGACCTTGGTACCGTAACCGACCAGCACCAGAAGGAAGGCGAGAACCGCCAGCGCCGGGTTCATCTTGGGCGCGGCCGCGCGCAGGGCTTCCCACGTCATGTCGTAGGTGGGACCAAGCACGAAGCTGCCGGCCCAGTAGAAGAACAGCGTGCCGAGCAGCGCCAGGCTGATGCCGGCCGAGACGATGATGATGTATTTCCACGCCGCCTCGATGCTTTCAGGTCCACGCTCGAAGCCGACGAGGAAAGTACTGACCAGCGTCGTCAACTCGATGGCGATCCAGTAGAGCCCGGCATTGTTCATCACCGCGCTCAACAGGATCGTCAGGGCAAAGCCGGCGAACAGCGCATAGAAGACCCACAGCCTGTCGTTCTCGCCGACCAGCCGCATGTAGCCAACCGAAAAGATCGAGGCGAGGAGGTAAACGAGCCCGGTGCACAGGATCACCCAGGCGCCGGTCAGGTCGAGCACAATGTAGTGGTTCCAGAAGTAGCGGGGACCATCGGCGCTGAGCACCGTCAGCGTAACCGCCGTCACGGCGACGATGAGGCTGGCAGCAAGATTGAGGATTTCGGCAAGCTGCGCCCGGCGCACCACGACGCATGTCGCCGCCGCGATGGCGGGCGCCAGCATCATGATGAGGATGAGCGCAGCGGTCATCGTCAGCCCACCAAACGCTTGAGGTCGAGGCTTGAAGTGCTGCCGACATGGGCGACGAGATACTGCACCAGCATGCCAAAGCAGGCGACGACAATGAGGAGGTCGAACAGGATGACGATCTCGATGAGCATCGGCATGCCGGGCACCAGGATCTGGGCGCCGAGAAAGATGCCGTTCTCGAGCACCAGAAGGCCAAGGATCTGGCTGAGAGCCTCGTGACGCACCGCCAGCATGAGAAACCCGATCAGCTTCATCGACAGCATGACCGTCAGCGCCAGCACCGCCACCGTGCCGGCCAGTCCCAGCGACTGCCCGACGTGATAGGCAACCGTCAGCGAGAAGATGACGCACAGGGCGCCGGCGACCAGGGCCGAGCTCGGCTGCAGGATTTCGTGGATCTCGCGCGCCACGTTGAGGCGGCGGATGATGCGCCAGATGAGCCAGGGGAGTACGACGCCGCGAAACAGCGCCGTCAGCGCCGCAATGACATAGAGTTCGGGGTAGTGACCCACGACGCCCACCGCCGCCGACAGGGCCGCGATCACCCAGGATTCGGCGGCAATGGCATAGAGGTAGTTGTTGAGCCAGCGCGAGCCGAGCATCACGAAGGCCAGCATCAGGCTGACGATGGCGAGTAGGCTGATGATCGAGGCGGCGAACGGCGTGAGGCTGGTTACAAGCATGTTCACACCAGTTGGGTTGATATGATGGCGAGGATGGCGAAGACGAAGGAGGCCGCCAGCAATTCCTGGTAGCGGTAGAAACGCAGCCGCGACTGCGCCGTCTCGACCACCACGACGACTGCGGCAACGAAGAGGAATTTTGCCGCCATCGATGCAAGTGAGCCGGCGACGCCGATGGCCGTGCCTTGATGCGACAGGCCCCATGGCAGCAGCAGCACGTTGCAGAAGATGGTGTAGAGGATGAACTGCTTCATCATCGAGGCCCACTTGAAAATGCCGAGCAGCGGGCCGGAATATTCGAGAATGCGCGCCTCCTCGATCATGTAGATCTCGATGTGGGTGCTGGAGTGGATCGGCAGCCGGTCGGTCTCCACGATGAGGAGGATGAAGAAGGCCGCGATCAGGAACAGATGGGACGGATTCCAGTAGGCGGCCAGGTTGTCGACGAGCAGGTGATTGACGACGAAGGGCAGCATCGCCTTGGCGATGAGGGTGATGCCGACGAAGACGAGAATGAGGGTCGGTTCCGCCAGGATCGCCACCATGACGGCGCGGCTTGAGCCGATGCCGCCATAGGCGCTGCCTGTATCAAGCCCGGCAAGCACTACCATGAAGGAACCAAGCGTGAGGATGAGGGCGCCGCCGAGGATGTCGCCCATGTCCGACAGCGGCAGTGGATAGTCAGTGAGCACGGGGATGAGGATCGGAACCGTCATCATCGCGGTGAAGGCGACGAACGGTGTTGCCCAATAGATCCACGAAGCGGTTTCCGGGACGATGATCTGCTTGTGGAACAACTTCCACAGGTCGCGGTAGGGCTGGAAGATGCCTGGCCCCTGTGCCAGTTGAACACGCTCCTCGAATTGTACGATCACCCCTTGCAGCAACGGCGCCAGGCCAATGACGGCGAGCACCTGGCAGACCTGCAGGATAATGTCGCGGCCGATCATGCGAGCGTCCTCGGCGAGCGGCTACAGGCGCAATCACAGCGGGCGCAACCCGCGACTTCGGATCGAGCGGTCGGATGGGGCAGGGCGGGCAATCAAGTCTCCTTTCGTCCAAACCGGATGAAAGGAGTCATCAGCCCCAAGGGCGGTTCAAGGCGGAACTCCATCGCCTTGCTGGCCAAGCCAGCTACCGGCAGCCAGTATGAAGTACCGCCAATGCCTGTCAAGCCAAATTGTGTGGCATTTCATGCCTCGGATGGCATGGCAGGCGGCCCGCCTCCTGGCACAGCGAGCGCCGGCACGGCTTAAGCGCGCGAGATGGAGGCCGGTTGGTGATGCGACGAAACGTAGGGGCGCAGGTGATGCAGCAATTCGTCACCGAGTTCCATCGCGCGGTTGGCATCGACCTGCGCCAGATGGATGTATTCGTCGCGCACTTCGTCCGACAGATGCGACGGTGACGCCAACGCGTGGAGGCGTTCCGACAGTGCCGACACGCGGGTGTAGAAGTAGGTCAGTTCGCGCGGCAGCGGAGCGTTGAACACGTCGAGATGACCGGCATTGGCCTCGTAGACGACGACGTGCGGCATTTCGGCCACGCATTCCGTCGCCGCGGATTGAGCGACCAGACCCGGCACGTGATCCTGCAGGACCGGATTTCGTTCGATGGCACGCAGCACAGCAGCGATTTCACCAACGAATGCCGAAGCCAGGTTGCGCCGGGTGCGCCGGGCACCAAATCTGAATGCGAACCACATCTCGGGCCCTCACCGGTCATCCGGTAAGTCCCATGCCGCGTGCGGCGATCTGGTGTTCGTCAACTAAGAAAACCTACCGCGCGCAACACAGGTAGGAAGCATCATGCCAACGCCAAATTCTGCAGGAACCTGCACCCGCGGTGGCAACAAAAATCTAAAGGTCATCGCGGCGCCGGTCAATCAGGTAATCATCGCCCAGGATATGGGCCATCACCTATCATTCTGTTCCAGGCGCGCCATCTCGCGATGCATCACGTAGGGGCCCGGCCGCCGGTGCAGAGCGCGCTGCCGGCTGCTATTCAGCCTCCGCCGGCGGCTCAAGGGGGCGCGGACCCAGGCAACGTGGGTATCAGGTGCGGCAGATTGAACGCATTCATTGAAGGCCGAGAGGGCCGGCACCATATGCGCGATGAGACGGTTCTTGAGCCGCCAGCGCATTTTTCCATGGGGTGGCATGCATCAACCAGATTAATCGGGGTTTCCATGAGAATTGCAGTGACTGCGGCGAGCGCCGCTATGGCCCTTGCGTGCTTTCTGGCGCCAGCCCACGCGGGCGAAGTGAGCCTGAAGGCGGACGCCATCCAGCAGCTGTTCCCTGGCTATTATCAGGCCGAAGTCTACGGTGGCTACACCTTGCTGATCCACGCCAAGTCCGGCGGAAAGCTGGAAGGCAAGGCCTTCGGGCGTGAGGACAAGGGAAAATGGACCATTGTTGGCGATAGGTTATGCGTGAGCTGGAAGAGTTGGACCAAAGGGCAGTCCAAGTGTGGCGACATCGTCCGCGCGGGCGACTGGTTCATAGCTCGTAATCAAAAAGAGGGCCAACTGCTGCGCTTTACCGCGGTTGCTTCGGACAAATTCGAACAGCAAGTTGCCAGCGCTTCCGGCCTCGATCGCAACTAGTCATCCATCGTGGACTGGGTCGCAATTCGTCCTGCCGCCAGCCAGCCAGTACGCGCCAACTAGCCTTGCGGACGAGCCCAGGTGGCATCGTGCGCAAGGTTGGCACGATGCTTGCCTCCCTGCTTATTGCACGTTGAGAGGTCTCGATTCAAATTCAGCGGTCTGGAAGGAGCACTCAATGCAAAATCTCGCTTCGACCCAAAATCGGCGCCCTATCGGTGGCCTAAAGTACCGCCTGATGTTGGTATGTGCCCTATTTCTGGCTTCGGCCTTGATTTCAAACAGCACAGCCAACGCTGGTACATGTCCAGAGGCAAGCGTGGCAATCAAGGCGGGCAAGGCCTTCCTGAAGGCCGCAAGGACAGGCCATACGTCCGATTTTGCTTCGGCGTTGGCGACCTATTCCGACATGACCCAGATTTCGATGTTCGGTCTCGGCAAGTACCGTTCATCGCTGCCTCCAAGGCTGGCAGCTGAATATGTGAGTCTGAGCAGTCGATATGTGGCCAGCACGCTTAGCGGCTTTGCACGTAAGTTCAGAGCCAATTCCATCGAGTTCGTCGATTGCCAGGGGGATCAGGTGATAACCCGTCTCAATTTTGGCGGTGGACGCCGGCCCCAGCGTGTCATCTGGCGCTTCGCCCACGGCAAGGTGATCGATATCAATGTCCAGAATGCGTGGCTGGTTCAGCTTCTGCGTAGCAATTTCGTCGGCATTCTGAACGACGCCGACGGCAACATCGGCACCTTGCTGTCCACCATCAAGGTCGCCTCGGACGGCTGAAACGGCAGCAGCTGAATTAGATCAGAGGCATGTTGCGTCCTTGCTGCACCGCGCGGCCGGGCAGCATTTAGCCCGAGCCGGCGGCGTGCCGTGTCACTCCCACCGGCGTGATGCACCCAGTTCGGCCTTTGGTGGCGTTGCCACCGACACAATGCTCTCATCCGTTGTATGTCAGGTGGCCTCATGACCGCCAGCCTGCCCTACGACAGATGGCCAATAGCTCTCCCTACCATCGCCTAATCAGCCACTGCGTCTTTTGGTACTGAGCCTTGAGTCTTGCGTTCCGCAGAACTCCGATACGCCAGATACTTGCGCTGTGTGGAAATATGGTCTGCCAGATACCTGGCGTCGTGCCAGACGCCCCAGATGAAGGAAGACCCCCGTCGAGACTGCCACGGCAATCCCAGGAAATAGATCCCGGGCTCGGCCGAAACGCCGCGCTGGTGCCTCGGCCTGCCTTTCTCGTCGAAGGCATCGACCTGGAGCCAGCTGAAATCGAGCGCGAAGCCTGTTGCCCAGATGATCGCGGTGATGCCAGCCTGGCGCAAGTTCAGTTCGAGAATGGGGTTAGTGACGCAATCAGGATCCGGGTCGATAACGCGAGCATCGGGCTCCTCGGGAAGGTCGAGGCCATTGCGGACGATATAAGCGTCGGCTTCATCAAGCAGGGACAGGTAGTTGGCGTCCCCTTGCGCGATATTGGACGCCAGATCCGGCCTGAAGGTCACCACGCCGTCCCTGAAGGACTCCGTCCGGCCGACGAGCGTCATCCCTCGCGTGGCAAGGCGCCGGAAGTCGATCGTATGGCCGCCGTCGGCGCCGCTCACGGCGATCGTGACATGTTCGGCGCCTGCCGGTGGGGCCGCGGCATCCCACTTGCCGAGGACCCCCAGCCACCAGACGAAGTCACGGCCGCGATAGCTTCGAGGAGGACGGTCGTGCGGGCCGATCGAGAGGTAAACCCGCTTGCCCATATGAAGGAGTTCGTCCGCGATCTGCACTCCCGATGACCCTGCGCCGACCACCAGCACCGCCCCCTCAGGCAACTGCCCGGGATTGCGGTAAGCGTTGGAATGGATCTGCAAGATTCCTGCATCTCCAGGAACAACGGCTGGAAAGATGGGGCGTTGGAACGGTCCGGTGGCGGCCACCACAGTATTGGCTTCGATTACGCCATCCGACGTTTCGACACGGAAGCCGGACCTGCCAATATTCTTTTGGACAACCGTAACCTCCACGCCACAGCGGATGGGTGCTGAGATCTTTTCTGCGTAAGCGACAAAATAGTCCGCAACTCTCTCCTTGGGGGCAAAGTCGTCAGGATCGATATCGGAAAGCTCCATACCCGGAAATCGATCATGCCAGGCCGGACCATTGGCAACCAGGGAGTCCCATCTTTGCGAGCGCCAGCGCTCGGCAATGCGGTGCCGCTCCAGAACGAGGTGAGGCACGCCACAGTCGCTCAGATGCTCGCTCATGGCTATGCCTGCCTGGCCACCGCCAACAACCAGCACCTCAACTTTTCCAATTGACATTTCTGGGTCCTGTTCTGCCAATCAAGAATGTTCAGCCATTGCGACGGAATTGGATAAGTCCAAGTTCGCTATCGACAGGCAAGAAAACTCGATCAAAGAATGGTTTGAACTTCGGCGTACGGTAAGGTCCTTGATCGCCACAACTCTTCCCTGGCTGCGCTTCTCCCCCCATCCGCCAGTTACCCTTCAGAGCTTTTCGAGACGGACATCTTAGAGTCAGCCAAAAGGTATGTCTAACGAAGCAGTGAATGTCTCACTTGGGTCAAACAGCGACTTTGAATTTCGCAGGCTTCACGATCCAATGACCGAAGGGCCCCAGAAGTGGCGTTGTCACATTGATCGGCTGCTTGATGCCCGTGGATGCGATAGCATGAGCTCATGACGAAGATCAGCTATCGCGGCCACCGCTTTCCACCAGAGATCATCCGGTATGCCGTCTGGTTGTATTTTCGTTTCCCTCTGAGTTTTCGTAATGTCGAAGACCTGCTCGCAGAACGCGATATCGACGTTTCCTACGAGACCGTCCGGCGCTGGTCGCTGAAGTTCGGTCTGGCCTATGCAAAAAGGCTCAGGGCGTCTCGCTCGCAACCCGACGCCCGCTGGCATCTCGACGAGGTCTTTGTCTCGATCAATGGCAGGCGGATGTATCTGTGGCGCGCCGTCGACAGCGAAGGTGAGGTGCTGGATGTCCTGGTGCAATCCCGCTGCAACAGGACGGCTGCGCTGAAGTTGATGCGCAAATTGCTCAAGAAGCAATGTTTCGCACCGGACATGATCGTGACGGACAAATTGCCGTCCTATGGTGCCGCGTTGGTCGATCTCGGCATGAACGACAAACACGTAACCGGCGGGCGCAGGAGCAATCGGGCCGAGAACTCTCATCTGCCGATCCGGCTGAGGGAGCGACGAATGCAGCGCTTCAAGTCGACCGGTTCAGCCCAGAGATTTCTTTCGACCCACGCCGCCGTCTACAACACCTTTTACGTCCAGCGCCACCTCATCTCAAGGAAGACACTTCGCCAATTTCGAAGCGGCGCTATGAGGATTTGGCAAGCCGTG
>Ga0315556_1001704_pt1 | contig 13029 bp, 11 predicted proteins | sample SalMarSW160310MG_FD_202112 | JGI IMG/M metagenome (GOLD analysis project Ga0315556, IMG submission 202112) | Salt marsh sediment microbial communities from the Plum Island Ecosystem LTER, Massachusetts, United States - Salt Marsh Sediment SW1603-10 ...
GACGCGCCGCCCGAGATGCTCGGCGCCGAAGGCCTGGGCCGCGTCCTCAATCAGACTCAGGTCATGCTCCCGAGCCAGCTCGGCGAAGGCCCCCATCTCGGCTGGATGACCGAAGATGTGCACCGGAAGTATGGCGCGGGTGCGCGGACCGATACGGCGGCGCACGCTCTCGGGGTCGACATTAAAGCTTGCGGAGTCCAGGTCGGCAAACACGGGGGTCGCCCCGACCATGGAGATGGCTTCGGCACTCGCAAAGAAGGTGAACGGCGATGTGATGACCTCATCGCCGGGACCCAGGCCAAGGGCGCGAAGGGACAAGACCAGGGCGTCGGTCCCATTGGCCACGGCCACCCCCCAGCGCGTGCCCACGTAAGCGGCGGCCTCCTGCTCGAAGCCCCGCACGTTGGGACCCAGGATGAAGGTGCCGCTCTCCCCCGCCTCGGCGATGCGGGCGAACCATTCCTCCCGCAGCCCCCCGAATTCCTCCCGCAGACTGAGATACGGGACGCTGTCCAGGGGTTGCCCAACGGATTTGCTCATCGCTGCTCTCCCGCAAGGCTCAACGAGCCAGGACCTTCTCTTTCACCCGGAGCGCCACATCCAGGGCCTTCAGGCCGGCGTGCCCGTCCACCAGAGGGCGGGCGCCGGTACGCACGCATTGCACGAAGGCGGCCAGTTCGGTGTCCAGGGGCTTGACGGGCTCGACCTGGACCTGCTCGCGCACGATCTCGGGCCACTCGCTGCCCGCTTGTGGCCGGGTGTAGGCGGTGTCGAGCCGCTGCTCGATGAAATCCAGAGCCTCGTAGCGGTTCTCCTCGAACACCCGGATGCGCCGCGACTTGCGGTCGGAGACCCGGCTCGCAATGACATTGGCGACCGCGCCGTTAGCGAACTCGATCCGGGCATTTGCGATGTCGATGTGCGCAGTGAGCACGGGTGTGCCCGCCGCCGCGATGGAGATAATCTCGGCATCGACCAGGGAGAGAATGATGTCGATATCGTGGATCATGAGGTCCGAGATGACATCCACGTCGGTCGCGCGTGGGACGAACGTCCCCATCCGGTGCGCCTCGACGAAACGGGGCCGGGAGATGCGCTCGGCGAGCGCCATGACTCCGGCGTTGAAACGCTCCAAGTGACCGATCTGCAGGGTGGCACCGCTACGTTGGGCGAGCCCCACGAGCTCCCTGGCCTCCGCCACCGTCGCAGCGACCGGCTTCTCCATCAGCATGTGGATGCCGCGTTCCAGGAAGGGGCGTGCAACCGACAGGTGGGCCGTGGTGGGCACGACGATGCTGATTGCATCCGCCCGCTCGAGCAACGGCTCGTGGGTCTCCAAGGCGGCGCAGCCGCACTCGGCAGCCACGCGCTGGGCGGTCGAGGGGTCCGTGTCGACGACGCCAACCAGATCGACGCCCTGCATACGCGAATAGATCAGGGCATGGAAACGCCCCAGATAGCCGACGCCGACGACCCCTACCCTCAACAGCTCGGCCATGGCGAACACCCCCTCATCAAACGGGCGACGGACTCGGTCAAGACGGTGACGGTGTCAGGAAGGAGCTCGCCCTGCCGGGCTGATCAACCACGCGGGTCGGAGGACACTCGGAGCAAAGGCGGCACACCGGCGTGACCGGATCCGGCCTGAGCGCCCACTTGCAGCACCAGAGTCGCGGCCAAGGCGAGCGCAACCGCGATGATCAGGCTGATCAGAAGGTCGGGCTTTCTTTTTCGCCGGCTGTTCAAGGCTGCGATCCGGCCGGAGTCAAAGGGTCCGGCAGGCTTGTTGTTGTCAGTCAGGTCGTGCGATAACCCGCCCTTGGCCTATCCGGCATCCTGGCCCCCGGAAGGCTGCCCATAATTCTGTCACAACATCTGTTGATTGCAAGCCGAGGCTGATCCCAGTGGTGCATATCGAGAACAACGTCCAAGACTTGATCGACGTGGTCGCGGAGCGACTCACTCGGCTCGCACGAGCCGCGGAGCGGGAAGCTCGGGTGTTTCACCTTGCCCTGAGCGGCGGAAATACGCCGCGGGACTTGTACCGGCGACTTGCGGAGCCGACGCTCTCCGAGCGCATCCCCTGGCCCATGTGCCAGCTCTGGTTTGGCGACGAGCGCTGCGTCCCCCCCCAGCACCCCGACAGCAACTACGGGATGGCCCGCCAGACCCTGTTCGGTCCACTGGGTCTTGCGGCGCGTCAGGTCCATCGGATGCATGGCGAGGCGCCGGACCCCCACCGGGCCGCCGCCGCGTACGCCGAGGAGCTGGGAGCACTGCTGCCCCAAGAGAACGGCTGGCCGATCTTCGACCTGGTGCTGCTCGGCATAGGCCCGGACGGGCACATCGCATCCCTGTTCCCGGGATCGGCCAATCTGGCCGCCACGGACCGATTCGTCTCGGCCGCACACATCTCCGAGCAGCGCGGCTGGCGGATCAGCCTGACGCTTCCGGTCATCCGCGCCGCGCGCCACGTCCTCGTGCTGGCGGCCGGTGCGACCAAGGTCGACATCCTCACTCGCGTCCTGGCCCGAGCCCCCAGCGCCGAGGATCGGGCGCTGCCCGCGGCACGACTCAGGGATCTGCCCCAGCTGGAGTGGTATCTCGACCGGCAGGCCGCGGCAGGACTTCCGGCCTGAGGCTGAGCCCCTGTCGTTGCCCCCCGTCTGTCGGCCGTGGTGGCCGGGCCCGATAGCAGCGCGCCTTGCGTTCCAGCCCCCCCCGGCTTACCGTTTTGCTGAATGAGCGCAGGCGCTCGGAGATATCGAATATGGTCAGCTCCCACCACATCAGCATCGACGTCCAAACCAGCTATGTCGACGCCCAGTCCGAGCCCGATGCCAATCGGTACGTGTTCTCCTACACCATCACCATCCGTAACATCGGGCAGATGCCCGCCAAGCTGCTCAACCGCCACTGGATCATCCGGGACTCCAACGGCAAGGTGCAGGAGGTACGGGGAGAAGGGGTCGTCGGCGAGCAGCCGCACCTCAAGCCGGGTCAAGGGTTCCGCTACACCAGCGGCGCGATGATCGAGACCCCGGTGGGCACCATGGAGGGCAGCTATGAGATGCTGGCCGACGACGGGACGCGCTTCGAGGCCCCGATTGCACCCTTTTCCCTGTCCATACCGAGGACGCTGCACTGAGCGGGGTCGACGCCCGAGCGCGTCCGGACCCGAGCCCGCGGGCGGGCCGGCGCGGGCCCTAGCACTTCGATGGCGATCTACGCGATTGGGGACGTCCAGGGCTGCCTGAGGGAGCTGCAGGCGCTGCTCGATCGCCTTGTGTTCGATCCTCGCCGGGACCGACTCTGGCTCACCGGGGACCTCGTGAACCGCGGGCCCCAGTCCCTGGAGGTCTTACGCTTCGTCAAGGGGCTCGGCGAAGCCGTGGTGACCGTGCTCGGCAACCATGACCTGCACCTGCTCGCCCTGGCCGAAGGCGGGCCGACAAAGGGCTCGACATCAGGCCTGGAACAGGTGCTCAAAGCGCCTGATCGCGACGAGATCCTACAATGGCTGCGCACCCGCTCCCTGCTCCACCACGATCCCGATCTCGGCTTCACCTTGGTGCATGCGGGGCTCCCGCCGCAGTGGGATCTGCAGACTGCCCGCGCGTGTGCCCGGGAGCTTGAGTCGAGGCTCGCGCATGCCAACCACGGCACCTTCCTGACCGCCATGTATGGGGACAAGCCCGACCTCTGGGACAATGGGCTGAGCGGGACTGATCGACTGCGATTCATCACCAACTGCCTCACGCGGCTGCGCTACTGCGACAAGGAGGGCCGCCTCGCGCTCCGAGAGAAGGGCCCGCCGGGCACCCAGCCGCCCTCCCTCTACCCCTGGTTCCTCGCGCCCGGGCGGCGCAGCGCGGGAGATCGTATCCTGTTCGGGCACTGGTCCTCTCTGGGCTTCGGCCGTTTCGGCAATACCTGGGCCCTGGACAGCGGCTGCCTTTGGGGCGGGGCGCTCACGGCGTTGCGCATCGATCTGCCCAACCCCCGGGCCCTGCATCAGCCGTGCGCTGGCGCACACCTGCCCTCGGGACGGCGTCAAACCCAGGCCATGTCAAGGACATCAGCTGTCGGCGCGTTGGGACCGAGGGGCGAATAGCGCCCCGCAACGGCCTGCGCAGGTGCGACGCCGTGGAGTCCGCCGAGATGCTGGATACGCTCATTCTGGTGGAGACGCCTGAAGGCATAGAGCTCGGCCTGCGCCTGGCCGGACCTTTGCCGCGCATGCTCGCCTGGCTGATCGACGCCGTGATCCGTTTTGCGCTGCTTTACGCCCTGGCGCTCGGGCTCCTCCTGCTCGGCGCCTTCGGCGTCGGCATGCTGTTCCTCGCAGTGTTTCTGGTGGAATGGCTCTATCCCGTGGCCTTCGAGCTGCTGATGGAAGGGCAGACCATCGGCAAGCGCGCCCTGGGGCTGCGGGTGCTGTGCGACGACGCAACCCCTGTGACCCTGTCCGCATCGGTGCTGCGCAACCTGCTGCGGGCGGTGGACTTCATGCCGGTCTTCTACGGGCTCGGGGTGGCTGTCATGCTGTCAAACCGCTCCTTCCAGCGGCTCGGCGATCTCGCCGCCGGCACCCTGGTGGTCTACGTTGACCAGCCCCAGCGAAGCGAGAAGTTGACGTCGGCGCCGCCGCTGTCGCCCCCGGTCGCCCTCACCGCGGAAGAGCAACAGGCATTGATCGCCTTTGCGGAGCGACTACCGGAGCTCTCGTCCGAGCGAGCGCAAGAGCTGGCGTCCCTCGCAATACCGCTCGGGGCCGAGGGCAAGGCTCCGACCCCGGAGCGCTTGGTGCGCCTAGCCAGCTGGCTGGCCGGATCGCCGTGAAACAGAATCTGTTCCGGGCACACAACGAGGAGACCTGGGAGGCGTTGGAAGCGGCGCTGGCCAAGGGCTCCCCCCAGGCGCTGCAGGCTCGCTTTCCTCGGCTGTATCGCCGGGTCTGCCAGCACCTGGCCCTCGCCCGCACGCGGCTCTACAGTGCGCGTCTCATCCAACGGCTGGAGCACCTGGTGCTCGCCGGTCACCAGCGCCTCTACGGCAGCGCCCGGGAGCATCGCGGCAGGCTCAGTGCCTTCTTCGGACGCGATTTTCCGGCCGCGGTTCGGCGGGAATGGCGTCTCGTCCTAGTCAGCGCCCTGGTCTTCTTCCTGCCCCTGGGGGCGATGCTGGTGGCGCCTCAGCTCGACCCCGACATCGTCTACACGGTCTTGGACCCGGGGACGCTACGGGAGGTCGAGGCCATGTACGAGCCCGGGCAGGCTCGGATCGGACAGAGCCGGGGGTCGGACTCGGACGTGATGATGTTTGCCTTCTATGTCTACAACAACATCGGCATCGGCTTTCGCACCTTCGCCGGCGGCCTTCTATTCGGCCTGGGAGCACTGTTCAGCCTCGCCTACAATGGCCTGTTCATCGGCACGGTGGGTGGACACCTGGTGCGCATCGGCTACGGCAGTACCTTCTGGCCGTTCGTCGCCGGACACAGTGCCCTGGAGCTGACCGCTGTGGTGCTGAGCGGTGCCGCCGGCCTGCGCCTGGGGCTCGCCCTGATCGCTCCCGGTCGCTACAGCCGCCGCCAGGCCCTGCGACGCGCCGCCTCGCGGGCCGTACCCGTCATCGGCGGAGCCGCAGCCATGTTCTTGGCGGCCGCCTTCGTGGAAGGCTTCTGGTCCTCCATGACGTTCATTCCAGCCCCCCTCAAGTACGGGCTTGCCCTGGCACTCTGGGTGCTGGTCATCGGCTATTTCCTGCTGCAGGGCCGCACCGGCCATGGAGATTGAGCGCATCACCACCGCGGTGCGCCCGCGCTCCCCCTGGGAGGCCATGGACCTGGGGTTTCACATGGTGAGGCGCTGGTGGCGTGCGCTCTTCGCACCCTGGGTGCTCGTGCTCGGCGGCTTCGCGGCGACCATCATCGGGTCGCTCAGGAGCTCGCCGTTCACCTGCCTCACCCTGCTGTGGCTGTGCAAACCACTCTATGACCGCGTGCCCCTGTACGTGCTTTCGCGAGCCCTGTTCGGGGCACCCCCAGGTTGGCGGGAGAGCCTTGCCGCGCTGCCGCGGCTGCTCAGAACCGACCTGGGATGGACCCTCGTGCACCGCTTTGATCTGGTGCGCTCGTTCGATCTTCCGGTGAGGCAGCTGGAAGGGCTACGCGGCGCACAGGCGCGCCGTCGCCTGCGCGTCCTGCAGAAAACGGCACGAAGCCATGCGGCCGGGATGACGGGGCTGTTCATTATCCTCGAGACGATCTGTTTCATCTCCGCCCTGTGGATCATTCCCATGCTGCTCCCCGAGGGCGTGGACAGGGATCTGCTGGAGCTCGTGCTGGTGCGCGGGACACACGAAGGCTGGCTACCCTGGGCGCTGGTCGGCGTCTATCTTTTCTCCATCCTGGTGCTGGAGCCTTTCTACGTCGCCGCCGGCTTCGCCCTGTACCTGAACCGCCGCACCGAGCTCGAGGCCTGGGACGTGGAGCTGCAGCTCCGACGCCTGAGCCACCGGCTGGGCTCACGGGAGGTGCTGGCCGCCTGTCTCGCGGGCTTGATTTGCTGGACCGGGCTTGTTCCCGACCGGGCCTGGGCCGGGGCCCCCTATGAGCCGCCACCCGTCGCCGCGGCCCTGCGGCCTGAGACCGACTCCAAGACCGTGATCGAGTCCGTTCTCGCCAACCCGCTGTTTCAACGCTACCGCGAGGTGGAGGTCTGGAGATTCAGGCGTAGCGACGGGCAGGACCGCAACCGCGTCTGGTACGACCTGGGCATCGGCCGTCTGCTGGCCAATCTCACCGAGACCCTATTGTGGGTCGGACTGCTCGTCGCGGTCGTCCTGCTTCTGGTGCATCGCAAACGCTGGATGGCCGGACTCGGCTGGGGCCGGCCACCGGCCCCGCCCGAGCCTGGGCCTCCTGAGATCCTGTTCGGTCTAAACGTTCGACCGGAATCCCTGCCCGAAGACCTGCCCGGCACCGCCCGGGGCCTGCTGGCGGATGGCAATGCACGCGAGGCGCTCGGACTGCTCTACCGGGGCGCCTTGGCGGCACTGACTCACGGACAGGGCGTGCCGCTCAGCGGTAGCGACACCGAGGGCGATTGCCTGCGCAAGATTAATCAGCGAGTCGATAATGCGCGGCTGCACCTCGCATTCCACGAGCTCACAACCCTCTGGCGGGAGGCCGCCTACGCACATCGATTGCCCGAGCATACCCGGATCCTGGCATTGCTCGAAGCCTGGAACGGCGTTTTCGGAGGCCCGGGTTGAGCGCTCGGCGCTGGCTTCTCGGCCTGTGCCTGATCGCGCTGGCCGCCGGCCTCACGTACTGGCTCGCCACTCACCTGGAGCACCGCGTCGAGCGGCTGGACCGCGGGTTCGTGGGGGAGGCCCGACGCAACCCCTATCTTGCCTGCGAGCACTTCCTGAGACGGATGGGCGTCCCCGCGCGCAGCCTGGCCAACCCCAAGGCCCTCGACAAGCTACCACCGGCCGATGAGACCATCCTGATCCCGACCGAGCGCGCGACCCTGGGCGAGGCACGCAGCCGCGCGCTCCTCGACTGGGTGAAACGGGGCGGGCACCTGATCGTGCGGGTGCGGCACCCGATCAAGGGCCAGCGCCCGGCCCCGGATCCGCTGCTCGACCCGCTCGGGGTCCACGGCCGGGACCTGGGCTGGGAAAACGTCAAGCCCGGCGAGACGACGAAGGTCGACCGCGAGCCGGGCGGGGAACCGATGGAGGTCGCCTTCCGGCCGACCTATGTGCTGGACACCGACGGCTCTAAACCGATCTGGGAGATCCACGATGCCCGGGGCACCCGGCTCGTGCAGATCGGCCTGGGGAAGGGACGGATCACGGTGCTCAGCGATACGGGAGTCTGGGAGAACGCCCGAATCGGGGACCACTCCCATGCCCGACTGCTCTTCGTGCTGGCCGCTGAGCGCCCCCGGAGCCCCGTCCTGATCCTGGCGAGCGACGACCTACCGCCTTTGTGGCGCTGGCTTTGGGAGCGGGTGCCCGCCATCGTCATCAGCGCCGCTCTGCTGCTGCTGGCCTGGCTGGCCCAGGCACCCGGCCGGTTCGGGCCGCTGCGGCCGGAGCCAGAGCCGAGGCGTCGGGCCCTGCTGGAGCACATCGAGGCGACCGGCCATTTCCTCTGGCGCCAGGGTGGCGCCAGCGAGCTGGAGGAGGCGACGCGCCAGGCCCTGCTGCGCCGGCTTCGCCGGCATCATCCCCAGCTGGCGCGGGCCCCCGGTGCCGAGCGGGCCCGGCGGCTCGCCGAGCTGAGCGGCCTGGGTCCCCGGCTGATCCGCAGCGCCCTGGACGGGGAGCCGATCGAGGGACGCGACCCATTCACCCGCCGCATCCAGGTGCTCGAGACCCTGAGGAGACATCTATGAGCCCGACCCGCGAGCCTCGCCCGTCCAGCGCTGCAGGCGAAACGGCCAACCAGTTGCGCACCGAGATCCGCAAGGCTTTGGTCGGCCAAGAGCCGATCATCGACCAGGTACTCATCGGGCTCATCGCCGCTGGCCACGTGCTCATCGAAGGCGTACCGGGCCTGGGAAAGACGCTGCTGGTGCGGGCCCTCGCCAAGGCGTTCGACGGGCAGTTCCAGCGCATTCAGTTCACCCCGGACCTGATGCCCAATGACGTGGTCGGCCATGTGATCTACGACCAGGGCGCTGGACAGTTCCGTATCCGCCGTGGTCCGGTATTCACCAACCTGTTGCTCGCCGACGAGATCAACCGCGCTCCGGCCAAGACCCAGTCGGCCCTGCTCGAAGTGATGCAGGAGCTGCAGGTGACGATCGAGGGCAAGGCCATGGCCGTGCCCGCCCCCTTCATGGTACTGGCCACCCAGAACCCTATCGAGCACGAAGGCACCTATCCCCTGCCCGAGGCGCAGCTGGACCGCTTCCTGCTCAAGATCTTGATCGACTACCCGGAGGAGGCAAGAGAGTTGGAGATGGTGCGCCGGTTGAGCGCAGGGCAGGTCGGGGACCAGCTCGACGTCTCAGCCATCGAAACCCGGGTCCACCCCGAGGCGATACGCGCCCTGCAGCAGGCGGCGGCAGGGCTCGAAGTCGACGCTCAGGTCTGCGGGTACGCCGTGCGCATCACGCGCGCGACCCGCGACTGGCCAGGCGTGACGATCGGCGCCGGGCCGCGCGGCGGCCTGGCGCTGGTTCGGTGCGCCCGGGCCGCCGCCCTGCTGGACGGCCGCGGTTACGTGACCCCGGACGACGTGAAGGCGGTGGCCCTGCCGGCGCTTCGCCACCGCATCCGCATCGGGCCCGAGCTGGAGCTCGAGGGACAGTCCCCGGATCGGGTCCTCGGAGGGCTGCTGCAGCAGGTCGAGGCTCCGCGGCGCTGATGCCGGTCCCCGCGCGCGGCCTGTTCGTGCTGCTGGCAGCCGCCCTGGCGGCGGCCGTGCCGGCAAGCTTGGCCCCGGAGCTGTATCGCGCCTGGGCCGGACTGCTCGGTGCCGGGCTCGGACTTGCCCTGCTCGACGCGGTGCGTCTGTGGCTCAGCCCTGTTCCGGAGCTGCGCCGGGAGGTGGCCGGCTCCCTGGCCCTGGGGCGCTGGCAGCGGGTGGACCTTAGGCTGGTCCCCCGGGGCACCGCCCGCCTTCGTCTGGAGGTATTCGACCACCACCCACCCGGTTTCGAGACCGAGCACATGCCCCGCACCCTGGGCCTGGAGCCGGGGCAGGAGGCCGCTATCTGGTACCGCTTGCACCCCACCGAGCGCGGCGAGCACCGTTTCAGCGGCGTGCAGCTGCGGGTCCACTCCCCCTGGAGCTTGTGGAAGCGCAGCGTCTTTCTGCCGCTGGAACAGCGGGTGCGGGTGTACCCGAACTTCGGCCTGGTCACCAAGTACATGCTGCTTGCCGGCGACGACCGGCTCGGGCAGATGGGTGTGCATCGCCGGATCAGGCGCGGCCAAGGCCTGGAGTTCCACCAGCTTCGCGAGTACCGCCAGGGCGACTCCATTCGGCAGATCGACTGGAAAAACAGCGCTCGACTGCGCCGGCTGATTGCCCGGGAGTATCAGGAAGAGCGCGACCAGGAGCTGGTAGTGCTGCTCGACTGCAGCCGGCGCATGCGGGCCCGCGACCAGGGCATCTCCCATTTCGACGCCTGTCTCAACGCCGTGCTGCTGTTGTCTTACGTGGCCTTGCGCCAGGGCGACGGTGTGGGGCTTGCCACCTTCGGGGGTGAACAACGCTGGCTGCCCCCCGCCAAAGGCCGCGGCGACCTCCGGCGCCTGCTCGACAGTGTCTACGACCTCGAGCCAAGCAACCGCGTCCCCGACTACCTCGAGGCGTCCGCGACGTTGCTGGCGAAGCAGCGCAAACGCGCCCTGATCATCCTGCTCACGAACCTGCGCGACGAGGACGCCGACGACCTGGGCCCCGCCGTGCGGGCTTTGGGCCGACGCCACCTGGTCCTGGTGGTCAATCTGCGCGAGCCGGCTCTCGAGGCGGCGCTGGAGCACCCGGTCCGCGCCTTCGAAGACGCCCTGCGCACCGCCGCGGTCCATGTCTACCGGCGCGACCAGCGCGAGGCCCTGAAGCGGCTCAGGGCCCAAGGGGTGGAGCATCTGGATCTGGCGCCCCAGAAGCTTTCGGTAGAGCTGGTGAATTGCTATCTCGAGATCAAGGCCGGGGGCAGACTTTGAGCGACACGAGCCGCGCTGGTCACTGCTCCACCAGCTTGTAGCCGCTACCGTGGACCGTGAGCAGATAGCGCGGCTGGGCAGGATCGGGCTCGATCTTCTTGCGCAGGCGAACGACGAAGTTGTCGACCGTGCGGGTCGCGATCTCGGCGCGGTGGCCCCAGACATCGCGCAGCAGGGTCTCGCGCGACAGCACGCGGCCGCGGTGGGCCACGAAATAGCGCAGCAGCTCGAATTCCTTGGTGCTGATCTCCAACAGCGTGCCGTCGCGGGTCAGCTGGTGGGAGCGCAGGCTCAGCCGCGCCGCTCCCAGGGTCACCTCTTCCGATTCCGGCGTGGCCCGACCGCGGCGTAGATGCGCGCGCACGCGCGCCAGCAGCTCCCGAAGGCTGAAGGGCTTGACCACGTAGTCGTCGGTGCCCAGATCCAGTCCGAGAACCCGGTCGCGCTCCTCGCCGCGGGCGGTGAGCATGATGATCGGCTCGCGAAACCCGGCGTCGCGCAGCTGGCGGCACAGCAGCATCCCGTCGCCGTCGGGCAGCATGACATCCAGGAGGATCAGGTCCGGTCGGCGCCCCAGGGCGGTCTCCAGCCCGGCACGACAGGAGGATGCGGTGAGGACCCGATAACCTTCCGCCTCCATGTTATCGGCAAGGCCCGCACACATCGCCGGGTCGTCGTCGATGATCAGCACAGTCGCGGTCATGTGCTCGGTGGGTCCTGCCGCTTGACCGGGAAGCTCACCACGGCGCGAAGGCCTGTTCCGGTCTCCGGCGTATCGAGCACGAGATAGGCCCGGTGGGCCACGGCGATGCGCTCCACCAGGGCCAGCCCGAGCCCGCTGCCGCGGCGGGAGGCCACGGCCTCGCCCCGTTGCAGCGCCCGGCGAATTGCGGCCAGCTCCTCGCCGGATAGACCGGGCCCCTGGTCGGTGACGCTCAGGTCCACCCAGGCACCCTCCTGGGCCAAGCTCAGCGCCAAGGGGCCCTGGCCCCCGTGGTCGAGGGCATTCGTCAGCAGGTTCAGCAGGATCTGGGTGACGCCCTGGGGGTCGTGAGCCACCGGGGCCAATCCCTCGGCGAGATCGACCTCCAGCTGTGCACCGCGCTGGGTCAAGGTATCCCGGTAGCGCTCCAGCGCCTGGTCTACGGTGGCCCTGAGGTCGGTGGCGGTGAGCCGATACAGTGCTTGCCCCCGGCGCAGTCGCTCCAGGTCGAGCACGCTGTCGATCATGGCGGTCAAGCGCTCTGCCTCGCGCATGATCGTCTCGTAGTAGGCCCGGCGGCGGGACCCATCCGTGATGCGATCCAAGTACAGGGTCTCGGCGTAGAGCCTGATCAGAGTCAGTGGTGTGCGCAGCTCATGGGACACATTGGCCACGAAGCGGTTCCGAAGCTCCGCGAGGGACTTCTCGTGCCGAAGCTCCCGCCACGCGGCGAAGGTGGCAAGTCCCAGGGCGATAAGGGCCCCGACACCAACACCGACCAGGGGCAGCTGAGCACGGATCAGGGCGCTGCGCTGACGGGAGGGGTCGGGCCAATAGGACAGGAGCCACCCCGGAAGGACCGGGGTCAAGGGGACATGGGAGGCCTGATCGTCCCAAGGGGCTTCCGGGTCCTCCAGCAGGATCTTTCCGTCGTGCTCCCTAAGGAACTCTTGGAGCAGCGGGTCGATTACGCGGCGCGTCAGCGCGTCCAGGTCGAAGCGCATGACGATCCATCCCGCTCCCGGGTCCAGCTCGTCGGCGAGCTGCAGCGCGATCAGCGCCGGTCCACCGGAGAGACGCTCGACGAACGTGTGTACCCCGTAGGGCTTGTCGGGGGCCACGGCGATCTCCCCTCCAACGCGGTTGGCGAGCCACTGATCGAGCCCTCTCTGGCCCTTGGCCGACCCCTTGGACCAGGTGGCCAGGGGGCGCAGCCGACCGTCTACCAACAGGATGTGCTGGACGTCCGGAAACCACTTCGCCGCCAAGCGCAGGCGGGCATTGTCCGCAGACCTCGATCCGGTGCTCTTCAAGGTCAGAAATGGCAGCCGCAGCTCGCCAAGCAGGGCGCGCTCGACCCGGCTGGATAGCAGCGTCAGCGCCTGGGCATTGGCCTCCCGCATCGTCTCGTCGAGCAGCTTCTCCTGGGCAGCAAGCAGCTTCAAGGTGGATCCCGCCACCACCAGGCTCGCCAGAAACATGGCGCCGAGCAATCCAAGCGGCGAGGTGAACCGGGCGCGGATGTTGATCTGGTGTGAAGAAATGGCGATGGCGTCCGCTAAGGGGAGGCCAGGTCCCGGGGGGTGTGGACCCGATCCGAGGGGCCCCAGCGGAAGACGTTTAAATGGAAA
>Ga0315556_1001705_pt1 | contig 13024 bp, 11 predicted proteins | sample SalMarSW160310MG_FD_202112 | JGI IMG/M metagenome (GOLD analysis project Ga0315556, IMG submission 202112) | Salt marsh sediment microbial communities from the Plum Island Ecosystem LTER, Massachusetts, United States - Salt Marsh Sediment SW1603-10 ...
TTATGCGGTGCGCACCGGTCTGCTGGCGCGCTATAGCGCCGAAAGCGTGAGCTAGACATTGGGGGTTGTGTACAAAGGTATGCGGGACGCCTCGATCGAGATTCCGTCTTACGGGTTCGATCTAACCGCATGCTCTATGTGGTTATAGGTCGGCATATTTTTATGCAAAATGTAGGGTTAATTCGGCAGATATTCGTATTTCATTGAAATTTGCCAGGGTGGGGGAGACGTCTACTATAATTAACACTCAATTCAGCTTCGCTTCAGTCATGATTAAGTCGTCACTTGTTTAAATGCAGTCATACCCGGTGGTCAGGATGGGTGACACAGTGGAGGTCGCGATTATGACAGATGCAAAATATCAACGCTGCTCTGAAGTCGAACCACTCGAATTGCTCGATAGTTCCACGCTCGGTATGCAGACTGTTCAAGTCGTGTGCGGCGGCGGAGCTGGTCCCCACGATAGGCTCAAGCGCGCCGCCTGGTTCAATCCCAGCCAGCATTTGAACTGGTATGTCAGCACCTATTGGCGCGAAGCACAGGTGAGTTGTGTTGCGCTGACAGCAGATTCGGCTGCGAGCGAAGCGAGCGGCGTAGGATACCGCCTGCCCATCATCTGGGGATCATCCTCCAAGCATTAGTGTTTGGGATGAATGCTCCTAATCAGCGATCGCCGATGCTCGGTCACGATGAGTGTCATGGGTGTTCCCCTGTCGTGAACAACTTTTATTTACTACGCCGTCTGAAATTAATTTCATGAATCCCTTTGTAGCAGAGGATGTCGTGATACGTAACGCTGCTCGGAGTAGTGTTGCTAATAGATGCGATGCGAGCGAAATGGATAATGCCGCAAATTCGCCGACTGCAAATCCCTCTCCATTCACGTCCCTGCCACGTATAGCATCCCCGGATGCGGCTCCGAATTTTAATCGTTAATTTAACTTCACTTCAGCGTTGTTTAATCCCGTTTTGTTTAAATGATCCCAATCCTGATGAACAGGAATCGGTCAAACGACGGAGGTTATGATCATGACTTATGAAGATGAAAAATTCGGTGCAGTTGAAAATGTAGGTTTTGTCGATGGCGTCGTACGCGGTTCGGTGTCAATCGCCATTCTGGTGGCGATTATGCTGATCCCTGCGATAAGCTCGCTTACGCTGTTTGCTTTGACGCAACTCGCAATCTACGCGGGCTTGACGGCCTTTATCGGCTGGGATCCCGTCTATGCCATGATGAAGCAAAGGGAGTCTCGTCGGCCTGCGCAGCAGTCCAGCGCGGCGGTTGCCAGCTATCCGCAGCGCGATCTTCAAGCCGACAGTAAGGCTCACAAGCGGGCCGCCTAACCCGGGCGGCAAGGAAGGCAGGGTGCGCTAACACTCTCTCTTGGCGCACTCTGCCTCTCCTCGTTTGTGACCGGGTAATGCATTTTAATGTTGTTAATCCTAAGCAGGATGCTTGATCCCGTCGCACTCACGAGAATTTCTTGAACTCAGAATTCAATCTGTCTGTGATACCTGCCGCCGAGACTTCCATAGTGCTCGGCAATTCCCATGAAGAAGCCTGATGCTCCACCGGCATGGCAGATGCAGTAAGTTTTAGTCGAAAATATCCATCATCGATACCCCCAGCCGCTGGGGTTCGCCGGTAATTACGAGTAAGCTGGCACAATGACCCAGTAAAAGTTGGATCGAGAGTCTATGCATTGTAAGACGTCAGGTCGGCCTTTATGAGGACGCTCATGTTGTTGCGGCACGCTAAATCCGATTGGGGTAGCGATGCCGTAGATGACCTTGCACGTCCTTTGGCGGAACGCGGGTGTAAGGCGGCGGAACGGATGGGTATTTGGATGAGGGGGCACGCTAGTGTGCCTGATTATGTCATCAGTTCGCCCGCCGTGCGTGCCCGTGAGACGGCGCGGATACTGTGTGAGGCCTTAGGCCGGGAGGCGATGCAAATCGTGTACGAGGATAGCCTATATCTTGCGGATGCTGGCGAATTGTTGAGCTTGATGCGTGGTTTACCGGATGAGGCAAAAAGCGTCATGCTGGTCGGACATAATCCAGGTTTAGAGGAGCTGTTGGTATATCTGTGCGGCGACGATGTGCCGACCGCCGCCAATGGCAAATTGCTGCCTACCGCGACGCTGGCGCAAATCGCAGTGGCGGCCGCTTGGCGAAATCTACGGGGAAATTCGTGCCGACTCATCGCCATCATGCGTCCCAAGGAATTATGACGGGCGGGGGGAATGAGGCGCTCTGGGTTTTGACTTGCTGAGCAGCTGTCCGGAATAAGGACAATGGCAATAGGAGCGCTCCGTTCTCAGGGGCTGGGGTGAACCCCGTTCCTTATTTGTTGCCGAATGACGTGAGCGGTCTGCGCGGCAGCGGGCCGAACTGCCTGAGTGCGGGTACGGGGTGGAATGAGGGAAGTCATTAAGTAAGGAGGACGCGCATGAATGAGATCGCAACCATTTCTACGGTGGGTGGGCAGCCCTTATCCGCGGAGGAACTGGAACGGATCATTGCCTACTGGCATGCGGCGAATTATCTGTCTATCGGACAGATATATCTGCTGGATAATCCTTTGCTTAAGGAGCCCTTGGAGCTCAAACATATCAAGCCGCGGTTGTTGGGGCACTGGGGTACGACGCCGGGCTTGAATCTGATCTATGCGCATTTGAACCGTGTGATCAAGGCGCGGGACGTGAAGATGCTGTTCATCACCGGGCCGGGTCACGGCGCGCCGGGGATAGTGGCCAACACCTATCTGGAAGGCAGTTACAGCGAGTTCTATCCCGATATTACCCAGGATAGCGAGGGCATGAGAAAGTTGTTTCGCCAGTTTTCCTTCCCCGGCGGCATTCCCAGCCATACGGCGCCGGAAACACCGGGCTCCATCCATGAGGGCGGTGAGTTGGGTTATTCCCTCAGCCATGCCTATGGAGCTGCCTTCGATAACCCGGAACTCATCGTCGCCTGCGTGGTTGGGGACGGCGAGGCCGAGACCGGGCCGCTGGCCACCGCCTGGCATTCCAATAAGTTTCTCGATCCGGCGCGCGATGGCGCGGTATTACCCATTTTGCATCTCAACGGCTATAAGATCGCCAACCCGACGCTGTTGGCGCGTATCTCCGAGGACGAACTGCGCGATCTGTTCATCGGCTACGGCTATCTGCCCTATTTCATCGAGGGTTCCGAGCCGCGCGACGTGCACCAGAGCATGGCCGCCACCCTGGAAAAGGCCTTGGATGACATTCGCACCATTCAGACTCAGGCCCGCGATCAGGAGCGGTCCGTGACGCGGCCGCGCTGGCCCATGATCATCCTGCGTACCCCCAAGGGTTGGACCTGCCCGGCGGAAGTCGACGGGCTCAAACTGGAGAATTACTGGCGGGCCCATCAGGTGCCGTTTGCGGAACTTGCCACCAAGCCGGAGCATATCCGGGTGTTGGAGAATTGGATGAAGAGCTACCGGCCGGAGCAACTGTTCGATGCCAACGGCACGCTCAATGCGGAACTGGCGGCCTTGGCACCGCAGGGTGAACGGCGCATGGGCTCCACCCCCCATGCCAACGGCGGCAAGCTGCTGCACGATCTGAAGTTGCCCGACTATCGCCGCTATGCAGTGGCGGTGCCGCAGCCCGGCGGGGTTTTCGGAGAGGCGACGCGCACCCTGGGTGGGTATCTGCGTGATGTCATGAAACTCAACGTGTTACAGCAGAACTTTCGAGTCATGGGTCCGGATGAAACCGTCTCCAACCGGCTGGGTGCATTGCTGGAAGTGACTAACCGCGCCTGGGTGGCCGAGCGCTATGATTATGACGACCACCTGGCGCCGGACGGGCGGGTTATGGAGATCCTGTCCGAGCACACCTGCCAGGGTTGGCTGGAAGGTTATCTGCTCACCGGCCGCCATGGCTTTTTCTCCTGCTATGAGGCCTTCATCCATATCGTCGATTCCATGTTCAATCAGCATGCCAAATGGCTCAAGGTCAGCAAGCAGATCACCTGGCGACGGCCCATCGCCTCGTTGAATATTCTCCTGACCTCTCATGTATGGCGCCAGGACCACAACGGTTTTTCTCATCAGGACCCGGGTTTCATCGATCATGTGGTAAACAAGAAGGCGGATATCGTGCGGGTCTATTTGCCGCCGGACGCCAATACGCTGTTGTACGTCGCCGAGAAGTGTCTGCGCAGCCGCGACCGGATCAATCTCATCGTCGTAGGCAAACAACCCGAGCCGCAGTGGCTGGATATGGAGGCGGCGGTGAAGCATTGCAGCGCCGGTATCGGCATCTGGGAGTGGGCGAGCAACGATGACAGCGGCGAGCCGGACGTGGTCATGACCTGCGCCGGTGATGTGCCGACCATAGAGACGCTGGCGGCGGTCGAGATGCTGCGCCAAAATGTGCCGGACCTCAAGGTGCGGGTGATCAACGTGGTGGATCTGATGACCCTGCAACCTCACGAGGAACATCCCGACGGTCTGGTGGACAAGGATTTCGATGCGCTGTTTACCACCGACAAACCCATCGTCTTCGCCTTTCACGGCTATCCGTGGCTGATCCATCGCCTCTGCTACCGCCGCACCAATCACAAAAATCTCCATGTGCGCGGCTACAAGGAGGAGGGTACGACCACCACGCCGTTCGACATGACGGTTCTCAACGATCTGGACCGTTTTCATCTGGTCATGGATGTCATCGATCGCGTCCCCAAGCTCGGATATCGTGCCGCCCATCTCAAGCAGCACATGCGCGACAGACTGACGGAGCACAAGCAATATATTTCCAGCCATGGCCAGGACATGCCGGAGATACGGGATTGGAGATGGAGTGGGTTTAGCGCCACGAATTAAAATCATTTCCCGGGCGCGAGTATGGATGATCCTAAGCCCGCGCGCCCGGTATGCTGTCGGCGAGTATTGAGCAAGGCGGAGTGGAACGGCGTGCGGGTTGGACGAGCGACAGGGTGGCGGTTGCGCGGACTGTTAGGGGTGGCGCTGTGCTTGTGTGCCGTGTCGACATCCGTGGCACAGGAGGCGCAACGGCCTAAGATCGCCTTGGTGTTGGGCGGCGGGGGTGCGCGGGGAGTGGCGCACGTTGGCGTACTCAAGTTCCTGGAAGCGGAACATATCCCGGTCGATTACGTGGTCGGCACCAGCATGGGCGCCGTCATCGGCGGTTTGTATGCCGAGGGCATGAGCCCCGAGGAGATCGAATCCAAGATCCGGTCGATCGATTGGCCGGATGTCTTTAAGAACCAGCCGCCGCGGAAAATCCTGGCCTTTCGTCGCAAGCAGGATGACTTGAGTTATCTCGTTAGGCTCGACATAGGTTTCAAGGATTGGCAATTGATCTTTCCCCGCGGCCTGTTGGCGGGCCAGAAGCTTAGCCTGTTGCTGAGGCGCCTGACCTTGGCAGCCATCGATATTCACGATTTCGATAGGCTGACTATACCGTTTCGCGCCGTGGCCGCCGATATCGAGACCGGTCAAGCCGTGGTGCTGGCCAAGGGTGATCTCGCCACCGCCATGCGCGCCAGCATGGCGGTGCCGGGAGTATTCGCTCCGGTGCCATGGCAGGGACGCCTGCTGGTTGATGGCGGGATTGCCCGCACCCTTCCCATCGACGTGGCGCGGAGCTTGGGTGCGCAAGTGGTGATTGCGGTGGATGTCGGGACCCCCTTGTCGAGCCGGGAGCAATTGCGCTCTGTATTCGATATCTCCCTGCAGGTCACGCGCCTACTTACCCATCAGAATTCAGCGGAACAGATCGCCACCCTGGGACCGCGGGATGTGTATATCCATCCCGATCTGAACGATATCGGGGCGGCGGATTTCGAGAACTATGCACAGGCCATCGGCGAGGGGGAGGCGGCGGCGCGGCGGAAATTACAGAGTCTGCGCCGCTATGCGGTGTCGCCGCAACGCTACCGGGAAATGCAGGCAGGGCATCGTTATACGGAAACTAATTCCGTGCCCGTCGACGCGATACGGATAGATAATCAATCCTCGGTGGCGACGCCGGAAATACTTGGGCGTCTCACTATCAAGCCCGGTGCTGAAGTCCCTTTGCAACAAGTGCAAGAAGACCTGACCCGCGTCTACGGCATGGGCGGGTTTGACCGGGTGGACTACACCCTTTCCCCCGACGACGGCAAGAACGCGTTGATCATCACCACCACGGGCAAGTCGCTTGGTCCCAACCACATTCGCGCCGGGATCAACCTCGAAAACAACTTCGACGGCGACAGCACTGTAAATGTGGCCTTGGATGTAACCCGCACGCAGGTGGATCGGCGCGGTGCGGAGTGGAAGAACCAAGTCCAGTTCGGGGATACGCAACGTCTGCTGTCGGAATTTTATCAGCCGGTGGATTACACCGGATTCTTTTTTCTGGCGCCGCGTATCGAGGCCCAGCGCCATACCCTGAATATATTTTCCGGCTCTGAGCGGGTCGCCCAGTACTCGGTGCGCCGCTACCGGTTTGGAATGGATGCCGGGGTACAGCTCGGCCCCAATTGGGGCGAGGCCAGGCTCGGGATCGTTGAGGATTGGGTGCGTGCCGATCCGCGTATCGGCGCGCCCGATCTCCCGGTCTATGATGTCAATCTAGGTGCGTATACGGGATCAGTAGTCATCGACCAACTGGACAGCGCGAGTTTTCCGCGCCATGGCGAATTCGCGCAAGCGCGGATCAGTCTGGCCCGAGCGTCCCTCGGCTCCGATCTGACATACGATAAATTATCCCTGGGGATGACCAAGGTGGCGACTTTCGGCGAGCATACCTTCAGCGGCTCAGTATTGTTCCAAAGCAGTTTGCAAAGTGACATGCCGGAGTTCGACCGCTTCGCCCTCGGCGGTTTTTTACAGCTGTCCGGGTATCAACATAATCAGATGACCGGTCAGCATGCGGCCCTGGGCAAAGTCGTTTACTATAAAAAATTTGGAGTATTACCACGCGGATTGGGTACCGCTACGTATATCGGCGGTTCCGTGGAGACGGGCAATGTCTGGCAAAACGGCAGCGACATCGCCTTGGCGGATATGACTTGGGCCGGCAGCGTCTTTTTTGGGGCGGACACCATGCTGGGACCGTTATATTTGGCCTATGGACACGCCCAGGGTAATACCGCTTCTATTTATTTCGTCCTGGGACAGACTTTTTGATGTTCGTCCGCATAGCGGCGGTGCCGGGAGCGGACGGCAGGCGGGAAGCGATAGTCATTCAAAACCTTGTTAGGACGCGTCGCGAGGATATTACCGAGATAACGGGTGGTTATGTGAGGGTCAGGCATGGCAAAATGCCTGATTGATTGGTCGGGTAATAACCATGAGCGATTCCGGACAGGAAACTATAGACATGATGGCGGAGGACCGCGCCTCGCTGCTGGAGGCTTTGCTCACCTTGCTGCCGCTGGACGCCGTATTGTGCGAGGAGGAGGAGATCCGCCCCTACGAATGCGACGGTCTGTCCGCCTATCGCCAGACGCCGATGGTGGTGGTGCTGCCCAGCTCGGTCGACCAGGTGCGCGCGGTCATGCGTCTCTGCCATGCACTCAAGGTGCCGGTGGTGGCGCGCGGCGCCGGTACGGGCTTGTCGGGCGGGGCCTTACCCCTTGCCGGCGGGGTGTTGCTGAGCCTCGCTAAATTGAAATCGATATTGTCCGTCGATCCCCGCAACCGCAGCGCGCGTGTCCAACCCGGGGTGCGCAACCTGGCCATCTCCGAGGCGGCGGCGCCTTTCGGTTTGTATTACGCCCCCGATCCCTCTTCGCAGATCGCTTGTTCCATCGGCGGCAACGTGGCGGAAAACGCCGGCGGCGTCCATTGTCTCAAGTATGGACTGACCGTACACAATATCCTCAAGCTGGGAGTGGTGACGGTAGAAGGGGATTACATCACCGTGGGCGGCGATGCCCTGGACAGTCCGGGCTACGATCTGCTGGCCTTGTTTACCGGCTCGGAAGGTTTGCTGGGGGTGATCGTGGAGGTGACGGTGAAGCTGTTGCCCATACCCGAGCGCGCCCAGGTGATCCTGGCGGCCTTCGATGACGTGATGAAGGCGGCGACGGCGGTGGGTGAGGTCATCGCGGCGGGTATCATCCCCGCCGGATTGGAGATGATGGACCGCCTTGCCATCCAGGCCGCGGAGGCCTTCGTGCACGCCGGTTATCCCGTCGATGCCGAGGCGATATTATTGTGTGAAATCGACGGTACCAACGAAGAGGTGTCGGAACACATCATGGCGGTGCGGCGTATCCTGCAGGCCTGCGGCGCCGGGGAAGTCCGCACCGCCAAAGATGATCAGGAGCGTGCCCGATTATGGAAGGGCCGCAAGGCCGCCTTTCCGGCGGTGGGGCGCATGGCGCCTGATTATTACTGCATGGACGGCACCATTCCGCGCCAGCGTCTGCCGGAAGTCCTGCGCCGCATAGCGGAATGGTCGCAGGAATACGGCCTTCCCGTGGCCAACGTGTTCCACGCCGGTGACGGCAACCTCCATCCCTTGATTCTCTACGATGCCAATAATCCCGGCGAATTACAGCGTACCGAGGAGTTGGGCGGCAAGATCCTCGAACTGTGCGTCGCGGTGGGCGGTACCATCACCGGCGAACATGGAGTGGGGGTGGAGAAGATCGGTCAGATGTGCGTGCAATTCGCGCCCAAGGAATTGACGCAATTTCACGCCGTGAAGCATGCCTTTGACCCGCACGGCTTGCTCAATCCCGGTAAGGCGGTGCCGACCCTGCATCGCTGCGCGGAATTCGGCGCCATGCATGTCCATGAGGGTAAACTGCCCTTCCCAGAGCTGGATCGCTTTTGAATGGATAAGGATATCGCCAAGGAATTGCAGGAACGGGTGACCGCGGCCTGTCATGCGGAAACGCCTTTGGAGATCATAGGCGGCGGCAGCAAGGCCTTCCTGGGGCGTGAGTCGCAGGGCGAAGCGTTGCAGATTGGGGAGCACCGCGGCATCGTCAGTTATCAGCCCACCGAATTGGTGATCACGGCGCGGGCCGGCACACCTATGCACGATATTGAAGCCGTATTGGCCGACCATCGTCAGATGCTGCCCTTCGAGCCACCGCATTTCGGCGCGGCCGCCACCTTGGGTGGGACCATCGCCTGCGGTTTATCCGGGCCACGGCGACCGTACACTGGCGCCGCGCGCGATTATGTGCTCGGGATGACCGTCATCAACGGCAGCGGGGACATCCTGCGTTTCGGTGGACAAGTGATGAAGAATGTCGCCGGCTTCGATGTGTCACGGCTGATGGTGGGGGCCATGGGCACCCTGGGGGTGCAGTTGGAGATCAGCCTTAAAGTATTGCCTAGGCCCGCCCAGGAGGTCACCTTGATTCAGGAACGCACGGCAGCCGAGGCATTGGTGGTGATGAATCACTGGGCGGGGCAGGCCTTGCCCTTGTCGGCGACCTGTTATGACGGTGATCATTTGTATGTGCGGCTTTCCGGCGCGCAAAGCGCGGTGGAGTCCGCACGGCGGCGTGTCGGCGGCGATGTGCTTAAAACGTCGGGGGCGTTTTGGGAGGGCATTCGCGAACATCATCACGGCTTTTTCGCTGCAGCGGCACCGTTGTGGCGACTGGCATTGCCGCCGGCGACGGCGCCTTTGAGCTTGCCGGGAAAGCAGTTGATAGAATGGGGCGGTGCGCAACGCTGGTTGAGCGCTGAGATGGACGGGCTCAAGCTGCGCCGCCAAGTGATGGAGGCCGGCGGCCATGCCGGTTTGTTCCGGGGCGGCGAGCGGGATAAAGATCGCTTTCATCCCTTACCGCAAATAGTGTCAGACCTCAACCGCCGAATTAAGCATGCCTTCGATCCCAAAGGGATCCTCAATCCCGGACGCATGTATGCCCGGACCTGATAAATGAATGTAGTATTGGCCGCATGCAAACTTCTCTGATTGAGTCCCTCAAGGATACGGCGCAAGGCAAGGAGGCGGAAGCCATCCTGCGTTCCTGCGTTCATTGTGGATTCTGCACGGCCACCTGTCCCACCTATCAAGTTCTCGGCGATGAGCTCGATAGTCCGCGCGGCCGTATCTATCTTATCAAGCAAGTGCTGGAAGGCCATGGGGTCAGCGCCAAGACGCAGATGCATCTTGACCGCTGCCTGCATTGCCTTGCCTGCGAAACGACCTGTCCCTCCGGGGTGCGCTACGGGCGTTTGGTGGACATCGGCCGCGAAGTCGTCGATATACAGGTGCCCCGTCCCTTATCCGTTCGTGTGCTGCGGCGCGCCTTGCGCTATGTGTTGCCCAAGCCGCACCGCTTTGCGCTGTTGCTGGGCATAGGGCGACGCCTGCAGTTCCTGCTGCCGGTGGGATTACAGCAGAAAATGCCCGCGCGGCAAGCCCCGCAGGACTGGCCTGAGCCGCGGCATGCGCGCAAGATGCTGGTCCTGGATGGATGTGTGCAATCGGTCGTCACTCCGGCGACCAATGCCGCGGCGGCACGAGTCCTCGATCGCCTGGGAATCAGCCTGATTCGCGCCAAGCAAGCGGGTTGCTGCGGTGCCCTCAGTCAGCATCTCTCCGCTCACCACGAGGCCTTGCACTACGTGCGCAATAATATAGATGCCTGGTGGCCTTATGTGGAATCGGGGATGGAGGCCATCGTTATGACCGCCAGCGGTTGCGGTGCGGTGGTCAAGGAATACGGCATGTTGTTACGGGACGACCCCGCTTATGCGCAAAAAGCGGCGCGCATCGCGTCCATGACTCAGGACTTGAGTGAGATACTGGCCGAAGAAAATTTGCAGGCCTTGGCGGTCGATGCCCAGGGTAAGAAGGTAGCCTTTCAGGCGCCCTGTACCTTACAGCACGCGCAACAGATCAGTGGCCTGGTGGAAGGGATACTGACACGCTGCGGCTATCGTCTGACACCAGTGGCCGATACCCATCTCTGTTGTGGTTCCGCTGGCACCTATTCGATTCTGCAGTCCAAGCTTTCCCAGCAACTCCTGACAGACAAGCTCAAGGCCTTACAGGCCGGCGAGCCGGCCCTGATCGCAACGGCCAATATCGGCTGCCAAATACATGTGCAAACCCGTGCCAGCGTACCGGTACTGCATTGGGTGGAATTACTCGACCGTCCCTCCGCAGTAAGCGCCGACTCGGCTAACACTTAAGGCCGATATCAGTTGGCAACTTTTTTAGAGCGCTGTTTCCCGGGTGGCAACCGTTTTAGTGGACAGCTTCCGCATGGGTGAGCTCGGACAACTTGCCGTGTTCCGCGTGGGCGGCCGGCATTTCTTGGGAGAGCGTTGCCGCCAGACTTAATACCGCCAGCAATAATAAGGCTTCCGCCTTGAGGCTGCGGAGAAAGTATTTGGCGGTGGCGCTATCCGCCATCTTTCTCGGAGAATGCATGAGGGGAAGCAAGCTGCGCGGCAGCGGGCGGCCGGCTTGAACGAGCAGCGATGGGACGTAGCGGTAACGATTGACTACGCCCAAAGCGATCATGGCGGTGACCAGGATTACTTTCGCCACCAGCAGGCGACCGTAGAGCGTCGACCACAGTCCATGCCAGCTACCGACCAGCAACCAGGCATTATAGAGGCCGGGTACAACAGTCATCGCCAGGGCGATACCCGCCAGGCTTGACAGGCGCAGACTGGAGACGGCGAGCAATGACTGAGTCGCAGCCTGCCGGTCACGCATCAATCCAGGCAGGAGGAGCAAGGCAAAAGCAATGATAGCGCCGCCCCACACCAGGGCGCCCAGGATGTGCAGGCTATTGGCGATATTTGCCGTGGACAGCAAACCGTCGTCACCGCCGTGGCCGGATGCGCTAAGGGAGATGACGCTGACGATTAGCGCAGTGAAGGCTGTGACGGGGAGTGGACGGGCGTTGCTATGCCGCCACTGTATAAGCCAGATGATGCCCAGGCACAGCACGGCCGCCGCCCGCCATAACCATAGCCGTCCATAATGGGTTTTATGCAGTACCGTGCCGATCTCACCCAAGGCTAGTCGCAGTGGCAGTTCACTCATGTTCGCGGTACGCAGCACCAGTTCCAGCGCGGCGGTAACGGCCAACATGAGCACACACAAGCCGAGGAGACGCCACAAGCCGCAGCGCAACTGTGCCAGGAGCGGCGACGCAGCGGCGGAGGCCGGGGCAGGCAACACCCACATATGCCCGATCACCGCCCCGCTAGCCATGGCGAGAATCAGGAGTTCAGCACCGGTTGTGATGATGAGTGCGGAGCTATCTGGCATGGACACGCTTTATTTCACGATGAAGGAGAATTCACCCTTGGCCTTGTGGCCGTCGAAGGCCACGATGCGCCAAACGACCGAGTATTGGCCGGATGGCAACGGCGTCAGTCCCAGCTGAATCAGCTTGGGTTCATTGTCGCTCACCGTGGCTTTACCGTCATCCACCTGTTTGCCTCTGGCGTCGATGACGCGGGCCCTGCTGAAGGACGGTTCTATTGCCCGGCTGAACCACAGCTTTACAGCGGCGGGCGGGGTGGCCAGTTCCGCACCCTCTGCGGGTTGCGAATGATCGAGATAGGCGTGGGCGGCGGCGCCGGTGGCGAATGCCGCGACTAAGGCCGGAGTCAGCAGACTGGCAAGCAGGTACCGCATATGTGGTCTCCTAAATTTCCGCCGTGCGACCGCAACCCACATGGATATTCCCGCGCCGACCTATTCGAGTGCGACTTGGATTACAGTCATCGGGCATCCCGCGGAGGGGAGGCGGTCGCCAGCGGCAATCGATCATGTTATTGCATATTGATGGTCTTGACCCACAACAATGCCCCGATCTCCACGGGGTAACGCTTGCCGTCGTGCTCCATCATCTTCTTATCGTGATGCAATGCGGCAAAGCCCCACCAGCCCGCCCTGGGCATGGCATAGGTGAAAACCCCGTTGGCATCCGTCTTGACCACCTGGGTGATCATAGGATCATCGGGGGCCTGGAGCCGGCCGTCTTCATTGTAGTATTCCACCTCTACTTTAGAAAAAGGTGCCGGCTTGCCGTCGAG
>Ga0315556_1001706_pt1 | contig 13024 bp, 16 predicted proteins | sample SalMarSW160310MG_FD_202112 | JGI IMG/M metagenome (GOLD analysis project Ga0315556, IMG submission 202112) | Salt marsh sediment microbial communities from the Plum Island Ecosystem LTER, Massachusetts, United States - Salt Marsh Sediment SW1603-10 ...
CCATGAGATGCATTTGCTCCGCTGAACGTATAATCGGGCTTTCTGCGCGGATCAAAGGCGCAGCCCTGTCCGAATGATACCGGCAGGCGGCGACCCGGTCTTCGCGGAGTTGCTGTACCTTTTTGCCTGGCCTCGCGAGTGAGAAAGGTGATGGGGAGCATCGAGAAAAAGATTTGCCACGGGTCGGGGTACGGGGGCGCCAGAAATTCTTGCTATACCTCAAAGTCCTGATCCCCTAAAATAGCGTTGGGACTTTTAATTTCAAGAATGGTGCGCGGATGCCGTTTTTCAAACGGCAGCGGGAATCTGTTCCGCGTGCCGCCCGATTCCTGAGAGGAGGCGTAGATGGCACTGAACGTTGGAGACGCAGCGCCGGATTTCAATCTGAAGGCGGCAAGAGGTGACGAGCAGGAGGAATTTAAACTTTCCAATCACAGGGGCGCGCGGGTCGTGATTCTTTTTTATGCTTTGGATTTCACACCCGTTTGACGAAATGAACTCTCGGCATTCCAGGAAAGTCTTCCGAAGTTTGCCGAGTTGAACGCCCAGGTCGTGGGCGTATGCACTGACACAGTTTTTTCCCACATCGCATTTCAGGAGTCCATCGGAGGAGTGAAGTTTCCCCTGGCTGCGGACCGCTGGCCTTATGCCGCCACAGCGCAGGCTTACGGAATTTTTCCGCCCACCCGGCACGAGATCCCCTTTGTGAATGACCGCGCCATCTTTATTGTGGATAAGAACGGCAACATCGCGTGGTCAAAGATTTATGCTTTGCGGGATTTGCCGGATGTCGACGAAGTGCTGACCGCGCTGGCAGGCATCACTTAAGGGCGTGCAGGCTTCAGATCGGAGCTGTTGCCTCCGATCACCGGCTTGAATAAGACACTGCGCAGCGGGGAATTCAGAGTTCCCCGCTGGCGGTGTTCCTTCCTGGTTTCCCCATAGGCCAGCATCGTCAGCGGCGGAAGGCCTGCCTGCGATCGTGGCGCAGGTCACGGGCCTGGAGCCTGAATTGGTGCCTGGCATGCCTTAATCGCCTCCGGTCAACCCTGGCCCGTCTGCTGCCGGGGCCGTAATTCCGAACATCCGCCCGAAGCTTGTGTTGCCGCCGCACAACCCGCCGGCCTTTGCGCCGCAGCGCTCGGCGATCCTGCCGCCTGTCCACGCGGTTTCCCGGGATGCCCGGCTCATATTGCCCCTGGGCAAAGGCCGGATGAGCGGCCGCGAATATTCCTGCCAGGACCACCGGCAAAAGCCACTTCAGTTTGTTTCGCATCGTGATGTTCCTCCTTCGCATTGGGTAGCTCCTGCTTCTGCAGATGAAACCCGCCGCGGAGGAAAAAGTTTCGGAAAAGAATCCAGGGCCCACACTCAATTCGATGGGGGTTTGGGTTTGGTCGTCTTGCGGCTGCGGTTTTGCCGGCGGGTCTGGCTCAGTTCAGGGTTTTTGGGGCTGGCTTTGCGCTGAACTTTCCTCACTGAATGTCGCCCGGCTCGGGGCGCTTTGGCGTGATGGGCGGACCGGGCTTCAGCCCGTGTTGCTTTACGGCTTTGTTTAAGCCGGCTGCGCTGAGATTGCACCTCCTGGTGATGTATCCCTTTGATCTTCTTTTTGGCGGGTGCTGCCGGATTGGGTCCCAGTCCCCGGGCAGTGACTGAAGGCAGGGCCATAAACAACCCGGCCAGGAGCGTGGGTAAGAGCCATCTGAATATTCTGCGCATCGAATTCTCCTTTGGAGTCCGCTGCTGCCGACACGGTTCGAAAGCCCGCAGCCCCGAACAAACTCAAAAGCCCTGAAATATCGCCAAGCGGCTTTTGCTTGTTTGCCGGCGTCAAGCGCTTCCCGGTGGGCAGGTTTTTGGGGCCCGCCAGCTTCCGGGGATATCTATCTCCTGCTGTATGATAGTAGACGGGGCGATGATAAGCACGAACAAAAAGCCGGAGGGAACGAGATGAAAGTTGCTCTTTATGGCCTGCTTTCCTTATGCCTGCTTGCCGCTCCGGTGATGGGGCAGCAGAAAAGCCAGGAAACAAAGGACCCGCTGATTGACGGGAAGCTGATGTACGTGGGGCCCATGCCTGAAAATATTGATGCCTGGATTGTCCACGACCTGGGTGTCTGGGGCCGCTACAAGCCCACGCGGCAGATTGAAGGCGTGGACTTGGTGATGAAGGCTTATCAGCCTGAGACGAGAACTCAATATAAAATGCGCCACGGCATTCCTCAACCCAAAGAAGTGACGAAGGACCGCAGTCGTAAACAGGTGATGTTTTCAATTGTGGTCACCGACTGGGTGACCGGGCGCGAGGTCTGGCAGGCGGACGTCCTGAACCGCAAGCCGAAAAGGGATTCGGAAGGGATGCCAGGCGAAGAGGTCGAGGTCAGCGCCAGGGGATTGTCAACCCAGCAGATTGGCCAGGCCATTACCCGCGAGCTGCGCAGATATGTGGACCATCTGGGTTCGCCGTCGGGAACTCACTAGAGACCTTTGCTCCGGCCGATGATCCTGCTGCCATCGCGAGATAGCTTTGATTTGAGGAGTTGGAGAGGAGCGGAAAGGGCGAAGTCATGAAAATCGCTGTTACCGGATCGACGGGTTTGTTCGGCCATGGGCTTGTGGAGGTCATCAGCAGGCGCCACACGGCGTTTTCGGTGGGGCGTGCCGAAGCGGATATCACCCGGTTTGACGAAGTGCGAGCGACGTTCCAGAAGTTGCGCCCGGACGTGGTGGTCCACGCGGCGGCGATTCCCAGTCCTGACGTCTGTGAAACTGATCCGGCGCAGGCCTATCTTGTCAACGTCCACGGCACGCGCCATGTTGCCGAGGCCGCGAAGGAAGTCGGGGCCTCGGTAGCCTATATCTCCACGGACGCGGTTTATGACGGCGAGAAAAAGACCCCGTATGTGGAAACCGATCCGGCCATTTCCCCAACCGTATACGGACGTACCAAGCTGCGAGGCGAACGCCTGGTGGCGGCATTGCCAACCTATTGGATCTTTCGCGTTTGTCTCCTTTTCGGCCCCGGGAAGGTGAATTTTATTGAAAAGGGACTTCGGGCCATGGCCGCCGGCCAGCCCTACGTGGTGGCTTCAGACCAGGTGGGGAATGCGCTTAACACTCTGGATGGCGCTGAAAAGATTCTCGAGGTGGTGGAGCGCGGACGCTCGGGCCTTTACCACCTGACCAACAGCGGAACCTGTTCCCGCTACGACATTGCAAAGTATGCAGCGGAAAAGGCCGGTGTTGACGCCAGCAAGCTTGCCGGGATCCCGTCGGACCAGATGGGCCGGCCCGCCAGGCGGTTGAAATACTCCGTGTTGGAAATGCAGGCCCTGAAGGATGCCGGCTTCCAGATGCCCCGACCCTGGCAGGAGGCCCTGGACGATTATCTTGGGACTTTACTTCCTCTTTGACGTATTGCCGCTATGCTGTACGGAACTTGAATTTCCGTTCGTCGTGAATTCAACGTCGTGGCCGGGGAAGATTCTGCTGCCCAATGCCAGCACGCGCGCGCGGTCCAGGCGGGATTGTTCCCGGTCGCGCGGAATCATGGTCAGGATGCGGGCGTCTTCTGAGCGGCTCAGGCAGGCGTCGCCGGCCACAACCGTGGTGTGCTCTTTTTCCGGAATGATGACCGACACATGCCCCGGCACGTGACCTGATGTGACAATGACTTCCAAACCTTCCGGCAGCGAACAGGATTCAAGCCAGCGACGTTGTGAAGAGCCACCGAGCCGTTTGGGGTCCCACCATCGCAAGGTGAACTTGCGCATCTGGTGGAGGTGCTCCACAGCGTGATCGTACTCCAACATTTGCGGATAGTATTTCAGGATCAACTTTTCCCAGTCCTGGTTGTCCAGAAAATCAGAGTAGAGCGAGCAGCACCAGTCATGAGATTCCTGGGTGGCATAAATGGCGGCGCCGGGAAAAAGCGAATTGTTCAGGACGTGGTCGATGTGGAAATGAGTGCTGATGACGGCATGGATGTCCGATGGGGCGAGCCCGTGTTGCTGCAAAGCGCTGAGAAGCAGGTGCTCCTCATGCGGCATGCCCGTGTCGACCACCAGGCGGTGATGGCCATTGGAGACCAGGACTGACGAGGCACTGCGCCAGCTGCCCGGCAGCAGAGTTTCAACTATCCATTCGGTTTCCGCCATGGTGACCGACCTTTTAAGAGCTCGATTTTAACAGGAAGCGGGCAGATTTAGGTCCGTAAAGAGGTTCTGCGCGGGCAAGCCGCATTGCGGGTGTGTTACCAGGTGTGTCTTTCTTGCTCATTCAGCGCCAAACGAACGATTGCCGACCCCGGAGCGGTCCATCCCTCCGGCAGGCTCAGCCTGCTGAATCAGAGTGGCTTGCGGGTTGGGACTAAAAATCATGGCCTGGGATATTCAGGTGGATAGATTGTTGACAAAAAGAGCGATGCTGGGCGAAGATAGTAAGGTTCACCCATACGAAATTAGGGACAATAGAGAATTGTATACGCACTTTCAGAAAAAAGAACGAGGAAGAATACGCTGGCACGTCGTTGATGCCGAGGGGGTTGTGCTGGGGAGACTGGCGGCCCGCACTGCGAGGATCCTGATCGGGAAAGACTCGCCTGACTGGACTCCGTTTTCGGACCATCGCGAAGGAATCATTGTTATTAACGCTGAGAAGGTTCGCTTGACCGGGAGAAAGCTTGAGCAAAAGCTTTACCGGCACTATACAGGATACCCCGGGGGGCTCAGAGAGGTTTCGGCTCAACGGCTGCTGGAGACCAAGCCGGAAGAACTGGTGCGGGAAGCTGTGCTGGGAATGCTGCCTAAGTCCCGGTTGGGAAGCCGGTTGGCGACACGTCTCAAGGTCTATGCAGGTCCGAGGCATCCGCATCAGGCGCAGAATCCTGTGCCGGCCCGCCTGGCCGTTTAGTTTCGATTTAGACATCAAGTATGTTTCATGAGGAGTTGGTGTGGCTGAGTTAAGTCAATTTTGGGGCACGGGACGGAGGAAAACTTCTGTAGCGCGGGTGAGGCTTGTGCCTGGTACGGGAAATATCCAGGTGAATCACCGGCCCTTTGAGCAGTATTTCCCCTCGGAGGCGTTGCGCGCCGAGGTTCGGCAGCCGCTGGTTTTTACGGAGAACGAAGGCAAGTTCGATATCATGGTCAATGCCCAGGGTGGCGGGATTCATAGTCAGGCGGGAGCTGCAAGGCTGGGCATTTCCCGTGCTCTGCTCCTTGTTGACCCCGAGTTGCGTCCGCGCTTCCGACAGAGCGATTTTCTTACCCGCGATCCGCGTGCCAAAGAGCGAAAGAAATACGGCCAGAAGGGCGCCCGCAAGAAGTTCCAGTTCTCGAAGCGGTAAAACCAGAGATCGACAGGTATCAGGCGACCAGGCCCGGGCCTTGAGTGCGGGCCAGTGAATGCCCCTGATTTTTTGGTGTTGGAGGAGATTTGCCGAATATCACGATGAAAGAGTTCCTGGAGGCTGGCGTCCACTTCGGCCACCAGACCCGCCGCTGGAACCCCAAGATGAAGGACTACATCTATGGGGAGCGAAACGGTATTTATATTATCGATCTCCAGAAGACGCTCAAGCATTTTAAAGAGGCGAGCAAGTTTCTTGCCGAACTCGCGCGGAACGGCAGGGTGGTTCTCTTTGTGGGAACCAAGCGTCAGGCGCAAGAGGCGATTGCTGAAGAGGCTCAGCGGTGCCAGATGTACTACATTAACCATCGCTGGCTGGGTGGTTTGCTGACAAACCATACCACCATTCAGAAGTCGATTCAGCGGCTGCGCGAGCTGGAGGAAATGAGCAGGGACGGAAGGTATGACCTGCTGACCAAGAAGGAAGTTCTGCGGCTGGAGCGCGAGCGCAAACACCTGGACCAAAACCTGGCCGGCATCAAGGATATGCCTGGGTTGCCCGACGTCCTGTTTGTGGTCGATTCCAACAAGGAAGAAATCGCGGTTCTGGAAGCGCGGAAGCTGGGGATCCCGGTTGTGGCGATTGTTGACACCAACTGTAATCCGGACCTGGTGGATTATGTCATTCCGGGGAATGACGATGCGCTGCGGGCCATCCGACTGTTCACCTCGCGCGTGGCAGATTCCATATTGGAGGGACGCCAGCAGGCAATTGAGAAGCAGATGGAAGAAGAGAAGGTCGCTGCTGAAAAGGCTGCGGAAGAGCTCGAGGCACAACGGCAGGCCGAGGCGATTGATGCGGGGGATCTTATTGTCGGAGAAGCGGATGTCTCTTTCGACATTGGTGACGAAGATTACGAAAAGTATTTGAAGTTGGAAGAAAAAGAGGCGGAGCAGGAGGTTGCGAGAGTCGCCACGGAAAATGAGGAAGGCTCCGAAGGGCGCTCCCGGGCCAAGAAGCGGCAGAGGTTTGCAGGTAAGCCACGAGGTCATCATGGCGAAGAAGGTGGGCCGGAGGCGCTCGGCCTTGAGAGTAAATAGGAACTGAGAAGATGATGCGCTAAAAGGGGTAGGCAGGCTGGGTTACTCTGCCTACCTTTTCGTGTCTGGGGGGTGAGAGGACAGGATGGCGGTTTCAGTAGAGGCAGTTAAAAAGCTGCGGGAAATGAGTGGCGCTCCCATGATGGAGTGCAAGAAGGCACTGGATGAAGCGGGTGGCAACCTGGAGCAGGCCTTTACGGTCCTGCGCAAGCGCGGCCAGGCTGCGGCGGCCAAAAAGGCGAGCCGAAATGCGTCTGAGGGTTTGGTGGGCTCTTACATTCATGCTGGAGGAAAGATCGGCGTGATTATCGAGGTCAATTGCGAATCCGATTTTGTCGCCAGGAATGTCGAATTCCAGCAGTTGGTCCACGATCTCGCCATGCAGATTTGCGCAACGGACCCCCGTTTTATCCGCCGAGAGGACGTGACGCCGGAGGTGCTCGATCGCGAGCGAGAGGTTCTGCGCGCGCAGACGGCGGAGAGTGGCAAGCCCGCCGAAGTAGTCAATCGGATTGTCGAAGGCAGGCTGCGGAAGTTTTTTGAAGAGAATTGCCTTTACGAACAGCACTTCATCAAAGACGGAACCGGAAATGTCACGATTGGGGAATTGATTAATTCCAGGATCGCCAAGTTCGGTGAAAACATCCTTGTTCGCAGATTTTCCCGTTTCAAGGTGGGGGAATCGGCAGGCGAAGCCGAGGCGGACGAGGCGTCAAATTGAGGCCTTGTGCGCGAAATGGCGCGGAAGGGTGTCATTAGTCTATGAGCGAGCCTGCCTTTCAACGGATCCTCTTAAAATTGAGTGGGGAAGCCCTCATGGGTGGGCGTGGTTTTGGAGTTGACCCTGTCGTGGCCGCGCGCATTGCTTCCGAAGTGTATGAAATCCAGCAAATGGGCGTCCAGGTTGCGGTGGTTGTGGGGGGTGGAAACTTCATCCGCGGGGTAGCAGCCTCACAACATGGAATTGACCGCGTGGTCGCCGATAACATGGGAATGCTGGCGACCATTATCAATGGTCTGGCGCTCCAGGATGCGCTGGAGAAGGCTGGTTCGCCGACGAGGGTCGTGACGGCGATAGAAGTCCGCGAAATTGCAGAGCCGTTCATCCGGCGTCGTGCCATTCGGCACCTTGAAAAAGGACGCGTTATCGTTCTGGCGGCAGGAACCGGGAACCCTTATTTCTCGACAGACACCGCCGCGGCGCTGCGGGCTATGGAGATCAAGGCCGACGTGATCCTTAAGGCGACCAAGGTGAACGGCGTCTACGACGCAGATCCTGCCAAGGTGGCCGACGCCAAGATGATTGCCAGGATCAATTATCTGGATGTTTTGTCGCGGGGCCTTGCGGTGATGGATACGACAGCGATTTCTCTTTGCATGGACAATAATTTGCCGATCATTGTTTTCAATCTGACGGTACCGGGCAACCTGAAGCGAGTGGTGTTGGGCGAGAAAGTCGGTTCACTCGTGTCGGCGTAAGGCGCGGTCAAGAAGGATTCTCCATGATCAATGAGACCATAGCGAATGCAAAGGCTCGGATGATAAAGGCACTGGAGGACTTGCGGCAGGAGTTGGCGACGGTTCGCACCGGGAGAGCGTCCCTGGGAATTTTTGATCATCTCCGGGTTGATTACTATGGCGTGCCTACGCCGCTGAACCAGGTGGCGACGCTCGGAGCGCCTGAGCCCAACCTGGTGACCCTGCAGCCGTGGGACCCGACTTTGCTGGTTGTGCTGGAAAAGGCGATTCGGACCTCTGATCTGGGCCTGAACCCGGTGAACGACGGCAAGATTTTGCGCGTCCCGATTCCGCCACTCACGGAGGAGAGACGTCGGGACCTTGTCAAGCACGTTCACAAGGTTCTTGAGAATCACCGAACGGCCGTGCGGAACATTCGCCGGGACGCGAATGATGAGTTGAAGCACCTGCTGAAGGATAAGAAGATATCGGAGGACGAGGAGCGTCGCGGCCTGGAAAGCGTCCAGAAGCTGACCGACGATTTTGTGAACAAACTGGATGATCAGGGGAAGGTCAAGGAATCCGAAATTCTGGGCGGGCATTAAGAAGATTAGCTCGTTGAAAACTTGACACCTAGCCACGGTTTCGTGGTAAATTTAAAAGGTTTGAGCACAACATAAATTTGCTTAAGGTGTGGAGGGTTGCAGAAAGCAGTTGCAGTCCTGCCACGCGGAGATGGAAGGATGCCCACATTTAACCAGCTGGTTCGCCGCGGACGCAAGGTGGAACGGTATAAGACCTCGAGCCCGGCGTTGCAGGGTTCGCCCCAAAAGCGGGGAGTGTGCATCCGTGTTTACACCCAAACGCCGAAGAAGCCGAATTCGGCGCTGCGGAAAGTAGCCCGTGTTCGCCTGACGAACGGGTTTGAGGTGACGACTTATATTCCTGGGGTGGGTCACAACCTCCAGGAGCACTCGATCGTTCTGATTCGGGGCGGGCGCGTCAAGGACCTCCCCGGTGTGCGTTATCATGTGATTCGAGGAACGCTGGACTCCGCTGGAGTGTCGGACCGCCGCCAGAGCCGGTCGAAGTACGGCGCAAAGCGCCCCAAGGCTTCCTGAGCGCTTCCTTGCAATCGCAAAGTCGGAAGGCGCGCTGGGAGTGCAGAGGAGAATGAAGAGCTGATATGCCGCGTAAAGGGTACGTCGAACAACGGGAGATTAAGCCGGATCCGCTGTATGTGAATCCTTTGGTGCAGAAGTTTGTGAACTGCATCATGTATGATGGAAAACGGTCAACTGCACAGCGGATCGTCTACGACGCTTTCGACATGATCAAGGAAAAGACCAACGACGATCCGTTGAAGGTTTTTAAGAAGGCGCTGGACAACGTGAAGCCGGTGCTGGAGGTCAAAAGTCGGCGCGTGGGTGGCGCAAACTATCAGGTGCCGGTTGAAGTGAATCGAAATCGGCAGACTTCACTGAGCATCCGCTGGATTATTGGTTATGCGCGTGGTCGCGGTGAGAAGTCAATGGTGGAAAAGCTTACCGGTGAACTTCTGGACGCATCGAATAACCGCGGTGGCGCTGTCAAGAAGCGGGATGACACGCACCGCATGGCGGAGGCCAATAAGGCCTTTGCTCATTACCGCTGGTAATCCCTGAAGGTCAGGGTCAACACGGACAGGGCGGGATGTGGTTCGGCCTCGAACCTCGATCCGCTTTGTGGGTCGTATCCAGCGACCCTCAATGCCAACTGGATTTTAAAAGGACACGATCTTCTCCTTCCTCTGGAAGGAGGGGTTTGGATATTTGTCGTGCAAATAAACTTATGCCAAGGGTAGTGCCGTTAGAGAAAATTCGGAACATCGGTATCATGGCCCATATTGATGCCGGCAAGACAACCACGACGGAGAGGGTTCTCTTTTATACGGGCATCACTCACAAGATGGGTGAGGTGCATGAAGGCACCGCCGTCATGGATTGGATGGAGCAGGAGCAGGAGCGCGGGATTACCATCACGTCTGCCGCCACCACCTGTTTCTGGAAGGATTATCGGATCAATATTATTGATACGCCGGGACACGTGGATTTTACGGTGGAAGTTGAGAGGTCGCTCCGGGTTCTGGACGGCGCGATTGCTATTTTGGGTGCCGTGGAGGGCGTGGAGCCGCAGACTGAAGCGGTCTGGCGGCAGGCGGACAAGTACCGTGTACCACGAATGGTGTTTGTCAACAAGATGGATCGTATTGGTGCGGACTTTGGATCCTGCGTCGAGCAGTTGCGCTCCAAGGTTCACGCCAATCCTATCCCCATCCAATGGCCCATCGGGTCTGAAGACAACTTCCAGGGTGTAATCGATCTGGTTCTGCAGAAGGCCTTCATCTGGAAGGAAGAAACTCTGGGTGCGAAGTTCGAGATCGAAGAAATTCCCGAGAGCCTTGCGGAAGTGGCACGGAAGCGCCGGGAGGAATTGATTGAGTCCCTGGGTGAGGCTGATGACCAAATCCTTGAAAAATACGTGCACGGCGAGGATGTCACAGTCGAAGAGCTGCAGTCCGCCATTCGACGGGCGGTGATCGGCTTGAAAGCTGTTCCGGTGCTTTGCGGCTCAGCGTTCAAGAACAAGGGCGTGCAGCTCCTGCTGGAGGCTGTTGTTGCGTATCTTCCCTCCCCGCTTGATGTCCCACCCATTGAAGGCGTTAATCCGACAGACGAAGAAGAAGAGATTGTCCGGCCTCCGGTCGATAGTGAGCCGTTCTCGGCGCTTGTCTTCAAGATTATGACGGACCCCTTTGTTGGCCAGCTTGCCTTTATGAGGGTTTATTCCGGATCCCTCAAGAGCGGTGACAGCGTCTATAACCCGCGGCGGGACCGGCGCGAGCGAATCGGAAGGCTCCTCAAGATGCACGCCAATAAACGCGAGGAGATTAACGAGGTTTTTGCAGGTGACATCGCCGCCGCGGTCGGTTTGAAGAGTGTTTCCACGGGCGATACTGTGTGCGACGAATCGGCTCCCGTGGTTTTTGAGGCGATGGAGTTCCCCGCACCCGTTATTTCAGTTGCCATCGAACCCAAGACCAAGGCGGACCAGGAAAAGCTGTCCGGTTCTCTTGGGAAGTTGATGCAGGAAGACCCCACTTTCCACGTGCACACCGATCCTGATACGGGCGAGACCTTGATTTCCGGTATGGGCGAACTGCACCTTGAGATTCTGGTGGACCGGCTGTTGCGCGAGTTTAAGGTAGGCGCAAATGTTGGACGGCCCCAGGTAGCCTACCGGGAAACCGTCAGCAAGGCCAGCGAAGCGGAAGGGAAGTATGTTCGCCAGACAGGAGGCCGGGGCCAGTATGGGCATGTTGTCCTGCAGGTTGAGCCTTTGTTGCATCCGGATGCGGCGGCCATTGCTGATCTGATCAAGAAAAAGTCGACGAATCGCTTTGATGCCGACCTTCAGTTGCTCTTTATTGATGGGATTGTGAGTGGTGTGGTGCCCAAGGAATACATCCCCGCAGTTTACGGTGGCCTGCGCGAAGCGATGGAGGGTGGTGTCCTTGCTGGATACGAGATGACGGGGATCCAGGTCAAGCTCACTGATGGTTCATACCATGAAGTGGACTCGTCGGAAATGGCTTTCAAAATTGCAGGCTCCATGGGATTCAAGGAGGCGGTCCGACGGGCGCGCCCCATTTTGCTGGAGCCTGTGATGAAGGTTGAAGTGGTGGTGCCTGAAGAATATATGGGCGACGTGTTGGGCGATCTGAGTTCCCGGCGCGGGCACGTTGAGGGCATGGAAAGGCGCGGGTCGACACAGATTATCCGCTCCACGGTTCCTCTTGCCGAGATGTTCGGGTATGCGACGGACCTCCGTTCCCGTACACAAGGGCGCGCCGCATACTCCATGCACTTTGCCAAGTATGAGCCGGCGCCGTCATCGATTGCGCAAGAGGTTGTGGCCCGCGTCCAGGGGCGCGCAGTAGAAAAGTAGGGCAGAAACCAAGGAGTGACAGCAGAGCTTTTCGAATTCCAAATAATGAGGCGATAGGGTATGGCGAAGGAAAAATTTGACCGATCGAAGCCGCACATGAACATCGGGACGATCGGGCACATTGATCATGGGAAGACGACTTTGACGGCGGCGATCACGAAGGTGCTGGCGAAGGACAATCCGAAGATCAATTTCCGGGCGTTTGATTCGATTGACAACGCGCCGGAAGAGAAGGCGCGGGGGATCACGATCGCGATTGCGCACGTGGAGTACGAGACGAAGAACCGTCACTACGCGCACGTGGACTGCCCGGGACACGCCGACTACATCAAGAACATGATCACGGGAGCGGCGCAGATGGACGGCGCGATCCTGGTGGTGGCGGCGACCGACGGACCGATGCCGCAGACGCGGGAGCACGTGCTGCTGGCGCGGCAGGTGAACGTGCCGTCGATTGTGGTGTATCTGAACAAGTGCGACGCGGTGGAAGACCCGGAACTGCTGGAACTGGTGGAGATGGAAGTCCGGGAACTGCTGAGTAAGTACAACTTCCCGGGCGACGATATCCCGGTGGTCAAGGGCTCGGCGCTGAAGGCGTTGGAAGGGGACGAGAAGTGGGAGAAGTCGATCCTGGAGCTGATGGAGGCGGTGGACAGCTACATCCCGCTGCCCACGCGTGAGATCGACAAGCCGTTTCTGATGCCGGTGGAAGACATCTTCTCGATTTCGGGCCGCGGCACGGTGGTGACGGGGAGAGTGGAACGCGGGAAGGTGAAGGTACAGGAAGAGATTGAGATAGTGGGATTGAGGCCGGAGCCGTTCAAGCGGGTGGTGACGGGCGTGGAGATGTTCAAAAAGCTTTTGGACGAAGGCCAGGCGGGCGACAACATCGGAGTGCTGCTGCGGGGAACGGAGAAGGACGACGTGGAGCGCGGGATGGTGCTGTCGAAGCCGGGGTCGATCACGCCGCACACGAAGTTCAAGGCGGAAGCCTACGTACTGACGAAGGAAGAGGGAGGGCGGCACACGCCGTTCTTCTCGGGATACCGGCCGCAGTTCTATTTCCGGACGACGGACGTGACGGGGGTGGCGACGCTGCCCCAGGGAACGGAAATGGTGATGCCGG
>Ga0315556_1001707_pt1 | contig 13022 bp, 9 predicted proteins | sample SalMarSW160310MG_FD_202112 | JGI IMG/M metagenome (GOLD analysis project Ga0315556, IMG submission 202112) | Salt marsh sediment microbial communities from the Plum Island Ecosystem LTER, Massachusetts, United States - Salt Marsh Sediment SW1603-10 ...
CAGACCGCTCGTCATCCCGCTCATCTTCTCGGCCACCGTTTCTTCGACCTTGCGTGCCGCGTCGTTGAACGCGGCCGCGACGAGATCCTCGAGCATTTCCTTGTCGTCGCCGACCAGCGAGGGGTCGATCGAGACTCGCTTAACGTCGTGCTTGCAGGTCATCACGACCTTCACCAGTCCGGCGCCGGACTGACCCTCGACCTCGACGCTCGCAAGCTGCTCCTGCATGCGCCGCATGTTCTCCTGCATCATCTGGGCCTGCTTCATGAGCTGGCCGATATTGCCTCGCATCGCGTTCTCCTGCCTGTGCGGCCGCCGGAATACCGGGAGCCTCGTTACTGATCCTTCGATGTGGCCCTGATGGACGAATCGATCACCTTGGCATCGCAGAGCTTGACCAGATCCTGCACGAACGGGTCTGCCTGGACCGCCCGCGTGGCCTCTGTCTGTCTGATCTCGCGCTCTCCGGCCTCGATCGCTGCCGTGGACAGCCCCTTGGTTTCGCCCACCCCCACCTTTACCGTCGCCCGCGTGCCCAGATGCTGCTCGAGCGCCGCCCTGAGCTTGTCCTGGTAGGCCTTCTCCGCCAGATAGCTCTTCGACTTGGGCACCACGAGCTCGAAGGCGCTGCCTTCGTGCCGCGCCAGCTCGGCATTTCGCGCCAGCTCGCGCGCCGCCCCGGTGATTTGAAGCTGGCGCACCAAGTTCGGCCAGAACGCTTCCTCGTCCGGCTGCGGCGTCGCCCCCGCTGGCTTCGTGCGGCGGCCAGGCGCCGCTCCGGACGCCGGCTTCTCCGGGACCGCTTTCTCTGCAGCGGCGCAGTTCTCCGGGCGGAACGCGAGCATGCGCAGAAGCGTCATGACGAATCCCGCATGCTCATCGGGGGCGAGCGAAAGCTCGTCCCTGCCCTGCAGTGCGATCTCGTACTGGAGCTGCACCGTTTCGGGGTCGAGGTGCTCCGCCAGCCCCAGGATCCTCTCGCGCTCCGGCAAATCTTCTTCCAGCGCGCCGGGGACGGCCTGTGCGAGCGCAACGCGCAACAACAGGCCGGCGAGGTCGGCCAGCGCCGTATCGAAAGACAGGCTGCGCGCCTGCATATCGGCCGCAATCGACATCACGTCTGCGGCCCGATCGCCCGCGACCGCCTCGAGCAGCCGCAGCAGGTAGGTTTCGTCGATGGCGCCGAGCATTTCGCGCACGTCGTCCGCCGCGACCCGGCCGGCTCCGTGCGCGATCGCCTGATCGAGCAGCGAGAGCGCATCGCGCATGCTTCCGGACGCCGCGCGACCGATCAGAGGCAGCGCAGCGGCCTCGAACTCGATGCCTTCCGCCCGCAGGAGCTGCTCGAGGTGGGCGGCAATGGCGTTTCGCGGCATCTGCTTGAGGTTGAACTGCAGGCAGCGGCTAAGCACCGTCACCGGGATCTTCTGCGGGTCGGTGGTCGCCAGGATGAACTTCAGGTGCTCGGGCGGTTCCTCCAGCGTCTTGAGCATCGCGTTGAACGCCGAGTTCGAGAGCATGTGCACTTCGTCGATGACGTACACCTTGTAGCGCCCGCGAGTCGGGGCGTATTGGGCAGTATCGAGCAGTTGCCGCATCTCGTCGACGCGGGTGTTGGTCGCCGCATCCACCTCGAGCAGGTCGACGAATCGCCCCGCGTCGATTTCCGTGCAGGCGCTGCACTTGCCGCAGGGATCCGGCGTGACGCCCTTCTCGCAATTGAGGCACTTGGCGAGGATCCGCGCCAGTGTGGTCTTGCCCACGCCACGGGTGCCCGTAAACAGATAGGCGTGGTGCAGCCGCCCGTTTTCCAGGGCGTGGCGCAGCGCGCGCACCACGTGTTCCTGCCCGACCAGGCTCCCGAAGTCACGCGGCCGCCATTTGCGGGCAAGAACTTGATAACTCATGTGTTCATTTTATCAGCGGCCCCTGTCCGGACGCGTTCTCCGGACAGGGGTGATGGGTGGCGAGCCTGAACCCCGGCACTTGCAGTAACCAGCTGTGGCTGCTTCCTTCCGGACCTGACCAGATTCACCAGGCTGCAATGCGGGGAGGCCCGCCGTAGCCTTCGCGCGCGACACAGACATTATGCCCGAAACGCCCTTCGCGCACGTCAAACATCCGCAAGTGCATCGCAAGGCACCCGACGGCCGAACCCGCTATGCTTCACGCAAATCCTCCGCCTTCGTGCGCGCTGCGTGCGTCGGCATTGACGCCCTGCGCAGGCTGCTGCGCGCAGGGCGTTTTCTTTTTGGGTGGCGGAGAGAGAGGGATTCGAACCCTCGATGCGCTCATCACGCATACACACTTTCCAGGCGTGCGCCTTAGACCGCTCGGCCATCTCTCCGTGCTTCGCTAAGCTCGAATTTTAGCAGAGGCGCCAGCCCTACCCGGCGACCGCGCCGCGCAGTCCGCGCAGGATCTCGTCCAGCCGGTGCAGCTGGCGCCGCAGCCGGCGTGCGTCTTCCTTGCCCAGCCGCCGAAGCAGCACCCGGCTCGAAGGCCGGACGCCGTCATGGAGGTCCTGCAGCTGCTGGGCCAGCACGAAATCGAGCAGCTCCGCGTGCATGGCGATGAGCGTCGAGGCGTCGCTCTCTGCGATGCGCCTCGCCGCGGCCGCGTCGCGCAGGCGGTCGGGGGTGGAGCGCGCCGAGGAGCCGGCGCGCAAGGCGAGCGTCCGTGCAATGCCGACCAGCGGCATCAGTCCGCTGCGCTTCAGATCCACTCGCCCCTCGACGGTCCTGATTCGTCCGAACATCGCGAACAACGGCGTCAGCGAGGATACCCATTCCGCCAGCAGGTTCGTGAACGGTGGCGTGTGGGACGCGGCGGCAACGGCCTGTGCATGCAGGTCGCGCGCGAGGCTCGCCTCCCCGGCGACCGCGACCAGGTCGAAGAAGATATCGACGTGCATGAGATCCTCGTGCCTCGCGCGGCTGAGCCAGCCGTTCACCCGAGCCCGCCAGTCCTCGACAGTGCCGCGCCACTCCCGGTTCGCCGCCATGACGCCGCCGCTGCAGCGCGCCAAGCCCGCGTCGTCGAGCAGGTTCGCGATGCGCGCCCCGAATTCCGCGAACCACGGATCGTCCGCTTCGCTGCCCCCGTGGATCAGGGCATTGTCCTGGTCCGCGCTCAGCAGGCACTCCCCGCGCCCACCCGATCCGAGCACCATCAGGCACCACGGCGCCGGAGCCGGGCCGCGGCCTTCGGCCTCCAGGCTCGCGGCCGCAATTTCTGCGGCGCGCGCCGTGAGCCCGCGCACTTCGTTGGAGACCACGCGTGCCACGTCGATGCCCCCTAGCCCCTCGCCGACAAGGCGCGCGGCAGCATCAGGCACCTGGCTGTAAGCCGCCGCAAGCGCCGGCACCTCGTGCGCTTCGGCGAGCGCGTCTCCCAGCACATCGGCGGCGCTCGCTCGATGGTGCAGCAAGTCGCGTTGAGAGAGCATTCCAATCGCCGCACCGTTCGGGTCGACCACGCAGAGGTGCCGGATGCGCAGCCGGTCCATGCGCCCGAGCGCCCGATACAGCAATTCCTCGCCGCTCATCGTCTCCACCGGCGCGCTCATGGCCTCCGCGACGCGGATCGAATCGAGGTCCAGTTCGCCCTGCGCGACCGTGCGCAGCAGGTCGCGCTCCGTCAGGATTCCCTCCGGCGGCGCGCCCGCCGCACCGACCAGAACCGCGCCGACGCGCCCCTCGCACATCGTGCGGGCGGCCTCGCGCAGGGATGCCCGCCTGTCGACCGAAACTGGCGGTGCGCTCATCAGCTCGTCGAGCCGGCGCTCGAAGATGTAGCTGTCGATACGCGTGAGAGGTGGCGGCGGTACGACCACGGCCTCGCCCGGGACCAGGTGCCAACGCGCCTGGATCTGGCCCTGCACGAGATCGGTGCGGCGGGCCGAGAGGGCAAGTGCCTCGCCAAGCGTTCGCACGTCCTCTTCGCGCAGGCGCGGCAGCAGGCGCGAATAGGCCTGGGCCGTCGCCAGGCAGTCTCCCATCGCGGTGTGCCGGCCCTCGATCGAAACGCCGAGCAGACGCGTCACCGTTTCCAGCGCGAGATCGGGCAGCGAGGGCTCAAGCGCCCCGGCCAGGAGCACGAGATCGAGCGCCGCCGGTTCCTGCCAGGGGATGCCCGCCCGGGCAGCCTCGTGCCGCAGGATCGCGAGGTCGAAGGCCGTGTTGTGCCCGATCACTACCCTGCCAGACATGATCTCTTGCAGCGCCGGCGCCACAGCCGCGAAATCCGGCGCGCCGGCGACGTCGCGGTCACTTATCCCATGAATTCGGGTGGCCGACGGCGGAATCGGCATGCCGGGGTTGGTCAGCTGGTCGAGCCGCGGTTCCTCGAGGATCTTTGCTCCCGCCATCGCGACGGCGCCGACCTGCACCACCCGTTCGCGCGTGACATCCAGCCCGGTGGTTTCCAGATCGAGCACCACGGCCGGCAGGGCTGCCAGCGCGGTATGGTTTCCAGGTCCGTGTTTTCGTTGCATGGATCGCAACCGTGCGACTAGCGCAACAGGCCTCCGAACAGCTCGTGGATGCCGCGCGCGATCTCGCCCTCGAGCGGGAACGAAAGCATGCCCATCACCGAATAGCCGAGCAGCCACGGCATCAGGTAGAAGCGGATCATGAAGAAGAACCACGCCACGTACAGCGGCACCATTGGAGGAATGAGGAACGACGGCGTGATCGGCGCGAACAGCTTGAGCAGAGGGTCGGTGGTGCGCACGAAGATGCGCATGAAGAAGAAGCTGCTGCTCTCGGGCAGGAAGATTCCCATGCCGAAACGGCCGATCAGGGTCCACATGATCGCGCCGAGAATGTAGTCGATCACGATCACCCAGACGGGAAAAGCCTCAGTCATCCGCGCTCCTTCGGGCGAAGTTCATGGACATTCTAGTGAGTCTCGACGGCAAAAAAAAAGCCGGGGCGAAGGGACTCGCCCCGGCTCGGTTTGAGGCTTCCGGCGCTAGTGCGTCGACGCCAGAACGGTCGCGCCCTTCGGAATGCGGACCTCGTCGACCATGGCCTGCGTTTCCGCATCCGGCTCCTTGGTCAACAACGACACGGCGACCATCGAGATCAGGCTCGCGCCGGCGCCGATGATGCCGAAGCGCAGGTGGTCGATCCCGAGCCACGGCGTCATGCCGCCCCAGCGCACCATATAGAGATACCAGGTGCCGACCCCGAGGCCGATCACCATGCCCGCGATCGCGCCCGGGGTGTTCGCCCGCTTCCACCAGACCCCCAGCACCAGCGGGAAGAACAGACCCGACATCGCGAAGTCGAACGCCCAGGCCACTGCCCCCAGAATTCCGGTCAGCCTGAGCGCCGCCACCGCCGAGCCCGCTGCCCCGATTCCGAGCAGCAGCACCCGCGCGACAATCAGCCGCCTCCTGGTTTCGGCCTTCGGATCGATCATCTTGTAGTACAGGTCGTGCGAGAGCGCATTGGCGATCGCGAGCAGCAGCCCGTCGGCGGTGGACATCGCCGCCGCCAAGCCGCCCGCGAGGACCAGGCCCGAGATCACCGCCGGCAGCCCCGCGATCTCCGGAGTCGCCAGCACGACAATGTCGCCGCGCATGAAGAACTCGTTGATCTGCAGGATGCCGTCATTGTTGCTGTCGATGATCTTCAGGAAGCCGACGTGACTCCACTTCTGCACCCAGTCCAGCGAATTCACTGCCGCGATCGACTTGCCGATGATGCTGGTCGGAAGGCTGGGATCCAGCACCTGCAGCTTCGTCAAGGTCGCCAGCGCGGGCGCCGTGAAGTACAGCAGGAAGATGAACAGCAGCGACCAGGCCACCGACTTGCGTGCAGCGCTCACCGACGGGGTGGTGAAGTAGCGCATCAGGATGTGCGGCAGTGACGCAGTGCCCATCATCATGCATGCCACCAGGGTGATGAACTTGACATGCGAGATCAGGTCGTTGCCGGCAAATGAGTGATGGACCGTCAGTGCGCTCATCCCCGGGACCGCGTGTTCGGGCTTGAGGACGCCAACCTGCTGCAGCACCTCCAGCTCCTTCAGCCGGTCCACCGCGGCACCGTACTCGAACTGCGGGAAGATGCCGAAGCCCTGCTTCTGCGACATCCAGAACACCGGCACCAGATAGGCGACGATCAGGACGATGTATTGCGCCACCTGGGTCCAGGTCACCGCACGCATCCCTCCAAGCATGGCGCACAGCAGAATCGCCAGCAGCGCGATCCAGACCGCAACCTGGAAAGGAATCTGCAGCACGAACGCCGCGATCGTGCCCGTGGCGTTGATCTGTGCCGTCACATAAGTGAACGAAGCGACCACCAGCACGACGACCGCGCAGAAACGGGCCAGGTTGCCGCCGTAGCGCGTGCCGATGAAGTCGGGCACGGTATAGCAGCCGAACTTGCGCAGGTACGGCGCCATCAGCACCGCCACCAGCACGTAGCCCCCGGTCCAGCCGACGACGAACGCGAGGTAGGGATGGCCGCCCATGTAGATGCCGCCCGCCATCGCCACGAACGAGGCTCCCGACATCCAGTCGGCCGCCGTCGCCATGCCGTTGAACACCGGTGGCACCTGACGTCCCGCCACGTAGTAGGCGTCAACCTGCATGGTGCGCGAGAGCCAGCCGATCAGCGCATAGATGACGATCGTGAACGCCACGAACAGCTTGGCGATCGTGTCCGCCGACGCCCCGGCCTTTTCCAACAGGGCCATGAGGATGATGAAGACCACGAAGCCCCCTGTATAGAGGCCGTAGATCTTCGGCAGATTTTCGACGAACGAGCCCTTCAGATTGAATATGCTCATGGTCCCTCCCCTATTCTTCTTCTGCCATGCCGCATTCGCGATCGATCGCGTCCTGCTGATGTACGAATACGAACAGCTGGACCACGAACACGATCAGCGACCCCTGCGCGGCCATGTAGAAGCCGAGCGGGAACCCGATGAACGAGATCTTGTTCAGCTGCGGAGCGAACCAGTGCACCACGAAGGAAAAGATGAACCAGATGACCAGGTGAACGATCATCAGGCCCTTGGTTCGCTGCCAGTGGACCTCTTTTTGAGATATATCGGCGCTCATCGACTATCCTCCTCCTCTCATCATCGTTATTGACGGATAGCTGTTATTGGCCGCGCCCGGGCCAAGATGGCGCACCTGCCTGCTCGCGCCCCCCTCCAAAGCTCGGCCGCAGTCTGTGTCGCATGCTCTAATCCATTTCAGGAAAAGTCAAGATTTATCAATCTTGCGCAGGATCAATAAATTAGAGAACTACATGTCGACTTTCTGGCGAACCCTGGCGCAACCCGCCAGTTTTTTGCGAATCGTACGTGAATACTTCGCCGCCGGCGGTCGCTGGAGGGGCGGCAAACGGTTGGCCGACCGCGATGCATTGCAGCGTTTTATCGACTCCCGCGCCAACTTCGTCGCCCAAATGTCCCTCTACGGCTACCTCAGGACGCGCGCGGGCATGCGTTATCCCGAGCTGTTCTCCAACGACGAGTTCGTCAAGGCGGTGGATACCGCCAAATGGCAGATGTGGCTGGCCTGCCTGTCTGATTTGTCAGTATATGCCGGTGGACTGCTCGAACGGCGAACCCGCTCGGATCCGGCCCGGATAGGCACTCTGATGACCGCGACGCTCGAGGCCATCCTCGCCGCCAGCGAGGGGAAACACGACGCCGCGCGCGTCGAGCGCGTGCGGGCCCGGCTGACGCTGTGCGACTGGACGGCGGTCCCCGACGACGGGACGCCGTTCAGCGAGAGTCCCCGCGTGCTCATGGAGTGCGCCCCCATCATCGACGAGCTCAAGCAGCTCGACGAGGAAATCGTGCGCAACTCGGTGCGCTTCCGCTGGCAACAGGTGCGGCGCGAGCTGCGCCGGGCGCTCGACGCCGACGCCCTGATGGCCTCCGAGGCGTCGAGCGCCTAGGGCGAAACTCTTCAGCGTGCCTGCTTGAGCTGCTCGAGAATCGCCGGATTCTCGAGTGTCGAGACGTCCTGGGTGATCTCTTCCCCCTTGGCGAGCGAGCGCAGCAGCCGCCGCATGATCTTTCCCGAGCGCGTCTTCGGCAGGTTGTCGCCGAAGCGGATCTCCTTCGGCCGCGCGATCGGCCCGATTTCCTTCGCCACCCAGTTGCGCAGATCCTGCGCGACCTTCTTCGCTTCCTCGCCGCTCGGCCGCGGCCCCTTGGTCACGACGAAGGCGACGATCGCCTCCCCGGTCAGGTCGTCCGGGCGCCCCACGACCGCCGCCTCGGCGACGAGCTTGGAGTTCGCCACCAGCGCGGACTCGATTTCCATCGTGCCCAGCCGGTGCCCCGAGACGTTCAGCACGTCGTCGATCCGCCCGACGATGCGGAAATAGCCTTCCTCGTCGGTGCTCGCGCCGTCGCCGGCGAGATAGAGCTTTCCCTTGAAGTCGTCAGGGAAGTAGGTCTTCTTGTAGCGCTCCGGGTCGCCCCAGATGGTGCGCAGCATCGCCGGCCAGGGGCGCCTGATCACGAGGATCCCGCCCTTGCCGCGGCCCACCGGGTTTCCGGTCTCGTCGACGATGTCGGCGAAGATGCCGGGCAGCGGCAGCGTCGCCGAGCCGGGCTTGGTCGGCGTGGCGCCCGGCAGCGGCGAGATCAGGTGGCCGCCGGTCTCGGTCTGCCACCAGGTGTCGACGATCGGGCAGCGCCCCCCGCCCACGGTCTCGTGGTACCACATCCAGGCCTCGGGATTGATCGGCTCCCCGACCGTCCCGAGGATGCGAAGCGACGACAGGTCGTATTTCTTCGGCAGATCGCCGCCCGCCTTGATCAGCGAGCGGATCGCCGTCGGCGCCGTGTAGAACACGTTCACCTTGTGGTCCTGAATCAGCTTCCAGAACCGCCCCGCGTCGGGGTAGGTCGGCACGCCCTCGAACATCACCTCGGTGGCGCCGACCGCGAGCGGGCCGTAGGTGATGTAGCTGTGGCCCGTCACCCAGCCGACGTCTGCGGTGCACCAGAAGACATCGCTCGGCTTGTAGTCGAATACCCACTTCATGGTGAGGATGCACCACAGCAGATAGCCACCGGTCGAGTGCTGGATGCCCTTCGGCTTGCCGGTCGAGCCCGAGGTATAGAGGATGAAGAGCGGATGCTCGGCGTTGACCCAGGTCGGCTCGCAGCTGTCCGGCTGGCCCTTCACCACGTCGTCCCACCACTTGTCGCGCGGCGCCTGCATCGGCACCTTGCTGCCCGAGCGCTTGTAGACGATCACGTTCTTTACGCCGTCGCAGCCCCCCAGCGCGAACGCCTCGTCGACCACCGGCTTGAGCGGGATCTCCTTGCCGCCGCGGAACTGCCCGTCCGCGGTGATGACCTCGGTGGCGCCCGCGTCGATGATCCGCTCCTGCAGGCTCTTGGCCGAGAAGCCGCCGAACACCACCGAGTGCGTTGCCCCGATGCGCGCGCAGGCCTGCATCGCGACCACGACCTGGATCGACATCGGCATGTAGATCAGCACCCGGTCGCCGGTCTTGACCCCGTGGCTCTTGAGGGCGTTGGCGAAGCGGCAGACCTCGTGGTAGAGCGCCTTGTAGGTGATTCGGGTCACCTTGCCGTCGTCGGCCTCGAAGATGATCGCGACCTTGTCCGGCTGGGTCTCGAGGTGACGGTCGAGGCAGTTGTAGGAGGCGTTCAGCTCGCCGTCGTAGAACCACTTGAAGAACGGCGCGTTCGATTCGTCGAGCGTCTTGCTGAAGGGCTTGTGCCACAGCAGCTCGCTCTTGGCATGCTTGCTCCAGAAGCCCTCGAAGTCCTTCTCCGCCTCGGCACACATCGCGCGGTAGGCCTGCATGCCCGAAACGTTCGCCTGCTTGACGAACTCCGGCGCGGGCGGAAACACCCGGGTCTCCTGCAATACCGTTTCGATGTTCGACATCGCCTGCCCCCTCCCCATTTGATGGCGTTCTCTCGCCGGCAAATAAGAGCACCAAATCAATGCCATGTAAAGGCCGCCGGGGCCTCGCGGCGCTATGCTACATTTGGTCGCCTTTCCTTCCCCCACTGCAATCGCCTCGCAAGCCATGGCCACGATCCGCCAGGAAGACCTGATTCAGAGCGTCGCCGACGCGCTCCAATTCATCTCCTACTACCATCCCGCCGACTACATCAGGGCGCTCGCGCGCGCCTACGAGCGCGAGCAGTCGCCCGCGGCGAAAGACGCCATCGCCCAGATCCTGACCAACTCGCGCATGTGCGCCGAGGGCCACCGCCCGATCTGCCAGGACACGGGAATCGTGAACGTATTCGTGCGCGTCGGCATGGACGTGCGCTGGGACGCGAAAATGGGCGTCGCCGACATGATCAACGAGGGCGTGCGGCGCGCCTACCTGAACCCCGACAACAAGCTGCGCGCGTCGGTGCTCGAGGACCCGGCTTTCGGCCGCCGCAACACCCGCGACAACACGCCGGCGGTCATGCACATGCAGGTCGTGCCGGGAAACACGGTCGAAATCGACATCGCCGCCAAGGGCGGTGGCTCGGAGGCGAAATCGAAGTTCGCCATGCTCAACCCGTCCGACTCGATCGTCGACTGGGTGCTGAAGACCGTGCCGACGATGGGCGCAGGCTGGTGCCCGCCCGGAATGCTCGGCATCGGCATCGGCGGCACTGCCGAAAAAGCGATGGTGATGGCCAAGGAATCGCTCATGGCACCGATCGACATGGCCGAGCTCAAGGCGCGCGGCCCGAAGGACAAGGTCGAGGCGCTGCGCATCGAGCTCTACGACAAGGTGAACGCGCTCGGCATCGGCGCCCAGGGACTGGGCGGGTTGTCGACCGTGCTCGACGTCAAGATCCTCACCTACCCCACCCACGCCGCCAACCAGCCGGTGGCGATGATCCCCAACTGCGCCGCCACGCGCCACGCGCACTTCGTGCTCGACGGCTCGGGGCCCGCCGAGTTCGAGCAGCCCAAGCTCTCCGACTGGCCGGACGTCACCTGGAAGCCGGATGCGAGCGCGAAGAAGGTCGACCTCGATTCCCTCACGCGCGAGCAGGTCGCGGCGTGGAAGCCGGGCGAGCGCCTGCTCCTGTCGGGCAAGCTGCTCACCGGCCGCGACGCCGCGCACAAGCGCATCCAGGACATGCTCGCCAAGGGCGAGAAGCTCCCGGTCGACTTCACCAACCGCGTCATCTACTACGTCGGCCCGGTCGATCCGGTGGGAGACGAGGTCGTCGGCCCCGCAGGCCCCACCACCTCGACGCGGATGGACAAGTTCACCGAGATGATGCTCGCCAGGACCGGGCTGGCGGCAATGGTCGGCAAGGCCGAGCGCGGCCCGGTTGCGATCGAGGCGATCCGCAAGCACAAGGCGGCGTACCTGATGGCCGTGGGCGGCGCCGCCTATCTCGTTTCCAAGGCGATCCGCAAGTCGCGCGTGCTCGCCTTCGAAGACCTGGGCATGGAAGCGATCTACGAGTTCGAGGTGCGCGATATGCCGGTCACGGTGGCGGTGGACGCAAACGGCAGCGCGGTGCACCAGAGCGGCCCCGCCGAGTGGGAGAAACGCATCCGGGAGTTCAAGCTGCCGGTGACGGCGGCCTGATCGCCGCGTCTTGGACGCCCGTGCCGCCACCCGCTGGCCGGCCGTCTGGGCGGTCTTCGCCGGCGGGCTGATCGCCGGCGCCTACATCGGCAAGGTCCCGCCCGCGCTGCCGGTGCTGCGTGCGGAGCTCGGCCTCTCGCTGGTGCAGTCGGGATTCGTCGCGACGACGTTCAACGTCGTGGGCGGGCTGGCCGGCATGCTCGCCGGCGTGCTCGCCGACCGCTTCGGGCCCAAGCGGCTCGCCCTGCTCGGCCTCGCGATCCTCTCCGCGGGCGGCTTCCTCGGCGCCGCAGCGCGGAGCTTCGCCCCGCTGCTGACGGCGCGCTTTCTCGAGGGCGCGGGCTTCATCCTGTTTACGGTGTCCGGCGTTGCCCTGATGAGCGCCGCTGCGCCCGAACCGCGCGAGCGCGCCAAGGCGCTGTCGCTGTGGAGCGCCTACATGCCGGCGGGCGGCAGCCTGGCGCTGCTCGCCGCGCCGCTGGTCATGGCAGCAGTCGGCTGGCGCGGCCTGTGGGTCGTTCTCGCGCTCGTCGCGATCGCCGCCTTCGCGCTCGTCGCGCGCTTCGCAGTGGCGCCGCACGCCGGCCGCGTGAGCTCGCTGCGCCTCGCACTCGAGTCGCTCACCCAGCCCGGCAGCGTCGTGCTGGCGCTGATGTTCGCCTTCTACGTCGCGCAATGGTCCTCGGTGATGATCTGGCTGCCGACCTTCGTCGTCGACCAGCGCGGCGGCTCGGCCGCGACGGCGGCCCTGCTCACTGCGCTGATGGTGCTGATCAACGTGCCCGGCAACCTCGCCGGCGGCTGGCTGCTCGCGCGCGGCGTGCACCGCGGCCGCATGACGATGGCGGCGTTCACGATCATGGCCCTGTGCGCGACCGGCATGCTGCTCGACGCGCTGCCGGGCACGCCGCGCTTCCTGCTGGTGCTGGCGTTTTCCGCCTGCGCCGGCGTGATCCCGGCGGGGGTCTTCTCCGGCGTGCCGGTGCATGCCCGCAGCCCCCTGCACGTCGGCACCGGCAACGGCCTCGTGATGCAGTCTTCGCAGGCGAGCCAGTTCGTCGCCCCGGTGCTGCTGGCGTGGATGGCCTCGCGCTTCGGCGGCTGGAGCGCGTCGCTCTCGGCGCTGCTCGCCTTCGCCGCCTGCGGCGCGGCCTGCGGTTTCGCCCTCGAGCTGATCGAGGCGCGGCGGGGGCGCTAGAATCCGGCTCCTGAAGGGAGATCGTCATGCGCGACATCCACATCTGCGAAGTCGGCCCGCGCGACGGGCTGCAGAACGCCCACCACATGATGCCGACCGAGGCGAAGAAGCGCTGGATCAGCGCGCTCGCCGCCGCCGGGCTGGAGGAAATCGAGGTCGGCTCGTTCGTGCCGCCCAAGCTGATCCCCGCCATGGCCGACACCGGCGAGATCGTCGCCCACGCGCGCGGCATTCCCGGCCTGCGCGTG
>Ga0315556_1001708_pt1 | contig 13019 bp, 6 predicted proteins | sample SalMarSW160310MG_FD_202112 | JGI IMG/M metagenome (GOLD analysis project Ga0315556, IMG submission 202112) | Salt marsh sediment microbial communities from the Plum Island Ecosystem LTER, Massachusetts, United States - Salt Marsh Sediment SW1603-10 ...
TTATGATTGCGGGCCGCTACACCTACATGGTGTGCACGGCCGGAACCGTTTTGCATCCAGATTGTGAAGGGCGAGGAGCCGATAGAACTCACTACGGGGGCGTTTGGCTATCCGAGCGGCGTTGGCTACGTTGCCCTGCGAAACCTTAAGTACATTTGTGAGGTAACGGTGCTCGAAGGACTTGTTGGCATTGTCGAAAGTCAAATGCTCCGCGGGTTCTTCGTGCAAAGCCTGGGCGGTGAAAGACTCAGGGACGACGTCATAGGGACAGAGCACGCTACACTGTTCCACTAGGTTATAGAGCTGACGTACGTTGCCCGGTAGATCGGCGGCGAGCAAGAGGCGGAGGGCATCCGGCGCGAAACGCTTCGCAGGCTTACCAAGGCGTCTCCCGACCACGCGCAGGAAGTGGTCGGCGAGCAATGGGATGTCTTCGCGACGCTCGCGTAGGCTAGGCATGTGCAATGGAACTACGCTCAGACGGTAGAACAGATCTTCGCGGAAGTTTCCCTGCTCGATCAAACTGCCAAGATTTTGTTGCGTTGCTGAAATGACGCGAACGTCTATAGGAGTCGCAGCCGTAGAGCCCACAAGTCGCACCTTGGAGTCTTGTAGCACCCGTAGCAGCTTTGCCTGAGACGCCAGGGACATATCTCCGATCTCGTCGAGGAATAGGGTGCCTCCGTTGGCAAACTGAAACAGGCCTTCGTGGCGGGTTGCCGCGCCACTAAAGGATCCCTTCTCATGACCGAATAGCTCTGACTCCAGCAGTGCCTTTGGAAGAGCACTACAGTTGATCGCCACGAAGGGGGCTGCGGAACGGCGGCTGGCGGCGTGGATAGCTTTTGCAAGGACCTCCTTTCCAGTCCCGGTGTTCCCGGTGATCTGCACCGTGGTGTCAACAGCCGCGAGTAGCCTGGCGCGCCCGAGAAGTTCGGCCATGACCTGACTGCGATAGATGATCGCAGGTGCGAATGGGTCGCGTCGGTTGGCGTTCCCTCCCGACTGCGTGGTTAGGGACCGCCGCACCTCGGCAATGAAGCTTTCGCGCTGCAGAGGCTTAGTCAGAAAGGCGCAAGCACCCAGGTGGGTTGCCTTGACCGCCTCTGGGATACTTGCTTCCACGCTCGTAAAAATGACTGGTATCACGGGGTCGCAGCAGTGAATTTCTCGCAACAGGTATATACCGTCGATATTGGGTCCGACCAGATCCGTGACGACCAGATCGGGACGGCGCGCTCCTAGCCTGGCTAACGCTGCCTTGTCGCTGTTCGAGGTGTTGACCTCGAAACCCTCTAACGTAAGCCAGCTCTCGGCTAGCGTGAGATCCAGCGGATGGTCATCGACCAACAGGATTCTCGCCCGATACTCTTGCCTGGTCATCAGCAAACACCTTGCTCGGTGGACAGCATCATCGGAGATATGCCTTCCGTTTTCCGCATGCTACTTCCTTGTGAAGCCGAAACAGCAAAACAGATCAACCGATCACCGCTTCGGGATCCGCTTCGGCGGGCTGCCGAGAACGGATGTCGACATTTTCGGACTAGATGGTATTCGCCGTCCGTAACTATTCACGGGTCTGCTCGGGATACGTGCGATTTTTATCACATCTCGTAACACATTGTCTTGACAAGGCTGTCTGATCTCGTACCGCAATTGTTTCTAGCTTTTGTACCTCTTGAAACGCGGAGTGCGCGCTCCACAGTCCCACGCAGATGTGTCCGAAAAAGTGGTTGCCTTACGGACGATTAAGCGCTTGATATTACCGGATTATTTAGAACGCACCAGTTGACGGACAATGGATACATTTTAGGACAGACGTATCGTTTACAGCCGAATTGCGGGTCAAAGTGATAGGGGTCGTGTCCATCCGAGTGCGGTAACCACTATCTTCAGATATCTTGATCAAGTAATACAGCGGCTTACAAGACGCTGCGGGCCGTCAGTACACAATCTGTAGCCCTTACCGCACTCAGATGGACACCCCTAAGTGATAAATGTTTGCACCTACCCCGAGCCACCCCCTCTACGCCAACGCCGATCGCTAGTGGAGATTTTCGACGGTTTGGGCCAAAAACCCGTGGAAGCTATAAGCGCTACAGGGTTGCATCAACGAGCAAAGACTGCTCATCCACCGCCAACACACCAACCCCGGCAATGAGATGGAATACTGTCAGCTTTGCCGCATTGGCAGGAGTGGTGATAGTGCGGGTGTAGTTTTCCCAGCTAGCAGCTGGCGGCAGGGCGTCGATGAACTCGTACGAGAATGAGCCGTCAGTGAGCTCGTACTGCACCACAATCTCCGATTCGACCGTTGCAGTGTAGGCACCGCTGAAGGTGTACGTGGTGTCCGCGGTCACGGCTACCGGTGTGAAGTACCACTTCGCATCGCCGTTGGTGTAGGACGTGATCTCTACCTGTGCCGCATTGCCGCTTACTCCAGCGACCGGGTACGTCGCAGTGCGAGTGTTCGAACCCCAGCCGCCCTGTACCCAGCCGGCCGGTGCGTTGGTGGTACCCTCCTCCAGGGAGCCGTTGGCGATGAGATTGCCGCTTGGGTCATGCTCGCCATTCGGCATAGCGTCACAGACATCGCCTTGACCATCGCCATCGGTATCTGCCTGGTCCGCATTCGGCGTGCTCGGACAATTATCTACCGAATCCGCTACTCCGTCGTTGTCAGCGTCTGGTACAACACCCGTCACCTCTGCGAGCGCATCGTTAAGCGTCTTAACGGCCACCCCGGTGAACTCAAGGTACGCCATCTGCGCCGCAAACTCGTCTGTATACGTGTCGTACTGTTCAAGTTCCGTATCACCGACCACGTGATAGACGAGGATAAGCCAGAGGTTGTTCTCAATAGCCTTGTCTACCCACCCCTCAAACTCCTCAAGCGTAGTGGTGAGGAGCATGTTCTGCACCTTCAGACGCGTCACATCAAGATTGTTTGCCGCATTGTACCCCTCATCGACAGTGCGGTGTGCATCGTAATACGTCATGATCTCGGTCAACACCCGCTTGTCGTAGTCACCGTAAGGAGTGGCAAAGTGTGTCACCGGCTCGCCAATGATAGACTCCAGCAGCGCTTTGGCATCAGTCAACTCAGCGTTGAGCTCTGCGTCCGCGAGTGTGGTAAGGAACGGGTGCGTGACGGAGTGTGAGCAGATCTCGTGGCCGTCATCATAGAACTCCAGCACCTGATCCTCAGCCACCGACCCATTCTCAATGAACACTGTCGCATAACACTGCGTCGACTTGAAGCCGTAGTAGTCCAAGAGCGGCAGCGCAGTGACATCATTAAACTCCGCGCCATCATCGAAGGTGAGCGTCACGAGCGGGCGGTCGAAGCCGACGTACGAGAATGGCATGAGGTGGTAATCATCGGTCTGTACCCACCCGTTCTGCTTGAGGAAAAAGAATACCGTTGCCGAGACCGCGGTATCGGGCACCACAAACTCCGCCTCATACTTTTGCCACTCAATCTGACTGTCGGCCCCAGGCAACGGCCGTGGCAGGCCGAAGTAGCTGGTCGCACCATCCGCGTGGCTAAACTCGACGACCACCTCCGGCGTGACATTGGTCTTATACCACGCAATGAAGTTATACATATCACCTGCATCGACCGGCTGCGGCGTGAAGCGCCACTTAGCATCGCCGTCTACATAGTTGCTCATGGTCACCGCGACGCTACTGGCACCGTCGTGCCCATCATCCAAAACGTACTCGTAGCTGGGGTGGTTCGTTCCCCAGCTGGTGCCCAGCCACGCCTTCGGCGCTACGTCACCCAACCCCTGTTCCAATGAATGATTGGGTACCTTATCCGTGATCTCCACACCCTCCTCATCCTCCACCACCCCCACATCATCGATAGTCAGCACTCCTACGCGACTCAGTACATGCAAGACAGTGACTGAGGTCACGTCAGTCGGCACACTGAACATGACCGGGTACGTTACCCACTCCGCTGCTGCCGGCGCCGTGCCCACGTACTCGTACGCACACCCGACGCCGTCGACCGCACAACTCCCCCGATCGAACCGCACGATAATGTCCGTTGGCACATCCGCCTTATAGTTGTCACTGAACACATAGTACTGCCCTGGCGTTACCGGCACATCGGCGAAGATCCACTTTGCGTCACCACTGGTGTAGGTGGCAATACTGGCCATAGCCGCCTTGGAGCTGGAGTGCCCGGCAACCGGATACGTGAACGTTGCGTCATTGGCGCCCCAGGCGTCACTGATCCAGTTATCAGGAATCCCAGCGACTGTCTCGTCTTCCAAACCCTCGTTCACGACCAAATTCGTCGCTGCTTCCGCAGGCACTGCGTGTACATAGCCGATGAATAACAGTGCAGCCAACATGAGTGCCATTGCGCGCAGGTGCAGCCAGACAGGTCCGTATGCGCCCATAACACCGCAATTATTGACAAGTGCTTTGCGCAACAAAAGACAGGCAGGAGGCCGCCGACGCTCTTTTACCCAGGTCGCGACTAATGTCCATCGTGAGACGACTGCCTTGATGCTCATAGTGATTTGTACCTTTAAATTGATACCGCAAGTTCTTATGCTTTTCGTGGGTTAGAATATGCGCGCTCGCGCATTAGGCGCGCGATAGGGGCAGTCCCTCAATAACGATTATGCAATTGCGTTCTTGCGCCGCAATGCCCAATGGTGCATTTCGGCAATCAACAGTTAATAGTCACTAATAGCTTGATCCGCGGTAACGTCACGTGCCATAAGCCACAGATCAACACACAAAAAGCGCTTCTATGCGATACCCATCGCACCCTGCTCGCATGCGACGTTCAATTGTTTAAATGTATCACTAGCACGACGACACCTTTAGGCAACGTCAGTCTGATGGTAACCGATAAGGCGGTTTCCCATTTATCAGACTGGTATACAATGTGTTGAGCAGTGAATCGACACTATTGCTGTCCCGGATATCGCCGGTCAATTCCCAGCACACGGCGCCGCCGAGATGCTTCTTAAGTATAAAGTCTGCTTTCAGGCTGATTGATTGCGGATCGTCATATCCGATAAAAAGCCCCGTACGCTGGCTGTAAACCCACGGGGACATAGCCTCCTTGTTCCAGTATCGTGGGTAGCCGCGGGCACGAACATCCCAATACTGGAATACGCCTATGCCGAATGTGCCAGCGGGAGCTAAGGGACCAGGTTGATACAACCCGTTATTGGTTTTCTGCACCCCCCCCCATCCTCTTCCATAAAAAGGAACGCCAACCACGATTTTGTCACTGGGAATGCCTGCATCTAGGTACGCCTGTACAGCAGCCGACACATTCATACGGGAGGGGTCGGCGTGCGCCTTAAAGAGGGGTGCAAACAGGTTTGTCGTGTCCTCCCACCCCCCGTGGAGATCGTATGCCATAAGATTTATGAAACTGAGATACGGATGGATCGTGCTTAATTCGATATGCGAGTAAGCGCCAGGGTCAGGCGGGGCTGCTACGGTTAACAGATAGGAGCGGCCGTCGACTGATGCGCGGGCATTGAGCTCTGCGCGTACCGCGGCCAACAGGCGAGTGAAGTTTGCTTTGTCTTGCGGCCTCCCTATCTGCGGATGTAATCCGACGCGCACGGGATATTCCCAGTCGATGTCTATGCCGTCAAACCCGTACCGCGCCATAAAATGCACGCACGACCTAGCAAAGCGTTGGCGGGATGACGTTGTTAAAGCCACATCGGTAAACTTGTCAGACCATTGCCAGCCACCAACTGAGATTAATGTTTTTAAATGCGGGTGTTGCTTTTTCAGTTGTAGGAATTGTCCAAAGCTTCCTGTGCCTTTATTCCAGGCTTCATCATCATGCGGTCGCTCTGCGTCGGCCCACCGATCTCCTAAGACACACTCCCCGGAAGCCGAGATATTTGCAAAAGCGAAAATAACGTGCGTTAGCTTGTCAGCAGGGATATCCATTACCTGATAGTTGCGCGCATAAACGCCCCAGGAGGGAAAGTAGCCCACGATGCGCTTGCTGGAGGCAAAGCAAGGATTGCTGGGGATGCTGAGTCCCAGGAGCGCAATCATAAGGAGGAGACGACGCGCTGTGCGGGAAGCAAATAGTGTAGTAAACTTGCTGATGTTTGCGCTCATCTGTTTTTGCGCTCCATTGCGGCGTATCTGCGGGCCCTGTTGGCAGTGTAATAGTCAGTCCAGCAGTACCGCCGCAAACACATGACGTTTTGGTGCAAGATCTTAACCGCCGTGCCTGGTGATGTCTTGTCCGTCCACGCACCAAGCAAACCGCGCGCGCTAACTCAAAGTCGGTTCGTCGCCGAGTTGTGAAACATGGCGGTTTCTCTGTGGCGGACTGAGATGATCCGATGCGTCGGTTTGCTTTCTATTGCTGCGCATTTCTGTGGACGGTGGAGCGGCATTAACGGCGGAATCTGATTTATGCAGAACCTTGGGTGGTCTGTCAAAATCCGTTTCACCGGCCCGTGCTAGTGACGCTGTCGTGGTGCGCACGCGCACTAGATCGCCTGGCATCAGCGGAGTCGTCTCGGTCGCGATAATGTGCTTCAGCCCCGCACGGCTCCGGCGAACAATCTCGAAAGAGAAATTATCGCCCTCGCTGTCAGAGCGGATCGCCGAGAGCTGGTAATCTGAGATCAACCGCCGAGTTCCGGCAATTTGCGTCTCAAGGAGTTGTATCTCTGCACTTGCAGCTTCAGCCTCGCGCTCGAGCGCCAATCTATGCGCCGCTTTCAACTTGTCCAAGTTGCGCTCGGCCTGATCGAGCTTAAGCCACGCATCTTCCATGCCTGAAACCACCTCATATTTGCGCTCCTCGATATTGGCCACATCGGCGTCTGTCTGGTAATAGAGGAACGTGCTGGCCATGCCTTTCTTGCGCAGCGTATCGACGATCCCTCGCCTCTTTTTCTTGCTGGCGATCTGCCGCTCAATGAGCGCCTGCTTGCCCTTGTATTGCCCATAGGCACCGCGCGCAACAGCAACGGCAGCCTGCAGCGCTACGAGCTGGGCCTGCCGGCTGTTACGCTCAACCTCTCTGAGCCGGTCCGCCGCGGTGGTGAGTGCTTTGCTCTCTTGCTCGCCAACCAGCTCAGTCAGGCGGTTGGGAATCCGAACCGGTTGACCGGAAATTTCGGCGTGAAGCACGGCGGCACTCGCCAGCACGCGTTTCAGCTTCTGAGTAGATTCGGCTAGTCGTTGCTGCGCACGGGCATATTCCATTTGCAGATATAGCTCCGGGCGCTTTCCGTCACCGCCGCCCGACAGTGCTATGGCATGGAGCACTGTCATGCCGGGGGTGAAGCTGTAGGTCCCGGAACGCAGCTCGTCGAAGACAACATAAATCGGCTCGTGCCGGACGAGGGCAACGCTTGCCTTGCAGTCGCGGCCGAAGGTCTGTTGGTAGGCCGCCTCTAGATTTGTTACGGCCCGGTCGGCGAATACTCCTTCGACCTCAACGCTGCCGATCAACGGGATGAGCACCTCGCCGCTTTCGTTCACTACATAGACGCCGGTCAGTTCGGTTCTCTCCACCAGGCGGCTATACGTATTGGCTGTTGCGTTGCCATCATCTCCCCCTCCCAAGCGTTCGAAGAAGATGATCTTAAGGCTGTCACCAAGCGAAAATCTCGATCTTGAGCTAACCAAGGAAGCGTTGCGGTCATGTGGCAAAACGGGGTGGATCACCGCCTGTGCCTGTTCCTTTCCCCTTTCCACGGTGGCATCGGAGAGGACCGGCGGGAAGGCGGTCACGGCGACCACAGCGGTCAGCGATATAGTGCCGAAAGAGAAAAGAAGCACATATCTAAGCCGGCGTTGGGAGAAGAGGCCGGATCGAAACGAGGCGCTATTCTTCTTCATCGCCATATACCTCTTTGGGTTGGTTGCAGTCAAACAAATACATAATCAGCCCGGCCGTCTCGCAACTGCAACGGCCTCAGCAGATACACTTCCTGTGCGAAGCAGCTTATTCCATCCGCGTACTTGACCCTTGGCCGCGTCTAGCACTGTTCTCATGGCTGTTAGATAGAGCAGAGGCTGGTACATCAGCCGCTGTAACAGGATCACTGGCAGCAGCTTATGCCAGTCCGATATGTTTGCGACCCGCATCAACAAAACTAATGCGATCAGATCGAAAAGCTGAAGCGGCAGCCATACCATGACCTGCCACGGCATCTCTAAGCTACTGCCGGTGGCGAATAGATTGGTAAAATGAGCCAGCATGGTCCAGAGATGATAGGCCGCGACGCCGTCGAGGATCGGGCTGATAAAGGCGTACTGCAACAGGAAAAGCGTCATGTTCGGCATAATGAGCCAGCCGAGCGACCTTGGATGCCAGCAGAAGGCAGAGGCGCGGTACTTGACCACTAACTGCAACATGCCGAACGTCCATCGATAGCGCTGTTTCATGAAGTCGTGCAGCGTTTCGGGGGCTTCGGTGTAGGCCTTGGAGAGCGGCTCGAATGCGACCTTCCAGCCGGCGCGGATCACCGCTACGGTCGCATCGGCATCCTCCGCGAGGGTTTCGCTCGAGTAGCCGCCGGCCGAGAGAAGTGCCTTCCGCCGCCAAGCGCCGATGGCGCCCGGCACGACGCCGTTTGCGTTCAGGCAGGCAAAGGCGCGTCGGTCAAGGGACTGTCCGATAGTGTATTCGGTAAACTGGAAGGTGGTGAGGAGGTTGACCTTGTTGCCGACCACCGCGAATCCTGCCACAGCCCCGACATCGGGATCGGAGAAATGGCGCACGAGGAGCGGTATGGCATCAGGGGCAAGCACGGTGTCGGCGTCGATGGCCACCACGACTTCTGCATCGGTATGCTCCATCGCGAAATTTGCCGCGCCTGCTTTGCCACCGTTCGGTTTCTTGAACACCCGTATCCGTGGATTATTGGGATAGGCTTCGCGCACGATAGCGGCGGTGCGGTCCGAAGAGCCGTCGTCGACAACGATGATCTCGAATGGCGTGCTGTCAGCAGCAAGCAGCGACTCGACTGTATTGCATATAACTTTTTCCTCATTGAAGGCCGGCAAAATGACGGCAACAGACGAAGGCCACCACACAACATCGCGGCGCGTTTTCTCGATCCGCCGGTGGCGGGGCATGAAAACGACGACAAAAACGAACCGGGAGACGATGACAATAATGCCGGCTATCGTCAGCACCGAGAGCAGCGTCCCAGCCTTGCTCATACCAAGAATGCCGTAATGCCGAAGGATCGCCGCCAGCGCGTCCAGGACAGCGTCGGTGTCGACCGGCGGCATCACCTCGGCTCGATCGTTTCCAAGCAACTCGTGGACCGTGACGAAACGATAGCCCTTGGTTTTCAGGCTATCGATAATCAAGGGTAAGGCATCGATGGTCATCTGCCGCTTGCCGGCATCGTGCAGCAAAATGACATGGCCTTTCCCTTCGACAACCTGGCGGACCACAGCCTCATGAATGGCCTGGGCGGGCGGATTCAGATAGTCATAGGTTTCAATGGCGGACATGATGGTCGCATAGCCAAGTTCCGACGCGGTCTCAACGGCGCGCCGGCTTCCCAGCTGATCGGCGATCGAGGTTGCGGAGTAAGGAAGCCTGAACAAGGTAGTGTAGATGCCGAGTATCCCCTCCAGGGTACGCTGGCAGGCTGTCATCTCCCGGCGTAGCGCTTGATCCGAAATGTTCCACCATTTGGGATAAGTATAGGTGAGGTTTCCGATGTCGTGACCTTCACTATAGGTACGGCGAAGGATATCCGGGTTCTCCAGGGCGGACTTGCCAATAACGAAGAACGTTGCTTTGACCCCATTGTCGCGTAGAATGTCCAGAATCCGGCCGGTGACCTCGGGGTCTGGCCCACCATTGAAGGTCAGCGCGACCGTGTTCGAGTTGACGAAATCGGAACTCGCATAGCTGTAGCGCGTTGGTGCCTTCTGGAGCTGCTCCCCCACGATAAGCCCGAACTGGTCGTCATAGTCGAGTGATCGCGTCCCCGCGAGAGCGTTGACCGCCACAACCTCAACCTCGGTCAAGGAGGAGTGCCGATCCAGATCATAGCCCGCTTGCGGCGTCATTAATTCCGTACGTGCTTTCGCATCGGGCGCCCGTTCTTTGGCAAAGCTAGCCCAGGCACTAGGGTCTTCCCGGCCAAGCTCTGATATGGCGAACCCCCCCGGTTGATAGGACAGAGCTGCCCGCATCTGATTGAACACAGTCACCCCATCTAGAATCCAGACATGGCTTATCAGACCGCCGGAATCCACATAGCGATAATGCGCATTCAATGTATTCTCATCGAGCGACAGGGTCGCGCCGGCCTGGTTCATGAGGGTCCAGGCGCTTTGGACGGAAATGGTTTGCGGCTCTCCAAACGAACCACTAAAAACATTTGCATACGAGCCGAGCCCGATAATGAGCTTGCTTGCCGGAATGATGCGTGCCAGTTCTGCAAGATTGCTTTCGAACCACTCCTGTGCAGCCGGTGCAGAATCCAGATCTCCTACTTGATGGATATTGATCAGAAAGAAGTCGACGACCTGCGCCAGCTCGCCGTACCTTGCTCCGGCCTCCATCGTCCGCGTAATCAGGATGAGCCTTCTGCCGTCGGCGTGCAGCGTGCGGCCTAGTTCATCAAGAAAGGCGATAAGGTTGAAGTGGCTGGACGAAGGCAGATTGTTGAAGTCCAGAGCGATACCGGCGTCGTCATTGCGGCTGAGGTAGCCGGAAATGCACTCGATAAACCGGGCGCGCAAAGGTGGCGTGGACAGATTGCTGGCAAGCTCGGCAGGGTTCTCGCTGCTAGTCAGCACCGGAAAGACGTCAAGGTCCTCGCCACTTTCACGCATCAAGTCGCGGACGACCCGTTCAGCTTCCTGATCTGCCTGGGTCAGGGCGCCGTCTTTTGCGCTGATCTCGAGAAAGAACGGCAGCAAGCCATCGAGCATATTTACATGGTCTTGCAGAGACGACAGGCTGCCGGGAATCCATGGCTTGAAAAAGGCATAGCGCTGCGCATCGACCCCCGATGTCGGCCAGCCACCCCGTCGCCACGCTTTCAACCTTGGCACGGCGATCGGATTTGCCTGCGGCCGGCCAGCATCAGCAAATGCCGTTTGCGACTGGCCGGGTGATACGGGTGACATGATTTTCGGGACGAAAAACAGGCCGGCGAACATGGCGCCCATTAGGGCCAGAATTACGCTGATCGCAGCCAATCCGGCAACATTTACAACACGCTTTCGACGACCAGATGGGTCAAAGAAGATTTGGGGTGAACGCACGATCGAAGCTCACTCAGATTAGTAGGTGGCTACTGCGAGGCCCAGTGGAAGGTTTACGGAGTGGTCGCACAAGGGACAAATAGAGTTAAGGACATGGGCTTGCACTTGGCGCCGGTTCCCCGCGGCCGCCCGCTCCCTTGGAAGAGGCGGCTCCAAAAAAAAAGGGTGTGCAGGAGGAACACATGCCGGGCGACAGCACTTCGTCGCCGTCCCAAGATCCATCGTCGCCGACAGCCAGCTCCAGATGCAGACCCACTTTTTCTTTGTCCTCGCCCAAACGCATGGCTACTTCGGTCGCCTGCGAGAGCTCTCTAAGCCAGGCGGAAAGTGCAAAAAGGGTATGAACAACCCTGATTTCAGTTACGAAGGGATGAGGCAATTCCGTTGCCATTATCGTAGATCGCTTGAGAAACAAAGAGATAGGAGCAAGATCGCTATTACCTAGCAAGTCCGGGTGTCGCCGTGGTCGGACGTATTGTTCAGGGAAAGTGTGCGCCGTATCCCAGATTGGCATGACAAGCCGACTAAATCCCTATGGGCTGAGACCTTCATCACACCCCAATGCCGCCTTTCCGTTGATGATGTAGCTCATCGCAAATTGAGCGGCAGTTACTATTCAGGGCCAATTTCAAGACAAGGGGCTAGAGGCGCAACCTAGGGTGATGTCAAAGGAACACACAAAAACCTGTTGAGGCAGCAGGATGATTGAGCGCCTGCGCGCGCGGGTGGCCGAGCAGGCGAAGCTGATCGAGCAGCTGCGCCAACGGATTGGGGAGCTGGAGGCGCGTCTGGCCAAGGGACAGCCACAATTCCAGCAAACCACAGTCGTCGGATCCCCCCTTTTGCAAACCGCCGCCGCGTTCCCAGCGCAAAGTGAGTGGACGCAAGCCGGGCGGACAAAAGGCCATCCAGGGGCAACGCGCGCTACGGCCGGATCCTTCGGGATAGGCGGGGGCGTATCCTGCGTGTCGTCGAGCAGAAGGACGCCAGCGAGGCGGAGCTGGAGATCGATGAGGTCCACACGGGCTTTTTGGTTGCCCAACAGGCCCGGCTTGCAGACTGGCTGGGACGGATCGAGAACGACAACGCCCAGGGGGAGTACTACCTGACCGATGTCATCGGCCTCGCCGCCGCGGATGGGGTCCAGGTGGCGGCGAGCCAGCCGCAAAGCCTGGAAGAGGTCGCCGGCGTGAACGACCGGGCGCAGCACGCCGCCCTGGAACGCTATTACCAGCGGCGCCGTGCGGACACCCTGATGCGGTCGGGGGTGACCCTGGCCGATCCGGCGCGCTTCGACGTCCGCGGCGAACTCGCCGCCGGCAGGGACGTTACCATCGACGTCAATGTCGTCATCGAGGGTCAGGTCCGAGTGGCGGATGGGGTGCGCATCGGCCCCAATTGTCTCCTGAAGGACTGCAGCCTGGGTGCAGGCACCGAGGTCTTCGCCGATTGCGTCATTGAGTCCGCCGAGGTGGGCTCGGAAGTCCGCCTCGGCCCCTTCGCCCGTCTCCGGCCGGAGGCGGTGCTCGCGGACGACTGCCACATCGGCAACTTCGTGGAGATCAAGAAGTCCCGCATCGGCGAGGGGAGCAAGGTGAACCACCTGAGCTACGTGGGTGATTCCGAGGTGGGGTCGGGCGTGAACGTGGGGGCCGGCACCATCACCTGCAATTACGACGGGGCCAACAAGCATCGGACGGTCATCGGCGATAAGGCCTTTATCGGCTCCAACACGGCCTTGGTGGCCCCGGTCG
>Ga0315556_1001714_pt1 | contig 13005 bp, 14 predicted proteins | sample SalMarSW160310MG_FD_202112 | JGI IMG/M metagenome (GOLD analysis project Ga0315556, IMG submission 202112) | Salt marsh sediment microbial communities from the Plum Island Ecosystem LTER, Massachusetts, United States - Salt Marsh Sediment SW1603-10 ...
TATGCTGATGGGTAACTAGGCCTGGAATTCATCTTCTAGTCTCTGCCCGAGCTGGCCACTTTGCAGTGGGCAGCGAATGCAAGCCTTGGCTGGATGGCATACGGCACTGGTCATGACCCTATGCAAGCCGGGCGAAACCTGTTATGATGGACCTAAGTAGGTTGCAAGCAGGTTCTGTCTGAAAGTCGAGTATCTTCGGCCCGAGCTGCCCAACGCTCGGGCCTTTTTGTTGGGACCGACCGCCGAGAACAGGCAGTGCGCCTCAAAATCGAACAAAGCCTTACAAGGAGGCACATAGAAATGTCTGAGAGAATAAACGGTACGGTCAAATGGTTCAACGGCGAAAAGGGCTACGGCTTCATCGCCCGCGAGAGCGGTGATGACGTCTTCGTCCACTACTCTGCGATCATGAGCGACGGCTACCGCGATCTGGCCGAAGGCCAGAAAGTGGAGTTCGAGGTGGAGGCTTCCCCCAAGGGGCCGCACGCCGTGAACGTCAACGTCGTCTGATTTCAGCTGACTTTGACAGTGAGAAGCCCCCGGGAAACCGGGGGCTTTTTGGATTCCGGGGCGAGACGGCGCGGAGAGCCTCTCGCCTTCGCCCTAAAGTTCCACCTGAGTCAGGCATGGGTTGCACCATCGGGGGCTCGAAGTGGGCCTGGGCAGTTTACCGGTTGCTCTCCGTCGCATATGATGGGGTTGTGGAAGCAGCCAGGAAGAATCGCAGCCCCGTCAGCCATTCGCTGTCCACTGGGAGGTGATGCATGTCGGAGAGGGTGATACGTGTCCAGGGGCACGCTGAGGCATCGGCCCCGGCCGATGTGGTGGTGCTGCGCTTCGACGTCAGCGCCTGGGACCGGGACTACGGAACATCGGTCGAGGTTCTCAATGAGAGGGTGGATGCCTTGAGGCGTGACATGACCGCCCTCTCAGTTGAACGCGAACAGTTGAAGACCAGCAATTTCCGCGTCAATCCGACCTATGAGACTATCAACCGCCTGGGTCGAGAACATCGTCAGTTGTCCGGTTACAGTTCCAGCCACGCCATCCGGCTCGAGCTGCCGATGGACAAGGGGCAACTGAATCAGATCCTGGGGGCCGTAGGCCAGGGGGAAAGCGAGCCGTCGATTGCCATCTCGTTTGAGGTGGCGGATACGGCGGCGCTTCGCCAGCAGGCGCTTCAGAACGCTGTCAACGAGGCCAAGCACAACGCCGAGACGCTTGCCGCAGCGGCGGGCGTCACATTGCAGGCGATTCGAAGCATCGAATACGGCTGGACGGAGGTGCAGTTGTCGGTGGCAAGATACATGCTTCCCCAGGCGGCACACGCGGGTACGGCGAGAGCGCCCGACCTGGAGCCGCAGGATGTAGAGGCCGCCGAAAGCGTCACGATCACCTGGGAAATTGCGTAGGGGCTAGCCTGCCGCCAGCAAGTCCTTGAGCGGAGCCGCGAAAGCAGCGCTCTTTTGGTCGGCGGCGATCAACTCAATCTCAGAAGGGCCAGAGACACCCAATCCGAGCTTCACGGCTCGTGCAATCTGCTCCTGCTCGAAGATCGGGCCGCGGGCCACGTCGGGCGTAGTGCCGTACCAGCGCAATATGGCAACTCCCACGGCGTCCAGCGCCACGCGGTCCGTTGACGCCAAAATGAGCCCCGGCACAACACGCGTGCCTCGGTCGGGACCTCCGTCGATGAACGCCTGCATGGCGTCCATCAGGATCAGGTCCGGCTGATAGGCGGTGTTGATCTCGGCGATCATCCGACGCTGGTTGGATGAACCGTGAAGTTCGCTCATGTAGTCGTGGCCCTCGCCCGGAATCCACCTTGCGGCCAGTCCGACCGAGTTCTTCAGTGAAAGCGTGAACTGCCCCCCAAAGCGATGCGTCTTGAGACAGCAGGTTTGCACGATGCCGTCGGCCACTAGCACGCGCTTGGGCAAGGCGAAGCCATAGCGCCAGTGGCTGGACTCGGGCTGCAGCAAGGTCCAATCGTCTGCCCCCAACTCGTCGAACACGATCGTCGACCAGCCAAGCTCATCCGCCATGGCGAAGACGCCCTTGGATTGCATCACGGCTCGCGTGTCGCCCATCCCACTCCGGTCGCCCACGGTCAGGTGCCCTGCGCCCTGTGCCTGCAAGGTCTTCCCCAGCGTCAGCAGCGTATCCGGATGGGTGGACCCCGGGAAGGCGTCGGCGCTGTTGAAGTTGGGCTTGATGAACAGCGACTTGCCTCGGACGGAGTCGGCTTGAAGCAAGTCGAGGGCGGTGCGGACGCCTTCGACCCGATCATCGGTACGGACCAACACGACCCTGCCGGCCGGGAGCGCCGTGGGCGAAGGGACCTGGGTAGGTGTGCTGGTTGGCGCTGCGGTCGGTTGGATGGGTTCGAAGGGCGGCGTCGTGGGATGAGGCGGCAGGGAGGTCGGTTCGGAGGTGCTCGGAGATGCGCCGCAGCCGGTGAGTGCCGATGAGGCCAGGGCCGCCCCAGCGACGGCAGTCAGCTTGACGAAATCACGGCGATGAAGCCTGCGCTTTCGGGTCATCCGCTGTTCCAAGCTCTCCATACCCTAAAGCGTACACGAAAGACAACGCTGCGGCTAGATCGGTGGGCAAGGCGTTCCCCTCCTGCCTTGTCGTGGCGAGCGAGCACAGCGAACGTGGCAATCGTTTGGGGCTCTCATGACGAAACGTTGCCCACGGCGCCTTCGGCGCCTCGCCATGACATGCGGAGGGAGGCGCCGCGCCATAACGCGGAGCGGCAGGGGGGGGAAAGTTCCTATCCCGCGGCCAAACTCCCCCTGAGCATCCACAGGCTGACGACCACGAGCCATGCCAGCGCCAGCACCAGCATCAGGTGCGCAACCGGAGTGAGAAGCAGCACGGCGACCACGATCGTGCCCCAGTTGAACTAGGCGGGAAGAACGGATGCCCGAAGCCAGATCAGCGCTGCGGCCAACATCCAGGCCGCCATGGTTACACAGAACATCTGACCCAACAGGTTGCCATAGAAATCACAGAGCGCAACGGCCTCGACGGGTCCCAGCCCGCCCGGCGAGGCGGCGCGCGATCCGCTGGCGATCAAGGTCGAAAAGCCAATCCCCAGGACGACCCCCGAGGAAATACCGCCGCCGAAGCCAAGCTTGACCAACCATCCGCCGGTCGGTTCAGCCTGGCGCAGCCGGATCGTTGTTAGGCTGGCAAAGACCAGCATCAGAAAGGCCGCAGCGTTGCCGAGAAAGCCGGCGGCCGCCAGGTTGTTGGGAGCTTGGCCGAATGCCTCAACCAGGCGCTCGCCGGACGGCAGGTAGTCGTACACGCCCACCATGGCTGCCGCTGCGCTCAGACCGACAAAGGCCAGGATCCCGCTTGAGGGGGACAATCGATCGAGTCGTGAGCTGTTCAAGAGTCGCCTCCAGATGGATGCTCGGTTTCCGAGGCCATCCTAGACGATGGCGGGGCAGCCGTCATGGGGGCGAGCGCTCAACCGGTCCGGGAAGTCCTCCCGGCCCGGCTGGGCACGGTCCCTGTCGTGAGTTTCGAGTCCCTAGGGCTGGATCACGAATGGAACCGCTGCGGCCTTCGCATCTCCAGGGGTGTCGAAGAACTCCACCGGGACACGCACCAGGTCCCGATCCAGCGGCTGGGCCTGAGGCTGGTTGAAACGCGTGAAGTAGACGTACCCGGTCTTGCCGCTGGTTTCGAAGTTGCGCGACGTGCTGGCTGGGTCAAGGAGAGTCGCGTACAGCAGGTAGGGGTCGTCGCCCGGCTGGTAAGTCCAGGGCAGCTCGGCCTCGAACAGCAGTTGGCTCTGGTCCCAGTGGATCAGGTCGCCTGACGTGGAGTAGAGCACGCCCCATACCTCCCGACCGTCGATGTGTGTGGCCGTCGTTCCAACCATCACATAGCGGTTGAGATAGGTGTTGAAGGTGACGCTCTGGTCCATGACGCCCAGTGTTTCGAAACTGATCGATGCGCAGGGTACGCCGCCCAGAAGCGAGTCGGGCATGGTGTAGGGATCGCCCATCTGGGCGTTGAAGCCTTCCCCGTCCCAGAAACGCCACGATCCTGGATCGCTCAAATCCTGCGTGCGCATCAAGCAGATGCGCTGCTGGTCGCCGCTTGTTTCGTCGATGCGGACGAAGGCGTAGAACGCACCATCCTTCTTCACAATGTTGCTTGGCTCGAAGACGCCGTTGGGTCCGGCCCCAGCCTGGTAGCGGTCGGGCAGGGCGGCCACCAGCTGCCCAGGCGGGGCGGCTGCCTCGTCGTAGGTCTGGCCGGCGTCGGTGGATAGTGCCAGAGTGACGCTGTTGTACCAGCAAAAGAAGTGATCATCGGACGCGCAGTCGCTGCCGTGCTCCCAGCCGTGGTACTCCTGATGGACAAGGGCGTAGATCGTCGTGCCGTCTTCGGTGTAGGGTGCGGCGATCCATTGGTTGTCGTCGAACAGGGACGGATCGGGGTCGTGGTCGGACGTCATAAGGACGGTACAGTCGCGCGTCACGTCGTCTAGCGACGGGCCGATCATGCGCCTGGTTTCAAGGTGGCTGCTGATCAGTTGGACGTTCCCGTCGGCGTCGCGGAATGCCCGTGCCGGCAGGTCGGGTATGTCCAATGTGGCACAGCGATCCCCCGACCAGTCGAAGACTGTCTCGACCGGGCCAACCACCGCTATCCCGGCCGGCCCAGGCGTGGGGCTGGGCACGAAGGTCGGCGTGGCAGAAGGTGCCTTCGTGGGCTGAGCGGTTGGGGCAGCCGTGGCGGCAGGGCCGGGTTGGTGTGTCGCCGGGGGCAGGGGCGCATTGCAGCCGCTTATCACCAGACCCAGAAGCAGGGCGCTCAGGGCATCGGCCAGGATCAGTCTGTGGTGGGGCGACACGGGATGGGCATCTCCTCAGCCCATTGGCCATGCTGTTCACGGCCAGGGGCGGCGAGCGAAGGGGAGATTGTGCCCCAAGTCGGGAAGCAGTGCAAGTGCCGGACAGGTAAGGTACAATCGCCGGCGTGTGCAGGGTAGGGAGAGGGAGCAATTCGTGAAGCTTCGTTTGCCGTTCGCCGTGACTGTCGCCGCAGGCCTGATGCTGGCCTGCAGCCTCGCGCCGTCGGCCCCTGTGGCGACAGTGAAGCCCGACGACACGGCTGTACCGACGACAGCCGCCCCCGGCCCACCCTTGGCTGAGGCCACCTCTTCTCCGACCGCTTTTCCCACGCCCGATCTGTCGGCGACCCCGTTGGTCTGGTTTGCCCCGCTGCCGCCCATGACCACCGGCCCCGGCCGCCCGTTCATCGGTTCCGAAGATTTCATGGACCTGTTCGTGCCGGATGCCCCTTGGAGCGAGGCTGCCTCCCACATCCAGGTCTTCAAACTGTATGGCGAGTGGGTGGCTTACAACGCCAGCGATGCCGAGCTGAAGCAGGTGGTGGATGACCTCCGGCGGCGGGGAATGGCGCTGGCTGTGGAAGCCGGCGCGCTCGACGCGCCGCCCGATTGCGGCCAAAACGTGGAGGGTTTTGCTGGCCTGCAGGAGGGCAACCTCATCGCCGACCGGATTCAGAAAGCCGGGGGTCGGATCGATCTGATCGCCTTGGACGAGCCCTACTTCTTCGCCCACGCCTACGATGGTCCCAACGCATGCCATTGGCCGGCTGAGCGGATCGCGCAAGGCGTCGACCACTACATTCAGGCCATGCAGGCACGTTTCCCCGGAATCATCGTGGGCGATACCGAGCCGTTTGCCGGATCCACGACTCCCAAGGAGTACCGGGATTGGTTGACCACGTTTCGGGAAACAGCCGGCTACGACCTGGCCTTCTTCCACATGGATATGGACTGGTCACGCTCGGATTGGTCCCAGCAAGGGCTGGAGATGGAGGGCTACGGGCGGGATCTGGGGATCCCGGTCGGGATGATCTACATCGGCAACGGCGCCGACCCCGACGATGTCACCTACGTGGCCGTCTCAGGCGAGCGCATCCTGAAACACCAATTTGAGGATGGCGGCAAGCCGGATCAGATCTTGTTCCAGTCGTGGGTCGATCACCCGGATTACGTGCTGCCTGAGATCGACCCGACCACGTTCACCGGCTTGATCCGGACCTATTTCACGGCCCCCGATCAGCTAGGTTTCCCCAAGTCGGGCGCCGGGGCCAACCTGGCCCGGGACAAGGCGGTGCGGGTTTCGGCTGTCGAGCCCGGCCATCCCGGTGAGGACGCCGTCGACGGGGACACCGGGACGCATTGGAGCGCTGGGAATGGACCTTCACAGTGGATCGAAATCGACCTTGGGGCAGCGTTCGATATCGCCGAGATCCGGCTCACACCCAGCCAGTACCCGGCCGGTCGCACCGTCCACCGTGTGCTGGGCGAGGGACCCGGCACGGGTGGGGACTTCGCCGTCCTGCACAGCTTCGACGGCCCAACGCAGGACGGCCAGCGGCTGGTGTACGCGCCCGATTCGCCCTGGCAGGGCATCCAGGTTGTGAGGGTGACGACCGACTTAAGCCCATCATGGGTTGCCTGGCGTGAGATCGAGTTGATCGACGCCGGAAGCAGCCCTTGATGCGACGCTGCGGCTATCACAGGCAAGCCGCTTTCGCATAGGCACCCCGATCCCTGGAGGCACGGATCTTCGCCGTGGTGGACGTGTGGGACGCACTGACATCGGATCGTCCGTATCGGAAAGCGTGGGACCACCAGCGCTTGCTGGACTACTTGAAGGAACGACGGGGCACACAGTTCGATCCGGCCGTGGTGGACCAGTTCCTTGGGATTATGGACGAGTTCGAGAAGGGCAGATCTTAGATTTCCCCTGGACCTTCCTGCTCCTCTGCAGGCACTCTTGAATTCAGTTGAATCGAATGCGACGAAGCCAGCCCGTGATCGGAGCCCCGCACTTGGATCACGGGTACGGTTCGTGATCCTCGGCTTGGCGGCACAGCTTCTTGGTGCGGCCAAGGTCCCTGCCGAAAATCACACCCAAGCATGAAGCCGGCCCTGCATCACTCATGTTCCCACGCCTCCTTCCCAATCTCTCGATTCTCAAGACCAATTATGGGTGGGCCATCCGCTTCTCGAGGTTGGATGCTATCTGCCGCGTGCTCGCCTGCCAGCCTGGAGATCTTCAAGCATACGCCTCTGAAGCCTGAATGCCGATGCACCATTCGGATTCCCAATCACCCTGGGGCTACGACAAAGTGGTTCTACGCCTTGTCTTTGAGATAGGGGCGGGGATTTCGTCACCGAAGTCGAATATGAATGGCCATTTGGCCTTTCGACTGCGACAGATCCCCGGTGTCCTCCGGAGGTGCCGGCAGGCGCCTCCGTCCGGCCACACGTGAGCCCCTATAGACAACCTCTATGACTCCCCATAGACAGATCGCATACCGTTTGTGACAAATTTCACTAATAAAGGGAAGACGCAAGCATTAGAACTTAAGCAGTTCCGCAATTAAGCGGAATGCAGAACAACGAGGGCCTTGCAAATGCGCCGTTCCATGCGTCAGGCGGCGGAATGCGCCGAAATCCATCGACTCCTGGCCAACCCACGCCGGTTGATGATTCTGTGGCTGCTGGAACGGGGGGAGCGCTCGGTCGGCGAGTTGGCCGAGGCGACGGGCGCCTCGCTCCAGTCGACGTCGCAACACCTGCGCCTGATGCGCGAGCACGGTCTGGTCAGCCCGCGACGAGAAGGACAAACCGTCTACTACATGATTGAAGGCCAGGTCAGCCCGGATACGGCTTTGTGGCTGGAACAAGCCTCCGACGATTCGGAGTTGGAAACCGAGGGAGCCAATCCCATACCTAGGAACAAGGAGACCTCTCATGTCTGAACAGATCCTCGAGCAAACAGAAGCCGCCAAAGTCGTTGACGCGCGCGCCATGGCCTGCCCTGGCCCGCTGCTGGAGGCCAAGAAGGGTATCGGCGACGTCCAGGTCGGCGAGGTTTTGGAGATCTGGTCCGGCGACGCTGGCACCAAGAATGATATGCCCCGGTGGTGTGCGAAAGTCGGCCACGAGTTCCTCGGTTCTGTGACGGCGGATGGATATGACCGCCTATTCATCCGCCGGGTGAAATAGGAGCAGGGACATGTCGATGCAAGCGGCCGAGCAGACGACCAAGATCCTGGTCCTGGGCTCGCTGTCCGGCGGCTACCGGGCGGCGGACGCGGTTGGGCAGATTCACGCCGACTATCCGTCCAACACCTACATCCTGCCGATCCTCTCGGCGGCGATGTTCTCGGAAGCGTTCTACCTGAACGCCTTCGAGAAGGGAATCGACGCCGTCATCGTCATGTACAGTGGCACGGACAGTCCCTATAAGGGCAGCGCCGAGCAGGCGGCTCAAATCATCAATCGGACCTATCCGCTAATGAAAGATCGCGGTCTCGACACGCGCCGGCTGCGCCTGGTCGCCATGTGCACCGTTTGCACGGCGGCGTTCCTTAAGGAAATCACGCTCATGGAGCAGGTCTTGGCTGAAATCGGGCCGGTGGCGTCCGAGTTGGCACAACCTGCCCCCGAACTGGAGCTGGCCTAGTGCGTGAGAAAGAGGGACGGTCAATGAAGGAAGATGAGCATCTGAAGGTCGATGCGATGGTGGTCGGCGGGGGGATCGCCGGAATGCAGGCTGCCCTCGACCTCGCTGGACAAGGCTATAAGGTGGCCCTGGTCGAACGCCAGCCAAGCATCGGGGGCAAGATGGCCGCCCTGAGCAAGGTCTTCCCGACGCTGGACTGTTGCAGCTGCATTACCACCCCCAAGATGTCAGCAGTGGCCCACCACGAAAACATCGCCTTATACACCTACGCCGAGGTGGAATGGGTGGACCACTTTATGGGGCGCTTCATGGTCCAGGTCAACCTGAAGCCGCGCTACGTCGACGAGGACACATGCACCGGCTGCCGCAAGTGTGAGTACGCCTGCCCGGTGGATCTACCGGACCCGTTTCAGATGGGGATGACCGCGCATCGGGCCATTCGGGTGCCTTTCCCGACGGCCGTGCCGCAGAAGGCAGTTCTGGATATCGACAACTGTTTGCTGTGCGGCAAGTGCGAGAATGCCTGCCCGGTCGAAGACTGCATCGATTTCAGTCAGGAAGCGCGCTCGTTGCTGATTGAAGCCGACGCCATTGTCCTGGCCACTGGGTTCGAAACCACGCCTCGCGATGCCAAGGCCGAATACGGGGCCGGCGCCTACCCGAACGTGATCGACGGGCTGATGATGGAACGGCTGCTGGCGCCGACCGGGCCCTACTTGCACGTCCTGCGACCATTCGACGGAAGAGAGCCCGAATCGATCGCCTACGTCCAGTGCGCCGGTTCGCGGGATGAGACCTTGGGCGTGCCGTACTGCTCGCGCGTATGCTGCATGTATGCCATCAAGCAGGCGATGCTGCTGGCGGGAACGCTGCCGATGGCCGACATCACCATCTACTACATGGACATCCGGGCCTTTGGCAAAGGCTACGAGCAGTTCTACCAGAACGCCAAAGCCATGGGGGTGGAGTTTGTCAAAGGCAAGGTCGCTCTGATCAGTGAAGATGAGGACCACAATCCGACCGTGCGGGTGGAGGTCATCGGAGGCGAATCAAAGATCTTGGAGCGCAAGCATGACTTGGTGGTTCTGTCGGTGGGCATGCTGCCGGCTTTCAACCCGACGCCGGTTTACGGCGTGGCCATTGGCGAGGACGGTTTCATCAGCGCACCTTCCTCCAACCTTTCACCTTCCCTGACGGAACGCGCCGGGGTGTTCGCCACCGGCACGGCCATGGGCCCGATGGATATCGTTGATTCAATCGTTCTTGCTGGAGCGGCCGCCTCCGAGGCGGCCGCCTACCTCGAGGCGCTCCATGAAAGTCAACCTGCGGCGCTCACGGGGCATGCCGGTGTAGAGAAGGTGATGGTCCATGCCTGATTCACAAGAGCATCAAGACAACCCACAACAGGGAAGCCAAGACAACGGAGACCTCAGAATAGGCGTCTATACCTGCTACTGCGGCGGAAACATTGGCGACGTGGTAGATGTGGAAAGAGTTGCCAAGGCGCTCGGTCAGCTGCCAAACGTGGTCGTTTCCCGTACCGACGCTTCCACATGCTCGGACGCTGGCCAGGCGACGATCGAGGAGGATATCCGGGAGCACAAATTGAACAGAGTCGTCATCGGCTCGTGTTCCCCGTTTCTGCATGAGCAGACCTTCCGCGGAACGCTGCTGCGGGCGGGTCTGAACCCCTATCTCTACCATCATGTCGGAATCCGGGAACAAGACAGCTGGGTCTCTCATTCGGATCCCGAGGGGGCGACGCAGAAGGCCATCCGCTTGATCAAGGCCGGGGTGGCCAAAGCCCGGTCTCTTGACTCCCTGGATCCTATTCAACTTGAGGCGCACAAGCATGCCCTGGTCGTCGGGGGAGGGGTGGCTGGATTGCGGGCTGCGCTTGACATTGCGCGCCGGGGGTTGCGGGTCACCCTGGTGGAGAAGACGCCTTTCTTGGGGGGCCATATGGCCCAGCTCTCCATCGTCTTTCCCACCGAGCGTCCCGCACAGGAGACCCTAAAGGGGCTGATTGATGAGGTCTCCACCCATTCAAACGTGACCATTTTCACCAATGCCGAGATTGTCGGGTTCTCAGGCTATGTAGGCGATTTTCAAGTGAAGGTCCGCCAGACGCCTCGCGGCGTGTCAGGAGACGGACACGGCCTGGCAGCCGCCGTCGAGGCCTGCCCGGTGGAATTGCCGGATGAGTTCAATTATGGACTGACGACTCGAAAAGCAATCTACCAGCTCTACCCGGGCTGCAGCCCATCGACTGCGGTGATTGACTGGGAACACTGCACGCTGTGCGGAGAATGTGCCAAAGCCTACCCTGAGGGAGTCAACCTGGAAGCCGCCCCCAAGGAATTCGAGATCAGCGTCGGTGCGATTGTTATGGCGACAGGCTTCCGGCCCTACGAACCCCGTAGGGGCGAGTACGGCTATGGGGATCTTCGCGAAGTGGTCACCCTCCCACAGTTCATCCGCTTGCTCGCGCTGGCTGAGGACTCGAAGGCTCTGACTTGGAACGGGCATCCAGTGCGGGACATCGCCATGATCCACTGCGTTGGGAGCCGCCAGATCGAAGGAGTACACGAGCCCCAGCCTGACGGGCAGGTCAACCCTTACTGCTCGCGTGCCTGCTGCACGGCCACTTTGCACACTGCCCTAGAACTGCGAAGGAAGTTCCCCCAAGTCAACGTGTTTGACGTGTATGAAGATATTCGCACGTACGGCCGGGGTCACGAAGAATACTACCGCCGCGCAGCCGAATCCAATGTTCGCTTCTTGCGCTTCCTGCCCGAAGAGGGACCCTCAGTGGTATCTGCCGAAGACGGCGACCCTCGACCGGTAATGGTGAAGGTCAAAGATACATTGACCTGGGGCCTGGACCTGGAGATCCCTGTCGATTTGGTGGTCCTGTCTGTGGGCATGATGCCCAACTCAGTGGATGATCTCACCGAACTATTGAAAATCACTCCGGGGAGCGATCGCTTCTTGCTCGAGGTCCATCCCAAATTGCGGCCGGTGGAAACAGCGGTCAACGGGATCGTGCTCGCCGGGACAGCTCAAAGCCCGATGAATATTCAAGAGAGCTGCGCTTCGGCAGAGGCGGCGGCCGCAAAGGTGAGTAACCTACTTAGCCAGGGCAAGGTCGAGTTGGAACCCTTCGTGGCGCGAGTGGATTTAGGCCGCTGTGAAGGCAGCGGAGCTTGTGTTGAGGTCTGCCAATATGAGGGGGCCATTCGGGTCGAGCCGGCCCCAGGACTTGGCGCTGAAGCCAGACAGGCGGTGGTAACTCCGGCCAACTGCGTCGGTTGCGGGGTTTGCGTTGGCGCCTGCCCCAATCAGGCCATCGACATCCAGGGATGGACTCTCGACCAATATCGTGCCATGGTGGAAGCCATCGCCGCCGACATCCTCCCGATGGAGGTGGAAGCATGACCGACAAATCCGCCGCCAAGGAAAGAATCGCCCGCCTGAAGGCTCTCCGGGAAACGCACCAGGAGACGGTGGAGCGCACGCAGATTCTACTCAAAGAACAGCAGGCATTCCGCAAGAAGTTGAGGGCGGTTATGGCCGGGGGTCCCAAGACGATTCCCGAGATCGCGGCCGCCGCCGAGTTGCCCAGCGAAGAGGTGATCTGGCACGTGATGGCAATGAAGAAATACGATCAGGTTCACGAGGTCGGAAAATCGGGCGACTACTACCAGTACGAGTTGGCGGAAGGTGAGTCAAAATGAGTATGCGCGTAGATCCGGGGTTGGCAAATGAACTGAAGAGCTATGGCGCGCACGGGATTGAAGCGTGCTTCAACTGCGGCAACTGCACCGCCATCTGCCCACTGACCGATGATCGGCACGCTTTCCCCCGTGACGTCGTACGTATGGCCCAACTTGGCCTTCGGCAGGAGCTCAAAGCCAGCCTTGACCCGTGGCTGTGTTACTACTGTGGAGATTGCTCGGCGACTTGCCCGCGGGAGGCTGAGCCGGCTGAGACCCTGATGTCGGTCCGGCGCTGGTTGACCGCTCAGTTCGACTGGACCGGGTTAGCGGCCAAGTTCTACACCTCCAAGATCTGGGAGATCGGGTCGATGCTGGTCGTCGGCCTGCTGGTTGCGCTGGCCTTTGTGATCTACCACGGGCCGGTCCTGACCGATAAGGTCGCCCTGAACGCTTTTGCTCCTGCCCACTTCATGCACTTCGCCGATTGGGTGATGGCTGTCGGATTGCTTGTCCTCGTGGCTGGGAACGTCTTCCGAATGCACCAATCCGTCCTGGGCCGGAGGCAGGGCCCACGCCCTCCATTCAGCGTGTATGTCACAGAGGCTTGGCGGCTTGCCTATCACTTCGCGACCCAGCCGCGCTTCGCCGCCTGCGGGGACGATGAAACAGACCTATCTCTGAGACGCCAGAAGAGGCTCAACTGGATCAGCCATCTGCTGCTGGTGAGCGGGTACGTAATCATGTTGATG
>Ga0315556_1001715_pt1 | contig 12990 bp, 9 predicted proteins | sample SalMarSW160310MG_FD_202112 | JGI IMG/M metagenome (GOLD analysis project Ga0315556, IMG submission 202112) | Salt marsh sediment microbial communities from the Plum Island Ecosystem LTER, Massachusetts, United States - Salt Marsh Sediment SW1603-10 ...
GGCTCGTCGAGCAGCCTCGAGCTGCGCCTCCAACTGCCGGTCGGATGGAGGACTCGTCGCGTCCACACCATGCGCCATGCTGACTCCTCCAATGGGTCGTCGCATCACTATCGACGAGAGGGGCGCCCTGGTTGAGTCTTTCCCGGTGATCCACCCGTCGCGACGACGGGATCGATCGTGCGTACAATCTCGCAGGGGCCCGTAGCTCAGGTGGTCAGAGCAGCGGACTCATAATCCGTTAGTCGCAGGTTCGAGTCCTGCCGGGCCCACCGAAGAACTCCCTGGTCAGGGGCCAGGGAGTTCACGATCGCTCCAAGAGGTCAATTCGAGCGGCTTTGTCCGTCGTTGTCCGTCTGAGAATCGCGCAGCATGTGATCAAGGCGCTCCGCAATGGTGTCCGCCTCCGAAGGGAACAGGTGACCGTACAGGTCCATCGTGACGGTGATCGAGCTGTGCCCGAGCTGACGTTTGATGTGCTCAGGATGTGCGTCTGCTGCGATCTTCAAGCACGTCAGCCACCGTGTCCTGCGCGTGGGACACGGAGTGACACCGAGGGAACAACGGATTCAGAGGATCTCGTCGACGTCGGCGGGTGGTTCGGCTACCTGGACCCTGTCGCCTCCTGCGCGCTTGGCTATGAACATCGCCTCATCAGCGGCGCGGATCAACCCGACCATGTCGGTGCTGTGATCCGGATATGCGGCAACCCCGACCGTGAGCGTGACGGGACTCAAGACGGAACCCTCGTGCATGATGTTGAACTTGTGAGCGCCTTTGCGGATATCGTCCGCACGGCGGAGTGTCACGTCGAGTGGGGTCTCGGGGAGCATGACGACGAACTCGTCTCCACCGTAACGGCACGCTGCGTCTTCGGCACGGGTGAGGGCATTGAGCAGGTCGCCAAGCTCACACATCAGCGCGTCACCCCCCGAGTGACCGAACGTATCGTTGAACTCTTTGAAATGGTCGATGTCCATCATCATGAGACCGACGGGCTTTTGGCCGCGGGCAGAGCGGCTGATCTCACGCTCGAGCGTCTCCTCCAGATATCGACGGTTGAACAGACCCGTGAGCGGATCCCTGATGGACTCGTCGCGAAGCGACCCGCGTAGCCGAATGTTCGTGAGGGCCTGCCCGATATGCTCGCACACCGATGTGGCGAGCGCCTCGCTCGCCGCGGTCGAGGGCGGCGTGCTGGAAACATTCGCGGTCCCAGAGTCGGCCAGAACAAGAAGCCCAGTCGGTTTCCCTTGAACAATGATCGGGACACACAGCAGCGCCTCCACACCCTCCGCAGCGTGCGCGCAGCGTGGGGTCGCGTTCCCCGTGAGACTCCCATGGCGCCGCCCACGACGCAACGCCCAGCAATCCCCGGGTCCAAAGACCTCATCACCCGACGTACCACTGCCCCAGGAGGTCATCGCCTCCACAACGTTCCCGGACTCATTCTGCAAATAGAGCCCGCCAGAGAACTCCCCGAACAGCCGGCGACCGAAACTCGCTGCGATCTCGAAGACTTCACCCGGCGACTCGACGGCCTGAAGATAGTCGACCATCTCACCCATGAGAGTCAGCTCGCGGGTACGCCGTTCCAGCTCCGCCTCCATGAGCACGTGTCTGGTCACATCCCGCCACCCAACAGCCAACCCATCACCGATTCTCACCGCACGCACCTCAAAGGCGCGAACGAGCCGCTCGACACCGTTCCCGTCATCCTCGTGTTCCAGGGACTGCATCGCCAGCGGTTCCCCCGTCTCCACGACATGACAGAAAGCGTCGAAGAACTCCTGCCTGTAACGCCCCGTGAAGCTCTCAACGAGACCCTTGCCGGACTCGTGTTGCGGAGTGCCACCAGTGATAATCACGAAGTCCACAATTCGGCCGGTCTCATCCCGAGACACTGTGAACGTGCCGAACGCATCAAGCAACTGGTCGAACAGGTACTGGATCTCAGTCGCGGACCACTCCGGAACGGGGGTGTCACCGGTGAGGTCCACTACTGACTTGGCCATTGGCCGATCGGTGGGTGAACCCATAGCACGCGCCGCCTTCAACTACAAATAGTAGCATCGACGCGTCCGATTGCATGGTATTTGGTACTGCTGTAATCCCATCAAGCTCGGGGCCGACGTATGTGTGGGTGATCGACCACGGTGCGGTCATCAAACGGTGGTGAGCTACCAAACGGAAGAGTGCGTGTCACACACGTCGCAACAGGGCGGCGTCGGGTCTTCGGAAGCCTCAGCCGGCCAGGAGGACGCTCTCGACCTGGGTGGGCAGGGTGAGTTCGAACACCGTCTCATGATTCAAGCGCCGATAGGTGAGGTCTCCGCCCATGCGTCGGGCGAGGAGCCGCGAGAGGCTGAGGCCCAACCCGACCGATTCGGTGTGACCGGCAGCCTGGCCGGATGTCCAATACGGCTCGAAGATCTTTTCCTCACTCCCGGAAGAAACCCCGGCTCCACGGTCACAAACCCGAAGGACGGCCATGTTTGGTTCGGTATCGGCCTCCACGCGGATCGAACCGGCGCCGTGACGTACCGCGTTGGTGACCATATTGCGGACGATCTGGCGTACCCGACCGGCATCGGCCCACGCGTGTACGTCTTCTCCGACCACGCTGATCTCTCTCCCCACCAGGTCCACGGTCGCCAATGCCTCGTCTATCGCGTCGTGCACGCTCATCAGGGACGTTGCCACAGCCAGGTCGCCAAGGTCCGCCCGGGCGGAGGCCAGCAGGTCTTCGACAATCCCGCCCATCTGCCGACTCGTGGACGCTATCAGACTCACCATCTCGTCTACATCCGTATCGGTCATGGACAGCCAATCGCTCTCGAGCAGGTTGGAGAACCCGACCACCGCGGTCAACGGGGTACGCAACTCATGCGAGACCGACGCGATCAGTCGTGACTTGAGCTGAGACAACTCCACGGCGCGACGACGGGCTTGCTCGATCTCGGTGATATCGACGTACGCGGCGACCACGTGCGAATAGTCGGGACGGCTTCCGATCGACGGAGCGATGTACCTGAGCTGTGTATTCCGCAGCGTCCCGTCTGCCCTCATCAGATCGCCATCCATCGTGTGCTCGTACTTTTCGGCTGCGAGTGCACCCAGTATGGCGGCAGCAGCCCCAGGGGTAGTCGCAGTCACCGACGGCTGGTCTGACAAGAGACCAAGGAGGTCATCACTGTCGATGCCGAACAGCTCTCCCGACGCCAGGTTCGCGGCTGTCACAACCATCCGCCCGGCCCCAACGAACGCTTCGTCGGGATGTTCGGCCAGATACCCAACCAGGTCCGTCACCCCTGAAGCCGACAGTTCACCCAGCCAGGCCACCGCCGGTGTCATGTCCAACATCCGTAGCGCGATCGGCGAGAACTCGAACAGCGCCGCGAACCGATCACGGGACTTCTCCAACTCCAGCCGCGCCTTCCGTCCTTCGGTGACATCCAACACCGTTCCCCGCATCTCACCGGTCTCGGGCACCATCCGCACCCACAACTTGGCCGGAAAGGGAGTCCCATCGAAGCGCTCCAAGTCGATCTCATATCCGTCGACATGTCCGTGCTGACGAAGCAGCTCAACTGCCTTCTCCAGCTCGCGATGCGACGCCCACAGACTCGGCGTCTCCTGAGAGAGCGCCTGAGCCTTCGATTCGAAACCGTACATCTCCACAAACGCGTCGTTGACTGCCACCAGCTGCCCATCGATCCTGTTCACAAACACCCCGACAGGCACGTCCCACGCCGCACGGGCCAGCTCCAACGCTACCGCCGCTTTGTGTCGCTCAGACGCCTGATGCGTCGCCACCCCCGATGCCAACACGATCAACAACGTCGCCAGAAAGGCCAGCACCGTCGTGCCCGCCAACCCCCCGCCGGCATCATCGGTCAGCGTGACCACCAACCCGATCCCATTCGCCGTTACCTCCCGCGACGCGCTCGAAGCACGACCGATCGGCGGCTCATCCGACCCCGATAGCGCCAGGCTCATGCTCATCCCCTCAGACAGCAAACTCAACATCTCATCGCTTTCAATCACCGGGGCGAGTGCAAACATCCCCACCAGGGCACCCTGCGACCGGCCGGCCAGCGGAATCACTTCCGCCACCTGACCGCTCGCCGGATCGAACGACAACGCCGGCACCCCCGATGTGAGCGCTGTTGACACCGTCGGCACGATCAGCTGATTCCATACCTGCTGCGACACGAACGCACACCGCACGCACAGCACCGTGTACGAACCGTCAGGGGCTACGTACGCCAACGTCTCGAACGAGCCAAACCGCGCTGCCCCGTCTCCCCCCGCGACCAGATCCTCCAACCTGCCCCCTCCAATGTCCAACAAATCCGCGATCCCACGAAGATAGGCGACACGAGTCGAGAGCACCTCCTCGACGGTCGTCGCTGCCCTCTCCGCATGATTCCCCATCAGCTCCGCCGAGTGACGCGCAACCCCAGCCTGGATGACCACACCAACCCCGAGCGCCACCACCACTCCAACCACAACATGCCATATCACGAACCGATCGGCCGCGAAAGAACGCACCCAAGAGACCAACGGACGCACCGTCACGATCGACCTTCTCTCTGCACGCACCAACGTTCAGGTCCGACGGCCGCCGAACGGAAAGCGTCTCAGTTGCAGTATTCGTTACTACCAGCCGATATCGGCCCGGATGGGCGTCTCCTTGAGTAGCTAGGGTCCTCAGGAATGACGATGGAATTGGGCAAGGTCGGAGTGTGGACCGGACAGCTCGGCATCATGCCGGCGACCGAGACACGAAGCACGCTGCCTGAAATCGAAGCGCTGGGATTCCGCGCCCTGTGGTTCCCCGAATCCGTCTCCAAGGAGGCGTTCTCACAGGCCGCGATCATGTTGGGAATCGCGAAGGACCTCGTCGTCGCAACCGGCATTGCGAACATCTGGGCAAGAGACGCAACCTCCATGATCAACGGGGCTCGCACGCTCGAGGAAGCGTTTCCCCGTAGGTTCCTCCTGGGCCTCGGTGTCAGCCACGCGCCATCGGTCGGCAAGCGCGGTCACGACTACCAGCGTCCACTGACCGCAATGCGCACATACCTGGAGTCGATGAGGGCCTCTCGCTACGTCGGTCCAGCTCCCGAAGCCGAGCCTCCCCTCGTTCTTGCGGCCCTCGGACCTCGAATGTTGCGCCTCGCGGCGGACCAGACTGCGGGGGCCCACCCGTACTTCGTGCCCGTCGAGCACACGCGGTTCGCACGCTCGCTGCTCGGTAGCGGACCGCTGCTGGCGCCCGAACAGGCGGTCGTGATCACCGACAACGCTCAGGAAGGGCGTGCGATTGCCAGGGCCCACACGCGCTACTACCTGGCGCTGGACAACTATCGCAACAACCTCCTGCGCCTCGGCTGGGATCACGATGATCTCAAAGGGAACGGATCCGACGACCTGGTCGATGCAGTGGTCGCGTGGGGCTCGGTGGACGACATCCAGGCGCGTGTCGCCGCCCACCTCGAGGCAGGTGCCGACCACGTATCCGTCCAGGTGCTCAACGGACTTCCCGACCGCTTCCCGATTGACGAGTTGCGTCTCCTCGCCCCGGCGCTCCTCGAGCTGTGATCGGCTACACCCGTCGGCACCGCGGTGCCTGTCCCCAGCTGCTGGTCGTCGGTCGTGAGTGGGCGGTCGACGGCGGTCACGGCCTCCAGGTCGCTGCAAGGCGCTCCGCGGACTCGAAGTCGCTTTCGAAGGTGACTTTGAACGCTCGTGGATCCCCCGGCACCACGGCAGTCGTCAGATCGGAAAACAGCTCCACAGTCTCGGCGGTGTCGACTCCTTCGAATCCGGCCGTCTTCGCTGCCCGATAGGCGGCGAGAAGAGGTGCTGAGCGGAAACACTGTGGCGTCTGCACCGCCTGCGCGTCCTCCAACGGCTCGAGGACGCCCTCGTTCATCTGGAACAGTGTGGTCTCGGGGACGTAGCCGGGAATGGCGCCTCCTGTACGGCACGCCGTTTCGATCACGGACTCGAGCATCGACAAGGACAGGAATGGACGCGCTCCGTCGTGGATGGCGATGCAAGAGAACGCGTCGACATCGTTTGCGAGCGCCTCCAGACCGCACATCTCGCTCCCCTGTCGGGTCACCCCCCCGTCGACGATCCTGACCGTGGTGTGCCGCACGACCTGCGACGCGACCTCGCCCGCCCGTTCGCGATCCTCGGGGCGGACCACGAGGACGATCGTCCCGACGGATGACGAGATGTCCAGCGTCGCCAACGGGTAGGCCAGGAGGGGCCGGCCCCGGACCTCGACATACACCTTGTTGAGGGCTGAACCCGAGCGAGTGCCGGCGCCTCCGGCCAGCAGGATCGTGGCGATGCTCATGCGCGGCACCCTACTAGCGGTACACTCGCCGCTCTATGCAGAGCATGGTGATCGACGTCCCGTTCACGATGCGGGTCGTAGTGTCGGATCTCGAACGCGAGGTGACCTCGACGCCCGTCGAGATCGACACGATCGTGTTCCTGCCACCGGGTGCGGAATCGCTGGTGCCTGCAATGCTGCGGCGATTCTTCGATGGTGACGCCGACGCTCTCGTTGCGGTCAGCGTTGTACACGAGGCCGTCAAACAGGTACATGACGGAGTGGTGCAAACGGGAATGGACCGCGGAGACATCGTCACCGTCGCTGGACCGGAGGTCGTATCTCGTGCGACACTTGTCGCCGCACTCCTCGACCGTCCTCACGAATCGACCATCGATCCTGCCGCGTTTCTGGCAGGTCGGGGCAAGCGGGTTCTCGCGTATCCCGTCAGATCTCGCGACTGAGGATCACCTGCTGAGCCGCTTCGCCGAGTGCCTGCGCTCCGGCCCCGAGACTCGCAAAGCGTTGGTCCGATGTGAGCCCGTGGTGGTACCGGTAGTAGATCTGCTGAGCGATCACGGCCAGTCTGAACAATCCGAAGGCGTAGTAGAAGACCATGTCGCCTGGGTCCACGCCCGTGACGTTCGCATAGCCATCGACGATCTCTGACCGGGTGGCCGCCCCCGGTGCCGTTGTGGGTCCGCCGGCGACATCCTGCATGGCAGCAGGATCGCCTGCCTCCACCCAGTAGGCGAGACTCGAACCGAGGTCCATGAGCGGATCGCCCAGTGTTGCCATCTCCCAGTCGAGCACCGCCCTCACCTGTCCCAGATTCTGCGGATCGAGCACGAGATTGTCGAACTTGAAGTCGTTGTGTATCAGCGCAGCGCCGGACTCGCTCGGCTGGTTCGCGACCAGCCACTCGATGGCTGCGTCGATCGCCGGGACAGGGGCGATCGACGAGTCGCGCCATCTCCGGGACCACCCACCGACTTGGCGCTCGACGTAGCCGGCCGGTCGACCCAACGGTGCTAGTCCTGCGCCTGTGAAGTCGATCCGGTGAATCTCGGCGAACGTCTCGACGAAGGCCACGCAGATGCGACGCATGATGTCGGGCTTGGGAACAGGACCGGTGCTGCGAAGGATCGTGCCATGTACCCGGGACATCAGATAGAAGGGCGCGCCTATGACGGTCTCGTCCTCACACATCGCCACAGGCGAGGGTGTTCTGTGCCACACGGGGTGAAGTCGGTCGAGGATTCGGTACTCGCGATGCATGTCGTGTCCGGACTTGACATGCACGCCGATCGGGGGACGTCGCAGGACAAGTTCACGACCGCCCATCTCGACGAGATAGGTGAGGTTCGAGTGTCCTGCCGGGAACTGTGACACGATGATTGGTCCGGTGATACCGAGTCGTTCGGCAATCCATTCCCCGAGTACATCGAGGTCGAGTTCCTCGCCGGGGCGAACGGGCCGCGTCTCGTTCATTGCCTGTACTTGGCGAGTTCGACCCTTGCGACGAGATCTCGGTGGACCTCGTCGGCGCCGTCGTAGATTCGAGCAGCTCGCTCGTGCCGATACCAGAAGGCGATCGGCGTGTAGTCGGTCATCCCCAGTCCTCCGAGCGTCTGCAGCGCCCTGTCGAGGACCCGACCGAGCGTGTTGGCGACGTAGAACTTGATCGCGGAAATCTCGGCCCTTGCCGAACGACTGCCCTCTCGTTCGATCTTCGCAGCTGCGTCCATCACCATCAGTCGTGACGCGTTCACCTCGGCACGGCTGTCCGCGATCCAGTGTTGGACAACCTGCCGGGAGGCCAGCGGTGTGGCCGGTGCGAGCTCCCGGTCGAGCGCGTGCCGGCACATGACCTCGATCGCTCGTTCGCAGATGCCGATCCAGCGCATACAGTGGTGGATGCGACCGGGCCCCAACCGCTCCTGCGCCAACGCGAATCCGGCACCCTCGGGTCCGATCCTGTTGACCACCGGGACACGGCACCCGTTGAATGCGACTTCGGCGTGGCTCGCCCACCCCGACCCGCACTCCCCCATCACGGGTGTATTGCGCACAAGCTCGAATCCAGGAGTTCCGGTCGGCACGATGATCATGCTCGCCCTGCGGTACCGATCGGATGACTCAGGATTCGTCACCGCCATCACGATCGTGAACGCTGCCCCGTCTGCTGCACTCGTGAACCACTTGTCACCGTCGATCACGTACTCGTCGCCGTCACGGACCGCAGTGGTCGCCAACCACGTCGGGTTCGACCCTGCCCTTCCCGGTTCTGTCATCGAAAAGCACGATCTGATCGCTCCGTCGATGAGCGGTCGCAGCCACTTGTCCTTCTGTGCGGGGTCACCGTGACCGAGCAGCAGTTCCATGTTCCCGACATCCGGGGCCTGGGCGTTGAAGGCATAGTGACCGAGGGGCGTCCTGCCGAGTTCCTCGCTCACCCGCGCGAACTCGACGAGCGAGAGCCCCGGACCCCCCGCATCTTCGGGAAGGTGCGGCACCCACAGGCCCAGCTGCTTGACCTTCGCCCGTGTCTCCGCGAGCCGCGGCTGGACGGACGCGAACCCCCGTGTGAGAAACTCGGACTCCAATGGCATGAGTTCGCGTTCCATGAAGTTGTGCACTGTGTCGAGAATCGCGTCGAGTTCGGCCCGCATGCAATGGAGTCTACGGTCGGGAACCTGCGCCGCGTCTCCATCGTCGAAAGGGAGACGAAGGGAGCCTTCAATGCGACGGACACTCATCATGATCGGCGTCATCGCCATGCTCGCGACGGCGTGTGCGGGCACCAGCTCGATCGGAACGAGCCCACCAGGCGGGCCCGGCCTGTTCGGCGCGTCGCTGTACACCGTTGGTGGTTGCGACGACCTCCTCTCTTACTACGTCGACAACGCCATCGACCTCGTCGGACCCTACGGGCTGCCGGGCTACGGCTACTACTACGGAGGCCCGATGCTGGCGGAGGATGCCGTCAGATCGCCCGCCACCACGATCGCGGCGCCGACGGCATCCTCGGACTATTCGGGCACGAACGTGCAGGTGGCGGGTGTCGACGAGGCCGACATCGTCAAGACCGACGGTGAACGTATCTTCATGATCGTCGACGGTGCCCTCCGTATCGCACTCGTCGAACCGGGTGGCGTCCGGATGGCCGGCACACTTCAGCTCAGCGATTGGTGGCCGAGCCAGATGCTTCTGTCAGGGGATCGCCTTCTGTTGATCGGGCCAAGCTGGGACAACTCCCCTGTCCCGCTCGGTGGCTTCGCCCCCTCCTACTCGGCGGCGGTCACTCGCATCGTGCAAGTCGACGTTTCGGACCCGAGCACACCGACGATCGACCGGACGCTGCTTCTCGACGGCTCCTACGTGGACAGCCGCATGGTCGACGGCGTTGCACGGGTCGCTATCAACTCGAGTCCGGTCGGGTTCGACTGGGCGTACCCGGAGGGATCCGGACTTCGCGCCGAGCAGCTCGCAATACAGAAGAACCGTGACATCGTCAGGGCGTCCACGCTCGACAACTGGCTCCCCTACTACGTCCTCACCGACGAACGCACCGGACGCACCTCAGAAGGACGCCTGCTGGACTGCAGCACGGTCATGGCTCCGAACGACTTCGCCGGGCTCGACACCCTCTCGATCCTGACGTTCGATCTCAACTCCGGCATCGACGACTGGGCGAGTGCGGGCGTCGTCGCGTCGGGCAGCACCCTGTACGCAACCGCCGACCACGTGTACGTGGCGACCCAGCGGTGGGTCAACTGGTCGGTTCTGACCGAAGCGGACGTTCGCAATGAGTCTGGCGGCTTCACGACCCAGATCCACATGTTCGACACCTCGCAACCGGGCAACCCTCGGTACCTCGGTGGCGGAGAGGTGAAGGGGTTCCTCCTGAACCAGTTCTCGATGGACGAGTACAACGATGTCCTACGGGTGGCCTCGACCACCGCCCCATCGGGCTGGTGGTGGTCCGGCACGTCGGAGAGTCTGGTCTCCACGCTCCGCCTCAAAGGCGGCGAGTTGCAGCAGGCTGGTCAGGTTGCGGGGCTCGGTCAAGGCGAACAGATCTACTCGGTGCGTTTCATCGACGACGCAGGATACGTCGTGACGTTCCGGCAGACGGACCCGCTGTACGTGATCGATCTCGCCGACCCGACAGCACCTCGCGTTGCCGGCGAACTGAAGATCCTGGGCTACTCCGCGTATCTGCACCCGGTCGGTGACGGTCTGCTGTTGGGTATCGGACAGAACGCCGACGAAGAGGGTCGGACCACCGGCACGCAGTTCAGCTTGTTCGACGTGTCGGACCCCGAGAACCCGACGAGGATCGACCAGGTGAAGATGGACAGCGGCCACTCCGCCGCCGAGTATGACCACCACGCGTTCACCTACTGGAAGGGCCTCGCGCTCGCCCCATACCAGTCGTGGAAGAACGACAAGGCCGAGAGTGGCGTCCTCGCCGTGAGGGTGGACAACGGAACGATCAGCTTCGAAGGGATCCTCGAACAACAGGAGAAGGAACCCGATGCGATCCGAACCATCGTGATCGGTGACACCATCTACACCATTACCTATGGCGGCATCGGCATGAACGATCTGAACACGCTCGAGCCACTCGGGTTCGAGTCGTTCTAGGAGAGGACCTTTCCGAGCGCAGCAAGGTGCACTGCTGGCGGGTCGAGAGTCTGCTTCGGTATACCCAGTCGCCGACCATGGTGAGTGAGGCTGCCGAACCGTAGACCCCGGTACGCAGCCAGGAGCTATCTTGCGTATGTGGACGATTCGATTCGCAGAGCCGTGGATGTTCTCTCGGGGGCCCGACGCATCCTGATCTTCACGGGCGCGGGCATCTCGGTGGAGTCGGGTATCTCCGACTTTCGCGGTCCCGACGGCCTCTGGTCGCGCGTCGACCCCTCGCTCTTCGAGATCGGTCGTTACCTGACGGACGCCGATGCCCGCAAGCAGGTGTGGCGGGTACACCTGTCAGGTGAGCTGAGCGTGGCGAACATCCTTCCGAACGCGGCGCATCTCGCCCTGGTGGACTTGTGGGCGACCGGCATGACGACGGGGTGCATCACGCAGAATGTCGATGGTCTCCACACTAAGGCCGGGCTTCCTGATGGCGCGGTGGCGGAGCTACACGGCGACCTGGCCCATGTGGAGTGCGTTGCGTGCAAGAGGCGATGGCCGGCCGAGGAGATTATCGAGCGATTGGCTGCCGGTGACGACGACCCCCACTGCACCGAGTGTGGCGGCATCCTCAAGTCGACGACGGTGTTGTTCGGGGAGCTGCTGCCCGGCGCTGCGATCGCCCGTGCCCGGCAGATGTCGGACACCGCCGACGCCGTTCTCGCCGTCGGCAGCACGCTTTCTGTGTACCCGGCAGTCGACTTCGTCCTCGATCCCGTGTTCCGTGGCGCTCCATTGGTGATCGCCAACCTGGGGCCGACCGACTACGACAGGCTCGCAACCGTGCGGGTCGATGGTCCGGCCGCTACGACGATTCCATCGATCGTTCAGGGTCTTCTCGCGTCGTCGTGACCTCCGCGATGAGACCGATCACAAATGCAGCGATAGTGAGCCACTGCACCCAGTCGCCGACGCGCGTGTAGAACGTTGGTTGGAGGGTGCGAAAGCCGACCTCTCCTCGAAGGATCGCGCTCGACATGATCGGGGTTCGTTCGGTGATCGTCCCGTTGGCAGAGATCAGGGCACTCGAACCGGTGATCGAGGCGTGCACCATGTCGATGCCGTTCTCGGCTGCACGCATGCGAGTCATCTCGCTGAATTGCAGAGAAGCGGCCGAATGTCCGTAGCCCGACTCGTTGGTCGTGACAACCACGAACCGGGCTCCGGCCCGCACCGCATCCCGGACGTGCCTTGGAAACGCTGCCTCGAAGCACACCACCGATGCAAACGGACCCTTCGGCAGGTCCCACACAACGGGGCCGGGACCCGGCACGATATCGAGTGTGACGCGGTGCGTCTCCTTGATCCAGTTCAGGTACCGGCGAAACGGGATGTACTCGCCGAACGGGACGCCCTGCGTCTTCTCGTACTCTCCGATGATCATCCCGTCGGGGCCGTAGAGGACGTTGGCGTTCACGAACCCGCTCTCGCCTACAGTTCGCGACGACCCGATGAGGAAGAACGCGTTCAATCGGCGGGCCTCGGCGCCAACCGCCACCGCGTTCGCCGGATTGGTGATCGTGTCTGCGTCGTACATGGCGGAGCTCTCGGGCCAGATCACCAGGTCGACCGATCCTGCTGCGAGCGTCTGTGTCAGCGCGAGGTGAGAGTCGAAGATCCTCTGATTCTCGTTGTCGCAGTACTGACCGGGGCAAGGGCTCGAACCTTGAATGACGGCGACCCGGAGGGGTGTTCCGTCGATGCGGGGCGACCAGATGGCTCCCGCGACGGCCAGAATCACTCCAACCGCGACGGCCGCGACGACCGGTCGGACCGTTCGTCGCTCAACGAAGAGCACGATGGCCGCGGCAACGGCGATCGCGAGTACCGACAGTCCGGTTTCCCCCACCCACTGAGCGCTGTCTCTCAGCGGAGGGATGTCGCCGACGGCGGTGCCCAGCGACCCCCACGGGAAGCCACCGAATGGCCAGTGTCCC
>Ga0315556_1001717_pt1 | contig 12988 bp, 8 predicted proteins | sample SalMarSW160310MG_FD_202112 | JGI IMG/M metagenome (GOLD analysis project Ga0315556, IMG submission 202112) | Salt marsh sediment microbial communities from the Plum Island Ecosystem LTER, Massachusetts, United States - Salt Marsh Sediment SW1603-10 ...
CCTCCGGGGGGAGGGCTCGTCCCAGTCGATATCCAGTACCCCGGCCCCGACGGCAAGCCACGCAACGAGAGCTTCACGAGCGCCTTCGTTGTCGGCCGCGGGGAGGACTGCGCCGTCCGTCTGGCCGTTCCGGAGGTCAGCCGGCACCACCTGGAGATCTTTCCGCAGGACGCTTGCTGGTGGGCTCGGGACCTGGCGAGCAGCAACGGAACCCTCGTAAACGAGCGGCCGATAGACAGGTTACAGCTTCTCGGCACCGTAACCCTGCAGCTCGGCCGCCAGGGCCCGCGCATGCGGGTTACCGCACCGCCGCCGGCTCCCGCATCCGCGCCCGCACCTGCTCCCGCCCCCGCATCCCCGGAAGGGGAAACGGCATCGCTGGAAGACATCTCCAAGCACTATTTCGGTGACAGGTCAGGACGCCAGGCTGGCGAGCATACCATGTTGATTCGCAAGGCGTTCAAGGACGTCAGGCGCCGGCAATCCCGTGTCTATCGCGCGTTCATCGCCGTTGCGGTCCTGATGCTCGCCGGACTGTCCGGGGTGGCGCTCTTTCAATACGTGCACCTGCAGAGGATGGCCGCTCTCGCCAACGATATCTTCTACAGCATGAAGGAGCTCGAGCTGCATATCGCCAATCTGGAGGACGAAGTCCAGCGCGACCAGGAGGTCGCGCAAAACACGCAGATGCTCGAGGAGATCGCGGAGTCCAAGCGCAAGCTCGCACGGATGCGGGAAGACTATGAGTCCTACGCGAGGGAGCTTCAGGCGAGTCGCTTCATCGCCCCCGACTCCGAGGAGCTTTTAATCCTGCACATTGCAAGGACCTTTGGCGAAACGGAGGTGGACGTGCCGACCGGATTCATGAGCGAGGTCAAGAAATACATCAAGAAGTGGCAGTCGTCCGGTCGCTTGGCGAGCGCGATCCGCCGCCTGAAGGAGAACAGCTATGCGCCGACCATCGTCGCTGCCCTCGCGAGCCAGGAGCTGCCGCCTCAGTTCATCTACGTGGCCTTGCAGGAGACGAACTTCAATCCGCGCGCCATCGGCCCGAGCACGAGGTACGGCTATGCGAAGGGCATGTGGCAATTCATCCCTTCCACCGGCGCCAGATACGGCCTGAGGCTGGGCCCCTTGGAGGACAGTCGCACCTACGACCCGGCGGACGAGCGGCACGACTTCAGGAAGGCGACCTACGCCGCGGCAAGGTACCTCAAGGACATCTACCGCACCGACGCGCAGGCCTCGGGGCTGCTGGTGATCGCCTCCTACAACTGGGGGGAGGGCAATATCATCAAGCGGCTGCGCAGCATGCCGGAAAACCCCCGGGAGCGGAATTTCTGGGAGCTGTTGCGTCGCTACAACATCCCGAAAGAGACCTACGACTACGTCTTCTACATCTTCTCCGCCGCGGTCATCTGCGAGAACCCGCGTTTCTTCGGCTTCGACTTCGACAACCCCCTGGCAAACATGTGAGCGATGCACCCATGAGCGACCGACTTCCCGTCTCGGAGTACGAGAGCGTGGACGTACTTCTGCGCGTTGGGGCTTCGCCTCTGCGTATTCAGGCGCAGATGCCGCGGGACCCGATGTCGCTCCCGGACCTGCTGCCTCTCGTCCAATCTCTCACCGATGCCCTTGTCGCCGCGGACGTGCGCGAGGCGGAGCAGATGGGGCGCCGCGTCTCCTGTGGCCCGGGGTGTGGTGCCTGCTGCAGGCAACTGGTACCCGTGAGCGAGATCGAAGTGCTCTACTTGCAGGACCTGCTGAACGGCCTGTCATCGAGTCATCGGGCGCGTATCGAGCAGAGGATCGGCAGGGCGAGGAGCAGGCTTTCGAACGCCGGCTTGCTCGACGAGCTGCGCACGGCCAGTCACCTGGATTCGAGGGAGGCCAGGAGGAGCCTGGGGTACAGGTATTTTCGCTTGGGCATCCCCTGCCCCTTTCTGGAAGAGGAGAGCTGCAGTATCCACCCGCAACGGCCACTGGCCTGCCGCGAATACCTAGTGACCTCTCCGCCTGCCACATGTGCCGAGCTCGAGAGGGGAGAGGCGCAGACCCTGGAGCTGCCCCGACGCCCTTCCGCCATCCTCTATCGTTTCGGCGACGGGATCGGGGCCTCGCCACCCCGTTGGGCGCCGCTCACCTTGTTCTTGGAGCGCTCACGAGACTGTGAGGCTCGGATCAGGCAGCGCACCCACGCGGGGCCCCTGTTCCTGGAGCGCTTCCTGCGCAAGCTCGCAAACACCGCGGAGAAGCCGACGGTCTCTCCCGATACGCGGGATCCTTAGACTATACTCTTTTGCCATGCATTTGATCCTGACCGTCATCCGCTACCAGAATCTCCCGCCCCGGCAGGCGCTGAGCGCAAGGATCAGTGTGGCCGGCGGGACGATCGGCCGCGGCTCCGATCGGGACCTCGTGCTCGAGGATTCCGACCGTTGGGTGGGGCGCGAGCATGCGGAAATCTCTTTTCGTGACGGCTCCTTTTTTCTGAGGGACACCAGCAAGAACGGGACCTTCGTCAACAAGGGCTCCGAGCCCTTGCACATGGGCCAGGAGGTCGAGCTGCAGGACGGCGACCAGCTCGGCATCGGCGCCTACGAAGTCCGCGTTACCCTCGAAGCGGAGCCGGCACAGCCCGAGGGGGCCTTCGATCCCTTCTCGGGTGGCGAGGTCGAGCCCCTGGCGCAACCTCCTTTGGGTCGCGATAGCCCGGACATCATGGATCTGGTCGGGGGCGCAGGCGCAGGGAGTGAGCCACCATTTCCGTCACCGGAGCAACAGGAGGCACCCGTGCGGCTCGAGGACTGGCTGACTCCGGACCCTCGCGACGAGGCGCCTTGGACGCTCGGAGAAGACCGGGAGCCTCCTCCCGCCCCCGCTCCGGCGGCGGAGCCGGACCATATCCCCAACGAGAACGCCTTCTTCAGCCCCCCCGACGCGATTCCGGAGAGCTATGACATCTGGGCGGACGAATCGCGCTTCCAGCCCGAGCCGCCGACCGACCAAACCCCGGAGCCCGAGCCCCCTGTCGCTCCCCCGCCTGCTCCACCCGCCCCGAGCGTGCCGCCGCCCGAGAGCCGGAAACCGTCTCCGGCGGCCTTTACCGAAGCGACCCGGCAGACCACGCCGGTGTCCGATGCGGCCGGTGAGGCCAAAGCGCTGGCGGCTTTCCTGGACGGGTTGGGCGCCGGCGAGCTGCCGACCGATCCCGACGACCGGGCACGGCTCATGCGCACCAGCGGCCAGCTGCTGCGGGCGATGACGGAGGGGCTGATGCGCGTCATGATGGGCCGGGCGAGCTTCAAGAGCGAGCTGCGTCTGGAGATGACCGCGATCCGGTCGACGAACAACAACCCCTTCAAGTTCTCCGTCGACCCGGAAGATGCCCTCGCTCACTTGCTGTTTCGTCCGAGCCGTGGTTTCCTTCAGCCCTTGGAGGCAGCCCGCGAGGCATTCGACGACATCCAGTGTCACGAGATGGCGATGATGGCCGGGCTGCGCGCCGCCATGCGTGCACTCTTGGCGCATATGGATCCGGCGGAGCTGGAGAAGAGGTTTCAGGACCGTTCCCTCATCGACAGCCTGATGCCGATGGCACGCAAGGCAAGATGCTGGGACCTGTTCGCCACGACCTATGACCAGATTTCGGCGGACGCGGCCGATGATTTCCTGCACCTGTTCAAGGACGCCTTCACGGCGGCTTACGAGGATCAGGCATCTCGACTCGGACGGGCGAGGGCTCGCGACAAGCCGTTGCCGGACTCGGGCTGACTCGAAACCACCAAAAAAGAACACGCGCGGAGGAAGCTGCAATGGCGATGTCGAGGGCCCTTCTCCAATGGTCCATTCCGGTCATGCTCCTGTGCCTCTGCAGTGGCATGCTGCAAGGCTGCGGCACCAAGCCTACGCGCCTGGATGCGAAGGTGGTCGCCGCCGAGGACGTCAACAAGGATGCGGAGGGTCGCTCCCTGCCCATCGTCGTGCGGGTCTACGAGCTCAAGACGACCGGCACCTTTCAGGGCGCGGACTTCTACAGTCTCTACGACAAGGAGTCCGAGACCTTGGGTGCGGATCTCCTGGCCCGTGAAGAGCTGAATCTGCGCCCCGGGGAAACGCACCGAATCGAGCGTGTTACCGCCCCGGATGCCCAATACCTGGGCGTTCTGGGTGCCTACCGCGATATCGACAAGGCCCGCTGGAAAGCGACCCACCCCTTGACGGCCGGCGAGGTCAACAAGGTCGAGGTCCAGCTCGGACCCGACTCCGTCGCCATTCGCTAGCGACGGGCCGCTCATGTCCTGGAACAGCAAGGTGCTCTGGTCGGAGGGGATGTTCCTGCAGCCCCATCACTTCCAGCAGCACGACCGTTATCTCGAGCATCTGATCGGTGCCATGTCCGCCGTCGCCACCCCCTATCCCTGGGGCGTGGAGCGATTGACGATCGACGCCGATCTGCTGGCGATGGGCAAGGTCGCCCTGGTGGAGGCCAAGGGCCTGCTTCCCGACGGAACCCCCTTCAACGTCCCGGCGGACGATCCTCCGCCGCCGGCCCTCGAGCTCGACGAGACGATCAAGGAGCAGACCCTCTACCTGACCCTCCCACTACGCCAGCCGGGATTGGTCGAGGCCGGCGGGGCGGAGGCCACGGAGGCGACACTTCGTTACCGCAGCCGTACCGAAGATGTGCGCGACAGCCATACGGGGCAACAGCAAACCGAGGCCCCCGTGGAGGTGGGCGCGCTCGATCTGCGCCTCCTGCTCGAGCGGGACAACCGCAACGGGCTCGCTCACACGGGGCTTGTGCGGATCCTCGAATGCCGGGCGGACAAGCGGATAATCCTGGACGAGGTCTACATACCGCCCTGTGTGGACTTCAAGGCGAGCCCGCGGCTCGGGGGTTTCGCCGGTGAGCTGCTGGGGCTGCTCCATCACCGTGGAGAGACCCTGGCCGCGCGGGTCAGCGGCTCCGGCCGCGGCGGTGTTGCCGAGTGGGCGGACTTTCTTCTGTTGCAGATCATCAATCGGCTGGAGCCCCTGACGGCGCACCTGGATGCCGTCGAGGGTCTGCACCCGGAGGAGCTCTACCGGCTCCTGTTGCCCATGGCCGGTGAGCTCTCCACATTCACGACGAAGGACAAGCGGACACCCGAGTTTCCAGTCTATCGTCATGACGACCTTGCCGGGACCTTCGCGCCGGTGATGGCGGCTCTGCGCGATGCCCTGAGCCGGGTGCTGGAGGAGCGCGCCATACCCATCCCGATTCAGGAGCGCAAATACGGTTTCCGGGTCGCGCCTCTGGGCGATCGGACCTTGCTCTCCGAGGCCGCCTTCGTCCTGGCGGCACACGCGAAGGTCAATACCGAGATCCTGCGCAACCGTTTTCCGGCGCAGGTGAAGATCGGACCGGTGGAAAGGATTCAGGAGCTGGTCAAGCTCGCCCTGCCCGGTATCGCCCTGCGCCCCCTTCCGGTTGCGCCGCGCCAAATCCCCTTCCACGCCGGGTTCGTGTATTTCGAGCTCGACCGCAACAGCGAGCTGTGGGGGCAGCTGGAGCGATCGGGCGGATTCTCGATGCATATCGGCGGTGAGTTTCCGGATCTCGAGCTGGAGTTCTGGGCCATTCGGGAGTGATCGCAGGTGTCCACACACGACCCTTTCGCCAGCCACGACGACAGCGACCGCACCCTCATCCGACCCATGCCGGGGGGACGCAAGGCAGGAGGGGCACCGCCCCCTCCTCCCCCTTCGCCGAGGACGCGCGCCGAGCCCCCCCCGCCTCCTGCGGGGACTCTGCAGATCGGGGCCGGACTCAATCCCCTGGTACGCTGTGCCTCCGCCTTGCTCGTCGCCGCCAGCCAGCTTCGCAACAGCAGTTACCACCCGGATCCTTCAGCCCTTCGCAACCGCCTCGTCGGTGAGGTACGTGAATTCGAGCGTTGCGCCCGGGCCCAGGGTATCGCCGATGCCGGGGTCCTGCCCGCCCGTTACGTGCTCTGCTCCCTGATCGACGAGGCCGTCCTGGGGACACCCTGGGGCAGCGAGAGCATCTGGGCCGCTCATGGACTGCTGATCAGCTTCCACAACGAGGCATGGGGCGGGGAGAAATTCTTCCTCGCCCTCGAGCAGCTGATGGCGTATCCCAGCGGCAATCTGCACATGCTCGAGCTCATGTACCTGTGTCTGGCCCTCGGCTTCGAAGGGCGATATCGGGCGCGCGAGAGGGGGCGCGATCAGCTCGAAGCCGTCCGGGAGCGGCTCTATCAGACCATACGCGCCCAACGGGGGGAGCCGGAGCGGGAGCTCTCGCCCAACTGGCGGGGGATCGTCGAGCGGCGTGACCCCCTCATCCGCCGGGTGCCCCTGTGGGTGCTGAGCGCCGTTTCCGCCGTGCTCCTCCTGGCCCTCTTCGCGGGCTTCAGCTTTGCGTTGAACAGGGATTCCGACCCCGTCTTCGTCGAGCTCACCAGGCTGGATGTCCCCACGGTCGAAGTGCCCCGTCCGGTGGCCGCTGCAACAACGCCGCAGCCGCCGGTCTCCGAGCCGCAGCGCCTTTCGCTGCGCATCCTGCTCGCCGACGAGATCACCGCCGGGCGTGTCGAGGTCGTCGGCGGGCCAGAAAAGGGGACGGAAACGGTCCTGATCCAGGGCGACAACCTCTTTCGCTCGGGAAAAGCCACGATCAACAAGGCGCTCCTGCCGCTGCTGGACACCATCGGTGAAGATTTGAAGAAGCTGCCCGGCAAGGTGCTGGTGACCGGCCACACGGACAGTGTGCCGATCCGGACCCTGGAGTTTCCGAGCAATCAGGCGTTGTCGGCGAGGCGCGCCCGGAACGTCGCCGAGCTGCTGGGGAAGGTCACGGGTGAGCCGGACCGGTTTACCGCGAAAGGTCTGGCGGACAGCCAGCCGAGGGTGCCGAAGGATCCCACCGCCGCCGCCAACCGGCGCGTGGAGATCAGCCTGCGGTACCCCTATCAGACGGATCTGACAAGGTGAAGGCGTACCGGCGTACCAGGCCATGAAGAAGCTGTTCCGGTTCTTTGCCAAACCCTGGCTCCTGACCCTCCTGGGCGTAGCGGCCCTTGCGGTGCTGGTCTGGTTTCTTGGGCCATATTTCGGATTCGCGGACTCCCATCCCCTGGAGGAGAGAAGGCCGCGCTGGATCCTCATCGCCTGTCTGTTCGGCATCTGGGCCTTGGTGCGTGCCTGGAAGGCCATCGCCGCTTGGCGGCGAAACCGTCGGATGATGGATCAGATGGCGAGCGCGCACCAGCCGCAGCCGCAGCCGCAGCCGGACGCGGCGGAGACCGCATCGGCCGAGGAGCTCGCCACCCTGAGCGGGCGCTTCGAGGAAGCCATGGCGGTGCTGAGAAAATCGGACGTCAAGCATCGCCTCGGCGGCTTCTATGTCTATCAGCTGCCCTGGTACCTCATCATCGGCCCCCCCGGCTGCGGCAAGACCACTGCGCTGGTCAACTCGGGCCTGCGCTTTCCTCTCGCCGAGCGCTTCGGCCAGGACCCCATCCGCGGCGTCGGCGGCACCCGCAACTGCGATTGGTGGTTTTCCGACGAGGCCGTGCTGCTGGACACTGCGGGCCGTTACACCACGCAGGACAGCTACGAGGCCGTAGACAGCGCGGCCTGGCTGGGGTTTCTCGGCCTGCTCAAGCAGTACCGCCCCCGCCGGCCGCTCAACGGTGTCCTGGTCGCGGTCAGCGTGGCCGACCTCATACAGCAGACGGACACCGACCGGGCCCTCCAGGCCCGCGCCGTGAAGCAGCGGGTTCAGGAGCTGCACCAGCACCTCGGAATCCGCTTTCCCATGTACGTCCTCTTCATGAAATGCGATCTGATCTCCGGCTTCATGGAGTTGTTCGGAGATCTGGGAAAAGAGGAGCGCGAGCAAGTCTGGGGCATGACCTTTCACATGGACGAGCACACGGGTGAGACCGCCGGCATCGATGGCTTTTCCCGCGAGCTGGAGCGGCTGGAAGGGCGCATCAACGAGCAGCTGCTGGGTCGCTTGCAGCGGGAGCGCGATCCGCAGAAGCGCGCCCTGATGTTCGCCTTCCCGCAGCAGCTGGCCTCGCTCAGGGAGGCAGCGGACGGCTTCCTGAGGGACGTCTTTCAGCCGAGCCGGTACGAAGAGCACCCTCTGGTCCGCGGCGTCTACTTCACCAGCGGAACCCAGACCGGGGCACCCATCGACCGGGTCATGAGCGCGCTTGCCGCCAACCTCGGACTGGATCGGCAGACCTCGTCGGTCTTCAGCGGCAGCGGCAAGAGCTTCTTCATCAACCGCCTGTTCCGCGACCTCATCTTCCGGGAGGCGGGGCTTGCCGGGACCGACCTGCGCCTGGAGCGACACCGCCGCTGGGTGCAGCGTGCAGCCTATGGTGCGGCCATCGGCATTACGGCGATCGCGGCTGCCGCCTGGCTGACCAGCTATCTGCGCAACCGGGCCTACGTCGAGGAGGTCGCCGCCCAGACCCGGGCCATCCAGGCGCAGATCGCCGACCTGCAGCCCCGGACGACGGAGCCATTGCGGTTTCTCCCCCTGCTCGAGGCCATGCGGGACCTACCCGGTGGCTACGGCGACGAGGGGGCCCCGCTACTGGCGAGGTTCGGGCTGTCCCAGCGCAGCAAGCTCGGCGAGGCGGCCCGGGACAGCTATCAGAGGACCCTGGAAAGGACCCTTCTGTCGGCCGTCATCCTGCGCCTGGAAGATCAGATCCGGAGTCTTCTGGACGAGCCCGAGAAGCTCCACGAGGCCCTGCGCGTCTATCTCATGCTCTATGACGACAATCACTATGACCCGGAGACGATACGGGCCTGGGCGAACGCCTATTGGCAGCACAACTGGCCGCGGGAGATCCCCGTAGAGCAGCGCGAGGATCTGCGGCGTCACCTGCAAGCCCTCTTTGCGGAGGACCCGCCCACCTATCGGCCCCACGAGATCGATCCGGACCTGGTCGCGCGGGCGCGCGAGATCCTCAATCGCCCCCTCCCCGCCGAGCGCGTCTTCTCCCGCCTGCAGGAGACCGGGGTAGGCGACCGGTTTTCCGACTTTATCGTCAGCCGCGCCGCGGGTCACTACGCCGACCAGGTATTCAAGCGCAAGAGCGGCCAGTCGCTCAACACGGGAATCGATGCGCTCTATACCTACGACGCCTATCACCAGGCGTTCCAGCCGCAGGTGCTGAAGATCATCGCCGCCATGGAGCAGGAGCGCTGGGTCCTCGGCGGGGGCTTCTCACTGAAGGACAAGGCGACCCTGCTCGAGGATGTCCGCGCGCTCTATCTTCGGGAGTACATCGAGCAGTGGCGGGCCTTGCTGGACGACCTGGCTCCGGTGCGCAGCAGCGATCCCAGGGTGATGGCGGCGACCCTTGGGGTCCTTTCGGACAAGCGCGATTCGCCCCTTCTCCTGCTCTTTCAGGCCGTCGCGCGCGAAACGGATCTCGCACGCCAGCCGGAGGAAACGCCCGATCGCCTGGACGCGGCGGTCGACTACGTGAAGCGGGGCGCGGATCGGGTTGCCGGGCTGTGGGACGATGCGGAGCCTGCGCCGTCCCGTCCCGAGCAACCGCCGGAGCAGAAGGTCAGCGACGCCTTCTCGGACATTCGGGAGCTGGTCGACACGCAGGGGGGAAAGGTCTCGGAGATGGAGGCCATCCTCGATCAGCTGGGCCCCCTCTACATCCACATGGACGATTATGCGCGGAATGTGGGGAAAGGACGGTTGGGGCTCGGTGACAGCTTGCCGCTGCAGGAGAGCAAGGAAGCCGAGTCCGTGGTGCGAACCGCGCAGGCGCTGCCGGCGCCTCTGGGTGACTGGCTTTCAAACCTGGCTCGCGACAGCGCCGACATGGAATCCAATCAGGCCCAGGCCGCGCTCAATAACCTGTGGAGGGCGGAGGTGTTGCCGTTCTGCTACCGGGCCACCCACGACCGCTACCCATTTCAGCCCGCGAGCAAGTCGGAGACGCCCATCAAGGACTTCGCGCAGTTGTTCGGCCCCAACGGCGACCTGGATCGATTCTTCAAGGAGAATCTATCTTCCGCGGTCGACACGACGACCGATCCCTGGCGCTGGGTGGGGGAAGGCAAGGGGATCTCCGAGGATGCCCTGGCCCAGTTCCAGCGCGCCGCAGCCATCCGCGAGTCTTTCTTTTCCGGCGGAGGATCGGGCTTGGCGGTGGAGGTCAAGCTGACGCCGGTGGGCATGGACAGCCAGGCCAAGCAATTCGCGCTGGACCTGGAAGGACAGGCGGTTACCTTCCGCCACGAGGCCGGTCGTTCCTGGATGCTCAAATGGCCGGTGCCGGATGGCACCGGGCGCGTGCGCATTTCGACTCTGGACATCAACGACAAGGAGTTCAGTGTCACGGAGGATGGTCCATGGGCCTGGTTTCGGATCCTCGATCGCTCGACCATCAAGAAAAAGAACGACGAGCTGTATCGTGTCACCTTTCTGCTGAGCGGCTTGCGCACGACTTTCGACCTGGACGCCCTGAGCGTGCGCAACCCCTTCGGTCTCACCGAGCTGCGCAAATTCCACTGTCCGGAGCGACTATGACCTTGGCACCGGATTCAGCGCCGGGCATCTACGGCAAGTTGCCGACCAACGGCGATTTCGTGACCCGGCGCCTCCCTGTCACCTTCGTGGAGTCCTGGGACCGGTGGCTCCAGGAGTCCATCGCGAACAGCCAGGACCAGCTGGGTGAGCGCTGGCTCGACACCTACCTCACGAGCCCCGTCTGGCGCTTTGCCCTGTCATCGGGCACCGCCGGCCAGTCGCCCTGGGCCGGCTTGCTCATGCCGAGCGTGGACCGCGTCGGGCGCTACTTTCCGCTGACCCTTGCCTGCCCCCTTCCCGCCGCCGTGAGCCCGTTCGGTGTCCTGACGGGCGCCGAATCCTGGTTCGAGTCGGCCGAGGCCCTCCTCCTCGCCTGCCTGGAGCAGGACCTCGATCTTGCCGCCTTCGATCAACAGGTCAGGGAGCTCGGATCACCCCCGAGCGCCTCGCCGGCAAGAGCCCCTCTTCCGGGTATGTCGGGTACGCGGCGCATGCCGCTTCCCGACAATCTCGGTGGACTTTGTCACGACCTGCTGCATCAGACCCTGGGGGAGCTGTTCTTCGCTTTCAGCCTGTGGTGGTCGAAGGGATCGGACGTCGTCGAGCCCTCATTCCTGTTGTGTCAGGGGCTTCCTCCGAGCGCCGGATTCTCGGGCATGCTTGCCGGCGATTGGGACCAATGGGGCTGGGAGCAGGCCGGGGCATCTGCGAGCGAGAATGCGCCCTCGGGCCTGCGGGGCCGATGAGCCGCTTACAGTCGCCGCTACATTGGACCTCGGCCGGAGCGACCGATCGCGGCCAGGTGCGGCAGATCAACGAAGACGCCTACCTGGACGGGCTGGAACAGGGCTTGTGGGCGGTGGCGGACGGCATGGGCGGCCATGCCGCCGGCGATCTGGCGAGCCGTTTGGTCATACAGGTATTGGCGACGGCGCCACAACAGCGATTTCTGGGTCGCGGCGTGGCGATTTTGCAGACCTGCCTCGCCGATGCCAACCGGCGACTCTGCGCTGAGGCACGGCAGCGGGGTGTGTCGATCATCGGCAGTACCGTCGCCGCCCTGTACGCAATAGGTGCCCATTGTGTCCTGCTCTGGGTCGGGGACAGCCGGATCTATCGCCTGCGTACGGGCAATCTGCACCGGCTCTCCCATGACCACAGCCAGGTGCAGGATCTCGTCGATCAGGGCTTGCTGACCCCGGAGGCTGCGGAGACACACCCTGCGGCCAACATCATCACCCGGGCGGTGGGCGCCGATGACCTGCTGCAGGTGGATGCCCAGATCTGCGAGGTCAAGAACGGGGACCGGTTCCTCTTGTGTAGCGACGGACTGACCAAGGAGTTGTCGGAAGCCGAGATCGCCGAGCTCATGGCGCGGGTTGCGGTCGATGCACTGCCACGAGCCCTCATCGACGAGGCCTGCAGACGGGGGGCGAGGGATAATGTGACGGTGGTGGCCGTCCAATTCCAGACATCCTAGGCGGTTGCGGCTCGTCTCCGGCCCGTCATCCGCAGCGCTATCCCACGTCGGCCATCTGTTTCTGTTCGGCATAGCCCGCAATCCACTGAGCTGGGATTTCCGATCGAGGAGTTTTGAATGCCAGGAGTCGAGGATCTGATTGCGGAGGTGGACACGCGGCGACGCGCCTGGGAGGAGTCGCTCGCGGAGCGGGTACTACCCGTGCCTGTGCATCCCCTGCTCGACCGGACACTCGCGGGCGTCTGGGAGGCGAGCGACTATGTCGCCAGGAGCTGCATCCGCTATCCGCAGCTGCTGCCGCACCTGCTCGATTCCGGACGCCTGGAGCGCTCCTACGAGCAAGGCGAGACGGACCATCTGCTCGCCGCCGCCCTGGAGGGCGTCACCGATGAGCCATCCCTTTCCGCTGCCCTGCGCCGGTTTCGGCGCGAGGAGATGGTGCGCATCATCTGGCGCGACATCGCCTCCCTGGCACCCCTGGACGAGACCCTGGAAGACCTCAGCGCCTTGGCCGATGCCTGCATCGACCGCGCCCTGGAGATGCTCCACGGTTGGGCGGTCGCCGAGCTCGGGACACCCAGTGACGAAGCCGGTATCGAGCAGCACCTGGTCGTTCTCGGGATGGGCAAGCTCGGCGCCCGGGAGCTCAATCTCTCCTCGGACATCGATCTCATCTTCGCCTACACGGCCAGCGGCCGGACGGACGCCGCACGTCCCCTCGCCAATGAGCAGTTCTTCGTCCGTCTAGCCCGACGCTTGGTGCAGGCCCTGGACGCCAATACCGCCGACGGATTCGGCTTTCGCGTCGACGCACGCCTGCGGCCCTTCGGCGATTCGGGCCCCCTCGCAATGAGCTTCGCGGCAATGGACGACTACTACGAGGCCCAGGCCCGCGACTGGGAGCGCTACGCCATGATCAAGGC
>Ga0315556_1001718_pt1 | contig 12984 bp, 9 predicted proteins | sample SalMarSW160310MG_FD_202112 | JGI IMG/M metagenome (GOLD analysis project Ga0315556, IMG submission 202112) | Salt marsh sediment microbial communities from the Plum Island Ecosystem LTER, Massachusetts, United States - Salt Marsh Sediment SW1603-10 ...
AGGCGTCCATGTCGAGGTGCAGAATTCGTCTCATGATTTGTTTACAGCCACCGGGATAATGGCGGAACTGCCATGTTGCGTATCCGAGGAGAGGTCCGAAGCTTGATGGAGCTCGACAAAACTACACGGCAACCTGCAGGCGTGAGCAATACAGCTTCCGCCGAGCTTTGATGTCGGACCGTCGGACCGCTCATTTAACTATCCGCGTGACAGCAATGCAGATCGTTTGCAGCGTAGGCGATCGACTAGCTTGCCTCGCCGCTGAATTCTACCTGCTCGCGGCCGTACGGGCCGGCGGCGCTTCGTCGAAGGCGGCCGCGATCACGTCATCGACCGTCTCCAGCCACACGAAGTGCAGTTTGTCCTGGGTGGCTTGCGGGATATCCACCATGTCCTTGCGATTGCGTGCTGGCAAACACACGGTATGGATGCCGGCGCGCACCGCGGCCACGGTCTTTTCCTTGATGCCGCCCACCGGCAGCACCAGGCCGCGCAGGCTGATCTCGCCGGTCATGGCGACATCGGCCTTGACGGTCTTACCGGTCAGCAGCGAGAACAGGGCGGTGAACATCGCCACCCCGGCGCTTGGCCCGTCCTTGGGGATGGCCCCGGCCGGGACATGGATGTGGATGTCGCTCTTCTCGAAGAGCTCAAGCGTCAGCCCCAGCATCTCGGCGCGCCCCTTGATCAGGCTCAGCGCCGCTTGCGCCGATTCCTTCATGACGTCGCCCAATTGGCCGGTCAAGATCAAATTGCCCCGCCCCGGTATGCGCGTCGCCTCGATGAACAGGATGTCGCCGCCCACCGGCGTCCAGGCCAGTCCGGTGGCGACGCCCGGCAGAGCAGTGCGCATGGCGACTTCGGCTTCGAATTTGACGGGGCCGAGTATGCCGGCGATGTCGTGCGCTTCGATGCTGATCGCGGCGGTGGCGCCTTCGGCAATGCGCATCGCTACGGAGCGGAACACCCGCCCGATTTCCCGTTCGAGATTACGGCAGCCGGCCTCGCGTGTATAGTCGCGCACGATGCTGCGTAGCGTTGCGTCATCTATTGAACATTGTTCGGGCTTCAAGCCGTTTGCTTCCAGTTGGCGGCGCACCAAGTAGCGGCGCGCGATCTCGACTTTCTCATCTTCGGTGTAACCGGGCAGATCGATGATCTCCATGCGGTCGCGCAGCGGACCGGGAATGGTGTCCAGCATGTTGGCGGTGCCGACAAACATGACTTTGCTCAGGTCGAAGGGCACGGAGAGGTAGTTGTCACGGAAGGTGGCATTTTGCTCGGGGTCGAGTACCTCGAGCAGTGCCGCCGAGGGATCACCGTGGAAGCTCGCGCCGAGCTTGTCCATCTCATCCAGCATGAACACCGGGTTGCGTACGCCGGCTTTGCGGATGCCTTGGATGATGTTGCCCGGCAGCGCGCCGATGTAGGTGCGGCGATGGCCGCGGATCTCGGCCTCGTCGTGCACACCGCCCAAAGCCACGCGCACGAACTTGCGCCCGGTGGCGCGCGCGATGGATTGACCCAGTGAGGTCTTGCCCACCCCCGGCGGGCCGACGAAGCACAGGATGGGACTCTTGCCCTGCGGATTAAGCTTGAGCACCGCAAGGTATTCGAGAATGCGGCGTTTGACCCGCTCCAGTCCGTAATGATCCTCGTCGAGTACCGTGCGCGCCTGTTCGATATCGATGGTCTCTGCGCTTTCCACCGCCCAGGGCAGGGCCAGCATCCAGTCGAGATAGGTGCGGAGCATGGAGTATTCCGCCGCACCCTCGGGCAGGCGTTCCAGGCGCGCGAGTTCGCGCTTGGTCTGCTCCTCGACTTCGGACGGCATCTTGGCCTCCGCCAGGGCGCGTTGCAGTTCTTCCGTCTCGGCCGCCTGCGGTTCATTCTCGCCCAATTCCTTTTGGATGGCCTTGAGTTGTTCGCGCAGGATGTAATCGCGCTGGCGTTTGTCCAGTTCGGTCTTGGTCTGGGACTCGATCTCCTGCGACAGGCGCAGCACGGCGAGGCGGTGGGCGAGCAGTTTTGCCACCTTTTCCAGGCGCGCCTGCACGTCGATGGTCTCCAACACCTCCTGCTTTTCGTGCGGTTTTATGTCCATGTAGGCGGCCACGAGGTCGGCAAGGCGTGCACCCGAGGTCACGGCATCGATGGCCGCCATCAGTTCGGCGGGCGCCTGTGGCAGCAGCTCGAGAGCCTCGGCCGCCTCCCGTTTCAGGTGATGCATGCGTGCCTCTATCGCCGGCGTCAGCGACTCTTGTTCGACAATGCGCTCCACTCGTGCGGCGGAGAACGGATAGCCGGATATAAACTCCACAACCCGGAAACGTTCCTGCCCTTGGCAAATGACATGATGGGCGCCATCGGGCGCGGTGACATAGCGCAAGATGGAGGCAACGGTGCCGATCTGATTGAGATCGGCGTCGCCGGGGGTGTCGATGACTGGGTCGCGTTGCTGCAAGATGCCGATAGGATTATCGCTGCGTGCCGCTTCCTGTGCCGCGGCAATCGAACGTTTACGGCCCACCGTCAGGGGCAGTACGACACCGGGGAACAGCACGGTGTTGCGCACCGGTAGGATGATCAAGGCATCCTCGGGCAGAGGCGGCCATTCGGAAATCTTGGGAGATGTGGACTGTTCGGTTGCCATAATGTGACTCACTCAAAAGAGTTTTCGCAGGGCAAGTAGCAGACAGCCGTGCAGCAACTCGCGTCGTTCCAATTCGAAACGCCCCGCCGGTAATTCGATGCGTCGCTCGAAACGTCCATAGGGAATCTCGAGGCGATGCAGCACGGCACTGCGCGGAAACTCCGGTAAGGGTCGGACGCCGGCGATGGCCAGCGTGGCGGCATCGAGACGAATCTCCAGGCGGTCGGGGGCCACGCCGGGCAGGGCCACCATCAGCCACAGGGCCTCGTCGGTCTCGTACATATCGAAGGGTGGCTCCCACGCCGGGCGTTGCATGGGAACTGCCGTCGGCTGAAAGAATTGCCGATGCAGGCGCTCGGCTCTGGCGATGAACTCGCAGGCCTCGGCCCACATCCAATCGTGTGGATCACGTGACGACATCCCGAATTCTCCTTACGTCGGGCCCATGCTTTAAAGTACGCTTCCCGGGACGCTGCGTCGAGCCTGGCGTCGCCTTTTCAATGTCGGCCTAGGCGGGGTGAGACATGGTTTTCAAGTGTCGCTGAGATAAGATTTCTCGCGAGCGCTCGAAATGACACATTAATCAGCGCTTCCTTAAACATTCAAACATTGCCTTGGTGGCCGCCTATTGGTGCTTAGGAAGCTCCGTAGCGGCAGTGTCGGAAGTCCTTAATTTCCCGAGTTAACTTAGCAAGCTTGTAATGAATTATAGACCTTAGTCATAGCAGGCGTGGAAAAGACTATAGTCGGTGGTTGCTGTCTACTGGGTGGGAAAGATTCGAATTGTCCGGCGATGGGAGCAATATATTCCGCCTATACTTCATAGGGTGCCGCTGCTAAGGACAATAACCGGGTCATCCTTTGCCTGGATATGCGAATAGGCGGCTGGTAGGCGAAGCAAGTCGACTTCGCGCGCTGTTCGATTAGTTTGCGCGGCTGGACTAGTATATAAGCAGGGCGGATCCGAAAGCCGGCGGACACCGCCTTTACCTCAGGTCCCTACCGGGGAGCTCGAATCCAATGGCTCATAAACAAATCCTATTTCGATCCACTGCGCGGGAGAAGATCCTGCGCGGCGCTACAGCGCTTGCCGATGCCGTGCGCCTGACGCTCGGTCCCAAATCCAAATCGGTACTCATCCAGAGGAAGTGGGGCGCGCCGATCGTATGCAATGACGGCGTCACCATCGCCAAGGAAGTCGATCTGCAGGACCCCGAAGAAAATCTCGGTGCACAGATGTTACGCCAGGCAGCCGAAAAGACCGGCGATGCCGTGGGTGACGGTACCAGTACCTCTACGGTACTGGCGCATGCGATCTTTGCCGAAGGCATTCGCAATGTGGCCGCCGGCGCCAGCGCCATCGACATCAAACGCGGGCTCGATCATGGACTCACGTTGGCGGTCGCCGCCTTGCGCGCCTTGTCCAAGCCGGTCAAGACGCGTAAGGAGAAGGCCCAGGTCGCAACCATGGCGGCACATAACGACCCGACGATAGGCGAACTGGTAGCCGAGGCCATGGAAAAGGTAGGGAATGACGGCGTGATCACAGTGGAAGAATCCAAGACTACCGATACCGTGCTCGACGTGGTGGAAGGCATGCAGTTCGACAGGGGTTACATCTCACCTTATTTCGTGACCGATCCCGAAAAGATGGAGGCGGTGCTTGAAGAGGCGCATGTGCTGCTGTGTGACAGAAAGATCGGTATCTTAAAGGATTTGCTGCCCTTGCTGGAGCAGGTGGCGAAGAGTGGCCGGCCGCTGTTGATGATCGCCGAGGACATCGAAGGCGAGGCCTTGGCCACCTTGATCGTCAATCAGATCCGCGGTGTGTTGCACAGTATTGCCGTAAAGGCGCCGGGCTTTGGCGAGCGGCGCAAGGCCATGCTGGAAGATATCGCCATCCTCACCGGCGGGCAGGTCATCTCCGAGGAGGTCGGTATCAGTCTCGAAAATGTGCAGCTCGAGCAATTGGGGACCGCCAGGCGGGCAGTCGTGACGCGGGAAGATACCACAATCATCGGTGGCACGGGCGACAAGCCGGCGATCGAGGGGCGCATCCGCCAGATTCGCGCTCAAATCGAAAAGGCAACCAGCGACTACGACCGCGACAAGTTGCAGGAGCGGTTGGCCAAACTCGCCGGCGGGGTGGCCGTGATTCGCGTCGGTGCGCCGTCGGAGGCCGAGATGAAAAACAAGAAGGAGGCACTCGACGACGCCATCAGCGCCACCAAGGCGGCAGTTGCCGAAGGCATCGTGCCCGGCGGTGGCCTGGCGCTGTTGCGCTGCACCGAGGCGGTGGCCGCCGAAGAGGGCAACATGGAAGGCGACGAGAAGACCGGTTTGCAGATATTGCATCGCACCCTGAGCTCGCCCACTCGGCAGATCGCCGAAAATTCCGCCATGGACGGTGGTGTGGTGGTGGCGAAGATGTTGGAGGGTAAAGGCAACATCGGCTTCGATGCCGCGCGCAAGCAATATGTCGATCTGGTCGAGGCCGGGATTGTCGATCCCACCAAGGTAGTGCGCATTGCCTTGGAAAACGCCGTCTCCATTGCGAGCGTACTGTTATTGACCGAAGCGACCATGACGGAGATTCCGGAAACGGAAAGGAAGGGGCCGGCCGAGGCGGAGATGGCGATGTGATGAGTAAGAGCCGATCCCCTGAGGTGTCGACTGGATAGCTTCATCGTGATCAATAGGTTTGTATGCTAACGGTGATACCAGGAGTCGTGGCGCTAATAGACGGCAATGTTCCCTTGCACAAACTCTCGCCATAAGCCGCCGATGTTGGTGAGCTCGGCGCGTACTAGGTCTTCGATGGCGGGGGTCAGATCTTGTAAGCGGCAGTTGTCTTCGCAGCGGATCCGGATGTCGATCACCCGCGGCTCCTGGATCGGCTTGCCGATTTCGCTCACCAGATAACAGTATGCCTCGCCGACACCTGCGATTTCCCGGACGAGAGAGGCGGCGATGCGCATGGCCGTTATGTTGTACAGCTTGCCGACGTGCGTGACCGGATTCTTCCCGGCCACGGCTTCCATGGTCATCGGCCGGTAGGGGGTGATGAGGCCGTTGGCGCGATTGCCGCGACCCACTTCGCCGTCGTCGCCGGCCTCCGCGGAAGTACCGGTGACGGTCAGATAGATACTGCCCGTATCGAGATTGTCGGCCGTGTTCACATGCACGGCAACATGCTTGACGCTAATGCTGCGTGCGGTGTCGAGCACACTCGCCGAGAGCCGCGCCTTATTGGCCAGGTAGTCGTCGAGATTGTGGATGTGGCGGCTGATGAAGGCGCAGGCGATAGTGAGGGTGATGGCACGGTCCTCGCGGACGGCCATGACTTTGATGTCTTTGCCATATGCCGGATGGGCGGATTTTACCTCCGGGCTATTGAGTTGGCGCTCGACTGCATACACGAGTTGTTCGAGTTCGTCCACGGGTGCATACCCGACGCCGCAGGAGGTATCGTTGGCCAGGGCGATGCCGGTTTCCTTTTGGCGCAGATAGAGATCTACCAAGTCGCTGGATCCGGGGCGGATGAGGCAGTGAAACCGCAAGTGTTTGTCGCAATCTATCGCTGGTAAATGTTCTTTGAACCATTGCCGCGCGCTTTCCACCGCAATATCCTCGACAGGTACTTTGCTGCCATTGACTGCGTGAGTCGCGCGCCCGGCAAGATAGATATCTATGGGTTGGAGGATGCTGCCTCCGCCGAACTCGACTTGAGCCGCACCGCCTCTGACCAGGGCCTTGTCGACGTTGTGGTGCAGGATCAGTCCGAAGCGCTCGTGGTAATAGCGGCTGAGGGCGATGCTGACTTTTTCGGCCACGGCATCACAGATCGTGTCGGGATGGCCCAGGCCCTTGCGCTCGACGATTTCGATCTCCTGTGCGGAGACCGGTGGTGTGGAAAGCGGGGAGATGCGCAAGGCCATGATCAATCCCAGGATTATGTGAAAGTTCTACGGCATTCTATGCTCACCCGCTCCGATCCTGGAAGTCACAACTGCGGCCCGTTTAGAAAAGGGGCGACCGCCAAGTCGGATTTGCCGCCGCGACAGGCTCCCGGTCGGTCTATGCACCGCGCACTGGATTCCGCTAGTCTAATAGACAGTGATGACAGATGCTTGGCGCCCGCTCAGTGGGGCTGGGATGACTGCCTGGGGACCTTGGCTTAGTTCAAGACAATGAACGATAAGATTCTTCCGCTCGGCAAACTGCCAACGCCGGTCCTGGCGCGCTTGCTTACGCGCGCCCCCGTGGATGATCCCCGCATAGTGGTGGGCCCCGGTATCGGGCTTGACTGTGCCGTCGTCGAAGTGGGAGACACGTTGCTGGTGTGCAAGTCCGACCCCGTCACCTTCGTGACCGATGGGGTAGGTCGTTACCTGGTACAGGTCAACGCCAATGACATAGCGACTACCGGTGCCGTACCCTGCTGGTTGCTGGTGACCTTGCTGCTGCCCGAGCACAGCACCACGGTGGAGTCCGCGGAGCGCCTCTTGGAAGAGATCTATGCCGTTTGCCGTGCTCAGGTCATCTCTGTAATCGGCGGGCACACCGAAATCACCCGTGGTATTGACCGTCCTCTCGCCGTAGGCATGCTACTGGGCACGGTCAAGCGCGATAAGCTGATTACGCCGAAGGGGGCGCAAGCCGGCGATCGGCTGTTGCTCACCAAGAGCGTCCCGATTGAGGGCACCTCCATCCTGGCCCGTGAGTGCGCCGAGCGTTTGTGTTCCATGCTCAGCGAGGAGGAATTGATCGTAGCGCAGAACTTCCTGGCCGATCCGGGTATCAGTGTCGTTCCCGACGCCCGCATCGCCCTGGGTGCCGGCGCCGTCACCGCCATGCATGACCCGACGGAAGGGGGATTGAGCGCGGCGCTGTGGGAACTGGCTGAGGCCAGCGGACGCTCGCTGCACGTGGACCTCGCACGCGTTCCCGTGGCGCCAGTGTCGGCCAAGATCTGTGCCGTGTTCGGCATTGATCCGCTGGAGACCATAGCCTCGGGTGCGCTGTTGATCGCCGCGCCCCCCGGCGACGCACCGCGCATTAGACGGGCATTGGGGGACGCGGGTATCCCTTGTCACGAGATCGGCGAGGTGGGGGACGGCCCGCCCGCGGTCTACCGCCGGACCGCGTCCGGCGAAGCGTGCCTTGCCTGGCCGGAGCGGGATGGCGTGGCACGGGTCTTCGAGTCGCTCGCCTGAGCGCGAAACCGAAGAGTGAGTGCCCCGATTAGGATGGATGGGCATAACAATGCCAATGGACGCCAACCGGCGCTGATGCGACAATTTTTACGAACGTCAACATTTTAAGCGGTTGACGGCCGCAAACGGTGAATCAGAATTAGACAAATGAATGAAGGAGCGAGTCATGGACAGCGATTACATAGTGGTTGTGGCCGACGGGACATGTGCGCGGTTTTTCACCCTGGACGCGGCTGAGCAGCCATCCCTAGAATCCGGCCCACACCTGACCGAGCATGATGACTTGGTGAATGCCGAACATAAGCAAGCCGGCGGCGACAAATACAGTACTACCCGTACCGGCCTCAATCTCAACCCCCGCGGCGGACCCAGCCACGGTTACGATGATCACCGAAGCCAGCATGAGCAGGAGCATGAACGCCGCTTCGCCGTGGATGTCACGGCACGGGCGGTATCCCTGGCGCAGAAACACCGGGCCGGCCACTTGATATTGGCGGCGGAGCGGCACATGCTGGGCTTGTTGCGCGATGCCCTGAAGATACCGGTCAAGTCCGGGATCGAGGTCCGTGAACTGGCCAAAGACCTGACCAAAATGACGCCCCCCCAGGTGCACGATCATCTGGCGGCGGCCGGTGTGGTCCCGGAACGGCATGGGCCAAAACTTGGCTAAATGGCTGTGCTGAATGACACGACCATTGGCGATTCACTTCAATTGAAAAGATTCTGAAACCCCGGGTCATCAGGCCCGTGCTTCACCGGCGATGCCTGCATTAAGGAGCGCTGGAGTGATTGTGCGTTATCACATCCCAGTCATTGACATAAGTTTTTCATTGGCGTTGGCAATGACAAAATTAATCTGAGCGTCTTCAGCTTTATCAAGAATTCTTTGATCTGGACATCTTCATTACTGGAGAGGTGTCGACGTCAGCATTGCGGCGCTTCGCAGTACAAGACATGGCGGGCTCCCCACTATTTGCATCGGGCTGGATTATGACCTAGATTCAAATGACACGATGGCTGCCGGGCAATGGCCATGAGCTATCTATAAGGGTTTAAGAGGCTGGTGGGGGTGTATCCGAGAAGATTAAGCGAGAATGCTCCGCGGCGGTATGGAAACAGCGTTATGCCACCATGGGGTGTAGTGGCCTTGTCAATATCGTGGAGGCGGAGGATCTCATCCAGGTGTAATAGGCGGCCATGCTCTTTCGCGCTGTGGGGAGCTGTAACACGGAAACCTTGGCGGCCACTCCTTGGAAGGAATTCTTAGGCGCGCTGTAAGCACTGGCACCGAAATATCGACAACAGCCTTGGGGTATGTCACATGTTTTTTGGGGCAAGTGCATGGCTGCGCTAAACGCCGACATCAAGGATTTGTCTCTCGCCGACGCGGGGCGGGCGCGTAGCGATTGGGCTCTGCAGGAAATGCCCGTGATGCGCGGTATCATGCGGCGTTTTGCCGAGCAGCGGCCCTTACAAGGCTTGCGTATCAGCGGCTGCCTGCATATTACGGCGGAAACGGCCAATTTGGCCCGCAGCTTGGTCGCGGGTGGCGCGGAGTTGGTGCTGTGTGCCAGTAATCCTCTGAGCACCCAAGACGATATCGCGGCGGCCTTGGTAGGGCACTATGGGGTGCCTACCTACGCCATCAAGGGTGAATCCACCGGGGACTATTATCGGCACATCAATGCCGCCTTGGATCATCGTCCCCGCATCACCCTGGACGACGGTGCCGATCTGGTCAGTGAGTTGCACAAAACCCGTATGCCGCTCCTCGCCGATATGATTGGGGGAACCGAAGAGACCACTACCGGTGTGATTCGTCTGCGCGCCATGGCCCGTGACCGCGCCCTGAAATTTCCCATCGTCGCGGTCAACGATGCCATGACCAAGCATCTGTTCGACAACCGCTATGGCACTGGCCAAAGCACCTTGGACGGTATCATCCGCGCCACCAACATCCTGCTGGCGGGTAAGACCTTCACGGTGGTCGGCTACGGCTGGTGCGGCCGCGGCATCGCGCTGCGTGCGCGCGGCCACGGCGCCGATGTGATCGTCACGGAAGTGGAGCCCTTGCGGGCGTTGGAGGCGGCGATGGACGGCTACCGCGTCATGCCTTTAATCGAGGCGGCTCGACAATCCGATTTCATCGTCACGGCCACGGGCGACAAGCACGTGATCGACGGTCAGCACTATGCGGTGATGAAGGACGGCTGTGTGCTCGCCAATTCCGGGCATTTCAATGTCGAGATCAATATACCGGCCCTTGAGACCATGGCCGTCGCCAAGCAGCGGCCGCGGCCTTACGTGGACGACTATGCATTAGCGGACGGACGCCGCATTCGGCTGCTGGCGGAGGGCCGCCTTGTCAATCTGGCCGCCGCCGAGGGTCACCCCTCGGCGGTGATGGACATGAGCTTCGCCAACCAGGCCTTGGTGGTGGAGTATTTGTGGACGCGGGGGCAGGGCCTCGCCCCTGAGGTCCATCCCGTGCCGGCGGAGATCGACGGAGAGGTGGCGCGCCTCAAATTGACCGCCATGGATTTGGTCATCGACCGCTTAACGCCGGAGCAACAGATCTATCTCAGCTCCTGGCACGAGGGCACGTGATGGATAAGCGCATCAAGGCTATGATCTATACCATCACGCGCGAGGCCCGCGACGCCGCGCCCTGGGTCGGCAAGACCGACATCGATCCGCGGGTGCTGGCGGCCATGGCCAAGGTGCCGCGGTACGAATTCGTTCCGCCGGATCTGATCTCCGTGGCCTATGAAAATGAACCTTTGCCCATCGGCCACGGCCAGACCATGTCGCAACCTTACCTGGTTGCCTTGATGGCCGACCTGTTGCAGACCAAGCCCGAGGATGTGATATTGGAAATCGGTACCGGCTCGGGTTACCAAAGCGCCGTTCTTGCGTCGCTGGTCGCTCAGGTCTATAGCATCGACGTAATCCGAGAGCTGGCGGAAAAGGCCGCCGCCCGACTCAAGCGTTTGGGATACGAGCGTATAGAAACCCATTGGGGCGACGGCTATCACGGCTGGCCGGAACATGCCCCATATGACGGTATCATCGTCACCGCGACGGTGCACGAGATTCCCCAGCCGCTCATAGATCAGCTCAAGCCCGGCGGACGGCTGATAGCGCCGGTCGGCGTGCGCCTGCAGGGTCAGGATTTATTGCTGCTGGAGAAGGATGAGCAAGGGCTGATCCAACGGCACAATGTTTTGCCGTTGGCCTTTGTCGCCTTGCTGCGCTTGGGTGAAGTCTCGGATCAGAGGGCATAGGCAGGGTCGCGTCCGGCCAAGGCGGCGAAGGCTAGGAACAGTCCGCGGTTTACCCGGGCCAAGGCGGGGTAGTCGAGCTTGTCCGGGGTGTCATCCGCCGAGTGGTAATAGGGGTAGCGATAAAAGGCGGTGTCGGTCACCATGAAGGCGCGGTAGTGCTGGCGCCAAAATGAGAAGTGATCGCTCCAAGCCACGCCGGGAACCAAGGCCAAAGTGGCGGTATGCTCCACGGGAAAGTCCGAATGGGCGCGGAAGGCGGCGGCGGTTCGGAGCATCAGCCGGCGCGAGACCAAGTTGGAGACGAAGGCGATGAAGTCGCCGCGGTCCGGGTGAAAGGCGCGGAAGAAAGGGGGATAGCGCTGGCTGCCCGCTTCGCTGCGAAAGAAACCTATGGTTTCCAGGGCGATCATGAGGCGGACCTTGTCGCCGCGCTGGCGGGCCATGCGGGCGTAGACCAGGCTGCCCATGTGCTTGCCCATAAAGAAGGGCGGTTCTTCATTGACGAAGGCGACAAAGCGGACGCTGATGTCCGGTGTCTGGTGGGTAAACAAGCGGGATAATTCCAGGAGGGCCGCGATACCGCTACCGTTGTCATTCGCGCCGGGACTACCGATCACGGAATCGTAGTGGGCGCCGATCAGCAGGAACCGATCCGGCCTGCGCAGACCCTGGCGGGTGATCTCCAGGTTGGCGCAGTCGACACCGTTGACCCTGTAGGGATAAGGGATGACCTGGTAGCCCTGTTGCCGCCACGCGGCACTGATATAGTCCGCAGCGGCGTGCAGCGCCTCAGGCTTGAACACATTGCGCTCGCCGATTTCGTCCGCCAGTCTTACGACATGCTCCTCAAGCCCTTCGGCGCTGCTTTGTTGCGTCAATGCCATGGTTGCTCTCCTTGGCGATTGCTTTGGTGGTAGTCCATGGAAGAAGTAGTATAGTCCTTGCCAAGTGCGATAAGGGAAGCGTTTTGCGATGCAGCCGCTGGCGTGGTTTGTTCACGAAATGGATAGCGAGCGGAGATCTTAATGGAGGGTGCCGGTTACGTGGCCGCTGATGAAGCATCAAGGGATTCCAAGCCCATCACTCTCTTCCTGTGCGGGGACGTGATGACGGGCAGAGGTATCGATCAAGTGCTGCCGCATCCCGTCGATCCCATACTCCATGAGTCTTATATGCACAGCGCCACGGGCTATGTCGAATTGGCGGAGCGGGTGCACGGCCCGATTCCAAGGCCGGTAGACTTTTCCTACATCTGGGGGCATGCCTTAGAGGAATTGGCGCGCGCGGCACCGGATGTCCGCATCATCAACCTGGAGACCAGCGTCACCGTAAGCGCGGATTGTTGGCGAGGCAAGGGCATACACTATCGGATGCATCCGCAAAATATCGCTTGCATTACGGCGGCCAAGATCGATTGCTGTGCTCTTGCCAACAATCATGTTTTGGATTGGGGTTATGCGGGCTTGACGGAAACGCTGGAGACACTGAATAGCGTCAAGGTTAAAAGCGCCGGCGCGGGCCGCAACGCGTGGGAAGCGCAACGGCCGGCAATCGTGGATATTCCCGGCAAGAGCCGGGTGCTGATATTCGCCTGCGGTGCGGAATCCAGCGGCATTCCCCGTAGTTGGGGTGCCGCGCCAGATCGGGCCGGCGTGAATCTGTTGCCGGATTTATCCGCGGAAACGGTTCGCCGCTTCAAAGAATATGTCTCCGCAGCGAAACGAGGAGGTGATCTGGCGGTCGCCTCCATTCATTGGGGTGCCAATTGGGGGTACGCCATTCCCCGCGAGCAAACCCGGTTCGCCCATGATCTCATTGATGAGGCGGGGAT
>Ga0315556_1001720_pt1 | contig 12955 bp, 12 predicted proteins | sample SalMarSW160310MG_FD_202112 | JGI IMG/M metagenome (GOLD analysis project Ga0315556, IMG submission 202112) | Salt marsh sediment microbial communities from the Plum Island Ecosystem LTER, Massachusetts, United States - Salt Marsh Sediment SW1603-10 ...
GGCGGACTTGATGCAATGTATAAAATAAATAAAGAGAAAGCCGGATTACTTTACGATTGCGTTGATTCAAGTAATGGTTATTACAAAGGCCATGCTGAAAAAGACAGCCGTTCTTTGATGAACGTTACATTTAATCTTGCAAGTGAAGAGTTGGAGAAAAAATTTGTTGCCGAAAGTACTGCGGCAGGCTTCAGCGGATTAAAAGGACACCGTTCAGTCGGCGGTATTCGTGCATCAATTTATAATGCTTTTCCAAAGAAAGGTGTTGAAGATCTTGTAAACTTTATGGATGATTTTAAAAAGAAAAATTCGTAACAAATCTTAAAGGGGCGCTCTTTAGAGCGCCTTTTTTTATAATCGGAAGTTAGTATGAAAAGTGTTTTTTTTGTTTTGTTGTTTGTGGGGATGATTTTTGTTAATGGTTGTTCTAAAAAGGAAGAAGTAAAGTTAACTACTTCAGGCAGGAATGCCTTTGCTATAGACATGGGACAAGGATGGGAAGTTCAGGCACTTACTGAACTCCACGGTTTTGAACTAAATAAAAAAAACGGAAAGTTCGTCGCATCAATTTTTTATTCTGTCGATGTTATAACTACCGATAATAAAGTATTAAAATCACTCTTTACAAAACAGGTTGATAAGAAAGAATCCGACAAAATAAATGGAGTAAATCTTGAAGCCGGATTTAATCTCGATGAAAGCTATCCTCCCGGGAATTATAAGGTAGTATTTAATATCAAAGATTTGCTTTCCAATCAGTCACTGCAGGACACAACGATTCTAAAGCTGGAAAAGTAGTTTCATACTTTAAAATATTTCTCGGGAATTAATTTCCTCCCCGCAAAACCTGCTTCGACTTCGTGGTAAAAGGTTATATCTTCTTCGTCGCTTTTCCAGCAAAGTAAAACATCCTTGCCATCAATAATTGCGGGAAAGTCTACCATGCCTATTGTAAAATTCCAATCTTTGTAATAGCAACCAATGTCTTCAAGTTCCCGCATAAAATTATTTACCTGTTCTACCATCTTTTTTACTGCTGGATTTTTTTCGATCTTTCCGTTAAGATCATCTGCAATGAGCCGGATTTCTCTTGTAGTATCCAATATATCTTTTACAATTTTTTTTACGAGTGGAAGCGTACTTTTTGCTTCAGCCGGAGTAAAATATTTTGTTTCTGTAATCATTAAGATTTATGTCGTTAGAACTTGGTGTTAATTTTTGTCTTGTATTTGAATCGTAAATAAAAATAATTCATCAAACAATTACAATAAAAGATTTAATTCAGATTTATTCAACATAATAATTATATTTGTTTAGCACTTACAGCGACAAATATCAGTAAATAAAGGAGATACGAATGGCGCATAAATTTTTTGAGGATAAAATCCCTCATAACGGATATACTTACGACGAATTCCATCTAATGACACAGAATCTAATTGATAATACTAATACAGAGAATCTTGGCAAAAGTGAAATTGGGCGTTATAATGACATAAAGCTTAACCAGCATAGAAGTAATAGAATATATAAACATTATGAAGTCTCTGATGAAGTAAGTGAAGAAATAAGTAAAATTGATGAAAAGCAAATCTGGATGGTAATTACTGAAAACTGGTGTGGTGATTCAGCACAGAGTTTACCATATATTGCAAAGATAGCTTCCTTAAACAATAATATAGATCTGAGAATTGTTTTAAGAGATTCACATCCGGAAATTATGGATCTTTATCTTACTAATGGAACGAGAAGTATTCCTAAAATGGTTGGGTTCGATATGGAAGGAAATGCAAAATTTAAGTGGGGTCCCAGGCCTGAAGAAGCACAAAAATTAATGAATCAATGGAAAGCTGAAGGTGTTGTTAAACCGGAACTTTATGAGAAGCTGCATTTGTGGTATTCAAAAGACAAGGGGAAAAATATTGAAAAAGAAATACTTCAATTGGTTAAGAAAATTAATCTGGAAGTTGTATGAAAATTGAAACCCTTTCCGTTCACGCCGGAAGAAAAGTTGATCCAAACACAAAAGCTGTAACTCCGCCAATTTATCTTTCGACAACTTATGAAAGAGAAACAGACGGCGAATACCCTAAGGGATATAATTACAGCAGGAACAGCAATCCGAACAGGGAATCGCTTGAAGAGTGCCTGGCCGAATTGGAAGGCGGAGCAGAAGGAATGGCTTTTTCATCAGGTTCGGCAGCAGCAATGAGCATTTTTCAAACTCTTTTGCCCGGCGATCATGTAATTGCAACGGACGATATTTATCATGGTACAAGAAAATTATTAAAGCGTTTTGAGGCCTGGAACATTACTTCCACGTTTGTTGATATGACAAAACCTGAAGAAGTTAAAAAGGCAATATCAAAAAACACAAAACTTTTTTGGATTGAATCACCGACGAATCCGTTATTAAAAATTATCGATATTAAGAGTATATCAGAAATAGCACATGTAAATAATTCATTAGTTGTTTGTGACAACACCTGGGGAACCCCGGTTCTGCAAAATCCATTTAAGTTTGGTGCAGATTTAATTGTGCATGCTACAACAAAATATATAGGTGGGCATAGCGATATACTGGGGGGTATTGTGATTTCAAAAAGTGCAGACTTGCTTTATGAAAAGATAAGGGATATTCAAAAATCAGGCGGTGCAGTTCCGTCTCCCTTTGAATGCTGGCTGGTTCTTAGGGGAATTCAAACACTTCCGATAAGAGTACGGGCACAGTCAGAATCAGCTATAAAGATCGCACAATTTCTTTCAACTCATAAAAAAGTAGAAATAGTTCATTATCCTGGATTAGAAAATCATCCCGGCTATGCCGTTGCTTCAAAGCAAATGTTTAAGTATGGAGGAATGATTTCTCTTCAGGTTAAAGGAGGAGAGAAAGAAGCAATGGCCGTAGCCAGCAAGGTTAAATTATTTACCCGTGCTACAAGTCTTGGCGGACCGGAAAGCTTAATTGAACATCGGGCATCAATTGAAGGCCCAGAATCAAAAACACCTAAAAATTTACTTAGATTGTCAATAGGGCTTGAACATCCGGAAGATCTTATAGAAGATTTGTCACAGGCGCTGAGCTAAAGTTCTATTTGAAAAATGGAACTATTAATTGTGATAGTTCATAAGTGCCGAAGGCGAATATTCCTGAAAGCGGAATAGTCAAAACCCAGGCCCATAAAATATTTCTTGCAACTCCCCATCTCACGGCCGAAAAACTTTTCATTGTCCCTACGCCAATAATTGATCCTGTAATTGTATGAGTTGTGCTTACAGGTATTCCGAATATCGACGCAATAGAAATTGTAATACCGGCGGAAGTTTCTGCACTAAATCCTCCAAAGGGAGTTAGCTTTGTAACACGCATCCCGAGTGTTTTAATCACCTTCCAGCCGCCTATTGCTGTCCCAAGAGCGATGACAGTGTAACTCATAAAAATCACCCACGTTGGTACGTGAAATGTATTTCCGATTAATCCATTTGTAAATAAAACAACGGTGACTATTCCGATTGTCTTTTGTGCATCGTTTGATCCGTGACTGAGACTGAAAAGTGCTGAAGAAACCAGCTGTAGTTTTCTGAAATATTTATCAACTTTTCCGGGCGACTTATCTTTAACAACCCAGGTAGTTAAAACAGAAAAAAACAAAGCAATTACAAAGCCCATAATTGGCGCAAGAAAAATAAAAATTACCACTGTAGAAAAACCGCTTGTGATAAGAGCTCCGAATCCGGCTTTTGCAATTCCGGCACCACCGTATCCGCCAATAATTGCGTGTGAAATACTTATGGGCATGCCAAGGTGGGTTGCCGTAGCCGAAAGTATTATTGCACCAACCAGTCCGGAAAAAATAACTGTGTTATTTACTATTGAAACATCTACAATTCCTTTTCCTATTGTTGTGGCTACACTAACACCAAATATGAAAGCCGCAGCAAAATTAAAAAATGCAGCCCATATCACAGCCTGCATAGGAGTTAAGACTCTTGTGGAAACTACCGTAGCAATGGAATTGGCGGCATCATTCATTCCATTATAAAAATCGAATATCAATGCCATAGCGATAATTATGAGAGCAAAGGTCATATTTTGTCAGGCGTTTTTAATGAATATTGAAAGGATAACATTTGCTGCTGATTGTGATTTGTCAGAAGCCTCTTCAAGAATACTAAGAATATCTTTTTTCCTTATTACATTAAGCGGGTCTTTTTCTTCCAGGAATAATTCTTTCATTGCCTGATGGTAAACTTTGTCAGCTTCAGTTTCAAGTACAGCAACTGCTTTGCATTCATTTGTGTGCTTGGTTTTTAAGTCGTTAATAGCAATTCCGAGCTCTTTTATTTGCTGAAGAACTATTGCTGCGAGTTTATCAGCGTGATTAATCTTTTTTGTTACATTAAAAATATCTATCCTGATAGAAGCAGCCATAAGCATATCTCCAATATCATCTAGCTTCTTTGCAAGAGTAAAAATATCTTCGCGGTCAAAAGGTGTTATGAAAGTTTTGTTTAATCTTTTTATCACCTTGGAGGAGACTTCATCGCACCTGCGTTCAAGTGGCCTTAATTTCAGTAGCAGATCTTTATCGGGTTTTTCCGCAGTAAAGAGCTGGTGTGTCAAAGATGCCATTTCCTGTATATGGGAGATCATTTCCTTGAAATCTTCGAAATATTTTTCTTCTTTTGGTAGGAATTTTTTTAACATATACTTATCCGGCATTTATAAACTAATTTTTATTACTAATAAATAACGTAATAGAAATATACAACAAAAGCTAATCATTCCCGGTCTGGTTCGCTTTTTCCTTTAAATAAATTCCCGAAAGAAAAAATTCTAAAGGGCCGCGGTGAGTAGCCTTTGGGCAAATATTCTTCAGGTATTGCGGTAGTATTTCCATCTCTTACGGCTGAATAACGCGGCGACATAATTTCAACGCCGGCTTCATTAAATTTGTCCTGAATATTCTGATGTAACTCGGAATATATTTTTGCCATTATTCCAGGATTGTCCGTATAAACATTCAATTCATAACTAACGTATGAATCATCAAGGCTTGTTTGTAAAATGAATGGAGTTGGTTCTGTAAGTGTATTTCCAGTTTGTTTGGCTGCCGATATTAAAAGCTCATGAACTCTTTTCCAGGGGACATCATATCCAATGGTCACTGAAGTGTGTAGTATCAACCCTTTTTCTTTTGCCGACGAACTGAAATTAATAATATGACTTCCCAAAACCATAGCATTTGGAATTGAAATATCAACATTTTTTATTGTTCTTACCCTGGTAACAAGAAGAGTTTTTTCGATTATATCGCCTGTTGTATCCGCTATTTTAACCCTATCTCCAATTTTAAAAGGACGCATGTACGTTAATACTACACCGCCAACCATATTTGCAATTGCTGAAGTAGATCCCAGAGAGAAAAGAATACCCAGGAAAATTGAAACTCCCTGAAAGGCTTGAGAATTTGATCCGGGCAGGTAAGGATATATTACAATGCCAGCAAAAGCGATAAGTAGAAATCTTACAATTTTATATGTTGGTTCGGCCCAATCATTTGGAAATTTATTAAATGAAATGGTCCCTTTTTCAATTTCCTTAAATATAAATTTTATGAACTTTAATACGTAACGGGTAACAAAAACTATTACGATTATTGTGAAAAGATTCGGAAGAAAAACCACGAATGCCTTCAAAACACTTATTAAAGGATCTATTATATATCCTATTAAAGTTGAAGCCCAGGTTTTGCTGAATGAAAAAAAACTAAATAAAATTGTAAAGAAAAAATATGCTACTATAATAACTACGACGAAGTTTATTACCTTAATTACTAACTTTATTTGTTCAATAATTCTGTCTTCTGATAAAACTTCAGCATTTTTTACTTTAACAGATTTAATTACAGTCCCTTTCCAGCTTTCTACTTTTATGCTGAATATTTTTAGAAAAGCGAAAACTGATTTCACAACGACAAAAGTTGCCGCTATAAGAACAATTGATGATAAAATGCCGCCCAGAATTGGTTTGATATTCCAACCTTTTGTCCAGGGAAATAACTCCAGAACATTGGTTATAAAATAATAGAATAATGCCAGTGTAATAGCCAGTCGTACACCTTTGAGCAAAACAATAAAAAATGAAGAAATGCTTTCCTCAGTTAAAATCTCCTGGGAACGAAACTTTATCGGTTTAAAAATTTTACCTTCCTGCTTTTCAAGAAACGTATATCCTTTGGGGAATATTTTCCTAAATAAAAAGAGAAGCAATAGCAGGATTATTAGTAATCCCAGAGTAATTCCGGAACTTATAAGAAGGTTTTTACTACTGTGTAATTGATTTTGCGAATTTATTTCTTTTTTTAGAATTGAAATATATTCCTTGCTCAATTCACCTTTTGTTTTTCCTGCAAGCGATGCATCTTCGTTTGTAATTGAAATTAGTATAACATTTCTTAATACTATATTAGTATGGTCACCGGCATTAACTGAAGTTATTGAATCTGCATTTATTCCCTGGTCAATTATTGTTGACAATTTTTGTTTTAATTCTGCTGCCCTTTGTTGTGGAGTGAAAGGTCCGATGTTTGACTTGATGAAAAATAGAGTATCACTTGAAAATACTACCGGGATATTTGCTGATTGTGATAATGCAACATTGATAAAAATTATTAGTGAGAAAGCTAAATATTTGAATGCTGATAAAAGGATATTCATTTTGTCGTTAAATTGATTTTAATTCCCTGTAATAAAGACAAAAATCATAAGCAAAGCAATCAAAATATTGTTAGTGCTGTTATTTTAATCAAATTATCATCTAGAACACGTTGGAAAAGAAATAGGCTATTAGTAATTTTTATACTAAATAAAATATTTAAGTCTTATTCGATAAAGTAAAAAATGAAAAAAGAACGAATCCTCGCTTTTAGTGATGGGGTGTTGGCCATTATTATTACAATTATGGTTTTAGAGCTAAAAATTCCGCACGGAGATTCACTTGAAAATCTGGGACCATTAGTGCCAATCTTCATCAGCTATATTTTGAGTTTTGTTCATATAGGAATCTACTGGAACAATCATCATCATATGATGTACGCTGCTGATAAGGTTAATGGGGTAATTCTTTGGGCAAATCTTCATTTATTGTTCTGGCTTTCGTTGCTTCCATTTGTTACGGGTTGGATGGGAGAAAATTATTTCACTGCTGTTCCGGTTGCACTTTATGGGGGTGTCCTTTTAATGTCGTCCATTGCTTATTTTATACTTTCCCGTTCTCTTATTAAATATCACGGTAAAAATTCGACTATTGCAATTGCTGTTGGAAATGATATTAAAGGTAAAATTTCTACTACCTTATATATAGTAGCAATAATTGTTTCATTCATAAATTCGTGGGTAAGTCTCGGTATTTATGCGTTGGTCGCTGTGATATGGATTGTGCCTGATAAGAGAATTGAAAAGGTAATAGCTGAATAAAAAACTCAGTCCGCAGGTGCTGACTGAGTTTAAAGAAGTTTATTTGGAATTCATAAAAGGATATTTCCAATCTTTCGGTGGATCGAAAGTTTCTTTCAATGACCTTGCTGTCATCCAGCGAAGTATGTTCATTGCGCTTCCGGCTTTATCGTTTGTACCGGATGCTCTTCCGCCACCAAATGGTTGCTGCCCAACAACTGCTGCTGTCGGTTTATCATTATAATAGAAATTACCAGCTGCGTTCCTCAGCCTGTCTGACATCTTTACAAGCGCTGCCCTGTCTTGCGACCAGATACAACCAGTTAAAGCATAAGGAGATGTTGTATCGCATAATTCGAGAGCCTCATCAAATTTATTATCATCATAAACATAAATTGTCATAACTGGACCAAAGATTTCTTCCAGCATAGTTTTGAATTTCGGATCAGTGGTAACAATTGTAGTCGGTTCAATAAAATATCCTTTTGTGCTGTTGTACTTACCGCCGGTTATTATCTCGGCATCTTTTGATTTTTTAGCGTAGTCGATATATTCAGTTATGCTTTTGAAGGCATTTTTATCAATTACTGCTGACATAAAGTTTGTGAAATCTTCAGGATCACCCATTTTAATTTTCTTTACCTCAGCAACATATTTTTTCTTAAACTCAGGCCAGATTGATTTTGGGATATACGTTCTGGATGCTGCTGAACATTTCTGTCCCTGGTATTCAAAAGCACCACGAATAACGGCAACAACAAGGGCATCAACATCGGCTTTGTTATGAGCAAAAATAAAATCCTTTCCGCCTGTTTCGCCAACGATTCTTGGATAGTATTTCATTTTGTGAATATTATCTCCGATCCTTTTCCACATTCCCTGAAAAACCGCAGTTGAACCGGTGAAATGAATTCCCGCAAGATCAGGGCTGTCCATAACCGGATCTCCAACCTGACCGCCGGAACCAGGAACAAAATTAATTACACCTGCCGGAACACCTGCTTCAATAAATATTTGCATCAAAAAATAAGCTGAATAAACTGCTGTCGAAGCCGGCTTCCATAATGCAACATTGCCAACCATTGCTGGCGCTGTAGGAAGGTTCCCACCTATGGAAGTAAAGTTGAATGGCGAAACTGCAAAAACAAATCCCTCTAATGGCCGGTACTCAGATCGATTCCACATCCCTTTGGGTGAAAATGGCTGCTCACTCATTAATTGTGTCATATAATAAACGTTAAATCTCCAGAAATCGATTAGTTCACAAGCTGCGTCAATTTCGGATTGATAAACTGTTTTTGATTGACCGAGCATTGTTGCAGCGTTTACAGTTGATCTCCATGAACCGGCTAACAGATCAGCAGCTTTAAGAAAAATTGCAGCTCTGTGTTCCCATGGCATATCAGCCCATTTTTTTCTTGCTTCAAGGGAAGATTCGATTGCCATCTTGACTTCCTTAGCGCCGGCTTTATGATAAATGCCTAAAACTTTTTTATGATTGTGCGGAACCCTTATCTCTGCGGTTTTGCCGGTTTTAATTTCTTTACCGCCAATGATTAATGGAATCTCAATTTTCTTTGATTGTAACTCTTTTAACTTCTTTTTTATTTCAGCCTTCTCAGGACTGTTTGGTGCGTATGAAAGTACCGGCTCATTTATAGGAAATGGTACTTTGAAATATGCATTTGACATAATACCTCCGTCTTAAACTCTGATCTTTTTTATGTAAGAATACAATTAGATATAAACATTCTCAAAAAATAATTTTTAGATGTGTAAAATCGTCATTTATCGAAGCTTAATCAAATTTAAAGGCGCTGATTTTTATTGCGCCTAATATGTTTTAAGATTAAATTTTCATTGAAAGACTCATCCATATTGCAAAAAACAAGGTTTTATGAAAAAATTTGACACCGAAGTTCGCTTAAGTCGTGAAATGACCCTAATGGACGCAACGCTGATCGGTGTCGGTGCAATGATCGGCGCGGGTATATTTGTGTTAATTGGAATTGCAGCCGGAGTTGCCGGCCCGGCATTACTGATAACATTTTTATTGAACGGACTTGTTGCATTATTTACGGCAATGTCCTACGCCGAACTCGGTTCTTGTTACCATGATGCAGGTGGAGGCTATCTATGGGTGAAGGAAGGTCTGCCAAGATGGAACGGGTTCCTTTCAGGTTGGATGAGCTGGTTCGCTCACGCTGTTGCGTGCAGTCTTTATGCACTTGGTTTCGGTGCTTACTTTGAACACGTTTTTACAGAATTGGGAATAGCAATTCCTCATTGGGCATTTTTATCACCGCAGAAATTACTTGCAGCAGGTGCTGCACTTTTATTCGGATACATAAATTTTCGTGGTGCTTCGGAAACAGGAAAAATAGGTAACCTCGTTACAATTGCAAAAATTATTATTTTATTAATATTTATCGGCTTTGGATTAGAGTTGATCTTAAGAAAAGGCGACTGGATGACAACATTCAGTCCGTTTATGCCTCACGGTTGGGGTGGAGTCTTCAAGGCAATGGGATTAACATTTATCGCATTCCAGGGATTCGAAGTTATCGCTCAAAGTTCAGAGGAAATTAAAAATCCGAAGAAAAATATTCCACGTGCTGTTTTTCTTTCCTTAATTATTGTAGTGCCAATTTATTTACTTGTTGCAATAACTGCAATCGGTTCTGTTAATCCCGGAAATATGACTCCGTGGGATTATCTCGCATCACAAAAAGAGATAGCTCTTGTTGGTGTAGCTAAAGGCTTTTTCGTTGGCGGTGGAATAATGATCTTGGTCGGCGGTTTAATTTCAACTATGTCTGCGCTCAATGCAACAATTTATTCTTCTTCTAGGGTTGCATTTGCAATGGGGCGAGACAGAAATTTTCCAACATTTTTTAGCAAGGTTCATTCTAAAAATTTTACACCTCATTGGGGAATTGCGGGCGCATTAGTAATTGTAATATTAATGGCATTATCTCTGCCAATTGAAGACGTTGCAAGCGCTGCCGATATTATGTTCCTGCTGTTATTTCTCCAGGTTAATATGGCAATGATAAAACTGAGAAAGAAAAGACCTGATCTTGACAGAGGATATTTCGTTCCGTTTTTCCCTTACCTGTCGATTGTCGGGATAGCAATGCTGCTATTTTTATCTTTTTATATGCTTGAGTATAGTTTAACTGCCTGGATTGTTACAATAATCTGGGTAGCAATTGGTTTGGTGGTTTATAAAACTTATGCAGCCAGCAGGGAAGTAGAACACATCAGAAAAGTTAAAGCACTTGAAAGGATAGAGAAAAAGGAATACAGCATCCTGGTATGTTTATCAAATAACAAGACAGTTAAAAGTTTAACTAACATTGCTCTCGCAGTTTCGAAAAAACATCAGGGTGAAATAATTTTTCTAAATGTTGTGGAAGTTGGCGAGGGCCAGAAACTTATGTCGGCTCTTGATTCCGAAGGTAACTATACTAAGTTACTTGAAAAAGCCGAGGAATTTACGGAGGATAGCGAAATAAGAACGCGATCAATAGTTAAAGTTTCACACAGGATTTCGCAGGGAATTGTGGATACAGCTATTGAAGAAAATTGTAACTTCATTATTGCCGGCCGCCAGAAAAACCCTGATTTCTTTCAGCGTGTATTTTCCTCATTGGTTGATACTGTATTGCAAAAAGCCCCAAGCGAGGTTGCAATTTTACACGGGGATTTGAAAGATGGGAAAATTAAAAAAATATTAATCCCGTTTGCTTCAGATGCTCATACAAGACTTGCTACGGAAATTGCACCGGCATTTATGGAGTTTTATAAAGCAAAACTTGAAATACTGATAGTATTCGATGTAGAAACAACTGAATTTGAAAAAGAGAAACGTCTTTCTGCAGTTAATAAAGTGATACAGGAAAATTCACTTAAAGCAAAAGTGAGCTCTGTTTTCAGCAGGGATATTCTGCATGGAATTGTCAAGGAGTCCCGTGATGCAGATCTTATTTTAATGGGGGGCAGGTCGGGAGATTTTCTTGAGTTAATGTTCAAGAAATCCTTAGCGCAGGAAATTACAGAGCAGGTTAAATGTCCGGTACTCTGGGTAAAAGAATATGAAGAGCGACCGTCTTTCTGGTCAACGCTGTTAAAACCTTATAGAAAGGAAGGTGAATAATGGGAGATAAATTACAAGAACTCTTTGGCGGGGTGGGTCAGAATATAATTAATTATTTGCCAAACCTTTTTGCCGGTATTTTGCTGGTCGCTGTGGGCTGGCTTATCGGGTGGTTTGTTAAGAGAGTTATAATTCAGCTTGCAGTTATACTCCGTCTTGAAAAATTTCTTACGGGTTTCCGTTGGGGGAAAACGTTTGCAAAAGCCGATATACGTTTCGGTTTTTATAATTACCTCGGCAACGTTTTCTTCTTTATAATTTTCATAATCTTTTTTAACGATGCGCTGAATGCATGGAAACTTGTAATCTTTTCAAAAGTGCTTGAAGGAGCGATTTTCTATTTACCAAGGATTGTAATTTCTCTGGTGATAATGCTTGCCGGCTGGATGATTTCATTATGGACTTCAAATTCTATTCAGAAATCCTTAAACCGTGAACAGATTCCGAGATCTGCACTAATTGCGAAATTTACTAAAGCAGTTATTCTACTTTTCTTTTCAGCAATGGCCCTTGTCGAGCTGGAAATCGCGCAGCAAATAGTAATAATTGGTTTTGCTACAATTTTTATTACACTTGGGCTCGTTACAGTTGTAATATTTTTTGTTGGTGGGAAAGAGTTTGTTAAAAAGCTGGAAGTGCACCCAAAAGAAGAGTGAAAAATTAAAAATTATACAGGTTTATCAGGGAAATAATAGAGAATAAGTTCGGTTCAGTTCTTCATAAAGATCAGAGAAATTAAAATTACGGGCTTTGCGGATAAACTCTTTCCCTTCAAAAAATATTACAATTGCAGGTACAGTAAAAACTCTGTTTTGCGCAGCCAGCCCTTTCCCGTTTTCACAATCAACGTATGCAGCTTTTATTAATGGGAAATTATCGTTTATAAATTCCAGCGTTTTTGGTTTTAGTATTTTACACACATTACATTCTGATGTTGAAAAATAAACCAGTGCAGCCGAATTAGATTTTATAAAATCATTGAATTCATCGATTTGATTGATATCCTGATACATTTCTAGCTTATTCCGTTTCTTGTACAATTATCACAATTTCCACAGGGCTTTTCATCAAAGAAGCCGAAATATTCTGAGATATAAACTCTTCTGCACTCTTCTCCTCTGAAATACTGAACTACTGATAAAAGCTTTTTATTATCACTCATCATTTTTTCTTTCAGGTATTTTTCATCTCCAAGTAATTCCGGCAATTCGGAAACAACCTGTAAATCTTTTGACTCTATCATACCTTCTGTGACTCCATACCTGTCAAGCATACCTAGCGCTGTTTCAACTCTAAAATCACTTTTGTTTTTAAAGCTGAGCTGCTCGCGCAGGTAAT
>Ga0315556_1001722_pt1 | contig 12950 bp, 9 predicted proteins | sample SalMarSW160310MG_FD_202112 | JGI IMG/M metagenome (GOLD analysis project Ga0315556, IMG submission 202112) | Salt marsh sediment microbial communities from the Plum Island Ecosystem LTER, Massachusetts, United States - Salt Marsh Sediment SW1603-10 ...
GATTATATCGAGATGTTCTACAACACTCGGCGCCGTCATGGTTACAATGACCAGCAGTCACCGGTAGAATTTGAAAGGCAGTACTTGATGAGGCTTCAAGGCGTCTAGAGAATCGGTGGCGATTCAGATTGATATAAATAATGCAGCTCAATCAACATAACACTGCTACCAACTCCGCTATCACCACCAACTCGCCAGCATTTTCTTCGTCAAATACCATTGGCTTATACCTTTGATAAGTTGAGTCTGGTATAAGAGCAATCCGGCTGTGTTGCCAGCCATCATCTTCGGTGGCAATTTTTTCACTTTGGTAGAGCTTGATAGTGTACTGTCCTCCCGTATCCGGATCTTCAATACTACGATGTTGAACCAAAACAATTTTCCCTTGCCGAGTACCGCCCGGATTCAGCCTAAATAGGCACCATGAGCCGTTCGGGATACGCTTATTCATAGATTCGCCGAGAACCCTGGCCACAAATTGCCCAGGCTTTATCCGGAAGCTGTCTGGTAGCTTCACCCATTGGTATTGTTCAATATTGCTAATATCGCCCGACTGTGGCGCTTCATTTATTAATTGCGTCTCACTGAATACGCCAGCGGCAATATCGAGGTCATAAATAGGCACAGCATTAACGTAAGGTTTGACTTCGCCTGATTTTAGTAACCTGAGGGTTAGCCCTTTATATACCTCATTACTAATGGCACTTTCCGAACCAGCAGTTTTCTCGGCGAGAGCGGCAGTATCTTGATAGCTATGTACTGCCCTGCCCATGAGCAGTTTGAACCAGGCATTGGTTTCTCGATCAGTACAATAGATGTAGCAACCCTTCATGCCGCGAGTCATAAGGGTGCGGTAGGTGTTTTTAATGATCGTATCCGCCCTTTGTTTGGCGGATTTGGGATTTTTTCTCAGCTGTGTCTTGTAGCCTTTGATAGAGGCGTCCTGCTTTGCCCGTTTGGTTGCATCCGTAACCGCCACTCCATCGCGGATGACAAAATCCGGACCGATGATCACGCCAATGTAATCCACCTCTAGTCCCTGACAGGTATGGATACATCCGACTTCGTTGACCGAGTCTGGTTTGCGTATCCACAGACCGCCATCACTGGAAAGATTCCACCTCATGGCAAAGTTGTGTTCCTTAATGTCGATGTCCTTGAGGGATGCGTCGCTTTTACTAATCCAATTCCAGCAGTAACCAGCAACGAGACGCGCCTTATTGTTGATGCGGTTCTTTTCAAAAATAGCGTCCCGAAGTTCACTGGGGGAGTCAAACACCCGGAAGTCATAGTTGATACCTTCCAGGGTTTCGTTGGCCGTTTCACGGATCTCCAGAGAATTATCGACCCAGGCGAGATAGCCGTCAGAGCCGTTACAGCGGAACTGTGATTGAAGTTCTAGTTGGTGGACGGTTGCGCCAAGACCTTCGGCCCATTGCTTTATTGCGCCCGTCTCGCCTATATCTTTGAGGGTGACTCTTTGATCTTCGTCGATAAAGAAAACGCTGAATTTGGACGCATTGATGATTTCCTTGATTTGATTTTCGCCCAGGTTTTGAAGCATGCCGGATTTTTCATTGAGCCGATGCGCCTCATCTACGATGAGAGCATCAAATGTGTTGGTAATTGTACTGGTATAGGCCCCTGACCCTTTGAATAGATTTTCTATGTGACTCTTTCTGAAGGACTTGGTAAGGAGAGAGGCATAAACGGCGCGTGGGGCGGCGTTTTTGGTCACGTACTGAGCGAGAATTTGTTCTTTAGTGAGTGCCACCAATAGATTCACCGCTACTACAGATTTGCCCGTACCGGGGCCGCCTTCGACAATAAGCACATGCTTGTCTTTGACGCTGGCTTTTTTCGCCAGTGATAGAGCTGTTTCATAGACGATCTTTTGATCGTCGATCATCAGGAATTCCTGATTTCCTTTCAATAATGATTCGAGTTTGTCAGCGAGGCTTTTTGATGGCCGGATTTTCCCTTTGTCGATCCGGTACATGATTCTGTCCGAATCGCCATATTTCACGTATTGCTTTATAAACTCGGAAAGTTTTTGCGAATCCTTTCGAACAAAGGCAGGGGCCTTTTGTGTGTGATATTCGTAAAAAGGATCGTTTATGACATCGATCGAGATGCAGTTATGCAAGTATGCACAGGGCCGCAAACCGATGCTTTCCTTTTGTACGGTTTCGTTGAAGTCTTTAAGTAAGGCGGCATAAGTCCATGCCTGATACGAAGGATGGCTGACTTCGCGCTCCGCCCCGCCGATAAATGTCCTGACAATGCCATCCATATTAGTGGACTTAACATCAGTCCACTGCTTCAATTCGATAATAATCGCAGTATCTTGCTTATTGTTGCCCTTGCCGGTGAGAATGAAATCAATGCGCTTATTTGTTTGAGGGAGCGTGTATTCGATTGCCACACCTGAGTTACCGGGGATACCGTCATCGTCGAGCACTTGGCTCATGTACAACATTGAGTTACGCCAAGCGGTGATTTCGTTTTTACTGGTGGAATGACCTAAGTGGCGTTTGAATGAGGTAAGGATTTTTTCGTCAATGGTGTCAGTACGCACGTCGTCAAGAAACTCTGTTTTCGTGGACGCGTAAACTAACACCTCAGCTCCCCATCCCCATTATTCGTATTCCGTGTATTTTTTTGAACTGCCTCGGACTTTGTCCGCCGGGTACTTTTGGGCGTTGAGAGCTAGCTTTTTCTCTACAGCGGTCATCAATTCCAGCTGCAGTTTATCCGCCAGCCTGACAAGGTATATTTGTATATCCGCAAGCTCTAGCTCGATTTCGGCGAGTTTTTCCGGGGATAGGTTTTCGCTTTGTTCTTCGGTAAGCCACTGGAAATGCTCCACCAGCTCGGCGACCTCAGCAATCAAGGCCATAGAAAGGTTTTTCGGGGAATGGAATTGATCCCAATCCCGCTCGGTGGCGAACTGACGCAGCCGTACTTTCAACTGTTCAAATGTATCTTCTGGCACTTATTTCCACACATTATGTTTCTTGAGCAATAGCAATCATCGTCGGCAATAGGTCTCTCACGCTTATTGTTCAGGTGGTGGCATCACTAACACCCAAATTATCTTTGGAATCCTAGCACAGGCAGACTGAATGTTGGATGAATAACTAGCTGAAAATGTGTGAGATATGGGGGTTTTTCAGGACGCTGGAGCTATATGTACTTAATCTGTAATTTGGAATGGGTTCTTTTGGGTATGTCTTTGATTCTGGGGTTGGGGGTGGGGGTGGGGAGGATTTCTACCCATAGGGCATAGGTCGGAGGATAAGATTTCTCGCTTTGCTCGAAATGACACTGAAGAAGGGGGCGAAATGGCATGAAATAGGGGAATGACGGATTGGGGGGAATAACACAGGACAGCACTAAGATTTCTCGCTAGCGCTCGAAATGACACGGGATGGGGCAAAATGACAGTGAAGGTCGAAATGACAAGATTGGGTGCAGGGGCGGGTCGCGGGCTGTTCGGCTTTAGCGGGATTGGGTCTTCCCTACTCGGCCTTCGACCAGTTTGATGCGTTCCGCGGTGGCCGGGTGGTTGGAGAGGAAGCCGGGGGCGCTGTCCGGGCCGGTGGCCTTTTGGAGTTTGCGGAGGATGGTGGCGTAGTACTCGGGGCTGATGCCGGCGCGTTGCAGGAAGTCCAGGCCGTAGCGGTCGGCTTGGGTCTCGTAGGCGCGGGAATATTTGTTGTTGATGAGCATCACCGGGAAGGCGGCGGCGGCCTGCATGACGGTGTTGGCGTCGCTGGTGAGGCTGAACATCACCAGGGTGATGGCGGAGTTTTCGACGATGCGGCGCAGGCCGTGTTTATTGACGATGTGGCCCAGTTCGTGGCCGAGCACGGCCATGATCTCGCGGCGGTCGTCGGCGAGCTTGACCAGTTGGTCGGTGACCACGATGAAGCCGCCGGGCAGGGCGAAGGCGTTGGGGCCGACGCGGTTGCCGTTGCGGAACAGCAGCACGATGTGTTGCTGGTAGCCCTGCGCGCGCAACAGGGCGTTGAAGTCCTGACGGATGCGGTGCTGGGTGTCGGCGTCCAATTCGCTCTCGCTGAACACGAAGCGGTCCAGCACCTCGATGCTGTGGGTGGCGATGCCGCGTTCCACGTCCGGCGGGATGAGGGCCACCGCCCGCTGCGACAGGACCGGGACGCCGTATTGGAAGAACAGCAGCACCGAGACGACTATCAGCAGCAGGGCGCCCAGGGCGATGCGCGGGTTGTGCTCCAGTTTATGGATGAAGGACGGGTTGCGGGCCAGGCCGGCGGCGGTGATGGCGCGGTCGACGCCGTCGTTGTCGGCGGTGGTGAATTCGGCGTCGTTGTCGAAGTGGATGTGGCGCGGGATGGTGCCGAGCCGCGCCGAGATGCGCGCTACGGCCAAGGCGCCGCTCTGTTCGCCGTCCGCCCAGATGACTTTATAGTTGCCGCCGCTGCCGAGGATGAAGGTCGCGGGGTTTTTGCCCGTGTCCAGGCCGTTGTGGTATTCGCCGCTGATGATCATATGGCCAGGTCCAGGTCGAAAAAGTCGGCCAGTTCTTCGCCGACGGCGCTGGCGCTCTGCCCCGGGCCGCCGGTGAAGTTTTCGGTGCCCTGCGGCGCCAGCAGGCTGGTCTTGCTCATTTGATAGCGGGTCAGGCGCACCTTGGCCCAGGGGGTGAGCAGCCCCAGGGTGCAGACGATGGCGATGATGTTGGTCAGATAGAGCAGGAAGATCTCGCCGACGCGCAGCCGGCTTCCCAACTGGGCCTCGCCGATGCGCACGGCGCTGAGTACCAGGTTGCGGGTCCAGGTGATGAAGGTGACGAACAGCAGGGACTGGGCCAGGACGACGACGAGGGCGACGATGATGGGCATGAACACCGGGCGTGCGACGGTCTCACCGGGCATCCCCTTGGTGAAGGCGCCGGTAAGCCACAGGACGATAAGGATCGCGACCATCGCCACCACGCTGAAGAATGACAGCTTGAACATCAGCCGGTAGAAGGGCGCGGGACCGGCCTCGAAGGTGAAGGCGCTATCGCCGAATTTGCGCGGCGCCAGGAAGACGCGTTTTTGCAGGTAATAGAAGTAGGGAAAGGCGAGCGAGGCGCCGAGCACAACGAAGCTTAGCAGCATGCCCACTCTGCCCGCGACTTCGGCGGACAGCTTCACGGGACTATTGCCCGGCAGATTGAGCGGTACGCCGGCCCCGAAGAATATGGCAACGGCCACTGCCGCGATCAGCACGGGCAAACCGAAGTAAGCGGCGGCGATCTGCAGGTAGCCGCCGTGATAGGAAAAGGTGAGATTGCGATAGGCGGAATTGCGCGAACGGAAAGTCAGGGTCTTGACGAACACCCAGGGGAAGAACACGGCAAACACCGGCAGCAGCACCAGGTTGGCGGCCGGATAAAAATTGGCGGCCAGCCAATAGCTGGCGAAGGCCAGCACGGCGATGATGCGGCCTTTGAGGATGGCGATGGGGCTGCCGAGGAATTCGAAGGAGGAGCCGTCGAGATAGGTGTTGCCGTAGAAGTAGCGCAGCTTGCGCACCTTGGCCCAGGGCGAATAGATGCCCAGGGTGACCAGGGTCAGGGCGAGATTGACCACCCAGATCTTGAAATACTCCCTGGCGTTGCCGCGGAATTCGAAAGGGATGGGTTGGGCGTCGGTGGCGGCCGGTTCTGCCAGAGGCGCCGTTGTGCCTGGCGCCCCGCCCTCCTCGCCGGCAATGTCCGGCGGCCCCCCCAGCCGGGCCTGCGCCTCTACGTCCTTGTCGGTCACGCTTTCCCTTCCTCTTGGGTTAGCTGTCTGTGAAAAGCTCCATCACATCTAGCATGAGATGATAAACAACAATACTGCTTTGCACTCCCCTCATCCTGTCCTTCTCCCTGAGGGAGAAGGGACCATTCGGCATTGTTGAGCGTTACATCCCGCTGCACTCCCTCTCCCTCCGGGAGGTGAGGCGGATAATGGAAAAGGTCCGGTGGACCTTTTCCCCGCCGAACGGGCGCACACTGTTTTAGTGCGCCCCGGCGGGAATAACCAGGGTGAGGGCATCAATGCGAGCACCGCTCTGTTTTTATCCCCTCATCCTAACCTTCTCCCGGAGGGAGAAGGGACTGTTTATCCGCAGGCTGTTCGCTGTCTGCTAAAAAAACGCCCTCTTCCTTAAGGCAACGGAATCAGTATGCGATAACTTTTGCATTTATATCCCCTCATCTCCGGATCACGTCCGGGGCAGGCTCTGGCCTTCTACCCTAGGGCATAAACCCCGGAGGGAGAAGAGACCTACAACCATTTTCAGCGAGTTGTTAGGTGCTTATCGCTCGTTTACGAAATTCTTTTAGAAGTCCTGATTAATATGTCATTTCGAGCATAGCGATTTATGCCCTATGGGTAGAAATCTTAGGCAGATGAGAATGCACCCAGGTGCAAATGACAAGATTTCCACCCGCAGGGCATAAATCACTTCGTTCGATGTGACAACACTAGATTAATCTGACATTCCTAATGTGGTCGCGGCGCCCGCTCGTCTCTGGAATTTCGAAAATCCTAGCACAGGGGGAATGAAGACAGGGTGAAGAAATGGTTGCGGTGACCCGCATAGGTCACGCATCGCGGATGGCTGGGGCGATATGTACTTAATCTGTAATTTGGCGCGAAAATCTTTTTAGATTTCTACCCATAGGGCATAAATCGCTACGCTCGAAATGACACTTAATACCTAAATAATTTGTCATTCCGGGCGTTGCGTAGCGACGACCCGGAATCCAGATATTAAAGGCACTGGATTCCGGCGCTTGTGCCCTTCAGGGTATACGCCGGAATGACATCATATGTAGTAGTTTCGACTACTACGCATCATTAATAAATTGTTCAGGCCCTACCCGACTCTACTTGCCTTTTTTGGATTTCTTCTCGGCCCGTTTTTCCATCAGGGTCTTGGCCGGTTTCTTCTTGGCTTCTTTCTTGCTGTCTTGTCCTTTGCTCATGACGCCACTCCTTACTGTTCAAAATCACGCCGTTAGTGACGGCCACATATACGCTTTCCAAATCGCCTCTGCAATATAGCAGACTTACCGCAGCGCAATGATGATAAAAGCGATGGTTATGCGACAATTTTAGCGGGTAGCCTGGGTGGAGCGTCTGTTGCGAAACCCGGGATTGTTGATCACAGACCTTGGATTACCGGGTTTCGCTGTCGCTCCACCCAGGCCACATGCTTTTAGCCCTAGGACGTGGCGGATTTAAGCATGACCCGCTCTACTTCGATCCGCTCATTGTCGTCCGCCAGCCAGACCTCGCCGTCCTGGACGGTGCACTGCAACTGCATGGTGCGTTGCGCCAGTGTGGCCAGGGCCTGGGTGGCGGCGGCCGGGAGGTTGATGACGGTGAGGTTTTTGAGGCGTTCGAGCTTGCCACGGTTTTGCTCCCACCACAGGTCGGCGCTGCGCCCGCCGTAGCTGTAGATGATCACCCGGGTGGCGCGACCGCAGGCCTTGCGGATGTCTTTTTCATCGGGCAGGCCCACGTCTATCCACAGCTCGATGGCACCGGTGAGGTCCTTTTGCCACAGGGCGGGTTCGTCGTCGGTGCTCAGCCCCTTGCCGAACACCAGGGCCTCATGGGCGTGCAACGCGAAGGCCAGCACGCGCATCATCATGCGCTCGTCGGTTTCCGAGGGGTGGCGGGCGATGGTGAGGCTGTGATCGTGGTAGTAGTGCCGATCCATGTCGGCGATCTGCAGATTGGCTTTGAAGACGGTTGCTTTGAGGGCCATGGGCTAGTTATCCGGCCTGGCGCGCGGCGATCAGGGATTGTTTTTCACGCCGCCCGAGACTTTTGATCGCGTGTTCGCGCCGTGCGGCGGCGGCCCGGTCGGCGCAGGGTTCCTGATACACCAGCACCACCGGCCGGCGGGCACGGGTGTACTTGGCCGCGAGCTGGTCGCTGCCATTGTGTTCCGCCACGCGCCGCGCGGCATCGGTGGCAATGCCGGTATACAGGCTGCCGTCGGCGCAGCGGACCACGTATACACACCAAGATGAAGACATGCCGGTTAAATCTCTAGGTTGCGACTCGAGGTCTGCGCTGCAATTTACCAGTCTCGAGCTTATATGAACAGGCGCTGTGAAGTAGCGGGAATATTTTTCACCGCTACGGCTTCATAAACTTGAGGGTGAAACGATCGCTCTCGCCTATGATCAGGTATTTATCACGATCTTCATTTTTTAAGGTTAAAGTGGGTGGCAGCGTCCACACCCCTTTGGGGTAGTCTTTGCTGTCTTTCGGATTGGCGTTGATTTCACTGCTGGCGACAAATTTGAAGCCGGCCTTTTCCGCCAGGTGGATGGCGTAATCCTGATGCACATAACCCGATTTGGCCTTGGGATCTTGCGGGAAACTGGGATTGCCGCGATGTTCGACCACCCCCAGGATGCCGCCCGGTTTTAAGGCCTTGTACATGGCAGTGAAGACCTCATCGGCATAACCGCCATTCATCCAATTATGGATGTTGCGAAACGTCAACACCATGTCGGCCGATCCCGGCGGGGCGATCGCGGTCTTGTCCGGCGGGGCGAGGACGGTGATGTGCACCTTGCCGTACACTGCCCTATTACTCTCCAATTTCTCTTTGAAGCGCTGGGCGGTTCGTCTGGCATATCGGGACTGCGAATCCGGGTCGGTACCGGCGGCATAGTAGCGGCCGCGATCTTTCAGCAACGGTGCGAGGATTTCCGTATACCAGCCGCCGCCGGGGAAGATCTCTACCACGGTCATGTCCGGTTTGATGCCGAAGAAGCTGAGCGTCTCGAGCGGATGGCGGTATCGGTCACGGGCCTTGTTGTCCGCCGAGCGCTGATCACCGTTGATGATGTTCTTTAGCGCGGCAGCGGTGTCGGCGGCGAATGCCGGCACGGTGATGAGCAGCAGTGCGATGCTGATGATGTTGATGAATTTGGGTAAGCGTTTCATGTCGCATCCTTCATCACGGAGTCAATTGCATGGTTGATAGATCAGGTTATACGCCTCTTTTAGCTATAGCGAGTTTCTGATGCCGGAAAAGCATGTGAAATGATGATATGTCTCTTAGTGCTTCCCGATCCAATGGTGGAATGAGCCAGTCGTGGGGCTGTTGCGACCCCCAAGATTTCTACCCATAGGGCATAAATCGCTGCGCTCGAAATAACACATCAAGTATAGCTCCCTCGATCCCGGATCATCTCAAGCGCAGCTTCACCCATGCCGGGTCATCTCGAGGGCAGCCTCGTTCGTTGCGTGTCATCTCGAGCGCAGCCTCGTTCGTTCCGTGTCATTTCGAGCGCCGCGAGAAATCTTAAGCCAAGAATATCCTACTCTTTTACGGGTCAAGCCGACTATACAGACTGCGATAGGGAAAGCCCCAGGCGGTTTTCAGCGCTACAGGTGTAGGCACGGGTGAAATCGATCACCATCGGCGCACGATAGAGAAACCGGACCTAAGGGTAATAACGCGCTCGGCGTTAGCCGTGTTTGCGCTCGGGGACGATGCCCAGAGCCTGTTCGAAGACGGCAATGGGAACGGGTCTGCCGAATAGATAGCCCTGGAAATTCTCGCAGCCGTGCTGTTCGAGGATGCGGCGCTGCTCTTCGGTCTCCACGCCTTCGGCGATGACTTCGAGGCCCAGGGTCTGGCCCATCTTGATGATGGTCTGGGCGATGATTTCATCGTTCTTGTCGTCGGCGATGTCGCGCACGAAGCTTTGATCGATCTTGATCTGGCTCAGCGGCAGTTTCTTCAGATAGGACAGCGATGAATAACCGGTGCCGAAGTCGTCGAGGGCGAACAGCACGCCGATGTCGCGCAGGCTCTGCATCTTGGCGATGGACTGTTCGATGTTTTCCAGGAACATGCTTTCGGTGAGTTCCAGCTCCAGGCGCGTGGGATCGATGCCGGTCTTGTCGAGGACACCCAATACCTGCTCGACGAAATTGTCCTGGCGAAACTGCTTGGCGCTGATGTTGACCGACAGTTTGAGGGCGCGCGTCGCCTCATGCGCTTCCCAGGCCCGCAGCTGGGCGCAGGCCGCCTCCAGGACCCAGGCACCGATGGGTAAAATCAAGCCGGTCTCTTCGCACAGCGGGATGAATTCTCCCGGCGCGACCAGTCCGCGCTCGGGATGAGTCCAGCGCAGCAGGGCCTCCGCGCCCAGCGGCCGCCCGCCGCCGGCGACCCGCAGCTGGTAATACAACTCGAACTGCCCCAGGTCTATGGCCTTGCGAATATCGGACTCGAGTTTTATGCGCTTTTCAAAGGCAGCCTGCATCAGCGGATCGAAGAAGCGCGCCACGCCGCGCCCCGCCTTTTTCGCCTGATACATGGCCATGTCCGAGCGCTTGAGCAGTTCATCGATCGTGTCCTCACGGTCGCGGAACAGCACGACGCCGATGCTGGCCGTGCCGGTGTACTCCCGCTCCTGCAGGTAATAGCGCTTGGCCAGTGCCTGCAAAATCCTGTCACTGGTGAACTTGGCACAGGCAGCGGCCTGTTCCCGGTCCGGGCCGATGTCTTCGAGGATCACCACGAATTCGTCGCCGCCGGGGCGGGAGATGGTATCCGTTTCGCGCAGCACCGCACCCAGTCGTTGCGCCACTGCCCGCAGCAGCAGGTCGCCGTATTCGTGGCCCTCGGTATCGTTGATGGTCTTGAAGTGATCGAGATCGATGAACAACAGCGCACCATAGGCTTTGTTGCGCGCACTGACCATCAGCGCCCGCTCCAGCCTGTCATGGAGCAACCGGCGGTTGGCCAGCCCCGTCAGTGAATCGTAGTAGGCGAGGTAGGCCACCTTCTCCTCGGCGCGCATGCGTTCGGTGATGTCCACCGCCGCGCCCACGGTGCGTACCGGGCGGCGCGCCTCGCCCTCGCCTTCGAACAGGGTCTGGGAACGGCTCAGCACCCAGCGTAGCTGGCCGTCCTGACGGACGATGCGATGCTGGACGTCGAACAGACCGTCGCCCCCCGGATCATGGGCGCGCTCCACAGCCTCTTTGAACTTATTCACATCCTCGGGATAGAGTCGGTCGAACAGGCTCTCCAGGTTCACGGGCTCATCCTTCCCCATGCCGTAAATGGCCCGGTGCTCGGGGGACCAATAGAGGGTGCCGCTCAGGTGATCGTGATCGAAGATGCCGGTATTGGAGACGCGGACGGCCTGGTGCAAACGCTCCTCGCTTTCGCGCAACGCCGTGTCGGCCCGCCGCCGCTCGCTGAGGTCGCGCGTGAAGGCGATGGTATATTCCTGATCGTTGTAGTGGACACGGTTGACCATCACCTCGACGGGGTAGATGCTGCCGTCTTTGCGCCGGTGCTTGGATTCGTGACGCCAGGAGTCCTTGCCACGCATGGCCTCCATCCGGGCCGGCCAGTCTACGCCGACGAAATTCGGATCGAAATCCCAGATATGCATACCGACCAGCTCATCGCGGCTATAACCCAAGTTACTGCTGGCCTGATCGTTGACCTTGAAGACACAGCCATGCATGTCGATCCAGAACACGCCGTCGCTGCTGTGATCGACTGCTATCTGGGTCAGCATCAGGGCTTCCTCAACCCTTCTGCGCTCGCTGATATCGCGCACCACACTGAAGATGCAGCGTTCCCCATCCAGCTCGATCAGGCGCGCACTCACTTCCATCGGCACCACTACACCGTCCTTGCGCACATGGGAAGTCTCGAACACCGCATGACCGCGACTCACCATATCCTTGAGTCTGTTGGGCACCAATTTGGCGAAGTCCGGTGGGTCCAGCTTGGAGATATGCGTCCCCTGCAGCTCTTCCCGGGTATAACCCAGGCGCTCGTGGGCGGTGCGGTTGAGATCCTTGATGTGCCCGTCCAGGGCCAGGATGATGAGGCCGTCATTGGCCATATCAAACAAGAGACGATATGTCTGATCTTCCATATCTGTTTTCAGTATTTTTTGGTCGTTATCAGCCATCGTCTTAGATTTTGTTCATCCCTGTACTATTTCCCGCACCAGTGACCAATCCTTACTCACGGTTTTGCATAATTTGATGGTGATGCCTGCGAGCGATCGGGAGTCTGATATAAGGGCCCGGGGCGCAGCCAATGCTGCGTCGCGCAAGACGCATCATCCCGGAACCCCGCTCGAAATGTGTGGATCCACCGAGTCACTTCCGCAGTGTCCAAAACCATACTGCTAACTATCGGCGTACGTCCTGATTACTCGACTCAGGAATAGGATTTCCTTATTTTTGTCATGGACATGTAAGCCAATTGCCGCCGGCCTGCGACGCCAAGACCTCCCCGCCTTTCATCGGGGTGAGGAGGAGAAAAGGGTCCGGAAGAGCCGATGGCGCCAGCTTAGGAAAAAACCCCCGATCGGGCCGACATTCCGGCGTACACCCTTCAGGGCACATATACCCTGAAGGACATAAATGCCGGAATCCGGTCATACCATGAATTAAAGCGACTGGATTCCGGGTCTCCGCTGCGCTACGCCCGGAATGACATACCGAGCGTACCCCGTCCCTGCCGTGTCATTTCGAATCCAACCACACCCATTCCATGTCATTTCGAGCGCAGCGATTTATGCCCTATGGGTAAAAATCTTAGGCAGGCGTGAATTCATCTCTCCGCTAAAGACAAGATTTCTCTCTTCGTTCGAAATGACACTGCGGTGGGGACGAAATGACACTGCGGTGGGGACGGCGGTACACGGCTGGCGACGTGATACCCGGTCATCAGTATCGACTCATGTCGAGCGCTGCTTCATCCATCCCTCGTCATGTCGAGCACCGCCCTATCCTTCCCGTGTCATGTCAAGCGCCATCCCTCCATTCCATGCCATTTCCAATGCAGCCTCACCCATTCCGCATCATTTCGAGCGCAGCGATTTATGCCCTATGGGTAAAAATCTCAGGCAGGCCTGA
>Ga0315556_1001724_pt1 | contig 12944 bp, 10 predicted proteins | sample SalMarSW160310MG_FD_202112 | JGI IMG/M metagenome (GOLD analysis project Ga0315556, IMG submission 202112) | Salt marsh sediment microbial communities from the Plum Island Ecosystem LTER, Massachusetts, United States - Salt Marsh Sediment SW1603-10 ...
GGCGCGCGGACTTGAGATTCTGAAATCGGGAGCGAGAAAGAGCAAACGAACTCGAGAAGAGGCGCAGCCCCATTCTGAAATCGTAGCAGCCCTGAAGGCTCATCTTTACCCTGAGCCGCGCTGCCAATTGGGCCGCTGGCTTCAGAGAGCTGGAATTCCGTCTGCATTGATGGATATCAGTGACGGTCTTTCAACGGATCTGATGCGGATGTGCGAGGCGAGCGGGGTGGGGGCAAAGGTTGATGCCGGGCGCATACCCGGGCCCGCCGGAGTGAGCGCGGACCATTCCCTGGAACTGGCTCTCAATGGGGGCGAGGACTACGAGCTGCTCTTTGCGGTGCCCAGACGGAAAGTGAGGAAGGTCCCCCGAACCTACCGCGGCGTTCCGCTCCATTGTATTGGCCAGATGTCCCGCTCGCGGGACGTCCTCCTGGCTCATCAAGACGGCAGACAATCGCCTCTCGCACCGGCCGGCTACGATCATTTTTCAAAGTAAGGGCATTGGCCTGCGGCGATTTTCCCGATGGAAAAGCCTGGAAGGATGAGTCTAGTTGGTCTGAGGCTCCGGCGCGGCTTGTGGAGTGACGATGGCTGGAGGCTGGGCAGTTGGTGGCGGTGCTGTGAATGACGGGGTTGGGTTTGATTGGGTGGTGGGCGGAATCTGCTGAATGGTGGAGACGGGTTTTGAGTCCGACAGGCTGGCCGCAAGCGCGCGAAGATCGGAATCGCTGGTCAGAACGTTGCCAGATCCCGCGCTGGCCAGAATTTGCTGCACCTGGTCAGGCGTTGACAATAGCGGTGAGCCCGGAAACCGCTGCACCGGTTTGTCTTTCAGTATCTGGGTCATGAAGTCCGTCCAGATGGGCAACGCGACGTGCGAGCCTTCTTCTCCACGTCCCAGCGGGTGATGGTCATCAAATCCCACCCAGACTCCCGCCGTGACTGAAGGGGAAAATCCGATGAACCAGGCGTCAGTAAAGTCGTTGGTGGTCCCTGTTTTTCCTGCCAGGTCATACTTCTTGGCCAGCCATTTGTCACGGACGGCCGTGCCGGAATTGAAAACTTCCCGCAGCATCGAGACTTCAATACGTGCGATTCCCGCCGGCAGAACATCGGTCACCTGGGGCGGAAACTCGTCGATCACGCGGCCGTTATAGTCGGTGACCCGCAGGATTTCACGCGGCGCGATGTGGACGCCGTCATCAGGGAATGTCGAAAAGGCCGAGGTATGCTCCAGCAGCGTCAGGTCAGAAGCGCCAAGCGCCAGGGGCAGATTGGGAACCAGCCGTGACTCGATTCCGAACCGGCGGCAAAGTTTGATGACGTTATCGATGCCGACTTTGGCAAGAAGTTTAACCGCAGGGACGTTCTTTGACTCCGCCAGAGCGTGCAGCAGCGTGATACTGCCTTCGAACTTGCCATCGTAATTGTGGGGCGCCCACAGGCCGGCCGGGCTCGGAAATGTCACCGGGCTGTCCATGATGGTATCGAAAGGCCCGATGCCGTTCAGTAGAGCCTGTGCATACACATAAACCTTGAAGGACGATCCGACCTGCCGGTAAGCCTGCACCGCCCGGTTAAACTGGCTCTTGCTGTAGTCGTATCCGCCCACCATCGCCTGGATTTCGCCGGTTGCATTGTTAACCGCCAGCAGCGCTCCCTGGACTGTCGGCGTCTGATCAAGCGTCGCGTGGACCGTTTTGCCTTTGATCTCCTCGATCTTGAAAACGTCCAGGTCGCCGGGACTGAATACCTGGCGGGGATCCTTTTTCCACGTCCATTTGAAATCGGCGGGTTTGACCTGGGCTGTCAGGTCGCCGAACCGCACCTCGGCATAGCGCGGATTAACGCCCATAACAATGCCATGGACCACGCTGCCCGCCTTCAGAGGGTCTGACCAATCAGAATTTTCATAGGTCTTCAGCGTAGCCTGTTTGCCATCCGTAAGTTTGACCGGGCGTTTCAGAATGTTCTGTTCCGGGCCCCGCCATCCGCGCCGCTTGTCATCTGCCCGCAAACCATCCCGGAGGGCTGCCTGGGCGGCGCGCTGCATGCTGATGTTCAAAGTCGTGTAAACCCGAAGGCCTTTCTGCTGCACCGCTTTCAGGCCGTACTTCATTCGCAGGAACTGCCGGACGTCTTCGACGAAATAGGGAGCGATGTTTTCATTCCAGCCCTTGACGTGCAGGGCCAACTGCGACTTGATGGCTTCTTGATAATCTGCTTTGCTGATCCTGTCATTGTTCAGCATCGCCTTCAAAACTTCGTTGCGGCGCGCGATGGCGTAGTGCGGGTGAAGAATCGGCCAGTAAATGGGGCCACGTGCCATGCCGGCGAGGAGTGCGGCTTCAGGGAGCGTGATCTGCTCAAGATGTTTCCCAAAGTAAAATTCTGCTGCTGCCGCAAAGCCATAGTTCCCGTAACCCATGGGAACCTGATTGGCGTACATCGTGAAGATCTGTGGCTTGGTAAACCGCCGTTCGATCTGAATGGCCAGCAGAGCCTCCTGGATCTTCCGCCGAAAGCTCTTTTCAGGAGTTAGGAAGAGCATCTTGGCTACCTGCTGCGTGAGCGTGCTGGCGCCCTGAGCCTTGCGCCATTCCAGAATATCCGTGATGGCCGCCCGGATGATCCTCAGAACATCAACGCCCCAGTGGCTTTCAAAATTGCGGTCCTCGATCGAAATCACAGCGTTCCGCATGGCCGGTGGAATCTGGTTATAAGTCACCATCACGCGATGTTCCATCGCAAACCGTGCGATGGGGGTCCCGTCGTCGGCAAAAACCTCCGTCATCACGTCCGGCCGGTAATTTTCCAATTGTTGAACCTGGGGAAGGTCAGATGAATAGACAAAAAAGAGGCCTCCCAGCACTCCGACTCCTGCCGAGAGAACAACGAGGATAACAAAGACAAGCTGGCCGAAAAACTTTCGACTTCTTAACAGCGGTGCCGCCCCCCCGCGAATTGCGCGATTCGGAGGCCGCGACTGGGGACCATCCATATAAGTGCTTCCCTCTTCACCAATTCTATGACCACCCTCTATAACAGTCAAACAAAGAAGACGTGCCAGGGATTGAAGGGGTGCATAGACTCACATCCTGCGTTCTTTTCGGACCAACAGTCAGACAGGCTCCACCACAATCTTGCGACAAATTCGGATGAGCCTGGCGTGAGGAATCTGGGAGGGGGTAGAGAGCATGACGAGTTCCCCCTGTCGGAAGCTGCTGTAATACCACCTGGCGAACAGACTCAGATGCTCCCAGGAGGCCGCCCCGGGGGATTCGTCCGCCTCGCGCAGCAACTCATCGAAAAGCAGACGAAAGCGTTCGTCCAGAGAAAGCGGCGACGAAACATTCTCTCCCAGGTCCATCGAACCGGGCCCGAGCAGTTTACCCGAGCGCAACAGAAAAAAAGAAACGCTCATGGGTTGTGAGCCCGGCAAAACAAGAACCGCGTGGAGGTCTTTTAGATTTCGGACGGGTTCCGGCTTGAGCGCCAGCGCGTCATGGATTTTTTTGATCTTGCGATGCAATTGCGCTGCCCGCTCAAAATCAAGTTTTTCTGAAGCTTCCTCCCGTTCAGTCTTAACGCTGCGCTCGAGCGATTTGCCCTCCGTCGTCAGGAACTCGACGACGCGCTCTACTTCCTCCTGGTATTCGCTGTCACTACAACCCTTGAAACACGGCGCCATGCACATGTGCATCTGCGAGTAAATGCATCCGGGATGTGCGGGGTCGGGATCGAGATCCTCAACACAACGACGGATTTTGAAGAGGTCGAGAGATTCTCCTGCAAATCGCTCAGCGGCCGCCCGGGAAGGGAACGGGCCGTAGTAGAGACAGCCATCCTTTGAAATGCGCCGCGTGGGATAGAGCCGGGGAAATCGATTCCGGAGATTCAATTTGAGCAGCGCTGGGGCCTTCAGCCGCAAGCGCGCCCGGTATTGCCGGGGATAATAGTGGCGGTTCAGGTGGTAGACCAGCCAGCTCATCTCGAAGCCCGAGCCGGCATATTGGTATTCGATGCGGCGAGTCATCCCGCGAAGGTTCAAAAGTCTGGAATGGCCCTCTGCGCTTCGCAGGACCCGCTTCAGCCGCCGTTGAAGGTCGCGCGTGCGGCCAATATAGGGCCGGGCCCCGGATGTCGCGCTCTGGTCCGAAAAAAGGGCAAACACTGCAGCCTGATGCTCGAACTGCTCGAAAAACGGTTCGCTTTCCGCCCTGGGATCGAATTCCAGCGAGTTTTCAAGTCTCACATTCATTCCCGGCACCTGATGCGATTTTAGGTTCAGGGCAAAAGGCCGGTCAAGCTGAGGGGGGCCAACCGGCAGAAGAACTTTGCAGGCCAATTGTTCGATGGAGGAAAAACTGCGGGGTCCGGGTTCTGGGACCATAAGGCTGGTGAAATTCAGTTTGAAACCTTATTGCCGAACCAACGGAAATCATTTGCGGAAGTGTCCAACCAGCTTATCGTAGGTGGTTGAAAGGTTTTCGGGCTCAACCCGCGTTTCTCCAACCACGGTCATGAAATTTGAATCGCCGGTCCAGCGGGGCAGAATGTGCATGTGGACGTGGTGCTCAACGCCGGCGCCTGCGCAACGCCCCATGTTCAAGCCCAGATTATATCCTTCGGGATGGTAAACGTCCTTGAGCACGCGCTGGACCTGCTGCGCCAGCTTCATCATCTCCGTCAGCGTATCGGCCGGCGCTTCAACGAGCTCTGCAATATGCGCGTACGGAACAACCATGGCGTGGCCCACCGTGTAAGGGTAAAGGTTCAGCAGGACAAGATTCGCCCGGCCCCTGTAGAGGACCAGATGCTCTCTGTCGCTTGAGGGATCCGCGGAAGCCTTTTCGCAGAAAATACACCCCTCATTTCCGGTCCCCTGGGTGACGTATTGAAACCGCCACGGGGTCCACAAATAATCCATGTCCAATAACCTGCCGGCAGAAAGATTACTCTTCGGAAATGACTGGCTTGGGAGGCGTTTCGCTCGCTGGCTGTGGCGCGGGCGCCTCCGCAGGAGAAGCCGCCTGAGGCGGCTGGCTCGTCTCCTGGCCACTGTTGACAAGGTCTTTTAGTTCTTTGCTGGGTTTGAAGTAAGGGATATCTTTGGCGGGCACATCCACGCGTTCGCCGGTTTTCGGGTTTCGCCCCACTCGGGAATTCCGGTGGCGCGTTCTGAAACTTCCAAACCCCCGGATTTCGATCTTATCTCCACCCCGGAGGGACTTGACGATACCCTCGAAAATGGTATCGACGATCACCTCAGAGTCTTTCCTGCTCAACTCTGTCTTTCGAGCAACATCCTCAATCAAGTCAGCTTTTGTCATGCTCGACTCCTCAGGCTAAGATTTAGACCCGGGTATCCTCACCAGCAGCTTTTCGGCCGGTCCGGAAGGAAGCGCAGCCACCGGTTGTTTCTAGTGCGAATCGTTACGATCCCCCGAGGCATTGGTCCGCGCCATCGCTTCGGTGGTAATGCCTGCAGAAGAAAATGCTTCGGCCATCCTGGAAAGTGCCGGTGGTTCAGGAACTCTTTCCCGCAATTGTGTGGCTTTCCAGTTTTCGGACTTCGTGCTGAGGCTGATTTTCTTTTCTTCCGGATTCAGCCGGACAACGCGAAAGTCGAGTTCCTCCCCCACTTTCGGCATGCCTTCGTCGCTGCCGGGGTGGCTGCTTTCAATCTCCGAAATGTGGCAAAGGCCTTCGATACCCTCTTCGATTTCGGCAAAGACTCCGAAAGAAGTTCGGCGGGTGACCTTCGCATGGACCCTGTCGCCCACGTTTGTCTTGGCAAAGAAGCTTTCCCAAGCGTCAGGCTGGAGCTGCTTCAACCCCAGCGACAGACGACGATTCTCGGTATCAACGTTCAGGACAATGGCCTCAATCTCCTGGCCCTTCTTCAGCACTTCAGAAGGATGCTTCACATTTCGAGTCCAGGAAAGATTCGAGACATGGATCAGGCCGTCAACGCCTTCTGCTACTTCGATGAAAGCTCCGAAGTCGGTAAAGTGGCGGACGCGGCCCTTCACCACGGTCCCGGCGCCCATCCGTTCGCTGAGGCCATCCCACGGATCGGGCAGCGCCTGCCGCAGGCTGAGGGATATTCGCCGCTGCTCGGGATTGACGTCCAGGATTGCGACTTCAGCCATCTCATTAGGCTTCAGAATTTTCGAAGGGTGACGAAGCCGTCTTGTCCAGCTCATCTCGGAAATGTGGATCAGCCCCTCGACGCCCGGCTGTAATTCCACGAAAGCCCCGTAATCCGTCACGCTGACAACTTTGCCGGTAATGTGGTCACCGACATGGAACTGGGCCGTCACGTTTTCCCACGGGTCCGTCGTCAGCTGCTTCATTCCCAGGGAAACGCGCTCTTTCTCCCGGTCAAACTTGAGCACCTTGACTTCGACGTCCTGTCCGGCCTGTACAACTTCTGAAGGATGAGCCACGCGCGTCCACGAGAGGTCGGTCATATGCAACAGACCATCGATACCGCCGAGGTCCACGAAGGCTCCGTAATCGGTCAGGTTTTTCACCCGTCCGGTCAGAACCGCTCCCTCAACCAGATGCTCCATCAGCGCCGTTTTCTTCTCGTTGCTTTCTTCTTCCAGAACTTTCCGGTGGCTGACCACAACGTTGTCCCGCTTGCGATTCAGCTTGATGACCTTGCACTCAACCTCCTGGCCGATCCAGTCTTCCAGCGTCGGATGGGGTTTCAGGTCCGCCTGCGAAGCGGGCATAAAAGCGTGGACCCCGATGTTGACCTCGAGCCCACCTTTAACCCGCTGCACGACGCGCCCGCGGACGGGCTTTTCTTCGTAGAAGGCGCGCTCAATTTCTTCCCACACTTCTTCCTGCAGCGCTCTGCGGCGGGAGACCACGGCCCTTCCAGTGAGCTCGTCAAACTTCTCGATCATGACCCCAATGGACTGGCCCGTCTCGACGTTCAGTGCGCCGTCTTCGGAGGTAAACTCCATGCGGGGGACGACGGCCTCCCATTTCAGACCCAGATCGACCACCACTTCTTCGTCGGTCACGTTGACAACGTGGCCCTGGACGATTTCGCCCACGACCAGGGTGGGGGTCGCTTCCATACTTTCCATCAGGCTCTCAACCTCGGCCATGCCAAGGTTTTCGTCCTCAGACTCTTCTTCGTTTTCGTTGTTTGCAGCAGGTTCAGATCCGGATGGCTCTTCCGCGCCAGCGGCAACAGCCGGTGCTTCAGGTTCGGCCGCGGATTTGCCTGTGGCCTGGGAGGCTTGATCTGTGGGCGGCACTGCTGCCTCGGGCTGTGTGACGGATTCGTCTGCACCCTCAGAGGTTTGATCCGCGGGTGGTGCTTCCACCCCAGGATGGGCCTCGGATTCGCTTGCGGCCTCAGAGGCCTGAGCGGCGGGCGGTTCTTTAGCCTCGGGCTCGACCGCGGACTCGCCGTCAGCCTGAGTGGAGAAAGCGGCAGGCGAGTTTTCGTCGGTTACCACCGGAGTTTGCATGACTTCTTCTTCGGGTTGGGCCGGGGCCGGGGTATCGACGGGGTCAGCCATATCTCTGCGCGGAGCAGCGTCGACACTGTCCTGCGCCTCGGGTGAGACGACGACCTCACCTGAGTTGAGGCGATTTTCTTGCGAACACATGAACTTACCTCCCTGCCCTTACCCAACGCATGTTCCGACTGAGATTGTATTTTACCGTTCCCTGAAAAGTGAAGTCAAACCAATCAATGGACTTGGCAGGAACTATTTTCTACTCAATATGGAACCGGAACCCAGCCTGCTTGATGGCTTTGCGGTAATCATCCGATTTCATTTCCACAAGCTTGCACATTTCATAGAGCCGTGAAGAAAGGGTAGGGCCCAGTTGTGCCAGAGATCGGTCGATTTCCGGAATGGGATCGCCCGATGGCTCGCGGACTTCACGCCGCCTGGCGCGCCCTGATGAGAGGGTGGTCGTGATCAGCGTGACCCTCTTATTGTTGTAACGCGAACTGATGATGTGCGCCAGTGTTTCCCGGACCCAGTCGGTTGGGTCCGAGGCCGCCAGGTCGTCAAGCATCAGGACTTCCACGTCCAGAACCGGTCCCAGGACACGCAGTTCTGAAGTATGCGAAACCGGGTTGTAGCTGTCCCTGATGTCTTTCAGCAGCTTCAGGAAGTCGTAATACAGGCACGGGACGTTCTTCCGTACCATCAACTCCCTCAGCACCGCGACGCCCAGGTGGGTTTTACCCACACCCGTGGGCCCCGCAAACAGCAGACCGAAATCCGTGGGGTATTCTTCCACAAGTTTCTGCGAGTAGAGCTTGGCGGCCACCAGGCTGCGGTTGGGCTGCCCCGTTTGCGGATCCTTGCGAATGTCAAAATTCTCAAAAGCGCAGTGCTCGTACCGGCGTGGGATTTGTGCCGCTTTCAGCAACGACTCGGAGTGCTGAGACTTCTCGCACTCGCACCGTGCCACGAGGCGCACTCCGTCTCGTTCCACCGGCCGCCAGCCCGTTCCTCCGCAGTGGGGACAATCCTTTGTGGCCATTGAGCAACCCGTAGCTGATTCTAAATCACTTGGGACGAAAATCGGAAGGGAATAAGACCGGCAGCGAATTTTCAGTGTTCAATTCTGCTGCCTTGGGACTCCATTCGGATGAACCGGAGGCGGAATGACTCAATGTTTTTCTTTGGAGCGGTGCATCCGGATCAAATAGGGTGGGATCACCCGAACCAGGCCATTCTGCACTTCTTCATGCGACTCGCCAACGCGGGTCATGATCTCCTGCTCCACATACTTAACAAACGCCTGCATCTCGTTCCGCATTTCTTCCATGCGCTTCCGCATGTTCAGAATGATTTCTACTCCGGCCAGGTTGACGCCCAGATCACGGGTCAGACTCAGGATGGCTTCCAGGGCTTCCAGGTCTTCGTCGGTGTAGAGGCGGGTATTGCCCTCACTGCGAGATGGGATCAGCAGCCCTTCGCGCTCGTACAGGCGGAGCGTCTGTGGATGGATGTCATACATCTCCGCCACGGCGCTGATCATGTAACCTGCCTTGCCTCGGGTTTTTCGGCCTCGTTTTGGCATGTGCTCTTCAATCGTCCCGGACCCGGGAAACTCGCCTTTATGACCGGGGGTTGAAATACTTTCGCAATTCGCTGCGAAGGTCTGCGGGATTCAGCCGGTCAAGTTCCCGCAGAATTTCTTTGCTGCGCTCATCGGCCACTCGCGGAACTTTGATTTCAATCTCGACGAACTGGTCTCCTCGCAGACTGGCCCGCAACGAGGGGGCTCCTTTCCCCCGGATTCGCAGTTTCTGCCCACTCTGGGTCCCGGGAGGAATCCGGATCGTGGTGGGTCCGTCAATGGTTGGAACCTCCACCTTGGCTCCCAGCGCAGCTTCTGCGACGCTGATCGGGACCTTGACATAGAAATTGTCTCCCTTGCGATCGAAATACGGGTGGGCCTCGACGTCGGTCACGATGTAGAGGTCGCCGGGCGGTCCGCCGTGGGGCCCCGCGTTTCCTTTGCTTGGAACGCGCACCCGCGATCCCGTATCAACTCCCGGTGGAATTCGCACGTCAAACGTTTCAGGTTTGCGAATATGCCCTGTCCCATGGCAGGCCGGGCAACGAGTCTGTTGCCGCCCCGTCCCACCACACTGCGTGCAAGTCATGGAAAAGCGCATCGCTCCGGCCGTCCGCTGGGCTTTGCCGCTCCCTCCGCACGCGGAGCAGGTGACGGAGGGCCCGCCGCGCGTGCCTCTCCCCTTGCACGACCCGCAAATTTCTTCTCTGGCGATGGTAATTCGCACCTGCGTTCCGCCAATGGCGTCCCAGAACCCGATGTGCATGTGGTGCTCGATGTCGCCCCCCCGCACCGGGCCCGCAGCAGATTCGCGGCCTTCGCCCCCGCGGGTGAAAATCTGGGAAAAGATGTCGCGAAAGGTCGAGCCCACACCTGACGAACGCTCACCCTGGGGCGTGAAGTCGGAAAAGTCGAAGCCGGAAAAGTCAACGCTCGGATCTCCTCCGGCGGGCTCTCCCGATCCCTTGGCGTAAGCCTCGTACGCACCGGTGGGGATGTTGTCGGAGTAGAACCCGTACTGGTCGTAAATCTTGCGCTTCTTGTCGTCGCTGAGGATGTCGTACGCTTCCTGGATCTTCTTGAAATTCTCTTCCGACTGTTTGTTTCCGGGGTTGAGGTCGGGGTGATACTTCCTGGCGAGTCGCCGGTAAGCCTTTCGGATCTGGTCAGTCTTGGCCTTGCGGTCGACTCCCAGCGCACCATAGTAATCCTTCTGGTTGGTTCCCACGGGCATGCCTGTTTTCCTTTTTTGAGGCTGCTGTACCCCGCTGCTTATGGCGGCGGCTCACATTGTGGAAGGAGGTGGACAAAACAATCAGCGATCAGAGGGCGCGAACCGTTGCGCTGGAGCGGGATGCGTGAATTTCACATCCTCGCTCCATGCGCTCTTAAGCCCAATACCCCGCGCTTCAGTTCATGCTTGTTTTCAGCACGACGCCAAGGTGATCAGGGCATCGGGAGGCGATCCAGACTTCGAGCTGCCGGCGAATTTCTTCGGCAGCGCGGGAATTGCTCACCGGGCTGTCAATCTGGATTTCCATGAATTGCCTGGCATGGCAAGTCGGGCATTCAATGCCCACCTGTGCCCGGTGTTCCAGAACCTGTTCCTGTTGTTGCTGCTGTGTCTGTTGTTCCATCGGATCGCCTCCCTTCTTCCCGAAATGGCCTTCATTCACTTAGATGCACCTTTGGGCCGTCCGATTACTTCTTGTTTTTGTCCTCTCCTTCAACGACTTCAGCGTCGATCACTTCACCTTCGCCTTTGGTTTTCTCTTCGCTGTCGCCGCCGGCAGTGCTGGCCTGTCCGGCTTCACCCTCGCCTTCGGGCGGCGGGGGGGCGGCCGTGCCGGCCTGCTGCTTGTACATGGCCTCGGCCAGCTTGTGCGAAGCCTGAGTCAAGCGTTCCACCGCGGCATTGATCGCTTCCACGTTGCCTTCCTGGATGGCTTTCTTGGCTTCCTCCACGCCAGCTTCGATGTTCTTGGCATCCTCTTCTGAAACCTTTTCGCGATTTTCCTTCAGCGTCTTCTCCACGGAGTAGACCAGGGAGTCGGCGCGGTTCTTCACCTCGACTCCTTCCTTGTACTGGCGGTCTTCTTCGGCGTGGAGCTCGGCTTCCTTGTTCATCCGCTCCACTTCCTCCTTGGAGAGGCCGCTGGAAGAGGTGATCGTGATCTTCTGTTCCCGGTTGGTTCCAAGATCCTTGGCCGCCACGTTCAGGATGCCGTTGGCGTCAATGTCGAAGGTTACTTCAATCTGCGGGATTCCGCGCATCGCCGGCGGTATTCCAACCAGATGAAACTTGCCGAGCGTCCGGTTGTCCTTGGCGCTGGGGCGCTCGCCCTGAAGCACGTGGATTTCAACCGACGTCTGGTTGTCCGCTGCCGTTGAAAATGTCTCAGTCTTCCGAGTCGGAATGGTGGTGTTGCGCTGAATGAGAGGCGTCATCACTCCGCCCAGCGTTTCAACGCCCAGTGTCAGCGGCGTCACGTCGAGCAGCAGCAGATCTTTCACTTCACCGCCCAGCACACCCGCCTGCACCGCGGCGCCGATGGCCACCACCTCGTCCGGGTTCACGCCCTTGTGGGGCTCCTTGCCGTTGAACAGGTCCTTCACAATCTGCTGGACGCGTGGAATGCGCGTGGACCCGCCCACCAGCACCACTTCATCGATCTTGCTGGGATCCACTCCGGCATCCTTCAGCGCCTGCTTCACCGGGCCCACGGATCGCTGGAAGATGTCTTCGCACATCTGCTCAAAACGCGACCGGGTCAGCTTCAGGCTCAGGTGTTTGGGGCCGGAAGCGTCTGCGGTAATAAACGGCAGGTTGATTTCCGTCTCCAGCACCGTGGAAAGCTCCATCTTGGCCTTCTCAGCCGCTTCCTTCAGCCGCTGCAGCGCCATGCGGTCCTTTGAGAGATCGATGCCCTGGTCCTTGCGGAATTCATCCACAATCCAGTCGATCACGCGCTTGTCAATGTCGTCGCCGCCCAGGTGGGTGTCGCCGTTGGTCGATTTCACCTCAACCACGCCTTCGCCCACCTCAAGGATCGAGATGTCGAAGGTTCCGCCGCCAAAGTCATAGACGGCGATGGTTTCGTCCTTCTTCTTGTCCAGGCCATAGGCCAGCGCCGCCGCCGTCGGCTCGTTCACAATCCGCAACACTTCCAGGCCCGCAATCTTGCCTGCGTCCTTGGTGGCCTGCCGCTGGCTGTCATTGAAATAGGCGGGGACCGTCACCACTGCCTGGGTCACGCTTCCGCCCAGATACTCCGCGGCCGCGTCCCGCATTTTTTGCAGGATCATCGCCGAGATTTCCGGCGGTGAATACTCCTTACCCTGCGCCACTACCCGGCAGTCGCCGTTGGTGACGGAAATCACCTTGTAGGGAACGGTCTTGATTTCATCCGGGATTTCGTCGTAACGGCGCCCCATGAATCGCTTGATCGAATAGACCGTGTTCTCCGGGTTTGTGACCGCCTGGCGCTTGGCCACCTGGCCCACCAATCGCTCCCCGCTCTTCGTAAACGCCACCACCGACGGGGTGGTGCGGCCGCCTTCCGGGTTGGTGATGACCTGCGGGTCTCCGCCCTCCATCACCGCAACCACTGAGTTGGTCGTGCCCAAGTCAATGCCAATAATCTTTCCCATTGCTGATGCCTCCGTTAAGAAACTTGAAAAGTCCGGTTAACTCCCTCAAAAAATCCCTGCTCGTTTGCTCCCTATCCACACTATGCTTGGATGCATGATCATTGCTTTAGTTCCTGCTCATAATAAAGTCTTAGTGTGTTGTTGTCAACGTAAATTTGTAAGTCTTTCCTGTTCAATGGGTTGCTTGCTTATCAATCCTTGACAAGTCGCCACTCAAGTGG
>Ga0315556_1001727_pt1 | contig 12940 bp, 10 predicted proteins | sample SalMarSW160310MG_FD_202112 | JGI IMG/M metagenome (GOLD analysis project Ga0315556, IMG submission 202112) | Salt marsh sediment microbial communities from the Plum Island Ecosystem LTER, Massachusetts, United States - Salt Marsh Sediment SW1603-10 ...
GTGTTCCTGCTGGGCCTCATCACCGCCCTCATCGAGCACCGGCCACTGCTCGGACCGCTCCAGGGAGGGCCCGTCGACTGGCTGTTCGTCGCGCTGCTCTTGTACCTCTCGATCCTGCCCCTGGTGCCATTGGTGTTCCTGCCCCGGGGGCGGATATTCGAGATCGCCCTCCGAGACGCCGAGGTCCGGGGCGAGGTCACCCGGGCCCTTCGGCGCGCGTTCCGGGACCCAGTCGTCCGTGCGGCCCACGTGTACGAGCTGGGTGCCGTGACAGTGATCCTCGGGCTGATGTTCGCGAAGCCGTTCTGAGGTGACCGGGCAGCAGCCGGGCCGGGACGGTGAGCGTGGCCGGCGGCGCAAGGCCACGTTCAGCGAGCGGCGCGAGCGCCGCGCCCGGGTGGATGACGTAGGCGAGGTGCTCGACGCTGCGGCGCGGTATCTCGAGCCCAGACCGCGGTCGGTGACCGAGGTGCGACGCCGGCTGAGCACCGCCGGCTATCGGGTCGAGCTGGTGGAGGCGGCGATCGAGCGGCTGGTCGAGCTTCACTACCTCGACGACGAGGCGTTCGCGCGTGCCTGGGTCGAGTCGCGCGATCGTGCCCGGCCCCGCGGTGAGCTGGCCCTGCGACGGGAGCTCCGGCTGAAGGGCATCGACGCGGAGTTGATCGAGCGGGTGCTCGCCGACCGTCGAGACGTGGCGGGTGACGAGGAGGTGGGCGTCGACGAGCTGGCCGCGGGGCGCCTCCTCGAACGGCATGCCAGGCCCCTCGGGCGGATCCCGGATCCACGCCAGCGCCGGCAGCGAGCGTACGCGCTGCTGGCCCGCCACGGGTTCGATCCGGGCATGGCCTCCGAGGTTGCGCGCCGGTTCGTCGACCGGACGGACGACGCGTAGCGCGCCTCGATCACTTCATCCGGCTCTGGCGCCGCGGGCGTGGTTCGGGTTTGAATGAATCCGCGTCTTGCGAGGCTCATTACAGCTGGAGCGCCTCGGACCAGCGGGGCGCGCACCGGGAGCGGCACCGATGCACAGGGAGCTCGTCGAGCGTGCACGGGAAGGCGACATCGACGCCTTCGATGTGCTCGTCCACGAGGTGAGCCCCCGCCTGTACGGCATCGCGTATCGGATCCTGCGCGATCCGGCGCTCGCGGAGGATGCGCTGCAGCGGTCCCTGCTCCAGATCTGGGACGGCCTGCCGTCACTCCGGGATCCGGATCGTTTCGACGCCTGGTCGTGCCGGCTCGTCGTTCACGCCACCTACCGGGAGGCGCGGCGAGAGCGACGCTGGACGGCGCTGGTCCGTGAGATCCGGGCCGACCCGGCCGGCGACGACCACATCAGTCAGGTGCTCGACCGCGACGAGGTTGAACGGAGCTTCCGTCGTCTGACCCCCCAGCATCGGGCCGTTCTGGTGCTCCGGTTCTACGTCGGACTGTCGGTCACCGAGATCGCCGACGCGCTGGGGATCCCGGCCGGCACGGTCGCGTCGAGATTGCATTACGCGACACGGAGCTTCCGCGCCGCGTTCGAGGCCGATGCCCGTTCGGCCGTCGCGTGGAGGACCACGGCGTGACGCATGAGGACTCCGTGGACGATCGGCTGATCGAGTGGCTCGATGCCGGCCCGCACCATGTGCCGGCCCGACCGCTCGTGGCCGCCATCTCCCATGCGCGCGCACATCCCCACCGGCGAATGGTGGCAAGCGGCCTCCGGAGGAGCCTCATGGATACCCTGGAGCTCATCAAGGTCGAACCGCGACGGAGACGCTGGCTCGCGCTCTCCACGGCAACCGTGGCCACGGCCGTCGTGGTGCTCATGGTCATCGGCGCCATCGTCGAGTCGGGCGGACCCGACGATCCACGGAGCAACGTGGTTGCACCGCCCGACCAGAGCATGACGCCGTCACCGACGACCAGGGCCGCGCCCGCAACGGACCAGGAACCGAGCGATCGGCCGCTGCCGGAACCGGGCGGACAGCCGGTGCGGGCCGTAGTCACCGCCCTTGCCGACTGCATGCAGACCTCGAGCGGCAGCCTGACGCAGGTCGGCGACATGCGTTACTACCGGGGTGCGCAGACGCGCTGCTCGTACCTGTCCGCCGACCCACGGGTGACCGGAACCGGGACGTCGGTCGACGCCGTGGACAGGCAGGCGGACAACACGGCCCAGAAGTGGGGCACGCTCACGATCGAGGCCGAGGCTGGAGCGTGGAGCGGCTGGTACCACGCCGTCTGGGACGCCGATCTCTCGAACTATCGCTGGACCAGCGTGCTGGGCGGCAGCGGCGACTACGCCGAGCTGCGGCTCCGCCTGACAGGCGAGGGCGGCCGCGATTCGTTCCAGCCGGCCCACCTGGACGGGATCATCGAGACCGCCGAGACCATCCCGATCGACGACTCCAGCGTGCTGCTCGGCTTGCGCTGTGTGACCCGGGCCCCCGGGACCGAGCGCACCGTTGGCGACCTGACCGAGATCCGGGAGGTCGTGATCGACTGCTCCGGGCTGAGCTCCGATCCGCGTCTCGATGGGCGCCGAACCCTGACCCTCGACCTCAACCAGCAGCCGGACGGTTCGGCCAGGATGAAAGGGACCATGACCATCGACGGCCCGGAGGGATACTGGCGCGGGCCGCTGACCGGCGCGATCGAGGCTGGCCGCGTGTCGCAGGCCATGAACGGCCTGCTGACCGGATCGGGCGCCTATGCCGGCCTCGAGCTCCAGTTCTGGCTCATCGGTAGCGACGACGGCTACGTCATAGGCGGCGAGATCCGCCACTGAGCTGCCCATCCCTGCCGCGCATCACTGAGCGGTGCCCGACGCCGGCGGTGCGGGGACGGTTGCGAGCCGGTTTCGGGTCTCCGTAGTAGGCTACGGCAACAACCGGATGCGGACCCGAGGGCCGCCTCCGGGCGAGCCGCGGCACCGGCGGAGATCGACGAGGAGCCAGTCCGAGCCCTCCCGATCCCGAGCCCAAGCGAAAGCCGGCGCTGCGTAGCCCGAATCTGACTCGACAACGCCTCCGGCGCGTCACTCCGCCGGATGGGAGGAACTGAAGATGGAACTCTTCGTCGCTGGCGCGGCCGTGGTCGCCGCCGTCGTCGGCGTTGTCGTGGGGTTCGTCGCCCGCGGCGTGTGGTCCAACCAGACCGTCAAGTCCGCGCAGGACAAGGCCGCCCGCATCGTTGCCGAGGCCCGGACCCAACAGAAGGACATGATCCTCGAGGCGAAGGACGAGAAGCTTCGTCTCCAGCGTGAGGGCGAGGACGAGGCGCGCGCCAAGCGGGCCGAGCTGCAGGGTCTGGAACGGCGTCTCCTGGCGCGCGACGAGCAGCTCGATCAGCGCGCCGACACGCTCGAGGAGAAGAGCCAGAAGATCATCGACCGCGAGCGCGGCGTCGAGCGAGAGCGGGAGGAGCTGGCACGCCTCAGCCAGGAGCGGATCTCCGCCCTCGAGCGGGTGTCCGGGATGTCCGCGGACGATGCCAAGGGGATCCTTCTCGAGGCCGTTCGCGGCGAAGCCGAGCACGATGCCGTCAAGCTCGCGCGCTCGATCGAGCAGCGGGCCCGCGACGAGGCGCAGGACAAGGCACGCGAGATCATCGTCACCGCCATGCAGCGCGTGGCCGCCGACCACACGGCCGAGCACACGGTGACCACGGTCCATCTGCCGAGCGACGAGATGAAGGGCCGGATCATCGGGCGCGAGGGGCGCAACATCCGCGCCCTGGAGCAGGCCACCGGTGTGGACCTGATCATCGACGACACGCCCGAAACGGTCGTCCTGTCGGGCTTCGACCCCGTGCGGCGCGAGATCGCGCGGCTTGCCGTGACCAAGCTCATCGCCGACGGCAGGATCCATCCCGGCCGGATCGAGGAGGTCGTCAACAAGGCCAAGGCCGAGGTGGAGCTGGTCATCCGCCAGGCCGGCGAGCAGGCAGCCTACGACGCGGGCGTCCCCGGGTTGCCGCCCGAGCTCATCCGGCTGCTGGGCCGGCTCAAGTACCGGACCAGCTACGGCCAGAACGTCCTGCTCCATTGCGTGGAGACCAGCCACCTGGCGGCGATCATCGCGGCCGAGCTGGGCGCGGACGTCCAGGCGGCCAAGATCGGCGGCCTGCTCCACGACATGGGCAAGGCGGTCGATCACGAGGTGGAGGGGCCGCACGCCGCCATCGGTGCCCAGATCGCGCAGAACCACACCCTGCCGTTCAAGGTCATCAACAGCATCGCCGCCCACCACCAGGAGGTGGAGTACGCGTGCGTCGAGGCGCCCATCGTCCAGGTCGCCGATGCGATCTCGGCTTCGCGACCCGGCGCCCGGGGCGAGACGATGGAGACCTACGTCAAGCGCCTCGAGGAGCTCCAGGCGATCGCCGAGAGCTTCGGCGGCGTCGAGCGCTCGTTCGCCGTCCAGGCCGGCCGCGAGGTACGGATCCTGGTCCGCCCGAACGAGATCGATGACCTGAGCGCGTCGCGCCTGGCGCGCGACATCGTGAAGAAGATCGAAGACAGCCTCACGTACCCGGGTCAGATCAAGGTGACCGTGATCCGGGAGACGCGGGCGGTGGAGTACGCGAAATAGGGCCCCGATCGCTCGTGGCCGGCCGCAGCGACCGCGCGGGACTGGGTAATCCGCCCAACGCCGACACGCCGCGTTCACCCGGCGCGTGCCGGGTGCTGATGATCGGGGACATCATCGGCAAGCCCGGTCGGGTCGCGATCGAGCGGCATCTGCGAACGATCCGCGACGAGCGCGGCATCGACTTCGTCACCGCCAACGGAGAGAACGTCGCGGGCGGCATGGGGCTGACGGCTCCGACCGCCGAGATCCTGTTCGAGTCGGGCGTGGACGTGATCACCTCGGGCAACCACATCTGGGACAAGCGCGAGATCTACCCCTACCTGGATCAGACCGAGCGGGTGCTGCGGCCGCTCAACTACGGCACCCACGAGGTCCCCGGTCGGGGCTGGGGCGTGTTCCAGGCGCTTGACGGCACCGAGCTCGCGGTCGTCAACCTCCAGGGCCGGACGTTCATGCAGCCCATCGATAACCCGTTCACCGATGCCGACCGGCTGCTTGACGAGGCATCGGAGCCACTGCCGCCGATCCGCCTGGTGGACTTCCACTGCGAGATCACGTCCGAGAAGAACGCGCTCGGGCTGTACCTCGACGGACGGGTGTCCGCGGTGGTCGGCACCCACACGCACGTGGTCACCGGCGACGAGCGGATCCTGCCGCGAGGGACCGCGTACCAGAGCGACCTGGGCATGACGGGGCCGCTGTGGAGCGTCATCGGCTTCGACCCGGCCACGGTGCTGCCGCGGTTCGTCAATGCGCTGCCCACCCGGTTCGAGGTGGCCGACGGGCCGGTCGTGCTCAACGCCTGCCAGATCGACATCGATCCGGCCACCGGTCAGGCCCTCCAGATCGAGCGCATCCAGCGACTGATCGAGCTCTGACCGCGGTGGCGACCCGGCATCAGCCGCGCGGCTACGGCGAGACCGCCCGGGGAGCGGCAGCCTCGGACACGGGCACCTCGACCGCCGACCTCCATACCCACACCACTCGCTCGGACGGCGTGCTCGAGCCCAACGAGCTCGTCAGCCAGGCGGCGGCTGCCGGCATCCGGCTGCTCGCGATCGCCGACCATGACAACCTCGCCGCCTTTCGCGAGCTGACCGGCTCCGAGGCGCCGGTGCCGCCCGTTGGCCTCGAGCTCGTCCCGGCGGTCGAGATCAACGCCGTCACCCGCGGGCTCGGCCTCGCGTCCGGCGACGGCGAGATCCATGTGCTGGGCATCGGTGTCGACCCCGACGACGCGGCGTTCGAGGACACGCTCGCCGGTCAGCGGGCCGCGCGCCGGCGGCGGTTCGAGGCGATGGTCGACCGGCTGCGCGAGATCGGGCTGCCAATCGACGCCCAGATCGAGGCACTGGACCTGTCGAGCGACGACGCGTTGGGCCGGCCGACGATCGCCCGCGCCCTGATCGCCGCCGGCTTCGCCGACACCGTCGACGACGCGTTCGCGCGGATCATCGGCAACGGGCTGCCCGCCTATGTGCCGCGGACCGGTCTCGAACCGGCAGCGGCGATCCGGGCGATCCGGGCCGCGGGCGGGCTGGCGTCGCTGGCCCATTTTCCCGACGCACCCGAGCAGCTGCCGCTCCTGCGCGAGCTCATCGGGGAGGGGCTCGACGGCCTCGAGACCCACCATCGCTCGTTCGACCCCGACACCCGGGCAGCGGCGAGCGAGGTCGCTCGATCGCTCGGGCTCGTCGAGACCGGGGGCACGGACTACCATGGCGACCTCGGCCCGTACGCCGAGAGCCACGCCGAGCTCGTGATGCCCGAACCCCTGGTGGACGGTGTCAGAGCCGCCGTCGATCCCACCCGAACCCGCACTGTCTGACCCGCCGATGACCCTCACCAGGCCTCCCTCCCGGTCGCTACCCGTCCTCGAGCTCGTGCCGTCGGGCGTCGCGCCCACGGGACCGCGCGACCCGCTCGCCCCCGACGACGAGCGCCTGGCCGAGTTCCGCCCCGAGCCGCGCGCGCTGCCGGCGTTCTTCGTCTGGACGCTGGGCTGCCAGATGAACAAGAGCGACTCGGAGGAGATGGCCGGGCGGCTGCTGACCGCCGGCTGCGCCGAGGCGCCCTCGATGGAGACGGCCGACCTGGTGGTCATCAACACCTGCGCCATCCGTGAGACGGCCGAGGCCAAGGTCATCGGTCGCCAGGGGCACCTGCGCCGGCTCAAGGCCGCCAACCCCAGGCTGCGCGTCGTGATGACCGGTTGCTCGGTGCGCGAGTCGAACCGCGACGGCCTCGCCCGGCGGTACCCCGCCATCGACCTGTTCCTGCGCCCCGACGAGGAGCCGGAGCTCGTGGACCGCCTGGGGCTGGCCTCCGCGCAGGCGCCGGTGGGCGCCCTGGCCGCGGCCCCGACCACGGCGGCGACGACGGTGGTCAAGGGCGCCCGGGTGTCGGACGCCACGCACCTCGTTCGCGCTCGTGCCGACGCGATCACCGGTGGCGCGGTCAGCCGCGATTCGGCGATCAGCGCCTGGCTGCCGATCATCTACGGCTGCGACAAGACGTGCACCTACTGCATCGTCCCGTATAGCCGGGGACCCGAGCGCAGCCGGCCGTTCGACGAGATCGTGGCCGAGGCGAAGGCCCTGGCGGTCGCAGGCTACCGCGAGGTCACCCTGCTCGGCCAGAATGTCAACAGCTACGGCCACGACCTGCCGCCCGAACCCCGCTTCGCCCACGTTCGCACCACCCGGATGGTGGGCCGGCGCCAGGACCGCGAGGGTCGCCCGGATCTCGCCGAGCTGATCCGGGCCGTGGACGCGATCCGCACCACGGACGGCACCCCGGCCATCCCGCGGCTGCGGTTCGTGACCTCGCACCCGTGGGACTTGTCCGACCGGCTGATCGAGGCGATGGTCGACTGCCCCTCGGTGTGCGAGTCGCTCCATCTTCCGGTCCAGTCGGGCAGCGACTCGATGCTCCGCCGGATGGGCCGCCAGTACACCGTGGAGCACTACCTCGAGCGCCTGGCCCGGATCCGCGACGCGGTGCCCGGGATCGCCCTGTCCACCGACGTCATCGTGGGCTTCTGCGGCGAGACCGAGGCCGAGTACGCGGCCACCCTGCGACTGCTCGAGACCATCCGGTTCGACCAGGTGTTCGCCGCCGCCTACAGCGAGCGGCCGGGCACCCCGGCCGAGCACCTCGCCGACGACGTCCAGGCCGCGGACAAGCGCCGCCGCCTGGTCGAGCTGCTCGACGTCCAGGAGCGGATCGGGCACGAGCGAAACCTCGCCTGGCAGGGACGGACGGTTGAGGTGCTCCTCGATGCCGTGGTGCCCCCGCGCCGCCACATGCACGACGACGAGCCGGCAGGGACCGACGAATCGCGCGACGCGTTCGCCCACCTGCCCGACGGCATCGCGCACCTGTCCGGGCGCTCGCGCGAGAACAAGCTGGTCCATGTGGCCGGATCGCCGGCCATGTTGGGCTCGCGGGTCGACGTCAGGATCGAGCACGCAGGTCCGTACGCGCTTCGCGGGGTGCAGCATCCTCGGACGGATGGCTCGCCAGGCACGTCGCCTCCGGCCTGGGAGGGCGAGAGCTCGGTAGGTCGTTGAGGTCACCGACGCTCGCGCCGCTCGTGGTCCTGGGTGGCCCAACCGCCACCGGCAAGACTGCGCTCGCGATCGCGATCGCAGAGCGGCTCCACGCCCGCGGCATCGCCGCCGAGATCGTCTCGGCCGACTCGCGGCAGGTCTATCGCGGGCTGGACATCGGGACCGCCAAGGCGACGGCGGCCGAGCGGGCACGGGTCGTCCACCACGGGCTGGACCTCGCCGATCCCGATCAGGCGTACTCGGTCGCCGACTTCCGGCCGCATGCGCTCGGTGCGCTCGAGCGCCTGGGGGCCCGCGACGGCATCGGCATCCTCGCCGGCGGCACCGGGTTCTGGCTGCGTGCCGTGATCGCCGGCATCGACACCGACGCCCTGCCATCCGATGCCGCCGTGCGCGCCGGGATCGAGGCGGATCTGGCCGGTGACGGCATCGACGCGCTTGCGACGCGGCTGCAGGAGCTCGCGCCCGGGCTGGCCGCACGAACGGACCTCCGGAACCCGCGCCGGGTCGTGCGCGCCCTCGAGATCGCGACAATCCAGGGCGATGGACCGCTGCCGGAGCCCGTCGGGTACCCGGCGCCCATGCTCGGCCTCCAGCTGGTCGTCGAGGCCGCGACGCTCCGGCGACGGATCGAGCTCCGGGCCCGCGCGCAGTTCGATACCGGGCTGCTCGAGGAGGCCCGCGCGCTGCGGGAGCATCATGACCCGAGCCTGCCCGCCTTCTCGGCGATCGGCTACCGCGAGGCCTGGGCCTGTCTCGACGGCGAGCTCACGCTCGAGGCCGCGATCGAGGTCGACGCCCGGCGCAACGTCGCGTTCGGAAAGCGGCAGCGAACCTGGTTCCGGGCCGAGCGGGCGCTCGCGCCGGTCGACGCCACCGAGCCTCCGCACGCGTCGACGTTTGCGCTGGTCGATGTGTTCGTGGATCGTCTCGGACGCGGATGAGCGGGACACCGCCGGGAGGCTGCCGACAGGCGCCGGTGGCGATCGTCGCGCCCGTCAGGTGCCCGAGGGTCAGGCCGCGGCGCCCGCCGGCTTGATGCCGCCGGTCGGCTCGATATCGCCGGCCGCCAGCCAGTCGAGGGGCTGCATCTGGGCCGGATCCCGATCCACCCTGGGCAGACGTCGGGTCTCGAACAGGGCAAGCGCCAGCCGGGCCCGGGCCACATGCTGGCCCGGCAGGAACTCGAGACCGTGGACAAGCCCGCCCTCCGGGCTCCGCCGAACGGCGCGGACGATCGCGGCCAGCACGATCGGGGTGTCGCCACTGGTCAGCCGCAGGTCCACCTCGCGCCCGACCGGGATCTCACTGCCGACCACCACCCGGGCACCGGTGGTCGAGATGTCGCGTGCCTCGGCCGTGAGATCGCCCACCGTGAGATCGACGGCCACCTCGAACCGGACGCTGGCCCGCCGCTCCGGCGCGTAGCGCAGCGACCGGATCCGGTCGATCGCGAGGGTGACCAGGGCAACGTTGAACAGCAGCCAGCCGAAGGCGGCCAGGACCGCGCCCATCTCCGGGTACTGGACGGGCGTGCGACCGAGCAGGGTCAGCGCGAACCAGGCGGCGGTCAGGAACGAGCCGACGAGCAGCGCGCGCAGCGGCAGCGGGACACGCACCCGATGGCGGCCGTCGCCGAGCCTGCCTTTCGGCGTCACCGCGAACGTCGGGCGACGGCGCGTCAGCAGGCTCAGCGTGGCCCGGAGGTTGGAGGTCATTCGCACCAGCTCGAACACGATCGAGAGGATCGGACGGTGACAGCCGCGGCTGAGCGCTCGCATCGCGAGCTGCTGGAGGAGGAACGTGCTGAGAAAGGCCACGACGAACGTCGTGAGGTCCGCCCGGATCGGCACCACCCCGGTCGCGACCACAACCATGGGCAGCACCGCGAACCCGAGCGTCCGCCAGGCGTCGAACCAGCCCAGCAGCGTCGCGGCGTACGACAGCCGCTGCGGGACCGTCAGGCCGGGCACCCAGAGCGGGTTCTCGACCCGCAGCACCTGCATCGCGCCCGTGCCCCAGCGCAGGCGCTGGAGCTGGTAGGTGGCCGCGTCACCGGCGGCCAGGCCGCGCGCCAGCACCTCGTTGTGATACACGGTCCGCCAGCCGTGGCGGTGGAGGCGGATCGTGGTGTGGATGTCCTCGGTGATCGTGTCGGTCGCGACGCCGCCGACATCGTCGAGGGCCATCACCCGCACGACGGCGCCGGTGCCGCACCAGAACGCGCCGCCCCACCGGTTCTTGCCGGGCTGAAGGACCCGGTAGAAGAGGGCCTGCTCGTGGAACCGCTCGCCATCACCGGGCACCGCCTCGTGCTCGAACGAGTCGTGGTTGTAGAACTCCTGCGGCGTCTGGACGAGCGCGACCGCCGGATTGTCGAAGTAGCCGAGCGTACGGACCAGGAATCTCTGGTCGGCCACGTGGTCGGCGTCGAGCACCGCGATCAGGTCGGCGTCGATGATCCCGAGCGCGTGGTTGAGGTTGCCCGCCTTGGCGTGGGTGTGCTCGGGTCGCGCCAGGTAGTGGACGCCGAGGTCCGCCGCGAGCTGCTCGACCTCGGGACGGTTGCCGTCGTCGAGCACCCAGGTCTCGTGCTCCACGCGCATCGCGGCCGCCGCGGCGACGGTCGGCAGCAGGATTTCGATGCCCTCGTTGTAGGTGGGGACGAGGGCCGCGACCCGGTACGGCGTCTCGGTCACGTCGCGATGAGCCGGCCGCCGGTCGATGTCCCACAGCGAGAAGGTGAACAGGGCCAGGCCGAGCGCTGCATGGATCTCGAGCACGACCAGCGGGATCGACGCCCACCACACGCCGAGGTCGAGGGTGCTGCCGATGCGCCAGGCGAGGTAGATGGTGCTGACCGTCAGCGCGGCCACGGCGATCGTGCGGATGACAAGCCGGCGCGCCGCGGGCTCCGGAGCCGGGAGCTCGGGGGACGGGACCGGCCCGCGCAGCCAGCCGAAAGCCTCATCGAGGAACAGGGTCAGGGGCATACCGCCACTGTCGGGCTGGCTGCGGGGCGGCGCCACGTTACGGAAGGACCACCTGTGGGCGGCCGAACGGGGGACCCGTGCCGGCAAGGCGCGCGATCGGACGGCCCGGCACGAGCCGGTATGCTGTCCCGGCCATGAGTCCGGGCAACAGCCGCACGAACGGCACCATCGACCTCGTTCCGCCCACCGAGAAGGCATTTCTGGTCGCCGTCGATACCGGCGCCGATGCCGGTTGGACCGCCGAGGACAGCCTGACCGAGCTCGCCGCGCTGGCGACCACCGCGGGTGCCGACGTCGTGGGCGCCGAGTGGCAGAACCGCCGCCACGTGGACCCCAACTGGTACGTGGGCAAGGGCAAGGCGGAGGAGCTTCTCCAGGCGAAGTCCGAGACCGGGTTCGACGTCCTGGTCGCCGACGACGAGCTCAGTCCGGGCCAGCAGAAGAGCCTCGAAAGCCTGCTCAACGTCAAGGTGATCGACCGCAGCCGCCTGATCCTGGACATCTTCGCGCTCCATGCCCGGACCCACGAGGGGCGGCTCCAGGTGGAGCTCGCCCAGCTCGAGTACCAGCTGCCGCGCCTGACCCAGCTGTGGACCCACCTGTCGCGGACCGGCGGCGGGATCGGCACCAGGGGCCCGGGCGAGTCCCAGCTCGAGACGGACCGCCGGATCATCCGCGAGCGGATCAAGAAGATGAAGGAGCGGGTGGAGGACGTCCGCCGGCAGCGCGAGACCGCGGCCCGCGGCCGGGACCGCCGCCTGTACTCGACGGCCGCCATCGTCGGCTACACCAACGCCGGCAAGTCGACGCTGCTCAACGCGCTCGTCGGGTCCGAGGTGGCGCGGGCCGAGGACAAGCTGTTCGCGACCCTCGACCCCACCACGCGCCAGGTCAAGCTCGGGGATGGCCAGACGGCGATCGTGACCGACACCGTGGGCTTCATCCACAAGCTGCCGCACCAGCTGGTCGATGCGTTCCGGGCCACGCTCGAGGAGGTCACCCGCGCCGACGTCCTGGTCGAGGTGGTCGACGCCGCCGACGCGCACACGGACGAGCACCGGGCGACCGTCCAGCTGGTGCTCGACGAGCTGGGCGCGGGTGCGAAGCCCCGGCTCACGGCGTTCAACAAGGCAGACCTGCTGTATCCCAACGTCGACGGCTCGCGACCCGCGCCTGCGGTCGCCGGGTCGGTGCTGGTCTCGGCGGCCACGGGGTTCGGCCTCGACACCCTGCGGGCAGGAATGGCCGCGCTGCTGGCCTCGATCTGGGAGGACGTCGACGTCGCGGTGCCCTACGCCGCGGGCGAGCTGCTCGCGCGGGTGCGCGAGCGGGGGACCGTGGATCTCGAGTACCGCAACCGCGATGTTCTCGTCCGCGGGCGGATGGCGTCGGGGCTGGCCGGCGAGCTGCGATCCGCGGCCGAACGGTGGCGGGAGACCCTGGCTGGCGAGGCCGTCGACGCGTGAGCGCCCCGAGTCAGTGAAGGCGGCCGATGCCGGCGGGCTCGTCCGCCGGGCCGGGACGGGGCGAACCGGGGTGGGGGAGACCGTGTGGTGGAGCGTTGCCGAAGGGCGCCAGGGGCGTCGCTGGCGCGAGGCGGTGGTGGTCGGTGGGGGCCTTCGCCACTCGCTCCTGCTCGAGACCACGCCCGACGGACGCTTCAGCCACCTCGAGCTCTCGACCCCGGCCGGCCTGCTGACCCTCCACCCCGAAGGCGACGGGACCCTCCACGGCAACGCGGTCCTGGCCGGCGGGCTGCGCCACGTGGCCGGCCTGGCCTGGGACCGCGACG
>Ga0315556_1001729_pt1 | contig 12938 bp, 10 predicted proteins | sample SalMarSW160310MG_FD_202112 | JGI IMG/M metagenome (GOLD analysis project Ga0315556, IMG submission 202112) | Salt marsh sediment microbial communities from the Plum Island Ecosystem LTER, Massachusetts, United States - Salt Marsh Sediment SW1603-10 ...
GGCCCGGATCAGGGTCTGGGCGAGGAAAGCGACCGCGTGGTCCGAGGCCGGCCGCAGCATGACCCACCACAGCAGCAGCCCGGCGACGAGCGCCAGCGGAAGCCGCCGGAGAAACGTCGAGTAGGCGTCAGGCGCGGTTGCGGAGTGGCGTGCCATATCGGTGTGCCCACAAGACCCAGAGAGTGACGCCGAACACGATGACGATCGACTGCCAGATGAACACGTGCGACTCGCTGAAGAAGCGCGGAAAAAAGACCCCGATGTAGAACAGCGACACGATCCTGACCTGATTGATGAGCTGGATCGCGACGAGACCGCCGACAACGCCGAGAAGCTTGGCGCGTACCCGTGCGGGAAAGGCGAGCACCCCCGAGATAAACACCAGGCTGGTGATGAGGCCGTTGCAACCGTTGTAGATGGTCACCGCGAACCGCGGCGATACCAGGTCGCAGCCGCGGACGGTGATGTCCTCTCCGAGCAAGGCGAGCACAGTGGCCGACACTTTCGCGACGAAGGCGGTGTAGGGGACAACGACGCCGTCGTTGATCGGCTTGAGGGCGACCACGGTGAAGCTCACGCCGAGAATCGTGAGGAAGAGAATCAAGAATCTCGTCTCTGGGCGCTCCCAGAGGCGGCGCAGGCGCATGGCAATCCCTCCTCGGCGGCGACCGTTCCCGCCGCCGACATCATAACCCGCGCCTCCCGGCGTCACTTCCGGGGCTTCCGCCGGAGGGAGCCTGGGGGAGATGATCTCGAGCTCGAGGCCGCGGCCCGTGCCTCCCTCCGGCGGAAACCTTCGACGTGCTGTGCGCGTCGTGCGGAGACGGGCTACGCGGGTGGCCGGGAGGGGTCGATGCGATGGGTTGGGCCGCTGAGGTTGCGCAGGGCGAACGGCCGCAGGGCGTCGCGAAGGGCCGTGGCCGAAGCAAAGCGAGCCCGCGGATCCTTGGCCAGACAGCGCAAGATGAGGCCGGCGAGCTCCGGATCGAGTCCGGGTGCGATCTCCAAGGGATCGGGCGGCACTTGCGACAGGTGCGCCTCGATGACGTTGCCGCGGGCGAACGGTGGGCGCCCCGTCGAAAGATGAAAGGCAGTCGCGCCGAAGGCGTAGACGTCGGAAGCGGGGGTCGGTGCCTCGCCGCGAATCTGTTCGGGTGCCATGTAGAACGGTGTCCCGCAGACGCCCGGCGCGATCCCGGCCTCGCGGTCGAGACGGGCCGCAATACCGAAATCCAGCACCTTGACCTTACCGTCTGGGGCGAGCAGGACGTTACCCGGCTTGAGGTCGCGGTGGATGACGTTGTGCTGGTGAGCATACGCGACGGCATCGGCGAGGCGGAACAGGATCGCGCCGAGATTGCGGGCGACGCGTTGGGGGTCGGTGCGGAGCAGACGATCGAGCGCCTCACCGGGAACATACTCCATGACGATGAAGTAGCCGCCGAAACCGGCCTCGAAGTCGAACACCGTGACGATGCCGGGATGGTTGAGGGTCGCGGCGGCCTTGGCCTCCTGCTCGAGTCGCGCCGCCTCCTCCGGTGAGGTGGTCCGAAGAACCTTGATCGCGACATCGCGCTCGAGTCGAGCGTCGAGCGCGCGGTAGACCACGCCCATGCCGCCACGGCCGAGCTCGTTGAGGATTGCGTAGCGCTCCTCGGGACGGTTCGGCAGGCTTGGCGCCGTGCCGGTGCCGCGCGCCGCAAGAGTGTCGGCGGGTGTGGACGAGGTCTGCGCGGCGATCGCCTCCTGATAGAGGTCGCGGGCCGGCTCGAAGGAGTAGTCGATCTCGAGCACGCGCTGCAGCTGGGCGAGGGCGATGTCGACCTCGCCGCCCTCGAGCAGCAGCCGTGCGAGGGCGACCGCCGGTTCCAGTCGGCCGGGCCGCAGGGCGACGCCGAGAACTGCGCGGCGGAGGCATGCCACCGCCTGCGTGCGGTCGCCGCGGCGGTAGGCGTGCTCCGCCATGTCGAGGACGACGTCAGGGATGTCCGGCACCGGACCGGGGTGCGCATGCAGGAGCTGGAGCGCCTGGTCGAGCAGTCCCTCGCGGTGGAGCTCGACGAGGCCGTCCTCGAGCCTCCCGATGTGAGCGAGGCAGCGGGCCGCGGCATCGGTGCGACCGATGCTGCGGTAGATCGCGAGCGCACGCTCGTCTTCGCCCGCCTGCTCGGCACAGCGCGCGGCACCGGCGAGGTCGCCACCGAGCTCGTAGATGTCGGCCGCCTCAGCCCAGCGGTGCAGGCGTTCCAGGAGCGGCGCGGCGAGCTCCCAACGCTGCGATTCACGGGCGAGCTCCGCCGCAGCCTCGGGGTGACCGCTCGCGGCACGGCGTTCGATGGCCTCCTCGATCCGGTCGGCGATGCACAGAACCTCGACCGCTTCCTCGACCATGCCGAGTTCGTCGAGGGCCACAACCAGGGCCGACGACTCCTGGGCCATGGCGAGCTGGAGCTGGCGGGTCTCCGGGGCCAACCCGTCGGCTCCCCCGGTCATGCCGTCGAGGCGCTCCCGCATCTGAGCGAGATGCTGCATCCGGAGCCGGATCGACTCGAGTGGGCGGCCCGCCGCGGTCTTTTCGCGCGCCGCCTCGTCGAGATGTCCGGCACGGCGGAAGTTCTCGGCGGCGCGGGAGCTCTCTCCCGCAGCCCGCCACGCCTGGGCTGCCTTCACCCACTGCCCGCTGAGCTCGCACAGCTGCGCGAGCAGCGCGTGGTCTCGGGTCGCGGCAGCCGCGCGCCAGGCCGCGTGGTACGCCGCGTGGGACGGCTGCAGCCGCCGTTCGGAGAGAGCGACGTGAGCCGTCCGCGCAGCGCGGAGCGGCTCACCGGCGCGCAGCCACGCCTCGATCGCCTCGTCCAGGTGACCGCGGTTGGCGAGCCACTCGGCCAGCTCCTGGTCGCAGCGCTGAGCGGTCTCCGGCTCGCCGATGCGACGGTAGAGCCTTCCCGCCTCAGTGAGATGGTGGCCGCCGGCCTTTCGGAGGAGGCTCGCCGCCTCCTTCTCGAGGCCAAGCTCGATCGCGGTCTGCGCGGCCTCGCGCCAGGCTCTCCCGTTTCGGTAGAGGGTGTACGCGCGCCGCTTGTCACCGGCCTGGGCATACATTGCAGCGGCGCCCGCGGCATCGCCGCGTCGCTCCAGCCGACGGGCGAGACGGAGCGTCGGATCTCGGACAGTGACCAGGCGCACCAAGCCGATCAGGACCATCAGGGCGGCCGCGACGTTCATGACCACGACCGCAGTCGGGCGGCGCAGGAGGGCCAACCACGAGCGGTCGATCCAGGAGAAGTTGGGCAGGCGCTCCGTCAGCCAGGGGATGTTGGCAATCATCGCCAATGCCGCTGCGAGCACGATGAAGATCAACCACTTCCGTCGCGGGGCAGCCAGGGGCGCGAGCGCGAGCGGCAGGAGAAGGTGCGGATCCACGGCGGACATTCTACCCCGTCCGATCTCGGCGCGCGACTCAACGAGAAGAGTTAATTCGTTATAGATAATAAACTTGACTAGGCATTTTGGACTGGGGTCCAGGCCGGGTTGCGGTACCGAAACCACATCGGCTGGGGTTGAAATTTTATAAGAGATCACTCATATTTTGGATGGCAGGGCGTCGGAGTGCTGGAAACGGGCCTCCGGGGCAGCGTGCCGTTCCCACCCAGGAGGTGGACGTGGCCAAGGACTACTACAAGGTCCTCGGCGTCAGCCGAGACGCCGAGGCGGCAGACATCAAGAAGGCGTACAGGCGTCTGGCGCGCAAGCACCATCCGGACGTCAATCCTGGCAACGCCGACGCAGAGCGTCGGTTCAAGGAGATCCAGGAGGCCTACGCGGTCCTCTCGGACGCCGACAAGAGACGACAGTACGACACCTACGGCACGGTGGACGAGATCCCCTCGAGTGGATTCGATCCGTTCCGCCGCGCGGGCCAGTGGCAGGAGGCCGGCCCGGTGCACTTCAGCTTCTCCGAGGCAGGCATCCCGGACCTCGGCGACCTTTTCGGGGAAGTGTTCAGTGGACGCACAACGGCGCGAAGGGCGCGACCGAGGGCGGGCTCCGACCAGGAGATGACGGTCGAGATCGGCTTCGAGGAGGCAGTTCGAGGAACCACCCTGACGCTCCCCATCCAGCGCCGCGTACGATGCGACACCTGCGGCGGAAGCGGTGGTGAAGGACCGCGAGGGTGCCCCGCCTGCCACGGTGCCGGTGTGGTCATCGCATCTGAGAGGCTGAGGGTCAAGGTTCCAGAGGGCATCGACGACGGCAAGCGCGTCCGGGTCGCGGGCAAGGGCGCCGACGGGGCCCTCGGCGGGCCCCCGGGGGACCTCTACGTGCGCATCCGGGTCCGTCCGCACCGCTTCTTCCGGCGTGAGGGCGACACGATCCGGACGACCGTCCCGGTCACCTTTCCTGAGGCCTACCGTGGGGCCGAGGTCGAGATCGGAACCGTCCACGGGCCGGTCCGGGCCAAGATCCCGCCGGGAACCGACTCCGGGAAGACCTTCCGCCTGCGGGGCAAGGGCGTCCGCAATACCAAGACGCGGGCGTTCGGCGATCACTTGTACACGATCGAGATCATCGTGCCCTCGGTGGTCTCGCCGGTCGGACAGGACATCGCGCGCCGAGTTGCTGAGCTCTACACGGACGACCCCCGTCGCGGCCTTCCCCAGAGTCTGTGACCGCGCGCACCTGCTACACGTGGGCAGATTCAGAAAGTTCGTACCGTCCCCTCGTGCGGACGCAGTTGACGTCGGATATCTTCTCCGCCAGGAGCTTTCAGAGTATCCCGAGGTGACCTACCAGCAGGCGGGAGCCTCAGCCTTCGCGAACCGAGGCCCGGGGCGGCCATATCCCCCCGGGATCTTCTTTGTGTCGCGAGACGCGGGGACGTGAGAAGGTGAGAACGTGAGGACGTGAGGAGGTGAGGAGGGATGTAGGATCGGTGGGGGGTGGAGTTTGTCTCCTCCCGTGGTGGTGATTTCATGCCCTTGCTCGCTGGCCCTTTGCTCTTCTCTCCTCACTCTTGACGGTTTGCCAGGAGGCTGGCATGGACGACATGACGCTGGATCACATCGGCATCGCGGTGGCCTCGCTCGAGGAGAGCGCCGCGTTCTACCGCGACCTCGGGCTCGAGGTGACGGGAACCGAGGAGGTCGCGGAGCAGGGCGTGCGGGTCGCCTTCCTCCCCGTCGGAAAGGGCCGGCTGGAGCTGCTCGAGCCGACCGGACCCGAGTCGCCGATCGCCAGGCACCTCGAGAAACGGGGTCCGGGCCTACACCACATCAGCCTCCACGTGCATGACATCCGTTCTGCCATGCGGCGACTGAAAGTAGCCGGTCACCGGCTGCTGAGCGACGAGCCCCAGGTCGGCGCGCACGGCTGCCTGGTGTGCTTCGTTCACCCCAGGTCGACCGGCGGAGTGCTGCTCGAGCTGAGCCAGGCGCCGGATCCCCCCGAGTGAGCCGCGACACACAGATCGCCGTGCGCGCGGCAGAGAGCTCCAAACACCGTCGGTGCACGCGGTAGACTGGCAGCCATGGACGCGATCGAGCCCGGAGAGCTGGTCATCCTGCACTGCTGCAGCCCTAAAGAGAAGATCTGGGGTCTACTGGTACGTCTGGACGCGGTCGGGGTGGTGGTGCGCGGGCTCGACCTCAACTCGGTCGAGGACTGGCTGCGCCAGGAGGTCTCCGGATCGACGGCCCTGATCGCCCCGTCCACCCAGTTCATTCCCGTCCACCGGGTGGAGAGGATCTTCCTTGACGAGTCGTCGGCCGCCGTGCCGGGATACGGCGACCGCTACCGCACCGGCTGTGGTCGTGACCCCCGCGAAGCGCTCGCACGCGGCGATGCCGACCGGACGAACTGAGGGTGCTCCTCACCGAGACTCTGCCTGCATTCGGTCGCCGCTGCATCACCCCTGCCCATGCTTCGCTCCCTCGAAGTATCGCAGGCTACGACCGCGGCCGCGAAGCAGCGGCAGGACCGGGCATCGACGCCCTCGATGCGCCGGCGCAGTCACGGTGAGGAGCACCGTCCGCAGCCCGCTTCTCGCGCTCGCCCTGGTGGCGGTCGCCGCGCTCCCGGCGCACGGGCAATACCGCGGCGAGCTGGCGGTCGACGCCGTGGTGGTGCCGGTGACCGTGCGCGACGGCAAGGGCCGTGTCGTGGACAAGGTCGCGGCAGACAAGTTTCACCTCTGGGTCGACGGCATTCCAGTCTCGATTCAGGACATCTCGCGGGAGTCCGACCTGCCGCTCGCCCTTGGCTTCATCCTCGACACATCGGGCTCGATGGCGGGGCACAAGATGGAGGCGTGCCGCAAGCTCATCGGCGCATTCCTCGCAGAGCGCCGACCCGACGACCAGGTTGCGCTGTGGACCTTCGGTGACGAGCGGGTCCTCGAGCGCTTCCCGTTCGGCATGGCCTGGTACCTGTTACCGCGGGTGCTCGAGGAGGTCAGGCCGTGGAGCACCACTGCGCTGTATGACATGGTCCAACGGGTGCCGGAGGTGATGGAGAAGGCCACCCACCCGCGCCGGGCAGCGATCCTGCTCACGGACGGAGTCGACAACGCCTCACGGCTCGATGCTGGCGAGGTCACCCGCATCGCCCACGACCTGTCGACGCCCGTCTACGCGCTCGGCGTCGAGCCGCCGCCGCTCGTCGAGGAAGGCTCCGGACCCTCGTACGAGGAGGTGCTGCGGCTGATTGCGGACAACTCCGGCGGGCACTACCGTCGGGTGCCTTCGACCACGGAGATGCCGGGGGTGGTGCACGAGCTGCTCCACGAGCTGTCGTCGCGCTTCATTCTGTCGTTCACCACCTCCGGGATCGGGACGCGCAAGTGGCGCACGCTGCGGGTCGAAATCGACGGATACAAGGCCACCACCCGGAGCGGCTATGTCGGGACGCTGCCGTAGGCCATCGCGGCTCAGATACTGATGCCTCTCGTTGACATCCTTCTGATCGCCGTCGGGCTCGCCATGGACGCGTTCGCGGTGTCGCTGGCGGCCGGCGCGTCGCGCACCGTCGTGAGCCTTCGCCCGACGCTGCGGCTGGCCTTCCACCTCGGTCTGTTTCAGGCGCTGATGCCGATCCTGGGCTGGTTTGCCGGCAGTCGCGTTGCGTACAGGCTGGCGGGCCTGGATCACTGGCTCGCTTTCGCCCTGCTCGCCGTCGTCGGCGTCAGAATGGTCCGCTCCGGGCTGTCGACGGATCCGGCCGTGGCGCCGCCCGACCCGTCGCGAGGCCTGACTATGGTCATGGTGTCGCTGGCGACCAGCGTCGACGCGTTCGCCATCGGGCTGAGCTTGGCGATGATCGGGGTCGAGATCTGGCAGCCGGCCGCACTCATCGGGCTCGTGACGGCGGTGTTGTCCCTCGCCGGGATCCGCTTCGGCGCCGCCCTCGGGGTGCGCTTCGGAAAGCGGATGGAGATCGTGGGAGGCCTCGTGCTGGTCGTGATCGGAATCCGAATCGTGGCTCAGTACTTCGGACTCTGACCCGATCCCATCGGCTGGTTGCCGCCGTCGATCGTTCTCAGCCGAGAATGCCAAGTGCCTCGCGCACGTTCGAGGTCGTGGGCCCGGAGGGGAATGAAGACGACGCAACGCTGGGAAGAAGTCCGTGCCACCGATCGAGTCCTCGTGGGCGCATGTCTGGCGGGCGACGACGCGGCCTGGGCGGTGCTGTGGGAGCGCTACGGACCGCTGGTCAAGGCGATCGCGCGCCGCGTCGGCGCCGATGCGGAGGAGGCCCGCGAGGTGCTTCAACGGGTCGCGCTGGTCGCCGTCGAGAAACTGAGCGGCCTGCGGGATCGCGCCAAGCTCGCCGGCTGGCTCGCCGGTGTGGCCCGGCTCCAGACACTCGAGGTGCTCCGCCAGCGGCGCGGGGGAGAAGAGATCACCGCGGCGACCGTGGTCGAGGATCCGGACCACGACCAGCGTCTGATTGACGACGAGCAGCTTGCCATTCTGCGCCGGGCGTTGGTCGGTATCGATCCGCGCTGCCAGCGGTTGCTGGTGCGGCTCGAGCTGACCGAGCCGCCGGACTCCTATCAGGCGGTCGCAGAGTCGGAGGGGCTTTCGCCGACCTCGATCGGGCCGATCCGGCGGCGCTGTCTCGAGCGACTGCGCAAGGCGTTCGAACGCATGTCTCGATTGAGATGACGACGGCACTGTAGAGACGAAGGGAAGGCGGAGGTGCGACACCCGACGGACGACTGCTGGCTCGAGATCGCGCGCGGCGGCGAAGCTCCGGAAGCTGCCGACCACGCGAGCTCCTGTCCCAGCTGTGCCGGTCGGCTGGCCGACTGGCGCCGCATCGTCGCCGGCCTCGCGGAGTTCGAGGCCAACCCCCTGGACGACGGCGAGCGCCACCTCCTGGCAACACTTGCGAGGTTCCACGAGGCGTCGCGGCCCCTGCGCATCGCGTCCTTGCTGCGAACCACCGTCGCTGCACCCGCGGCGGTGCGCGGCACACAAGCGCGATTGTGGGAGTTCGAGGCGGGTACGACACGGCTGACCCTGCAGGCACGGGATGACGCCGGCAGCGTGGCGCTGCTCGGCCAAGTCACCGAGGGCGAGCTTCCGTGGCCTGCCGGAACGATGACGGCCTGCGGCGATGACGGCTCGCGACTGGTGACGACGGTCGATGCGTGCGGCGAGTTCGCGCTCGCGTTGCGCCCCGGCCGCTACCGGCTCGAGGTTGAAGGCGGTGACACCGGGCTGGTCATCCCGGTGGTCGACCTCGACCCCGAGCCCTAGAGCTGAAAGGAGCCGGGGAGAGCGCGGTGGACCAGCCCCTCGATCTGCTACCCGACGAGGTGCGGGAGGCGCTGGCGTCGGACGGACCCGCCGCGGCGGGCGACCGCCTGCGGGTCCACGCCGAGGCGCTCGCGCGGTGCCATCCCGGCGAGGCGCGACGCTGGAGCGACGCCCTGCTGGACGCCGCGCCGGGTCCGCCGGGGCTTCGCCCGTGGCTGCACTGGTCTGCAGCCACCGTTCGCCTTCTGGAGGGGGATCTCGGCGGCGCCGAGCCTCTCCTGCGCACCGCGGCGCGATCGTTCGCGGCACGCCACGCGGGTGAGCTCGCCGACCGGGTCCGGCTGAGCCTGGTCGACGTCTATGGCGAGCGGCTCGAGGTCGCGCGGGCGCGCCGACTGGCGGTCACGCTCGAGAGGCGTTTCGCCACCCGCGGCGACGCCTCCCGCTCCGCGATCGCGATCGCCAATCTCGCGTGCGCCGAGGATGCCGCCGATCGGGTCGACCGCGCGGTTGGGCTGTGGCGTCGCTCGCTGACGGGCCTTACGCCGGGGACGGACGACCGTCGTCGACTGCTGGTCGAGGCGAACCTCGCCAACGCCGCCTACGTGGCCGGGCGCTTCGACGCTGCCCGTGAAGGCCACCGGCGGGTGATCGAGCGCGCGCGCGGGCTCGGCCTGGAGGCACTCGAGCTGCAAGCTGGCGCGAACCTCGCCGAGGTCGAGTTCGCGCTCGGTGAGGTCGATGCGGCGCTGCGTCGATGGGCTCACGTTGCCGAGCGCGCGCTCGCCATCGGCCACCGCCTGGTCGCGCTGTCCGCAAACCTCGAACTGGCCGCCGCCGAGCTCGAGCTCGGACGTCCGGTGGTCGCAGAGGAACGCCTCATCGCCGCCGAGGCAGAGGCTGCGGAGCTGGGCCTGGTGCTCGAGCGGGCGCGGGCGGTCCGGCTGCGGGTCGTGGCCGAGGCCGCACTCGGTCGGCTCGATGACGAGCGCGTCGCCGCGTCTCTGCGGTCGCTGGCGGGCCGCCGTTTCGCGCGGCAGCGAGATCTGCTGACCATCGACCTTGCCCGGTTGGGCGGCGACCTCGAAGCTCGCAGTCTCATCGCGGCTGCGCGGCGCCTGATTGCCGCCGGGCTCACGCATCGCGGTCTCATCGGCCTTGCCTGGGCGGCGCGACGAGAGCTTGACGCGGGACGCACTCGGCGCGCGACTCGGCTCGCAGCCGAGGTCCTCGGGGCCCGGCACACCTCACCGTGGGCGCGGATGACCTCACACCACGTGCTGGCCCGGGCGGCGGCCGACGCCGGGACCGCGTTGCGTCACGCGGAACGCGCCGCGCGCGATGCCGACCGGATTCACGCTCTCTTGGCTTCGGCGGCCGACCGGACCGCCTTCCTGAGGAGCCGCGGTGAGGTCTACCTCGATCTCATCCGGCGTCTGCTCGCGCGCGGCCGGCCCCGGGACCGTCGGCGTTGCCTGGAGCTCGTCCATACCCTGAAGTCGGGCTGGCTGCTCGACGAGCTCGGGCGCTGGTCCGACCTCGGTGACGATGCCGCAGTCCGGCGGTGGCTCGCGTTGCGCAAGAGGCTGTCGTCCCTGCTCGAGCGCGCCCAGGGAGAGGACGAGCCCCGCCTGCGCTACGCAGGGCTCGGCTTCCTGGGCGAGCTCACGCGGGTCGAGCGCGAGCTCGCGCGGGTCGAGTCCGAGCTCCAGCGAGCCCGCCCGATGCTTGCTCCGGTGCTCCCCACGTGGAAAGCGGGCAGGCTCCTCTCGAATCTCCCCAACGGGCACGTCGTCGCCGAGTACCTCATGGACGGCGACGACCTGGTGGTGCTGGTCGCTCGAGCAGGGCGTCTGCGGGCGGTTCGCCGTGCCGGAGTTGCGCACCGCCTCGAGGCGCTGGTCGGCTCGATCCGGTTCCACCTCGACGCACACCCCTGGGCCCAGCGCAGCGGCAGGCCCGCGCGCCGGCTCTCTCTGGAGCAGCGCCTCGCCGAGCTCGGACAGGTCCTGCTCGATCCGCTCGCCGGAGAGGACTGGCAGGTGCTCTGGATCGCCCCTCACCACACCCTCTACCACGTTCCGTGGACAGGTCTGCTCGACCCGGAGGGTCGGTCCCTGATCGATCGCGGCGTGGTGACCCTGGTTCCGGGCGGTGCCTCGGTCGATGCACTGCTGGCGCAGGCGCCGCAGCCGCCGCGGAGTGCGGCACTGGTCGCGGCAGCGGGCGAGAGCCTGCCATTGGTCGCCGCCGAGCTCGCAGCGCTCGCCCGCGAGCTACCCGGGGCGACGAGGATGGCAGGCGCCACCCGCGGCGACTTCCTGGACGCGCTCGCCCGGTTCGATCTCGTCCACCTCGCGGGTCATGCGGTTTTTCTTGATGGTCTTCCCGGAGCCTCGGGCCTGCGCCTGGGGGACGGGTTCGTCACCGTCCACGATCTCGCGGCGGCCCCGGTGCGCGCCCGGGTGGTGACCTTCGGAGTGTGCTCCGGCCTCCGCCTTGGCAGCGGGGACGCGTCGCCCTACGAGGGTTTCCTGCGAGTGCTGCTTGGGCGCGGGGTGCGGTGTCTGGTCGGACCCCTCGCGTGGGTCGAGGACGGCACCGCGCACGACTTCGGCGTGGCCTTCCACGCCGCACTTGCCACCAGCGGTGATCCGGGCCTGGCGTTCCGCGCGGCGGTGACGGGTCTGCGGGAGAGAGACCCACATCCTGCGACCTGGGCCACATTCCAGTTATATGGGGATGTGAGATCCTGGAGATCACGATGAGATGTCCTTCCCGCCTTCGCGTTCGGCGCCGCGCGAGCTTGCCGCTCGGAGCTTCTCGGTCGCTGGGACGGCTGCGCTGGGCGGTCCTCGTCGCGATCATCCTTGTGTTCGCGGTGGGGTTTGCACGGCCCACCGCGGCAGACGATGAGGGTGAGGTCGAGCTCGAAGCCACCGTGACTGCCGTGGCGCTTCCCGGAGCTTTCGTGGTCGACTCGGGTGCGACGGTCATGGTCGGATCGAACACCGAGTGGGAGGATGGCCTCAGGAGCTTGGCCGATCTCGCGCCGGCGATGCGCGTCAAGGTCAAGGGCTCCTGGGAGGTCGCCGGAGTCGAGCTTCGCGCGCGCAAGGTGACGGGGCTCGGCGAGGATCCGGGCTCCGGGGGCGGTGACGGAAGCGGGGAGGATGAAAGTGACGACGCACCGCCAGCGGGGATTTTTTTCGAGACCCGCGGACGGGTCGCGGGCCTCCAGCCGCCGGACGGCTTTGCGCTCGCCGACGGGACCCGATTCACGGTCGATGCTGCAGCCACCTGGGATCCGGTGATCGGCAGCTACGACGGCCTCGCCGCCGGCATGTACCTCGAAATCAAGGCCATCCGGATGGACGAGGGTCACAGTCGCGCGATCGACATCGAGTTCGACGGCGACGCCGAAGGCGGGCAGGGCTACGGCGAAATCCACGGCGTCGTGGCGGCCGTCACCGACACCCAGCTCCTGCTGGAGGGCGGCACCGTCATCGTTCACGACGCTCTCACCGAGTGGCGCGGCGACGCCGATCGCTGGCAGGACGTGACGCCGGGGTTCGCGGTCGAGGTGAGCGTCTTCCATGACCGCGCCGGTCAGCTCGTTGCCCGGGAGGTGCGGAGCGACGACGGGCGGCCGGCCGCGACCGAAGGCGAGGACTACGAGCCCAAGCAGGCGCTGATCGTGCTCAGCAGCGGCGCCAACGCGGCCGCCGTGGCGGAACGGACCGGCGCCGAGGTCGCAGCACGGATAGGTGACTTCGCAGCGCTGCTCCGCTGGTCGGACGAGCTCGACGACACCCGGCTGGCTGCGCTCGCTGGAGATCCCGGAGTGCGCGCCGTCGAACCCAACTACCACTTTCGCGACCCCGAGTCGGTGCGCCGTAGGTATCCGATCGTCGACGGACGCGCAAGCATGGCGAGCGTGCGGACCCAGACCGCCGCGGGTGCGGTCCGCCTCCAGGCAGCCCTCGCTCGGTCCACAGGGTCGGGAGCGGTGGTGGCGGTGATCGACACCGGCGTCGATCCCTCCCAGCCGGCGCTGCTAGGTCGCATCGCTCCTGGCGGCAGAGATCTCGTGGACGGTGACGACCAGCCCTGGGAGACACGCAACGGGATCGACGACGACGCCGACGGCGACATCGACGAGGCCGCCGGACACGGGAC
>Ga0315556_1001731_pt1 | contig 12921 bp, 10 predicted proteins | sample SalMarSW160310MG_FD_202112 | JGI IMG/M metagenome (GOLD analysis project Ga0315556, IMG submission 202112) | Salt marsh sediment microbial communities from the Plum Island Ecosystem LTER, Massachusetts, United States - Salt Marsh Sediment SW1603-10 ...
ACATCGAACAGACTGAGCTGATGTTCGATGCGCCGCTGCCACCAATAGAAGCCGTCTTCGCGCATCCGCTCCCAACGGTAATGGGGATTGCCCCAGTACTGCCCCGTGGCGGAGAAGTAGTCCGGCGGCACACCGGCCACCGTCAACGCATGACCGTGCTCGTCCAGGGTGAAATATTCACGACGGCCCCAGACCTCGGCACTGTCGTGGGCCACGAAAATGGGCATGTCCCCGAACAGCAGCACGCCGCGGTCATTAGCGTAGCGCTTCAGTGCGCGCCATTGGCGGTCGAACACGAATTGCTCGAAAGCGACTTGCTCGATGGACGCCGCCAGGCGCGTGCGTGCCTCGTGCAGGGCCTCGGCATCGCGGTCGCGCAGGGGGGCCGGCCAGTCGAGCCAGGACACCCTGCCGTGCTCATCGCGCAGCGCCTGATAGAGGCAATAATCGTCCAGCCAGAACGCCTGATCGCGGCGGAACGTCTCGAAGGCTTCTCGCTGTTCCTCGCTGGCCCGCTCTGCAAACCCCGCCAGAGCGTCGGTGAGAGCACGCTGAATGCGCAACCCCGGCGCTTCGCCGGGCAGCGTCGGCTGCGCCTGCGCCAGCCAGCCCTCCTCCACCAGACCGAGCAGGTCGATCAGCAGCGGATTGCCCGCGAACACCGACAGACACTGATAGGGCGACAGGTCCGAGTGAGTGGGGCCCAGAGGAAGCATCTGCCACAACGACATGCCCGCCCCGGCGAGAAAATCCACGAAACGATAGGCATGGCGGCCAAAAGCGCCGCTGCCGCCCTCGTCAGGCAATGACGTGGGATGCAGCAGCACGCCGGCGCGGCGCTGAGCCAGTACCTGTGCTGACGCCGGAAGGATCGCGTGGGGATCGTTGCTCATGTGCCGTCAGCCCTGTTTCACGCCTGGGCGCATCACACCCCCCGCCGCAGGCGCACCGCCGCCATGACTGAAGGCCTGGGTCAGATAGGCGGGGGGACTCTCACCCAGCACTTCGTAGAGCCGGCTGAGCTGGGTACGGTACAGGGCATCGAAGTCGCGCACCGAGTCGGCGGGATTCTCGTCCCCGAACCACCAGAACCAGTCCGATCCCTCGCAGATCGCCAGTTGGCGCTGCACCTGCTCCAACCGCGCGCCGGTCAGATCACCGCTGCTCAGGTGGCGATCGTAGACCCGCTTGGCCTCCACCAGCATATCCCACGCCCGATTCTTGTCGGGGTGGCCTTCCCATGTGCTCAGCGTGCCGTACACCCAACTACCCGCCACCAGCCCCTCCAACGGGGCAGGCGCGACGCCGGCATCCAGGCATTCGGAGAAGGTCACCAGTTCCAGGTGGGGATGATCGGATAACTTGTTGTACAGGGCGTCGAGGAAGTAGTAGCCGTTGTCGGGGTAGTACTCCCAGGCATTCTCACCGTCCAGCACGATGGGGACCACCTCATTGTCGCGGTCGTGGCACACCAGCGCGATGTTCTCCAGATTGTGGACCAGATTGGCGACGGCATCGTCCGCGTGCCAGTCGGAATACCTGAAACCGATGGAGTCCGACAGCCCATCGTCGCGGAAGAAACAGGCCAGGCTCTGCTGCGGCAACCGGTAGGGACGGTGGATGCAGCGGGCATCCGGGTCATGGGGCCGGCCGCAGCGATCAAAGCTGTTGTGCAGCACCTGGCCGCCGGTCGCCGCCCAGCGAAAGCCGGACTCGTCGAGCAGCGCCAGAGTCGCTCCGGACACGGCGCCCTCCGCCGGCCAGCAGCCCTGGGGCCGGCGCCCGAAGTGGCGTTCGAACACCCGCAGCGCCTCGTCGATATGCCAGCGCGAACGGGCCTCACCGCCGGGATAGGACGGCGCTTCCGGCAAGGCCATATCGGGCACCGCATCACGCCCCGCCTTCAGGTCGAGCAGCAGAGGCACGATGGGATGCGCATAGGGCGTGACAGACAGTTCCACGCGGCCGCTGTCGGCCAGCGCCTTGTAGCGCGCCAGCACCCCGGACAACAGCTCGCCGATCAGTGCCAGCAGGCGCCGACGATCATCGAAAGTGAAGCCGTGCGCCTTCTCCTGCATGGACTTCACCCAGACATTGTCACGACGGACCGTTTCACCCAGCCACGCCAGGTGATACCACATCACCATATCGGCGAGGAATTGGTCGGAGACGTAATGCACATGTTCGGGATGCTGCTCCAGCCACGCGGCCATTTCCGCCAGCCGCCGATAGCCGTCGAAGCGTTCGATGATGCGCTCCCGGTTGGCGCGCAGGCAGGCATGGATCAGCGCGCGGCGGGCCTCGGCCTCATGCGGAAGCGGATCCGCCACCAACGCCTCCAGCACCGGATCGGGGATCGCTTCATCATGGTCGATGCGCCGCCGCACCCGCGCGGCGTAGTCGTCGATCTGCTCCAGCAGCGTCGGCGTAAAGTTGACCACCGCCCGCGCCCCCTCCGCCTGCTCCAGATGAGCAGCCATGTCGACGTAGTCCTTGATGGCATGCAGGTAGGTCCAAGGCAGCCGATACATGCCGCTGGCCGGGTCCAGATACTGCGGTTGATGCATATGCCAGCACAGCACCACCCGCAGGCGCTTGTCAGCGGACATGGTGCGTTTCCTGACCCAGCATCTCCGGCGTCACCAACACCACCCCTCCGGGGCTGACATAGTAGCGGCGCGCGTCCTCCTCCGGATCCTCGCCAATGACCAGCCCGTCGGGGATCTGACACCCCTTCTCGATGATGGCCCGGTTGATGCGGCAGTTCTGTCCGATCTGCACCTCCGGCAGAATCACCGAATCGCTGACAGTGGAATACGCATCCACGTGCACATTGGAAAACAGCAGCGAGTGGCGCACCACCGCCCCGGAGATCACGCAGCCGCCGGAGACCATGGAATCCACCGCCATGCCGCGGCGGCCGTCATCGTCGAACACGAACTTGGCCGGTGGCGCCTGCTCCTGATAGGTCCAGATGGGCCAGTCCTCGTCATAGAGGTTGAGCTCGGGCGTCACGCCGATAAGCTCGAGATTGGCCTCCCAGAACGCATCCACCGTACCCACGTCCCGCCAGTAGGCTTCACCGCCGGTCAGGGGATCGACGAAGGAATAAGCGAAGACGCGGTAGTTCTTGAGCACATTGGGGATGATATTCTTGCCGAAATCGTGATCCGACTTGGGATCGTCGGCGTCGCGAATGAGCTGCTCGTAGAGGAACTCGGTATTGAAGACATAGATCCCCATGGAGGCCAGTGCCTGGTCCGTGGAACCGGGCATGGGCTGGGGATTGTCCGGCTTCTCCAGGAAGTTCACGACACGCCGTTCGCTGTCGACCTCCATGACGCCGAAGCTGCTGGCGCGGTCCAGCGGCACGCCGATGCAGCCCACGGTCATATCGGCGTTGTTCTCCACGTGCTGGGCGATCATGGCGCCGTAGTCCATCTTATAGATGTGGTCACCGGCCAGGATCAGCACATAGTCCGGGTTGTGATTGCGGAGAATGTCCAGATTCTGATAAACGGCATCCGCCGTACCGGCATACCAGGACAGTTCGTCGATGCGTTGCTGGGCCGGCAACAACTCTACGAACTCCCCGAATTCACCGCGCAGGAAGCCCCAGCCACGCTGGATATGCAGAATGAGGGAATGGGCCTTATACTGGGTCAACACGCCCACCCGCCGGATTCCCGAATTGATGCAGTTGGACAACGGGAAGTCGATGATGCGGAACTTGCCGCCGAAGGGCACTGACGGCTTGGCGCGCCAGAGGGTCAAGTCCTTCAACCGGGATCCTCGGCCACCGGCAAGAATCAGGGCCAGGGTGTTGCGTGTGAGCAGACTGACGAATCGCGGCGTGTGATACACGGTCATGGAACCAACGTCTCCCTCTGCATGCCCGTTGAGTCGGGCAGCACTGCGTGTCGGACTAGGTGCTGAAGCGGCTATGGCTATACTATCAACTATAGAGCTGAAACACCCCGATTTCCCACCAAGACTAGCAGACCCAGCCGAGCCCATATGACAGTCAAGTTACCTCAGCGCGCCGCCCCCGCCGAAGAACTCAACGACGACCTGCGCCGCATTCAACAGGCACGCCACCACGACCCCTTCAGCATGCTGGGCCGGCATATGGATGGGGCCGAATGCGTGGTGCGGGCGCACCTTCCCGGCGCGAAGCGGGTGTCCGTGTCCGCCACCGATTGCGAGCTGACGCGCCTCGGCCGCAGCGACATCTTCGAATGGCGCGGTCCCGCAAGCCAGGTTCCGGAGCGCTACCGACTGACCTGGGAGGACGCCGGCGGCACCCGCCACGACGGCTACGACCCGTACTGCTTCGCGCCTCAGCTCAGCGATTTCGACCTGCACCTCTTCGGCGAGGGCCGCCACGCCCATGCCTACCGCTTTCTCGGCGCCCACCCGCAGCAAGTGGACGACGTCGACGGCGTGCAGTTCGCCGTGTGGGCACCCAGTGCCGAGCGGGTCAGCGTGGTGGGTGAATTCAACGCCTGGGACGGCCGTCGCCACCCCATGCGGGTACGCGGCGGCAGCGGCGTGTGGGAACTGTTCATTCCCGGCATGGCCCCCGGCGCCCTGTACAAGTTCGAGATCCGCAACCGCAACAGCGGCAACATCCTGCTCAAGGCCGACCCTTACGGCCGCAGCTTCGAGCTGCGCCCCGCCACGGCGGCGCGCGTCGACAGCCAGCTTTCCGGCTACACCTGGAGCGACGGCGACTGGATGAATACCCGGGCGCAGGCCGATTGGCTCCACGCCCCCATGTCCGTTTACGAGGTGCACCTGGGTTCCTGGCAGCGGGACGAGAACGACCAGTTCCTGAATTACCGGGAGATCGCCCATCGGCTGGTGGACTACGTCACGGACATGGGCTTCACCCATATCGAGCTGCTGCCCATCACCGAACATCCCTTCGACGGTTCCTGGGGCTACCAGACCATCGGCTACTTCGCCGCCACCAGCCGGTTCGGCACGCCGGATGATTTCCGCTACTTCATGGACCACTGCCATCGGCACGGCATCGGCGTCATCCTGGACTGGGCCCCCGGCCACTATCCCAAGGACGCCCACGGTCTGGCGTACTTCGACGGCAGCGCCCTGTACGAACACGCGGACCCGCGCCGCGGCGAGCACCGCGAGTGGGGCACGCTGATCTTCAACTACGGCCGCAACGAGGTGAAGAGCTTCCTCATCTCCAGCGCCAGCTACTGGATGGAGGAGTTCCACATCGACGGCCTGCGCGTGGACGCGGTCGCCTCCATGCTGTACCTGGACTACTCCCGCGAGGCCGGCGAGTGGCTGCCCAACATCTACGGCGGACGTGAAAACCTCGACGCCATCGATTTCCTGCGCCAGTTGAACGAGGTCACCCACAGCCACTACCCGGGCAGTCTGGTCATCGCGGAGGAATCCACCGCCTGGCCCCAGGTGACGCGGCCCACCTACGTGGGCGGACTCGGCTTTTCCATGAAATGGAATATGGGCTGGATGCACGACACCCTGGTGTATATGAGCCAGGACCCCATCTACCGCCACTACCACCACGACCAGCTTACCTTCGGCCTGCTGTACGCCTTCACCGAAAACTTCGTCCTGCCCTTCTCCCACGACGAAGTGGTGCACGGCAAGTCATCCATGATCTACAAGATGCCGGGCGACGAATGGCAGCGCTTCGCCAACCTGCGCGCCCTCTATGCCTACATGTTCACCTATCCCGGCAAGAAGCTGCTGTTCATGGGCAGCGAATTCGCGCAGGGATCGGAATGGAATTTCGACGCGCCCCTGGACTGGCATCTGCTGGAGTATCCCAACCACCGCGGCATGCAGACCCTGCTGCGCGATCTCAACCGCCTGTATCGTGACGAGCCGGCGCTGCACGGGCACGAATTCGAGGTGGAAGGCTTCGACTGGATCGACTGCCACGACGCCGACCAGTCCACCATCAGCTACCTGCGCCGCAATGGCGACGACTTCGTCATCGTCGTCATCAACTTCACGCCGGTGCCGCGGGAGAATTACCGCATCGGGGTACCTCAGGGCGGTCCGTACCGGGAAATATTCAATTCCGACTCGGAATATTATTGGGGCGGCAATGTGGGCAACGGTGCGGGAGTCAACGCCGAACCCATTCCCTGGATGAACCGGCCCCACTCCCTGCAGCTCACCCTGCCGCCGCTGGCGGCGGTGGTGCTCAAGCCCGCCTAGCACTGCGCACGTCGTCCTCTGCAAATATCGCAAAGGACGCAAAGAACGCAAAGAACGCAAAGAAGGGATATTTCAGGTACTAACACAAGATCATTCTTTGCGTTCTTTGCGTTCATTGCCGGCGCTCGAATGACGCACCGACTGCGGGTTGAAAAACACTGGCCGTGCCCGTTTAATACCGCCCTTCCCCGTCAGTACAGAGGAATCCCGTCGCCATGACCCAGGACAAGGTACGCATCGGCATCGTCACCGTCTCCGACCGCGCCAGCCGCGGCGAATACGAGGACCTGGGCGGACCGGCCATCCGCGACTGGATCGGCCGGGCACTGACCACCTCGTGGGAGGGCGTGACCCGACTCATTCCCGACGAGCAGCTGCTGGTGGAGCAGACGCTCATGGATTTGTGCGACGTGGAGGGCTGCTGTCTGGTGGTCACCACCGGCGGCACCGGGCCGGCGCCGCGCGACATCACCCCCGAAGCCACCGACGCGGTGTGCGACAAGATCCTGGACGGCTTCGGCGAACAGATGCGCGCGGTGTCCCTGCAGTACGTCCCCACCGCCATCCTGTCGCGCCAGATCGCCGGCGTGCGCGGCCGCAGCCTCATCGTCAACCTGCCGGGCAAGCCCAAGGCCATCGGCGAATGCCTCGACGCCGTATTCCCCGCCATCCCCTACTGCATCGACCTGATCGAAGGCCCGTACCTGGAAACCGACCCCGAAGTGGTCAAGGCCTTCCGCCCCAAGTCCGGCTAGCGCGCCGGCCGTTCCTCAAGCTGTCTGCAAATAACGCCAAGAACGCGAAGGCGCAAAGGACGCAAAGAATGAATTGTTCTTAAGACCCCAGGATCGCTTTTCTCCGCGTTCTTTGCGCCTTTGCGTCCTCTGCGATATTTGCAGCGTCGAAAACAAGAACCACTAAGCGTACCGCCGCATCTGCACCGGCAGGCGCTTGGCGCCCCAGTCGCCGGGCCTGGGATCGAAGCGTCCCGCGCAGACGGTGCCGCATTTGTTGCAGCGGCCCTTCTCGTCCAGGTTCCACTCGGAGATGACGTACCAGTCGCGGCCGATGAGCAACTGGCCGCAGCTGTGACAGTAGGTGCTGCCGCCGGACTTGTCGTGGACGTTACCGGTGTAGACGTAGTGCAGGCCATTCTTCATAGCGATGTCGCGGGCCCGCGTCAGGGTCGCCGGAGGCGTGGGGGGGAGGTCAGTCATCTTGTAGTCGGGATGGAAAGCGGTGAAGTGCCAGGGCACGTCGGGGCCGAGATTCTCCGCGCCCCAACGGGTCATCTCGTCGATCTCCTTTTCCGAATCGTTCATCCCCGGAATCAGAAGTGTGGTGATCTCGAACCACACGTCGGTCTCGTGCTTGAGATAGACCAGGGTGTCGAGCACCGGCTGCAGGTGCCCGCCGGTGAGCTTCCAGTAGAAGTCCTCGCTGAATCCCTTCAGGTCCACGTTGGCCGCATCCATGTATTCATAGAACTCCTTGCGCGGCTCGGCACACATGTAACCGGCGGTCACCGCCACGGATTTGATGTCCACCTCACGGCAGGCCTTGGCCACGTCGATGGCGTATTCCATGAAGATCACCGGGTCATTGTAGGTGTAGGCCACGCTGCGGCAGCCCAGCTCCTTGGCCACGCGGGCGATCTTCTCGGGCGAGGCCTGGTCGGCCAGGGTATCGATCTCCCGTGATTTGCTGATGTCCCAGTTCTGGCAGAACTTGCACGCCAGATTGCAGCCGGCGGTACCAAAGGACAGGATCGGCGTGCCCGGCAGATAGTGATTCAGTGGCTTCTTTTCGATGGGATCGACACAGAAGCCGCTGGACCGGCCGTAAGTGGTCAACACCACCTTGCCGCCTTCGGCCGCACGCACGAAACACAATCCGCGCTGGCCATCGTGGAGCTTGCACTCCCGCGGGCATACGTCGCATTGGACCCGGCCGTCATCTAGCACATGCCAATACTTGGTGGGGACACTGTCGCTGAACTGCTCTGTCATCGCACTGCACTCCGCGTCTGCCGGCACCTGTTCCGGGTTGAATTCAGATACGTCAAAGCATAGCCGATCGCCTCCGCGGTCACAGGCACCGGCGCCCACGGGTGACTATAATGGGCGACAGAGCGAACCGTCTCCGGCACGGAGGGTGACACCCATCATGAGCAGCGTACGCGAACCGGCCGTGGCCGGTATGTTCTATCCGGAAGATCCCGTGCTGTTGCGCCGCATGATCTGGGATTTCCTCGACGAGGCGCGCACCGCCGAGCCCGCGCCCAAGGCCCTCATCGCCCCCCACGCCGGCTACGTCTATTCCGGGCCCATCGCCGCCAGCGCCTACGCCCGGCTGGCCAACGCCCGGGATCGAGTTCACCGCGTGATCCTGCTGGGCCCCGCCCACCGGGTGGCCTTCCGCGGCCTCGCCGTCAGCAGCGCTGAAGAGTTCCTGACCCCCCTGGGCCCGGTAGCCATCGACCGGAAAGCCATCGCCCGCATCACCGATCTGCCGCAGGTGCGTCTGCTGGATCAGGCCCACGCGCTGGAGCACAGCCTGGAGGTTCACCTGCCCTTCCTGCAGGAAGTGCTGGATGAGTTCACGCTGGTGCCGCTGGTGGTGGGCGAAGCCAGCGCCGAGGACGTGGACGAGGTATTGGAACTGCTTTGGGGCGGGCCGGAAACGGTCATCGTCATCAGTTCCGATCTCAGTCACTACCATGACTATGACACCGCCCGCGTCATGGATGCACGCACCTCGAAGGCCATCGAGGCCCTGCGCGAACAAGACCTCGAGTACGACATGGCCTGCGGCCGCAACCCGGTGAGCGGCCTGCTGGCGGCGGCGCGCACGCACGGGCTGCACGCACACACCATCGATCTGCGCAATTCCGGCGACACGGCCGGTCCGCGGGATCAAGTGGTCGGCTACGGCGCCTATGTGTTCGACTGAAACCGCCGGGCGCTACGCCGCCCATGGAAAGACACTACTGGACCTGGCCCGGGCTGCCATTCGCCGCGGGCTCGCCGCCGGGGAGCCCCCCCGGCTCAACATCAGCGACATGCCGGAAGAGCTGCGCACACCCGGAGCCGCCTTCGTCACCCTGACCCTGGACGGCCAGCTGCGCGGCTGCATCGGTTCCCTGCAGGCCTACCGCCCGCTCGCCGCGGACATCAGCGACAATGCCTACAACGCCGCGTTCCGCGATCCTCGCTTCCCGCCCCTGACGCCAGCCGAGCTCGACGATCTGAAAGTGCACATTTCCATCCTCACGCCGTCGGAACCCCTGGAGTTTGCCTCTGAGGATGACCTGCTGGCCCGGCTGCGCCCGGGGACCGACGGCCTCATCATCGCCGCCGCCGGCCGCCGCGGCACCTTCCTGCCCTCGGTATGGGAACAACTGCCGGACCGGCGCGACTTCCTGCGCCACCTGAAACTCAAGGCGGGACTGCCACCGGACTACTGGAGCGACGACGTGGAAGTGTGGCGCTACGCCACGGAAAGCATCGAGGAGTGAGGGGGCGGAGCTTAGTCACAATGCGTACTGCGAAACGACAAAAACATGTCTCACGCAAAGCCGCAAAGTCGCGAAGAAAAGAACGAGCTTATGAATTGAAAATCATTTTTCTATCTTGCTTCGCGGCTTTGCGTGAAATGCCTTTTTTCTTTTCTCGACGGCCAACCCGAGAACGCTCAGCGGCACACCCCCACCGAACCTTGCGCGCACACCCGGCCGTCGAGCCAGATGGCTTTGTCGAGGCGGGCGCCGTCGAAGAGGGCGCCACCGATTTGGGCGCCGCGCAGATCGGCGAAACTCAGATCCGCACCCTTGAAGCGGGCGTTGACCAGCCGCGCATTGCGCAGGCCCGCACCCTTGAGGTGGGCACCGGTCAGATTGGCGTAACGCAGGTCCACCGTACTGAGATTGGCATAGGACAGCTGCGCTGCGCTCAGGTCAGCGCCATGCAGGTCGGCGCCGCGCAGGTCGGCGTTGTCCAGCCGCGCGCCGCGAAGATCAGCGCCGGAGGCGTCGATGCCTTCCAGAGCACAGTTGCTCCAAACGACTCCCGCGGCCGGCGCCGCATCACATTGCGGTTCGGCCGCCGGTTCCCGCGGAAGATGCGTGTAGACGAACACCCCTGCGCCCAGCACCAGCGCGAATATCACCAACCAGCCCAAGATCGCGCCCAGATTGCGCTCCCCGCCCCGATAGAACTCCCACAGCTGCTTGCGCGTCTCACGATGGCTGAGGACGGTATCCGGTTCCGGCGCACGCCGATCCCCTCGCCGTCGTCGTTCCATTTCCGGAGAGACTTCATCCGAGCGTCTTTCCCGCAGACGTTCGTCCTCGCGCAGTCGGACACGTAGCAGCCGCTCCTGACCTTCGGCGGTATCCGCGTCGCGCACCTCCACCGGCACCAAATCATGGACGTCACGCAGCGGGAACCAGTGCTCCTGGTCGGCACTGACCTCGTCGGCCAAATCCAGACGTCCCAGCAGGACGAAGCTGCGCACGCTGCCGATGGGAAACGGGCCCTTGACCTCGCCGTTGCGGCGCGTGTACCAGAGGTGACTGGAGGGTATGGTGTATTCTTCCATTGCAGGCTTCAGTCATGCACGGAGCGTGCCGATACACAGTGTATCGGTTTGCGCTTGAAAATCTGTAACTTGCGGTCATGCCGCGCCTGTTTCCGGCGAGCGGGCAGCCAAAAATCCGGCGCCACCTCCAGAACTGACCACATCATCGGCCACTGACGCGACGCTCAACAATATGGAGATCACCCCCAGCCTCCTGTCCGGCCAGGTGACCCTCACCGCCACGCCGAAGGAATTGCGCAACTGGCAGGTGGGCCAGGTGCTCAAGGCGGTGGTGAGCGCGACCCCCACCGTGGACACGGCCGTGCTGCGCGTGGGCACCCAGACCCTGACCGCCCGCATGTCCTTCCCGGTCCAGCCCGGCCAGGTGCTGGAGCTGCAGGTGCAAACCCTGGGACAGCAACCGCAGTTGCAGGCGGTGATTCCCTCGCTGCCCGAGAATCCCGTGCAGGCGGCGCTGCGTGCTGCCCTGCCGCGGCAGGACGGCTTGGCGCCGCTGCTGGCCAATGTCGCCCTGCTGGCGCGCACGCCGGTGCCGCCGCTGCCCGACCTAGTCACCCAGGCCCTGCGCACGCTGTTCAAGCGCGCGCCGGAGCCACGTCAGCTGGCCACCGCCGACGGTCTGCGCCAAGCCGTGCAGCGCTCCGGCACGTTCCTGGAACCGAGTCTCGCCCGCGAGGCTCAGGGCGGCGCGCCCGCACAACCGCAACACGACCTCAAGGCCGCCCTGCTCAACCTGCGCCACGCCCTGCGCGAGGCCGTGGCGCGGCCCGCCGCATCACCGCCAGCGGAAACACCGTCCGCGGCGGGGGACAAGCCGCCGTCGCCGCCGCCGGCGTCCGCCGCGCCGCAGACTGCGGCCGTGACGACGCGCGCCATAGCGACCGCCTTGGAGACCCAGACCCCGCCGCCGCTACCGGACAGCCATCCCCAGGCCCAGGCCCGTGCCGCCGCCAATCTGCAACTGCTGGACGCCGATCCCAGTGCCAACCTGCAGCGTCTGCTGCACCAGACCGAAGGCGCACTGGCGCGCCTGCAGCTGAGCCAGTTGAGCAGCCAGCACGTGGACCACGACGGCACGCCGCCCATGTGGCTGCTGGAAATCCCACTGCGCCAGGGCGATCGCATGGACATCCTGCAGCTGCGGGTGGAGCGCGATGCCGCCCAGGCCGACGGCGACGCCGCGTCCCCCCACCGCTGGTCCGTGGAACTGGCCCTGGCCCTGGACGGGCTCGGCCCGCTGTACGCCCGGGTCGGCGTGCAGGGCGAGCAGGTATCGACGGTATGGTGGGCCGAGCGCCCGGAGGCCGCCCGCATGGTACGCGGCAATCTGGACGAACTGGAGACCCGGCTCAACCGCGCCGGACTGACACCGACGCAGCTGCTGTGCCACGAGGGCGCACCGCCGTCGAACCGAAAGCGGACGCCCAACGCGCCCCTGCTGGACGAAAAGGCATGAGCAAGCGCGACAAGAACAGACGCCCACCGGACTTGGCGGTCGCCCTGCGCTACGACGGCAAGGGGGCGCCGCAGGTCACCGCCAAAGGCGAGGACGAGGTGGCGCGACGCATCTGCGAAGTGGCCGAGGCCCACGGCGTACCGCTGTACGAAGACGCGCGCCTGGCACCGGTACTGGCCAGCATCGACCTGGGCGAGGAAATTCCGGAGAACCTCTATCGGGCCGTGGCCGAAGTGATCGCCTTCGCCTATCTGCTGGAAGGCCGGGTTTCCCCACTACCCACACCCGTACACGATCAGCCCGCAGGTGGCGAACTGATGCCGCGGGATCCGGAGTAGCCCGGCTCTTCACTACGGTCAAAGATGGGTTGGGCGGAACCGCCCGGAGATATCAACTGGCCGCGTCGACGCGGTGCATCATGACGATCAGGTCGGCTTCGTTGCGGCTCAGGCCGCAGACGGAAACGAGTTCGTCCACACCGGCGCCGTTCTGCACCATGCGGATGGCCTGGGGATAGGGACGGTCGCCCTGCTCGCGCAGTTCGATCTGCTCCTGGCGCTCCTTGAGCTGGCGGCCGCGCTGTTCCACCGCCGCCATGCGTTGATCGAGGCCCAACGCGCCGGCACACAGGGCGCGCATTTCCTCTT
>Ga0315556_1001732_pt1 | contig 12910 bp, 10 predicted proteins | sample SalMarSW160310MG_FD_202112 | JGI IMG/M metagenome (GOLD analysis project Ga0315556, IMG submission 202112) | Salt marsh sediment microbial communities from the Plum Island Ecosystem LTER, Massachusetts, United States - Salt Marsh Sediment SW1603-10 ...
CTGCTGCAGCAGTTGCTCAGTACAGACAAGCAGGAATGGGACAAGCCGCGTGTCGACCGCCTGTTGCAGGTGGTGTTCGATCTGCAGACCGTCAAGCAGCACGACAAGGCGCTGCTGTTGTTCGGCGCGCTGTTGGAAAAACCGTTGAGCGTCCAGCAACGCCGGGAACTTTTGTTCTGGATGGCGGACTCGCTGCAGGAGCTGCAACGCTACGATGACGCGGCTTACCTCTACCTCAAATCCGCCACGCTTGCCGATCCCACCGCCATGGATCCCTGGGCACAGACGGCGCGCTACCGCGCGGCGAAATCGCTGGTGGACGCGGGCCTTGTAGAGGACGCCCGGCAGATCTACAGCCTGTTGCTGCGCGCCACCAAGGACGCCAGCCGCAAGGCGGTGCTGCAGAACGAGCTGCAGCGCCTGCACCTGCTGAGCAGCGTACGCCGCCAGGCGAAGGGCCGGTGAAACGGACGCCGTTCGACGCAGTTGGTGACCCACCGGTCGCACGCCCGGGCATCCATGTGCACGGTGGCCGCGTTGGGCAAAGCGGGTTTCTGCTCAGGTGCTGCGCCGTGCGCCTACCGGCCGATGCGGCCGGACGAGCTGCGGTCGCCTGGTGGCTATCAAGCGCCCCTTTTGGTCTTCGAAGGTGTTGAAATCGATACCCGGCGCCCCCACCTTTCCGGCTGAGCCAACGATTTCCCGTGGATTTCAAACAGTATTGACAAGGTGAACTATCCGCATGACTACAGAAACCGGAAAAGAAACCCTGGAATTTCAGACCGAAGTGCGTCAGCTGCTGCAGCTGATGATCCACTCGTTGTATTCCAACAAGGAAATTTTTCTGCGCGAACTGATTTCCAACGCCTCGGACGCCTGTGACAAGCTGCGTTTCGAAGCGTTGTCCAATGACGCGCTGTACGAGGGCGACAGCGATCTGAAGATCCGTATCAGTTTCGACAAGGATGCCCGCACCGTCACCGTGAGTGACAATGGCATCGGTATGTCCCGCGAAGAGGTGATGGACAATATCGGCACGATCGCCAAGTCGGGCACGCGTCAGTTCTTCGAGTCCCTGACCGGCGACCAGAGCCAGGACGTGGAACTGATCGGACAGTTCGGCGTGGGTTTTTATTCGAGTTTCATTGTCGCCGACAAGGTGTCGCTGACCACGCGCCGTGCCGACGCCGCCGCGGACGAAGCCGTGCAATGGGTGTCTGACGGTGAAGGCAGTTACACGCTGGAGAGCGTGTCCAGGGACAGCCGCGGTACCGATGTGGTGCTGCACCTGCGTGAAGGGGAAGATGAATTCCTGGAGCCGTACCGCTTGCGCTCGATCGTCAACCGCTATTCCGAGCATATCTCTCTGCCGATCGAGATGGCTTCCCAGGAAGAGGGCAAGGAGGACGAGTTCGAAACCGTCAACAGTGCTTCGGCCCTGTGGAAAATGCCCAAGAAGGATATCAGTGACGACGAGTACAAGGAATTCTACAAACACGTCGCCCACGATTTCGGCGAACCGATGACCTGGAGCCACAACCAGGTGGAAGGTACCCAGTCCTACACCAGCTTGCTGTATATTCCCGCACACGCCCCGTTCGACCTGTGGGACCGCGATCGCCGGCACGGCATCAAGCTTTATGTACGCCGTGTTTTCATCATGGACGACGCCGAGAATCTCATGCCGCAGTATCTGCGCTTCGTGCGCGGCCTGGTCGACTCCGACGATCTGCCGCTGAACGTCTCGCGCGAGATTTTGCAGAAGAACAAGTTCATTGACAGGATCCGCGCGGCCTCGGTCAAAAAGGTGCTCGGCCTGCTCGAGACCATGGCCAGGGACGAGCCGGAGAAATACAGCGAGTTCTGGGCGCAATACGGCCGCGTGATGAAGGAAGGGCCGGCCGAGGATTTCAGTAACCGCGAACGTATCGCCAAATTGCTGCGCTTTGCCTCGACGCATAACGACGCTGACACGCAGAACGTATCGCTCGAGGACTACGTCGGGCGCATGCAGGACGGCCAGGAGAAAATCTACTACATCACCGCTGACAGCTTTGCCGCGGCGAAAAACAGCCCGCACCTCGAAGTGTTCCGCAAGAAAAACATCGAGGTGTTGTTGCTGCACGACCGCGTCGATGAATGGATGGTATCGCACTTCACCGAGTTTGACGGCAAGCAGCTGGTGTCGGTGGCCAAGGGCGACCTTGATCTCGGCAAGCTGCAGGACAAGGATGAGGAAGCGGCTGCGAAGAAGATCGAGGATGAATACAAGGACCTCGTCAAGCGCGTGCAGGACGCGCTGGGAGAGGATGTCAAGGAAGTCCGCGTCAGCCACCGCCTGACCGATTCGCCCAGCTGCCTGGTGCTGGATGCCCACGAAATGCCCATTCACCTGCAACAGGTCATGAAGCAGGCCGGACATGAGCTGCCGGTCAGTAAACCGATTCTTGAAATCAATCCGGAGCACGTGCTGGTGGCGCGCCTGAACCAGGTGCAGGATGAGGCCCGCTTCGGCGACTGGTCCAGGCTGTTGCTCGAACAGGCCATGCTCAGCGAAGGCGCGCAGCTGGAGGACCCGGTGGCGTTCGTCAAGCGCATGAACGGCCTGCTGCTCGATGCATCCGCGAGCAGCGGTGACTGAGCATCGCCGCGTTTGCGCGAGTCCGGTTCCGGCGCCGCGTGGCGCATAACGGTCGTGACGGATGACTGATACGCTGCGTATCGACAAGTGGCTGTGGGCTGCGCGGTTTTTCAAAACGCGCAGCCTCGCGGCCCAGTCGGTCGGTGGTGGCAAGGTGCAGGTCAACGGTGCGCGCGCCAAGCCGTCACGCCCTGTGAAGGTCGGCGACCTGCTGGAAATCCACAAGGACGGCTTCGAATTCTGCATCACCGTGCTGGCGTTGTCCGAGCGGCGCGGTTCCGCGACCGTTGCACAGACGCTCTACCAGGAATCGGAGTCCAGCGTGCAACGGCGCGAGGCGCTCAGCGAGCAGCACCGCCTGGCCGCGGCGAGCGCGCCGCGACCGCACACCAAGCCGGACAAAAAAGCCCGCCGCCAGTTGCGCGGGCTGAAGTGGTGATCCGTGAGCCGACCGGTCACGCCACTGCTGACGGTTGATATCATCATCGAGATGCATGACCGGCCAGGACGTCCGATTGTGCTGATCGAACGCAAATACCCGCCGCCCGGCTGGGCCCTTCCCGGTGGCTTCGTGGATGTCGGGGAGCGCCTGGAATCCGCCGCCCGGCGCGAGGCGCGCGAGGAAACCTCGCTGGAGGTGGAACTGCAGGTGCTGTTGGGCTGCTACTCCGATCCGGCGCGTGATGCGCGCGGGCATACCGTCAGCGCGGTGTATATCGCCGCCGCCCGCGGCGAGCCGCATGCCCGGGACGATGCCCGCAACCTGCGCTGCGTCCTGCCCGGCGAGTGTCCTGCGCTGGCCTTCGACCATGCCCTGATTGTCGACGACTATCTCCGCTACGTGAAAACCGCCAAACCGGCACCGCTGCGCCTGTAGATTAAAAATATTTAATTCTCCGGTAATCCTGGGTTAATGCAGGCCTTTGTACCTTGTCTGCCGCCAGCCGCTTTGCGGCGAACCACTACCAGGATTCACAGATGATCAGGACTCACGAGCTGACGCGGCACTATGGGGAATTTACCGCCGTCGACCAGGTCTCCTTCGAAATCGGCAAGGGCGAGATCGTTGGATTGCTCGGACACAACGGCGCGGGCAAGACCACCATCATGAAAATGCTGACCGGCTACCTGGAACCCTCTTCCGGCCGGATTGAAATCGATGGCATGGATATCGATGCGCAGCGTACCGCGGTGCAGCAGCGCATCGGCTACCTTCCGGAGAACTGCCCCCTCTACCTGGAAATGACAGTGCTGGATTTTCTCGGTTATGCCGCGCAGCTGCACGCGGTGCCGCCGGGCCGCCGCGCCCAGGCAATACGCGAAGCCATCGCCCGTACCGAACTCGAAACCAAGGCGACCCAGCCCATCGCGACCCTGTCGCGCGGCTTCCGGCAACGCGTCGGTGTTGCCCAGGCGATCCTTCACAAGCCGCGCATCCTGATACTCGACGAACCGACCAATGGGCTCGACCCCGCACAGATCAGGCACATGCGCGGCCTGATAACCGAGCTGGCCGAGGAGGCCACGGTCATTGTTTCCACCCACATCATGCAGGAGGTCAACGCGATCTGCGACCGGGTGCTGATTATCCGCAACGGCCGCAAAGTGCTGGACGCACAACTCCAGACACTGAAGAACGCGCACCGTCTGATAACGGTTGTCGATCAACCCCCGGAACGCGCGCGCCAGCGGCTAGCCACCGCGCCCGGCGTTTCCGGGGTGGAGGTGATTGCCTCCGATGACGGCCGCTATCACTATGCCATGGATCTTGAGCGCGATAGCGCCGAAGTGGCGCCACAGGTCGCCGCCGACCTGTTGCAGCAGGGGGCGAGGCTGTTTGCCCTGTACCCGGAACAGCGTGATCTGGAAACGCTGTTCAACAAGATCAACCAGGGGGAGGAGGTGGTCAGTGCGTGAGCGCATCCTGAATATTGCCCGCCGGGAGTTTGCGGCGTTCTTCACCAGCCCCGTGGCGTTTATCTTTTTCGGCACATTCCTCGCGGTCAATCTGTTTATCTTTTTCTGGGTCGAAACCTTCTTCGCCCGCAACATCGCCGACGTGCGTCCGTTGTTCGAGTGGATGCCGGTGCTGCTGATCTTTCTGGTGTCTGCCCTCAGCATGCGCATGTGGAGCGAGGAACGGCGCAGCGGCACGCTGGAGTTTCTGCTGACCGCGCCCGTCCGTCCGTCCGCCTATGTGCTCGGCAAGTTTTTCGCCGGTATGGGGCTGGTCGCCATTGCCCTGGCGCTGACGTTGCCCTTGCCGGTGACGGTCTCGCTGATCGGCCCGCTGGACTGGGGTCCGGTGTTCGGCGCCTATGTCGCTAGCCTGTTGCTGGCGGGCGCGTACCTGGCCATTGGCCTGTTTGTCAGCGCGCGCAGCGACAACCAGATCGTCAGCCTGATTGTCTCAGTGGCGATCTGTGGCGTGTTTTACCTTCTCGGTTCCGATGCCCTTACCAGTCTGTTCGGCAACCAGGCCGGGGAAGTGCTCAAACTGCTGGGCTCCGGATCGCGCTTCGAGTCGATCACGCGCGGCGTGCTCGACCTGCGCGACCTGTATTATTATCTGAGCATCATCGGCGTGTTCCTGATGCTGAACCTGTATACGCTCGAACGCCTGCGCTGGGCCGCCGACGCGCATGCCACGGGGCACCGTCGCTGGGGCTGGCTGGCGGTGCTGATGATCGCCAACATGCTCGCCGGCAACCTGTGGCTGGCGCCAATCGGCGGGGCGCGCGCCGACATCACCCAGGGACACGTCTACTCGATTTCGCCGGCAACCCGCGGCTACCTCGCGCAGCTGCGCGAGCCGCTGTTGATCCGCGGCTATTTCAGCGCCAAGACCCACCCCCTGCTGGCGCCACTGGTTCCGCAACTGAAGAACCTGCTCAAGGAATACCAGGTGGCGGGTCACGGCAAGGTGCGCGTGGAATTCATCGACCCGCTTGAGAACCCGCAACTGGAACGCGAGGCGGTCGAGAAGTTCGGTATCCAGCCGGTGCCGTTCCAGACCGCCAGCAAGTACCAGGCCTCCGTGGTGAATTCGTATTTCGATGTCGTGGTGCAGTACGGCGACCAGTTCGAGAAACTCGGGTTTCGTGATCTGATCGAGGTCAAGGCGAAAGACGAGACCGACCTGGACGTCGAGCTGAAAGACCCCGAATACGATGTTACCAGCGCGATCCGCAAGGTGCTGTACAGTTACCAGGGTTCGGGCAAGCTCTTCGAACAGATCGATCATCCGGTGGTGTTCCACGGTTACTTCTCCGCCGACAAGACCCTGCCGGATCAACTCGTCGACGCCAGGAAGAAGCTGAAAGGTGTGCTCGACAACCTGACCAGGGCATCGGCGGGCAAGTTGAAGGTGGATATTCAGGATCCCGGCGCCGATGGCGGGACACTGGCCGGGAAACTGACGCAGCAGTATGGTTTCCGCCCGATGGTGCTGAGCCTGCTGGATAGCCGCTCCTTCTGGTTTTACATGGTGCTGGAAAGCAACGGCCAGACAGTCCAGGTGCCGTTACCCGACAAACTCGATGCGGCTGGATTCAAGCGCGCTGTCGATGCGGGGCTGAAGCACTTCGCTACCGGTTTTCTGAAAAGCGTGGCCATCGACACGCCGGCACCCGCGCCTTCCATGTCGGGGCTGGGCATGGGCGCCATGGGCTCGGGGTTCACCCAGCTGCGTGACCGGCTCAAAGACAATGTGCGCCTGATCAACACCGATTTGAAAGCCGGGGAGGTACCCGCGGACGCGGACCTGCTACTGCTGGTCGCACCCGAAAACCTCGACAGGAAGCAGCTGTTCGCGGTCGACCAGTTCCTGATGCGCGGCGGCACTGTCATACTCGCCAGTTCGGCGTTTAACGTGCAGACCGAGGGTGAGTTGGCGGCGCGCAAGCAGACTTCCGGCCTGGAGGGCTGGCTGGCCCACAACGGTCTGGTCATCCAGCCCGACATGGTGCTTGATCCCCAGAACGCCGCCTTCCCGGTGCCGGCACAGCGCAATGTAGCGGGTTTCACGGTGCGCGAGACGGAACTGGTCAACTACCCGTATTTCGTCGATGTGCGCGGTGACGGCCTGGGTGGCAAGCTCACCGCGGGCCTGAACCAGGTCACCCTGAACTGGGCTTCGCCGATCAAGGTGGACGACGCGAAGAAGACCGGCCGGCGCGTTACCCGTTTACTGGAGAGTTCCCAGCAGGCCTGGAACAGCGATTCGACGCAGTTGCAGCCGGACTTCCGCCGCTACGGGAAACTCGGGTTTCCCGCGGGCGAGCAGCGCGGCCGCCAGCTGCTGGGCGTGGAGGTTACCGGGCAGTTCGAGTCCTTCTTCAAGGGTCAGCCGTCGCCATTGGTGCAGGTCGGCGACGTCAACAAGCCGCAGACCGACAAGGCCGGCGGCAAGGCGACTGAATCGGCGGGCAAACCCGCTGCCGCCAAACCCGAGCCCGTTATCAGCCGGGTGATAGACAAGTCACCGGAATCGGCACGTATCATCCTGCTGGCGTCCAACAGTTTTCTCGGTGACACCGCGATCGACCTCGCCAGTGTCGTATCGCGCAGCCACTACACCAACTCGGTGCAGCTGGTGGAGAACGCTATCGACTGGTCGCTGGAAGACCGCGGGCTTCTGGCGCTGCGCGGACGGGCACACTTCAACCGTACGCTCAGGCCCCTGAGTCAACAGGCGCAGGTGTTCTGGGAATACCTTAACTACGGCCTGGCCGTACTCGGACTGGTATTCGTGTGGTTGTTGCACCGGCGTCGGGATGTACGGCGAAGGGCGCACTACCAGACCATTCTGCAGGGGGGTGCCGGCGCATGACTCCAAGCAAACAAAGCCTGAAATGGTTGTCGCTGTTACTGTTCGCCCAGGTGGGACTGGCCGTGGGGCTGAACCTGGAGGCAGACCGCTACAGCAGCGGTTCCGCTTCGGACACCCCGTTGCTTGCGCTGGACACCGGGCGGGTTGACCGCCTGCTTATCGAAGACGGTGACGGACACCAGACGCAGTTGCTCAGGCAGGGCGATCACTGGGTGTTGCCGCAAGCGGAAAATTTTCCCGCCACTCCCGGGCGGGTGGATGCCTTGCTTGCAACTCTGGCAGCGCTCAAGACCGGCTGGCCGGCGGCGTCGACGTCGGGGGCGGCCGAACGTTTCAAAGTGGCCGACGACAGCTTTGAGCGGCGCCTGACGCTGCGCCACGGCGACAAGGTGCTGGGCCGCCTGTATGTTGGAACCTCGCCGACTTACCGCAAGGAAAACGTGCGGGTCGATGGCAAGGACGATATCTATAGCGTTATGCTCGAACGTGCCAACCTGCCGGCCGACGTCGACGCCTGGGAGGACAAGACCCTGCTGACGCTGAATCCCGACGATATAAAACGCGTTGAGCTGCCGGACGCTACCCTGGTGCGCAACGGCGACGCACTGCAGGTCGAGAAACTGGGGGCGGGTGAACAGACGGCGACCGACGAGAGCAAGGCGCTGCTGCAACGCATCGCCAACCTCACTTATACCGCCAGTGCCGGTAAGCCGCAGCAGACCGGCGATGACAAAGCCAGGCCGGTGTTCGAGCTCTCTCTGGCGCTCAAGTCGGGTGACAGGCGCGACTATCGCTTCACGCAGCCGGCCGGCGCCAAGGACTATCTGCTCGAGGTGTCGGGTCAGCCCTGGCGGTTCCGCGTGAGCAGCTATACGTTGGGCAGTATCAAGTCAGACAATCGCAGCAAGCTGGTTACCGCGCCCGCCGCAAAACCGGCGGATGCCGCGAAACAAAGTCAGGTCGATCAGAAAGCCTCGTCCTGAGCGCGGCTCAGTCGCGCGCAGGCCGGTCGGCTCAGCAGTAGGCCGGCTCGTGCACGAAGGCGCTGCGGCGCAGGTTGCGTACGATGGTGAGGAAAGGATCCGTGGTATCCACGCTGACACACAGCGCCGGCTGTTGCGCGCTGTGGTGATTCTTCCATTGATCCGACAGGCTGGAGACCTGGGTGCGTACCAGCGCGAGGTCGTAGTTTCTCAGTGCCATGGCGATTTTCGCCTCCTGCGCCGAGCGGGCGCGGAACAGGCGGGTTTGTCTCCCGATGGTGTTCTGGACCAGTTCGGCGAGCCGGTCGTCGTCTTCGACATGCAGGATGTTCGGTGCGCGGCCCGCCGAGCGCTGGCCGGCCTGCTTGAGCGCGAAGATCAGGCGGGCGTGGTCCGCGGTGTGTTCCAGCCAGGCGGGACCGTTCGCCACGCGCGGCCGGTTCTCGGTGGTTGATATGACCAGAATGGAAACCCAGGGGTGTTCTTCGCGCAGTTCCATCGCAAAGGAGATGCCGTCCCGGTCGGCCAGCAACAAGTCCACCGCCACGCCGTCATAGTGCTGGTTCCACAGCAGCTGGCGTGCGTCCTCGGTCCGCGTGGCGCAGTCCACCTCGGCTCCGGCGGCGACAAGGCGCTCTTTCAGCGGTTCGAGTTTCTGTTTGTCTGTTGAGCACAGTAACAGACGGGAGTTGCTGGAGTAGGTCGCTGGCATCTGAACGGCTTGGGTTTTCAGTCTCTGCACTGGTTTCAGGTAGCGGCGGCGGAGGGATTTTATTGAATGGCCGCGAGGCTGCATTCGGCCGCTCGCAGTGCCATTTTTAACCCGTTGTGTTTTGGTGGTTTTCGGGCTCCGCCATGCAATTTTCCGATGACTTGCGTACCATGAAGCGGCTTACAGAAAAGCGGCCGGGCCGTATCGGGTTTTCGGAGGAGACATGCGTCCATCCCAGTTGTTAACAGTATTAGAAACGGAATTCCAGAGCGTGCAGCACGGCCAGCACACCCCGGTCATGCTGTGGGGCCCACCCGGGGTCGGCAAGTCCGAGATCGTCGGCCAGGTGGCCGCCAGGCACGCGGTGCCGGTGATCGATATCCGTCTGTCGCAGATGGAACCGACCGACCTGCGCGGTATTCCGTTTCGGGTGGGCGAAAAGGTCGAATGGGCGGTGCCCGCCATGCTGCCGGATGCCGAGCGGCATGGGCCCAACGGGGTGCTGTTTCTCGACGAAATCACCTCGGTGCCGCCGAGCGTTTCGGCGGCGGCCTATCAGTTGATACTGGACCGGCGGCTGGGCGCCTATGAGGTGCCGAACGGCTGGGCGATCTTCGCTGCGGGTAACCGTCAGGGGGACCGCGGGGTCACCTACAGTATGCCGGCGCCGCTCGCCAACCGTTTCTCACACTATGAACTGGATGTGAACCTGGACGACTGGGTGGCATGGGCGTACGCGGCCGGTATGGACGAACGCCTGATCGCGTTTCTGCGCTTCCGTCCGGAACTGCTGTTCGAGTTCGACCCGGCGCACAACCCGGTGGCATTCCCCTCGCCGCGCTCCTGGGAGTTCGCGCACCGGGCGCTGCAGAAGTTCGACAATAACTCGGAGGTGCTGGTGGAGGCGCTGCAGGCCTGTGTCGGGCCGGCCGCGGGCATCGAGTTGCATGCCTTCGTCGACAACCTGGACAAGCTGCCTGATATCGATGCTATCACCCGCGGCGAGTCGGTGCCGGTGCCGAAAGAAACCGACCTGCAATACGCAGTGGCTTCGGCGCTTGTGGGCCGCGCCATTCGAGCCCAGCACAACGGTGACGCCAACACCGTCTACGGTCATATCATCGATTACGCGGGGGCCTTTCCCCAGCGCGAGATGGGCGTGATGCTGATATCCGATATGCACCGTGCCATTGGCCAGGACCTGTTTCAGGTGCCGCAGTTTTCCCGCTGGGCCAAAGCGGTTGCCGACGTGATGCTGTTCGATATGTAGCGACTCGGACCGGCAGGCTGCCAGGAGCCGGAGCATGACTGACGAAATCGAAACCAAACTCAGTGCCGCGCGCACCCGGCTGATTCTCGATCGGCCGTTTCTGGGCGCGCTCGTTCTGCGCCTGCCGATGACGGCCACCAAACCGGAACGCTGCAAGACCATCGGTACGGACGTGCGGGCGCTCTACTACAACCCCGAGTACATCCGCAACCTGTCGCTGGAGCAGACCCAGTTCGTGCTGGCCCACGAAGCTCTGCACTGCGCGTTGTCGCACTTCGCCCGCCGCCAGCACCGCGTCAAGCACCGCTGGGACATCGCCTGTGACCTGGCGATCAATCCACTGCTCATCAAGGACGGTCTCAAGCCACCGCCCGGCGTGCTGTTGAAAAGCGGTTTCGAAGGCATGATGGCCGAGGAGATCTATCCCTTTATCGAAGACGATATGCAGGATGAGACCCACGACGAGCATTTCTATGACCAGGAAAACCGCTCGAGCGGGTCGTCGTCCGGCAGCCAGCCGCTCGACCATGATCAGGAGCAGGGCGGCGGTGCGGGCGCCGCGGGGAGCGATGGCGATTCGCAGTCCGGCGGTGAGGGCCCGCGCCCGCTGTCTGAAACCGAGCAGGAGCAGCTGGCGGTTCAGTGGCGCCAGCGGCTTGCGGGCGCGGCGCAACAGGCCATGCAGACCGGCAAACTGGGCGCCGCCATGGCGCGCCTGGTGGAGCACCTGCTGCAGCCACAGTTGCCCTGGCGAATGCTGCTGGCGCGCTACATGACGGCGGTGGCGCGTGACGACTACAGCTACCAGCGGCCCTCGCGGCGCGAAGGTGACGCGCTCCTGCCGACGCTCAAGAGCACCCAGGTCGACGTGATTGTGGTGCTGGATACCAGCGGCTCGATCAACGACACCGAGATGCGCGAATTCGTTTCCGAAATCGACGCTATCAAGGGCCAGATGCGCGCCCGCCTGACCCTGCACGCCTGCGATGCGACGCTTTGCGAGCACGGCCCCTGGGTGTTCGAGCCCTGGGAGGAGTTCAGCATGCCGGGCAATGTCTACGGCCGCGGTGGCACGCGTTTCACGCCGCCGTTCGAATGGCTGCAGCGCGAGGGTCGGCAGCCGGATCTGCTGGTGTATTTCACCGACGCCGAAGGCGAGTTTCCCAAGGGGGAGCCCGACTACCCCGTCCTCTGGCTGGTCAAGGGGCGCGCCAAAGTGCCCTGGGGGCAACGCGTTCAGCTCAATTGACCGGCCGGGCGCGGGCTCAAGAATACCGGGCCGGCGGCCGCTAGCCGGGTACCGGGCGGGATTTCCACGCCGGGCGCTGAACGGATTCCCTTTTTCTGTACGGATGCGAGCTGAATACAGGCCCGATGGGCGCATTTTCGCAGGTGTCCGATCCATGACGAGTTCCGTCGATTCAGAAGCTGAACGCGTCGTCGCAAGACGCATCGAGCGGGTGTACGAGTTACCGCCGATGCCCGAGCTGGGACGCCGGATTCTCGAGCTGCAATCGGATTCGGGCGCAGATGCGCGGCGGCTGGCCGCAATCGTGCAACTGGACCCCAGTCTGGCGGCACAGGTCATTCGTTACGCCAGCTCTTCCTACTTTGGCTATACCGGCCGGGTCGCCAACATCCACGATGCCATTGCCAGGGTTCTGGGATACGACACGGTCATGCATCTTGCGCTGGGGCTTGCCGCGGGCCGTTCCTTCCGTATACCCGACAAAGGTCCGCTGGGACTGTCCCGGTTCTGGGAGCACGCGGTGTGCAGCGCGTTGCTGGCACAGAAACTGGGCGCGATCATGCCCGAGGGCATGCGCCCGCCGCCGGGCTTGTGCTACCTCAGCGGGCTCCTGCACGACTTCGGTATCCTGTTACTCGGTCACCTGTTTCCACCCGAATTCCAGTTGCTGAACAAGCTCGCGCAGGCGCACCCCGGGCGTTCGGTTGCCGATATCGAACAGTGCCTGCTGGGTATGGGGCAGGCCCGCGAGGTGCTCGCGCTGGGCCACGCGCGCATCGGCGCCTGGCTGATGGAAGCCTGGCGCATGCCGGAGGCCGTGCGCGTCACCCTGCTGGAACACCACAACCCGGCTTATGTCGGTGATCACGACCTGCTGGTGCACCTGGTTCAGCTGAGCGACTTTCTGCTACAGCACGATACCAGGCCGCCCAAGGTGGGGGATTTTCCGGCTAACACGCTGCGTACCCTGCAACTGCTGCCCGAACAGGTGCTGGAGGTTTTCTCCAGGGTGGTGGCTACTCGCGGAGACCTGGTCTCCCTGTCACGCCAGCTCGCGGCTGCTTCATAAAAGGTCCGCATCCCCTCATATATTCTACTGGTTGTCACCTCCCGGCATTGCTTCGGATAATAGGCGGCGAATACTCGTCAAATCCGGGGCGCCGCACGGGCAAGCGGCGCCTCCCGCATCAAGGAGACATCAGCATGCGCATCATTCTTCTCGGC
>Ga0315556_1001733_pt1 | contig 12908 bp, 11 predicted proteins | sample SalMarSW160310MG_FD_202112 | JGI IMG/M metagenome (GOLD analysis project Ga0315556, IMG submission 202112) | Salt marsh sediment microbial communities from the Plum Island Ecosystem LTER, Massachusetts, United States - Salt Marsh Sediment SW1603-10 ...
ACCCGAGCGAGGTTTTCGAGCTGCTCAAGGCCCACCTGGCGCAGGAGGGGTTCGATGACATTGAAGTCGAGTGGCTTGGCGGTGAACCGCCGGGACGAACTGATCCCGACGACCCGTTTCTTCAGATGGTGGTCGAGACCGCCCGCTCCGTCTACGGACAACCCCAGCTGATCGAGCCGATCGCCGGAGGCTCTGGCCCGGTGCATGCCTTCATTGCGCATCTCGGCCTGCCGGTGGCAACAGCCGGTATTGGTCACCCGGAAGGCAGGGTCCACGCGCCAAACGAGAATGTGGTGATCGACAACTTCACCAAAGGGATCAAACACACGGCCCGCATCATAGTGAACTTCGCCGAGGCTTGAAGGAAGGTCGGGCGTCAGCTATAATCCAAGGACCGTCGGGGCGTGGCGCAGCCCGGTAGCGCACCTGCATGGGGTGCAGGGGGTCGGCGGTTCAAATCCGCCCGCCCCGACCAACGGCCGCCTGGAACCCAGGCGGCCGTTTCTTTTTGGTTGAACGACTGCTTGTCAGGTGATACTCTTAAACGTCCGGACAGCTTCAGCCGGCTGTTTTGCCGCAATCAACTTTGCCAACATGTCTGGCGACTGCAACGCCTGCACGATGGTGCGCAGAAGCTCTACTTGGTTCTTCTGCTCCTTGATCGCCATCATCAGCACAATGCGCACATCAACTGATCTAGATCCGTCACTCCCCATTTCGGCAAACGGCACCGGCTCCTTCAAGATGGCGAGGGCGAGCCCCGTCCTGACCACGTGATCGGGATCCGCATGCGGTAGCGCCACAGGGTAAGGATCACTCGGCAGACCGGTTGGGAAAGTCCTCTCCCTAGCAATGACGTCTTCGACATATCCATCTTCCACAAACCCCTGATCCTTAAGGAGCTTGCCAAGAGCCTCAATGGCCTGACGCGCGTCGGCACATTCCAACCCCACAATGGTCGTATCTTCGTGAAGAAGTCCCGCCAAACCCTGCCGCGATCCAGGACTGCCATGTGGGACATCGTCGCTAGGGGTCATCTTCTAGAGCCTTTCGGATGGCGTGCAAGTTCTCGCCAAACTCGCCGTTGGCGAACAAGCCTCTACCCACCACCGCGGTCGTTGCGCCAGCCTCAGCCGCCAACCGAATGTTGTCAGCCGAGATGCCACCATCCACAACCCAATCCAGACTCTCGTTGAACGAGTCTCGACGAGCACCAGATATCTTCCTGATCACGTCTGGCAAAAAGCTTGGGTTGGATCCCTCTGGCTCCGAGGTAAGGATGGTGACGAAAGACAAGAAAGGCGCCAGATAGGCGAGGTCAGGCACGGGAGTCGCAGGATTGAAAGCCAGCCCGGCACGGACACCTTGTTCATGGACTAGCCCAAGGCTACGTCTTGGATACGGGCAGGCTTCATAGTGGATCGCAATTCGATCTGCTCCGCTTCGGACCAGTTCGGGGATGATCCACTCGGGGTTCTGCATCATCAGATGGACGTCGAACGGCAAAGATGTATGCTGCCTCAGATCTGACACGATCTTCGTGCCGAGGGTCATGACAGGCACAAAACTGCCGTCTTCGACATCGAAGTGAATCATATCGACGCCAGCTGAAACCAAGGAATCCAGAGCTGCACCCAATCTGTCCGTAGGTGCAGATGCCAAAGATGCTGAGATCTTCATACTCATCATGCGGCAGCCGACCGATGAACTTTGTGCACTCGGTCCATGATCTCCTGAACACGGTCGGCATCAACCGGATTCCAGATATATCCGTCCTTCTTAAATGCTGTTCCGATGATCGCCCCGTCGGAGACGGACAGCTGTTCGCCTACGTTTGTCAATGTCACGCCGGTGTTGGCAAGAACGGGTGTCTCGGGGACAGCTTCTTTGACCACTTTCAGGACCTGCAGGGAAGTTTCCTCGCCGGCGGTTAGGCCGGACACACACAAAGCATCTGGTCGAGAATTGAACACGGTGGATCGGGCGATCTCGGAGATATCTCTTTCCCCCAGATAGGCGGCCGACTCTGGAACGATATTGAAGATTAGTTTGACTGATTGAGCCCCAATCGAATGCTGGTGGCGGATCGTTCGCCCGCAGTCTGTGTTCCAAAGCCCGAAATCGCTCGCATATACGCCAGTGAATATCTCACGGACAAAGGATGCATCCGTAGCCACCGCCAGATCGAGCGAAGCCTCAGGATCCCACAACACATTGACGCCAAACGGGACGCGCAGTTCACTTTTCAGTTCACCGATAACGCGTGCCATGGCGCCCACAGTCACAGCGTGGACACGGGTTAGGTAAGGAAGGCTCGCCTCGTTTGAAAACATGATGGCGTCGACCCCACCCGCTTGGAGGGCATTGAGATCCTGACGCGCATGGTCGATGACTCGTCCCATACCATGTGTGTCATCATAGGCAGGATCCCCTGGCAGAGCTAGGAGGTGGCACATTCCAATGACGGGCTTGTCCACCCCAAAGACATCATTCATCCAATTGATCAAGACCGCACCTCCACTATTCCCAACATGCCAACTTGGCCTTGCCAAGCTGGGGGAGCCTTTCGGCTCCCCCATGTCTTGACGGTCAATGTCTAGTCACTTGCCGGAGCAGCAGACTCGCCGACGCCTTCATCCGAATCTGAAGGTACGTCTATCCGGAAGAGCCTCTCACCGAGCGGGAACCGTGCCTTGAGGAAGTACAGCAGCACGAGAGCTATGGCGCTGATGATCAAGGCAAGTATCGCTGGCGATTGGAAGATGTAGTACATCACATAGGTAACCGGAATTGCGGCGTCACTCATCACAGTGTAGGAGGCATATCCAGAGGGAAGGGAAACCGCTGAGCCGGCAGCGGTGACCATCTGCGTCACAGCCGGCGAAAGCAAGGTGGTGAAGATCAAGCCCGTCCCCATGACGATTGAGCCGAGGATTACTGTGAGAAGCACATCCCCTGCCACCAAGGGTGCCAGCATCGCCGTAACGAACACGCCGTCGGCTAGGTCAATGAAAGGCAGCGTTTGATTGCCCAGCGGCGCGAGCAGCAGAGCTAGGGCGATTTCGATCGGCACCATCAGCAGTCCGCTGGCTATCACAGCCGGGTTGCCAATCAGGATCGCCGAGTCCATCCCGATGTGGAACTTGCGGCCGGCAAATCGTTTGGTCATGAAGTCCCTGGCAGCTTCCGCCACCGGCGTTAAGCCTTCCATCAGGATCGAGACCATCCTGGGAATGAGCAACATGACGGCAGCAATGTTGACTCCTGTCGTCAGGACGTCCACTACCGATTGTCTGGCCAAGGCCGCCAGCAGGATACCGATGATCAGGCCAAGAACGATCGGCTCTCCTAGCACACCCAGCCTACGGCGAATGGTGTCGGGATCAAGATTCAGCTTCCGCAAGAAGCTGATCCGATTCAGCACCAGGGCAAAGGGGACGGCGTAGAGCATGTAGCCCGCTGACTGGAGGTGGGGAATCGACAATCCAGGATACTTGAAGTACTTCTGGATGAGGGGAGCTGACCAGTCGGCCAAGAAGAGGGCGATGACCATGCTCACGGCAGCGGCGATGAGCGCCAGCCCAAAGCTGCCGGTTACAAACTGGACAATAGCACCGACAAATGCCATGTGCCAGAAGTTCCAGATGTCGATATCTAGCGTCTGCGTAAGGCCCAGCAACAAAAGTACGACATTGATGAGAATCCCAATCGGGATGATGAGATTCCCGACCGGCGTGCCAAAAGCAAGAGCAGATGCTGCTGGCCAGCCAATATCGATAATGCTAAGGCCCGTGCCTGTTGCCTTGGCAAAATCCTGGCCGATCTTGCTGACTGTGTCACCCAAAAGACCTACCGTTAGAAAGATGCCTACGAAAGCCACTGCGGTGAGCAGACCACTGCGGAAAGCCCGGTCGGGCCTTTGCCCCAGGATGATGCCCAGCAAGGTGATAACCACCGGCAGGACAATCAGTGGGCCCACCGAATTCAGAAAATCACCCACGCTAGCAAGAAACGATTCCATGGCTTGCCTCCTCTCGTGGAGCTATGAATTCAGAATGTCAACCACTTTCTGAAGAACTTCCTTGTCGCCCTGGCCAGTGATGAGTGGTATCCCGTCAACGACGGTAGCTCGCTCGCGGATCTCATCGGGAATGGACGTGGTCGAAATGATGACGTCGGCGTCCAGTCTCGAAGCATTGAGCTCTGCAACGCGAAACTGGCGGATGTCGGCCTCGATACCATGATCCTCGAGATAGTCTTCGATTTTCACACGTAACATTGTGGAAGTTGCGATCCCCGTCGCGCAAACAAGATAGACCTTCTTCATCGCAATTCGGCTCCTACGCTTGGCCCTTCTCAACCACGGGCGACCTGCGTGGATTGCCTGCGCCTAGGCACATGCCAGATCCACGCACACTCGGCGTATTCTTCTTATCGGCAGCACCTCCTTCCGGCCGATCCCCAATTGCCTTGGATCATAGATCTTCGGGGACCAGAAGCTGAACCCCTGTTTCCCGAACTCGGTCGGACATCTCGCGGCCGAGACCGTTGTCGGTGAGAACAAAATCGACTTCATTCAGGTCACACACAACCGAGAAAGTCGTTGCACCGAATTTAGTGTGGTCGGCAACCACGGCGGTCTTTCGCGCAGCCCTGATCATTGCCCGCTTGACTGCCGCCTCTTCGATGTTAACGTTAGTGATACCCCGATCCGGATCAATGGCATCCGCCCCGAGAAACGTCCAGTTGACATTTAGCCCGTCGAGAAATTCGATGGTTTGCGCGCCAAGCAGGGCGAACACATGCGATCGAACAACTCCGCTTGTGGCTATCAGTGTGAGCCCTGGAGTGTTGGCCAAATCCCACAGAATGCGCAGGTCGTTGCTGGCTACTGTAAGCGGGTGAATTGCTTTCAGTTGATCGGCGACATGCCAGGTCGTCGAACCAGAATCGATGATCACAGTCTCCCCCGGCGATACAAGTTTGGCTGCAAGCGCACCAATAGCCAGCTTCTCAGCAACCATCTTCCGCCGCTTGTCATCCAAGGTGGGTTCGTGACTCGTGGAACGATCTGACAGAGGGAAGACACCACCGTGGGTACGTACAACTAGGCCCTCTTCCTCAAGGTCTGTCAGATCTCGGCGCATCGTGGCGATCGACACATCCAGCGTCTCGGTCAGGCTATGAATGGATTGGTAGCCTCCACGCCGCAGGAGCGACAGGATGGTCTCCTGCCGCCTTCGTACCTTTTCCGACCGTGAGGTTGTTACGCCTGCCGTAGCGCCCCTCGCCATGAGCGAACTCGCTCAGAGTTATGATCTATTCAATTCATTATCGAGTGACACGGGAGATTTGTCAAGCAGATTCGCCCACAAACTGTGCAAAATCATCCGTGACTACGCACCGTCATGACAGCAAGGGTCCAACCTGATCGGTTTCGCTAATTTTGACATGTTTCTGGTGAATGATGCTCATATGTGTCCATCAACTAGTGTTGACGGTATCAGTCCTCTGGATTGCCGGTGTTGCACACCAGTTGGTCAAACCATCCAAAGCAATCTCAGCAAGACACGCTGGTAATCGAAAATCGAACCACCTCCGACCCGACGGACACTTCCAGCCGGATTTGGGGAGCGCAGAACCCGAGTTAACTGCGCGGGTTGCCCATTGCGTCCTTCACAAGTCCCCCCTCATCGATCAGAGACTTCAACGACTGTTGGGACACGCGCCTGGGCCACCAAGCGAGTCGGCCCGCTACCCACGGAAAAGGGGCGCTCCTCGCAGCTTTATCCCAGTCAATTATGAGGTTGCTCAGGATGTCGTCTGGCCCAAGATCCTGGGTGTCTACAGCAGCCGCCTCAAGGCTCTCGGCTATCGAGGCCACCAAACTCGCTCGGATGGATTGGAGATTGCGCCAGCATGCGAGAATAAGCACTCCATAGGCGATGACACAAAGGTTGATCACCAGGCTATGCATTTCGTAGAATTCCAGGACCGCGCGCCCATAGGGTCCAAGTGCCATCTTGACAAGATTTCGTACCATGTCGCCGCTCCTTCGTCAGAGCCCCAACCGGACCGATACGTCGACATCCTTATCGTCACGTTCCCCCTGCATTTTGGCTCAACATCGAGTGAAGGGCCAGTCCAAACAACCGCAGAAGACGTTGGATCACTCCCTTAGCTTCAGTCGACCTCAGGCAACACGCCAGTCTCGAAGGGCTTCAATCCGCTAACTCCTCGCATACTTGTGCTGCAATTGGATCATAGGCGTTCGGTCCTGTCTGATGAGCTAGCCTCGTTGGCTTCCACAGTGCAATGCGATCCCGAATGCCTGAAGACAACCTGTGGGATAATGCTCACGGCCAAATGGTTGCCTCCAAGGCCGGGCCGCCAAGAATAGACTAGTGGACCCTTCTCAAGAGTCAGATTCACTGCATGGACCATCCAATGTCCTTCAGTTTCAGGTTCAACCAAACCGAATTCAAGGCCAGCGGCCTTGCCTTCGACAAAGACGGAACCCTCACCGATCGAATGGCTCTCTGGCGAGGGATGTTCGAGGCCAGATCATCCCTAATCAAAGAAGAACTGGGCGAAGACCTCGCAGTTCTCTGGGCAGAAATGACTGGCGTGGACTTATCAGCTCGGGCGACGGTCGACCCATTCGGGCCGCTGGCGATGGGCAATCTGAACCAGGAAACGATCGTATTGGCTGCCTGCCTCTATCTGAAACTCAAAACGCCGTGGGACGCCTGCCTCGATATCGCCCAGTCGCTGCTGGTGAGAGCCGATGGGACCCTTGGTCCGGCCCAGTTGTCCAAGCCGCTCCTAGGTGTCCCCGAAAAGCTGATTGAGTTGAAGTCGGTCGGTGTTCCCTTGGCGTTGGTCACCATGGACAGCCGACATAATGTCACCCGGGCCATCGCAGATCTCGGTCTCCAGGGCGTTTTCGACTCGATTGTCACACCCGATGATATCCAGGAGCCCAAACCCGCGCCCCAGATGCTTGTCAGCGCCGCCCGTCAACTTGGTGTCGAACCATCCGAACTGCTCATGATCGGCGACACCCGCGCGGACGTCCGCATGGCACAGGCCGCGGGCGCAACCTGCGTGCTGGTTGGCACGGATCCCCCCAAGGACATCGAATCGTCTTACATCTCGGCGTTCATCAAGAACCTGACACAAATCGAAATCGTAGGCGCCCTTCCCTAAGGCGGCCTGGGCCAGGCTCGAAAGGAGCAGACTCCGTCGCCGTCCACCGTTCGTCTTCGCCAAAGCATCAGTAAGGTGCGATTGGCCAGTTATGGTCCCCAAACAGAGGCACGACGATGCGGGAGGGGCCGTCTCGGGAAGGTTTGGAACGGCAACAAAGTGCAAGGCGACTCCCCTCGCAGCTTGACAAGACGCTGACTCCGGGTACCCTGCATGCAAGGAAACGGCTGTGGCCGACTTGGTGCCCAGTCTCGGCTCTCGAGTCCCCTGGTCGGTGATAATGACGACTGAGATTCTGATCGTGCTCACGATCCTTGTCCTAGCCGTCATCTTGTTCGTCTCCGAGAAGATACGCCCAGATCTCGTAGCCCTCATGGTTATGGTTTCCCTTCCCCTGGCAGGCCTGATCTCGCCAGCCGAGGCCCTGTCGGGATTCAGCAGCCCGGCCGTCGTGACCGTTTGGGCGGTGCTCATTCTGAGCGCCGCCCTGGCACGAGCGGGCGTAGCGAGCATCATTGGCTCCCGGCTGCTGAGCGTTGCGGGATCAGGTGAAGCCCGTTTGATCGCCATCATCATGCTCACGGTGGCAGTGCTGTCCAGCTTCATGAACAATATCGGCGCCACGTCGTTGATGCTCCCCGTGGTGGTGGTGATCGCCCGCCGCATCGGCCGCCCCCCGTCCAAGCTGTTGATGCCGCTGGCCTTCGGTGGCCTGCTCGGCGGCATGATCACGCTGATCGGTACGCCCCCGAACATACTTGTCAGTGATTCTCTCCTTCAGGCGGGTCTGGCCCCACTCAAGATGTTCGACTTTGCCCCGGTGGGAATCATCGTCACCATCGCAGGCATCGCGTACATGATCCTGATTGGGCGCCGAATTCTCCCCAGCCGCGATATCACCCGAGAGATGACCGGCAGGGACCGGGGTGATCTGGGAGAGGTCTATTCGCTGAAGGAACGCCTTTTTGTTCTCCGCATCCCCCGGGAAACACCGCTGGCGGGTAAGACACTGGCCGATCTGCGCCTGGGATCCACCCTGGGTATCAACATCATCGCTATCCTTCGGCCGGATCAAGATCAAATGGCGCCCGGCCCGGAAGCGGTCCTGCGTGGCGGCGACCGCCTTGTCGTGCTGGGCCAAGAGGCCCATCTCAAAGAACTCGTCGGGCACCACCAACTGCTGTACAAGGGGCAGGGCCTGACCGTAGACAGCCTCTTCGCACCCGACATTCAAAATGCCGAAGTGACCCTTGGCCGCGGATCCTCCCTGATCGGGTCGACCCTGCGAGAGGCCGATTTCCGCCGCAAATTCGGCCTCAACGTACTCGGGATCTGGCGCGGAGGCCAAGCCCGACGGACACAGCTTGGCGACATCGAATTGAAAGCCGAAGACGTGCTCATGGTGCAGGGACCGCCCGAGAAGGTGGAGGCTTTAGGGTCCGAGTCTGGTCTGTCGGTCTCCGCGGCCCACGAAGCAGAGATTTCTGCTCTGGGAGAGAGGCTCTTTGCCGTGCAGATCCCGGCGGATTCTGCACTCGCCGGGAAGACCCTGGGCATGAGCCACCTGGCAGACGCGTACGGGCTTTCTGTGTTGGGCATCGTCCGCCAAGGGGAAACACATTTGATGCCAAGCGCCGACGAGCTGTTGGTGGCAGGAGAAACTTTGTTGGTTGAGGGAAGACAAGAGAGCCTGCAAGCCCTGCAAGCTCAGGAGGATCTGGAGGTCGAGATCCAGGCTCAAGTCGATCTGGCGTCCTTGGAACGAGGTGACATTGGATTGAGCGAAGTCGTCCTTGCGCCGAGAACCAATCTCGTCGGAAAGACGTTGAGAAAAGTTCAATTCAGAGAAAAGTACGGGATGAATGTGGTCGCCATCATGAGGGCAGGCCGCGCCATCCGGTCGAACGTCGGGACGCTGCCTCTGGAGTTTGGCGACGCCCTGCTCCTGTTCGGCCACCGGCGAAACCTCAGCCTTCTCGCCACCGATCCGGATTACCTGGTGCTCGAAGAAGGATCCCAAGAGGCGCCCAGGTTCGAAAAGGCCCCCATTGCAGCCGCCATCATGGGGCTGGCTCTGGTCCCCGTCATGCTCGGTTGGCTCTCCATCGCAATATCGCTGATCATCGGCGTGATCCTAATGATTCTGACCCGATGCCTGACCCTCGAAGAGGCCTATCAATCCATCGAATGGAAGGCGGTCTTCCTGATTGCCGGAATGCTTCCGTTGGGAATCGCAATGCAGGCGTCGGGCGCCGCCAGTTTCTTGGCCGAGAGCGTGGTGCGGTCTGTTGGGGTCTTGGGGCCCATCGCAATTCTGGCAGCTCTTTTCATTCTCGCAGCCCTGGCATCACAAGCGATGCCAAACCCAGCAGTTGCCGTGTTACTCGCGCCGATCGCGATTGACGCCGCCTCCGATCTCGGAGTCTCTCCCTATCCTCTTCTCATGGCGGTGGCCGTATCGGCGTCCGCCGCCTTCCTGAGTCCAGTCGGCCACCCAGCCAACCTGCTGGTCATGGGACCTGGAGGGTATTCCTTCAGGGATTTCATGCGGGTCGGCACGCCGCTGATGCTTTTGGTCCTGCTGGTTGTCGTTCTCACCGTCCCGTACGTTTGGCCCTTTCAGGTGACTCGGTGAATAATCTCTGCATGACCGATTGTGCGGCACATCAGCTATGACCGTCGATATCGCCATCACTCTGGCCATCATTCTGGCCGCTCTGGTGCTGTTCGCCAGTGAGATGCTGCGGGTGGACATCGTGGCCATGTTGGTCTTGATCACCATCGGCGTGCTGCGTTTGATCCCCCCGCAGCAGGTGTTCTCGGGCTTCTCAAACTCGGCGGTCATCACGGTTTGGGCGGTCTACATGGTCTCCGGGGGCATGTTCAAGACTGGGGTGGCGGAGATGTTGGGCAACGCCATTCTCAAGGTGGCCGGGAACAAGGAGTCCGGGCTGGTCAGCACAATCATGACAACGGTGGGGGTTCTCTCAGCTTTCATGAATAATGTAGGGGCGGTGGCAATGCTGCTGCCGAGTGTCGTTGGCATTTCGAGGAAAACCAGCGTCCCCGTCTCCAAGCTCTTAATTCCCCTGGCCTTCGCCTCCCTCATGGGCGGCGCGCTGACATTGATCGGAACCCCCGCTAACATCCTGGCCGCCGGCATCCTTTCCGAACATCAGTTGCCTTCTTTCGGATTCTTTGAGTTCGCGCCCATGGGCCTGGTGGTTCTCATCACCGGCATCGGCTACATGGTCTTGATCGGCCGGCGCCTCATCCCGATACGCACCAGCATCCAGGGCAAGATGGGACCGTTCAAACTGCGCGACTACGTCACTGAGGCCACAGTCTCTCCATCCAGTCGGTTGATCGGCAAGACTCTCTTTGAATCTCGACTCGGCCGGGATCACGACATCACCGTCCTTGCCATCCAGCGCGAAGACGGCGAGACTCCGGCGCTCAACCGCGACGTCCAGTTCAAGCCAGGAGATCTTGTGGTGGTCGAGACCACGGCCTCCAATATCATGGGCCGACTCCGGCCGCTGGGACTCCTTCCGGCGACCTCCGCCAGCAGTGAAACGCCGCGGATTCAGCCTGAAAACACGCAGTTGATTGAGGCCACGCTGGCACCAAATTCGCGGGTGGTCGGCCAGAGCCTCAACGAGTCCCGATTCCGGGAGCGGTATGGTTTCACCGCCTTGGCCATATCCCGTCACGGGGAGGTCATCACCCAGCGTCTGCGGGACACGCACCTTGAGTTCGGAGACGCGCTCCTCTTGCAGGGTCCCGAACACCGCATCGCCGAACTCCAAGAAGGGGAAGACTTCTTGGTGCTTGAGCCGATGACCTTCGAGCCGCCACGAAAGAACAAAGCGATCTTCGCCGTGGGCGCACTGCTGGGAGCTATTGGGTTGGTTCTTTCGGGCCAGATGGACATTGCCCTCGCCATGGTCATCGCGGCCATGGTTATCGTACTCACCGGCGCCCTAACTATCGAGGAGGCCTACGAAAGCATTGATTGGCGCACCGTGTTCCTGGTGGCGGGGATGCTCCCTCTCGGCCTGGCCATGGAGTCCACCGGCACCGCTCGCTACCTGGCGGACCTGATTCTGGGGTCGCTTGGGCAGTACGGCGTGCTGGCAACGCTGGCCGGCGTCTACCTTCTGGCTGCCGCAGTCACCCAGCCGATGTCCAACGCAGCTGCCATCGTCCTGATTGTCCCCATCGCCTTGGATACCGCTTTTGGATTGGGAGCCAACTACAAGACGTTCACCATGGCGGCCGTGATCGGCGCCACCACAAGCTTCCTGTCACCTGTCGGGCACAAGGCCAACGTCTTGATTTTTGGACCGGGCGGGTACAAATTCACGGATTACGCTCGCGTCGGGGCCCTGCTGACCGTGCTGCTTCTGATCGTCTCGATGATCTTTCTCCCGTTGATCTGGCCATTGTATCCGAGCTGAGATGGACCAAGGGGGCGAAGACCAACGCGGGGTATGGACGATGAGATCCTCGTATATTCCCTGCGCGGAACTAGGTGTGTGCGGTTGAATTGGAGATCTTGGGAGATCCTTCTCTCGGAAGGCAGTTCACAAAGCGTTGGAAGACCTGATTCCCCAACAACCGACCACGCGGAGTCAACCGAATCCCCCACTCATGCTTTTCAAGCAGCCCCGTGTCCAGCAGCTCATCGATGACGGCACCAAAGTCATCTTCCAGTGATCGGTCGAATTGCTCACTGTAACGGGCCTCGGACACCCCTTCCCGGGTCAGCCTCAAGCCCAAGATCAGCATGTCCTCGCGGACCTGCGCAGGCTCTTGAAACTCGTGGGAGCTTGTTGCGGGTGAGAAAGGATATGGCTCGGTCCATGCTGAGTCCGTGAGCCGTTCAACATAGGCCCTGGGTGAGCGCACAACGCGTGTACGCCATCCATCAGCGCAGCCGTGCGCACCCGCACCGAAGCCCAAGTACGCTCCGGTGCGCCAGATCTGAAGATTGTGACTGCACGCCAAGGGTTGGCCGTCCGACCCAGGTCGCGCCCAATTCGAGATCTCGTACTGCATGTATCCTGCTCGCGCCAGGAGCTCATCGGCCAGTTCGTACATGTCCGCCGCCAGATCGGCATCAGGCCACGGAAGGCGACCGTCATCCACCCATTTGCGCATCGGCGTGCCGAACTCCAACGAGAGTGCATACAGAGATAAGTGCTCGGGCTCCAAGGCCAGCGCCGACTGAAGGCTGGCCTCCCAATCCAAGAGATCTTGATTCGGCATGCCGTAGATGAGGTCCAGGTTCAGATTGTCGAAACGCGCCTGCCGGGCCCAAGACACCGATTGCCGGACCTGCTCCATGCCGTGCTGCCGTTCGAGCATGCGCAGTTCGGCGGCGTGGCTAGACTGCATGCCCAGGGAAAGCCGATTGACGCCCTGGTGTCGCATCGCCGCCAGGCGCGGAAGATCAAGCGTGCCCGGGTTGGCTTCCAACGTGATTTCGGCATCCACACTCAGCTCGAAGCTCTCCCTGACCTGCGAAAGGATGCCCGCTAGCTCTTTCTGCGATAGCAATGAAGGCGTACCACCACCAAAGAACAGCGTGTGAACCGATCGGCTTTTGCCGGCCGTTTGTGCCGATCGCCCCACCCCCTGGATTTCGCGAATCAGGGCCCCCAGATAGGCCGGCTTGAGCTCGTCCAGGCCGGCGT
>Ga0315556_1001734_pt1 | contig 12907 bp, 8 predicted proteins | sample SalMarSW160310MG_FD_202112 | JGI IMG/M metagenome (GOLD analysis project Ga0315556, IMG submission 202112) | Salt marsh sediment microbial communities from the Plum Island Ecosystem LTER, Massachusetts, United States - Salt Marsh Sediment SW1603-10 ...
ACGGCGCACACCGAGCTCGTGGGTGCGTCGGGTCACGGAATGTGACAGCACGCCGAACGTGCCGACCGCAGCGAGGAGCAGGGCGATGATTCCGAAGATTCCCATGACCGTGGTGATGAACCGCCGCTCGGCCGTGGACTGGGTCAACGCGTTGTCGAGGCGCCCGAAGGAGAAGCTCGCCTCGTGCGACAACTCGTTCACGATCTCTCGCAGTGCCGGCACCAGGAGTGCCGGGTCTTCGGCGCTCCGAACGGCGAAGGTCATGGTGGGCCATGTCTGCTGCGTGTGCGGAACGTAGACGATGGGGTGAGGCGGGGCATCGAGTGCCACGTCCCGCACGTCCCCCACCACTCCGACGACCTCGAAGGTGGTGGGATCGGCGTCGGTGATGTCCACGTCGGGGTGGATGAACGCTCCCACCGGGTCCTGGTTCGGCCAGAACGCCCGCGCGGCCGCCTCGTTCACCAGGACCACCCCTGGCGCATCTCGCGACTCCGCGCCCGTGAATCCGACCCCGCGGAGAAGGGGTATCTCCAGAGCGTCGAAATAGGACGGTGTCACGGACAGATACACCGAAGCGGGCCGCTCCCCGGGAGGGACCTCCGGTCCGTCGGCATGTTGGAACGTGGCGCGAAACGCCGGCGAGAGGGGCAGGGCGGTGCCCGCCCCAGCCCCCGTCACCCCGGGAAGCATCGCGATCCGCTCGACCGCATTGCGGTAGAACACGGCACGCTCGTCGACGTCCATGGCGGACCAGTCCGTTGCGACGCGGAATGTCAGCACGCCATCGCCATTGAAGCCGGGATCTACGGCCCGCATCTCCATGAAGCTCCTGGCGACGAGCCCCGCGCCGATGAGGATCATCAGCGAGAACGCCACTTCGCACACCACCAGCGCCTGTTGAAGGCGCCGCTGTCCAGAGGTGGACGTCGTGCGCACACCCCCCTTGAGCGTGGCCTGGATGTCTCCTCCGGTCGCTACGACGGCGGGGACCAACGCGGCCACCAGGCAAGCGCCCACCGAGGCCACGGCTGCAAAGAGCAGGGCCCGCGCGTCCATCTGGATGTCGCCCAGGCGCGGATAGTCAGTGGGGAGAAGCGCGCGTAGGCCACTGGTACCCAGCCACGCCAGCGCCACCCCGAGGCCCCCGCCGACACCGGCCATAAGAAGCCCCTCCGTAACCAACTGTCGAACGACCCTCGGCCTGGCCGCCCCCAGCGCCGACCGAACCCCCAACTCGCGCTGGCGGCCGGTCCCACGAACGAGGAGGAGGTTGGCCACGTTGAGGCAGGCGACCAGGAGCACCAGCGTCACCGCCGCGAGGAAGACGCCCAACTGGGCCGACACGCCCGCCGACACCTGCTTCATCACCGGGACGACGTTCGCGCCGTGCTCGGTGTTGGTCTCCGGGTACTCGGCTTCCAGCTCCCGCGCCACACGATCCATGTCTGCCTGTGCTCCGGCCACCGTGACGCCGTCGCGGAGGCGTGCCACGGGGATCAGCCGCGGCCACTCACGATGTTCATAGGACGCGAAATCCAGGGCGGCAGGCGTCCACAACTCCGGCTCTCCGATACGGACGCCGAAGGCGAAGTCCTCCGGGAGCACGCCCACCACGGTGAAGGGTCGGTCGTTCAAGATCAGGGTCTCTGTCCCCCGGAGCGGCGCGTCGGCGAAGTACCGTCGCCAGAAGCCGGCGCTCGCCACCACCACGTTGGGGGCTCCGCGAACGTCGTCGTCGGGGAAGAAGAGTCGTCCCTGGACCTGCTTCACGCCCAGCACGTCGAAGAAATTGGCGGTGACCCGCGCCCCGACGATGCGCTCCGGCAGGCCCCGCTCCGTGAGGGTGTACGACTCGGGGTGGACGCCGCCGATGCCGTCGAAGGCCCGGGTCCGCACCCGCCACTCGTCCAGGTTCGGATAGGAGACCGCCCCTTCCGTGATGCTCCTCGTCCGGTAGGTCTCCCATGGGATGACGATGCGGTCCGGTTCCTCCATGGGGAGTGGCTTCAACATGACACCATCCACCACGCTGAAGACCGACGTGGTGGCGCCGATGCCCAGGGCCAGCGTCATGGTCGCGGTGGCGGTGAAGACCTTCGAGCGCGCCAGGGACCGCTGGGCGAAGCGTAGGTCCTGGCCCACCGACTCCCCTGCGCCGACGAACCGGGGTCGGTGCGCCCACACCCGCGTGCGGACACTGGCCACCACGGCGCGGACAAGCTGCCACCGGAACCACAGGTCGGCCCTCCTGAGCCCCTGCCGGGGCAGGATCACCTGTCGGTACTCTTCCCTGAGGTCGTCGAGGAGGTCGTCGCGGTGGCGCGCCGGGATCACACGGACCAGCCAGCGCGGGGCTCTGGGTGTCGGCGCCGGCCGGTTCGGATCGGCCCGGCCGGTCACGATTCCACCTCGGCGTCGGGTTCGAAGCCGGCCCACATGGCCGCCATCTCTTTGTGCGACCGTCGAAGCGCTTCGCGACCGGCTGGGAGGAGCTGGAAATGGCGGCGACTGCGGCCCCCTCGCTCCCCCGTGGGCTCGCCCATCCAGGACGTGACCAGCCCCTTGTCCTCGAGGCGATCCAGGGTCGGGTAGATCGCCCCCAGGGAGATGTCGCGCCCCGTCCGCTCCTCTATTTCCCGGCGGATCGTCACGCCGTACGACTCTGCTCCCAGCCTCATCACGGCCAGGAGGACCACCTCCTCGAAGCCGCCCAGCGAATCACGCCTTCCCATCCTCGCTACCTCCGCCCGCGTGAATCCGTCGTATTAGTCTTGTAAAGTATTAGAAATAGGCACGGCCGCAACGTGTGGGTGATTCAAGACCGCTTCGGTGAGGAAGTGGTCGTATCCCCCTGCAACCTTCTTTTGGGATCTCCCGTCCCACGGTCAGACAGATGTATCATTTCTCGATACTTCTGGGACAACCATGCCGAGAAGACGCGACCTCCCGGACTCCCTCACACCTGCTGCCTTCCAGATTCTCATGGCCCTGGCCGACGAACCGCGGCACGGCCTGGGAATCGTGGAGGAGGTATCGGTCCGAACGGATGGAGGCGTCCGTCTGGGGCCTGGGACCCTCTACGGCACCATCAAGAGACTGAGAGCTGTCGGCTTCATTCGGGAGGCCTCGGCCCCATCCGATCCGGAGGAAAAGGACCCCCGCCGCCGCTACTACGAGCTGACCAGCCGTGGTCGAGAAGCGGTCAGCGAGGAAGCCAGGAGGCTGGAGATGATGGTCCGGGTCGCTCGGGCCAAGGACCTGTTGGAGGGGGCGGGAGGGTGAGAGCGAGACCGGATCCCCCTTGTGGAAAGGGTGAGGACCCCGCGGGGCCGCCTTCCGCAACGGTACCACCGTGGGCTATCCGTCTCCTGCTCCACTGTTTTCCTCCCGCTTTTCGACGGGAGTACGGGACAGAGTGGATGAATCTGGCGGTTCGTGGGACCCAGGGATCGGCCGGGAGAGGAAGTCCCGTGGGTTCCGTGCGTTCCTTCCTGAGCTTGCTGGCAGACACGCTGAAGACCGCCCCCGGAATGTGGCTCTTCCCCGATCCTCCCCAATCATCCCCACCGAACCGACGAGGCTCGGGAATGGAATCCCTTCTGCAGGACGTCCGCTTCGGCCTCAGGAGCCTGCGAAAGAGGTCCCTGTTCGCGGTTCTCGCCGTAGGCACCCTGGGACTGGGCATCGGCGCCACCACGGCCATCTTCAGCGTGGTGGATGGTGTTCTTCTAAGGCCCCTTTCCTATGAGGAGCCAGGGGAGCTGGTGTCGGTCTGGCAGGCTTGGCCGGAATGGAGGAATGAACCCATGCTGGCCGATGGGTGGGACCGGATATACCTGTCCTACCCCGGTTTCGAGAGATGGAAGGAGAAGCAGACCCACTTCACCGATGTCGCCATCCATGGGTCCACTTTCCGGAATTTCTCCGGCCAGGGCGACCCGACGCGCCTTCGGGTGGGAATCGCCTCCTCCGGACTCTTCCGCGTACTGGGCGTCCAACCTGCGTTGGGGCGAGCCTTCCTGCCGGCGGAGGACCAGGAAGGAGCCCCCCGAGTGGCCATCCTCAGCCATTCCTTCTGGCGGGAACGGTTCGGGGCTTCCCCCGACGTGCTGGGACGAACCATCAACCTGAACCAGGATCCCTTCACCATCGTGGGGGTGATGCCAGAGGGCTTCCAGCTTGGGGAACTGGCGGGGGGCGGCGGTGCGGAGCAGAAGCCCATCTGGATAGCCGTGGGCAACGACGGAAACACGAGAAGCGAGGGTAGCCACAGCTACGAGGCCATGGGACGCCTGGCGCACGACGCAACCCTCGAGCAGGCGACTCCAGAAGCTGCAAGCCTCATTGCCGCACCGGACGAGGAAACCGGTCACACGGTGCTGCTGACCCCCTTGGAAGAGTTGACACTGGACGGGCTCCGGGCGCCTCTCTACCTCCTTCTGGCGGCCTCACTGGTGCTCCTCCTCATCGCGTGCGGAAACGTGGCCACCCTCCTCATGGGTGAGTTCGCCGGAAGAAGGCATGAGATGGCCACCCGGGCTGCCCTCGGGGCAGGGAGGGGCCGGCTGATCCGTCAACTCCTGACCGAGAGCGTTCTCCTGGGCGGGATGGGAGGGATCCTCGGGGTCGGCCTGGCCTTCTGGGGGACCAAGGCCCTCCTGGGTCTTGCACCATCCCTCCCCCGCCTTCAGGAGGTGGAGGTCAACGCCACGGTCCTCCTCTTCGCGGCAGGGCTCGGGGTCCTGACGGGTCTTCTCTTCGGCATGGTCCCTGCCTGGGAGACCATGAGGAACGGGATCGGGGCGAAGATGACGAACCGGGGAAGCATGGGGGGGCGGAGTGGGTCGGTGCTTCAAAGGACAGTCATCGCCTTGGAGTTGGCGCTGACCCTCGTCCTCCTGGTCTCCGGTGCCCTTCTGGCCCGTAGCCTCGCGGAGCTCATGTCCGTGGACACCGGCTTCCGAAGCGAGGGACTGGCCATGGTCCGGACGTACCTTCCGGCCTATCGCTACGGCTCGGCCCGAGAGAGGGCGGTGCAGGCAGAGAGGATGAGAGCTGCCCTGGCCGGCGTGCCTGGTGTCCTGGCTGCCAGCGGGACCAACGCCCTCCCTTTCTACAACGGCGCCAACGCTCTCTCCTACGGGATCGAAGGACAGGAGAGCCCGGAGGAACTATCCCCGCACGCAAGCTTCAGGACCGTCTTGCCGGGCTTCTTCGAAACCATGGGGATAGAGATCATCGAGGGTCGCTCTCTCCTCGACACCGACGCTCTGGGAGAAACGCCCGCCGTCATCAGCGAGACCATGGCCCGCCGGCATTGGCCTCATGCTTCCCCCATTGGAGCGAAGATCCTCTTCGGGGACACCCTCGAGGTAGTAGGCGTCGCCGCCGATGTCGTTCACGAGGCTTTGGACGCCGAACCCTTGGCGACCATGTACGTCCCCGCCAGAGAGGTGGGAACGTCGATGAACTTCGTGGTCAGAACGTCGGCAGAAGCGGACGCCCTCTTCCCGGCCCTGCGGCAGGCCGTCTGGAGCATCGATTCCCAGGCGCCCATCTCCCGGGTGGCGACCCTCTCCTCCCTTATCGCGGATTCCACCCGCTCGCAGCGATTCAGGAGCTTCATCATCTCTCTCTTCGCCCTCTTCGCCACCGTGCTGGCCGGCGCGGGCGTCTTCGGAGTCACCGCCCGAAGCGTGGCACAGAGGGCCAGGGAGATGGGAATCAGGAAGGCCGTGGGAGCCGGATCCGGTTCGCTGATGAGATTGGCCCTCCTGGGCACCCTCCGGGCCGGCCTGATTGGGGTCGGAGTCGGCCTCCTGGGCGCGGCTCTGACCAGCCGACTCCTGACCCGATTCCTCTTCCAGGTGGACCCTTGGGACCCGGTGGTGTTCTGCGGGGCCGGAGGCGGCCTCCTCCTCCTGAGCCTGGCTGCCAGCCTCTTCCCTGCAATCCGGGCCGCGAGCGTGCACCCGGTGGAAGTCCTGAGAGAAGATGGATGACGGAGAATGCCGGGGGACCACCGCCACAGACCAGGCGATCGACGCGGTCGTTGGTTGATCGGCCGACCGTGGCCGCATGTCCCTTTGCATCGGCTGTGGCATTCTGCGGCCTGTGCGCGCAGCGACTGAACCGAATTCAGTGCAGGTACCGACGCACCCGGTCGAAGAACTGATCTTCATAGTCCGCCAGGCCGATACCCAGCCTGTCCTCGAACGACTCCGCGAACGGGATGCCGTCCCTCACGTCCAGGTAGATGTTCCGGATGCCTGGCTTCGGCTTCGCGGCTCCCGCGGGATCCAAGAGGTACTTCACGGCCAGCTCGAACATCGGATAGTAGTAGTCGTCGTCGATCATCTCGACGTCGGGATAGTGGTAGCCGTGCAGTGGGATGGGGACGACCTTGTTCTTGTAGAAACTCTACTGTAGCATTACTACAGAAAGGTGCCACCCCTCCAACGGACTCCTCGTACCCGTCATGCTGGACACCACTCAGGACCTCCCAAGGGGCACGCTCGACTTGATGATCCTGAAGGTGCTCTCCCTCGAGCCGATGCACGGGTGGGGCGTCATCAAGAGGATCCAACTGCTCTCTGAAGACCTCTTCCAGGTCAACCAGGGTTCGCTTTACCCGGCGCTCCAGCGGCTGAAGAAGAAGGGGTGGATCCGCTCCCAGTGGAGAATGACCGAGAACAGCCGGCGGGCCCGGTACTACACGCTCACCGACTCGGGTTCGAAACAGCTCGGTGAGAGAGAACGGGCCTGGAACAGGTCCACGGCAGCCGTGGGTCGGATCCTGGAAGCGACTGGGTGAAGGTGGGGTTGGGAAGAACCGGGGGATGAGGGGGTGAGGATGGATAGGCTGCGCGCGATCGTGGAACAGATCGTGGCTCTCTTTCGGGGGGATCGGGTCCGTACCGAGCTCGATGAAGAGCTCCGGCATCATCTCGAGATGGAGATCCGGGCCAACGTGGAGGCGGGGATGACGCCTCGGGATGCTCGGCGCAAGGCCCTGCTCGCCTTTGGCGGCACCGATTGGTTCTCCGAACGCGTCCGGGACGAACGGTGGGGTCGGGTGCTGGAAGATCTGGCTCGCGACATCCACTTCGGTCTTCGGAACCTCCGTCGACGCTTGGCCTTCACCAGTGCCGCAGTCGTGACGCTCAGCCTCGGCATCGGCATGACCACCACCATGTTCGTCCTGGTGGACGCCATACTCCTGAGGCCGCTTCCGGGAGCCAACGCGGACGGAATGGTCTACCTGAGGTTGGAGAGCGACTCGCGGCGGATGCGCGTCTCCCCCACTCCTCAGCTCCTGCGCTTGATCCGTGACCACGCGACGTCGTTCTCTCGTGTGGAGGCGTATACCTCGGAGGAGCTCAGCCTCTCGGTGGACGGCGAGCCCTTGCGGGCCAGAGGGGCCGGGGCTTCGGTTGGTTTCTTCTCCTTCCTGGGGGTCCGGCCGGCCCTTGGCAGGACGTTCCTGCCCAGCGACGCCCAGGGCACGGCCAGCCCCGTCGTGGTCCTCAGTCATACGCTCTGGGTAGAGCGGTTCGCGGGCAGTCCGGACGTGTTGGGCCGAACGGTCCGGATCGGCGACCGCATCCACGAGGTCGTCGGCGTGCTTCCCGAAGACTTCCGGGTGGAGACCCCGTCCGAGGCACTGCTCTGGATTCCCGAAGGAAACGCCGGCGCGCTCTTCGAGGAGGGCGTACCCGTGGAAGGCGCCCTTGCCAAGCTCGCTCCGGGCGTCTCGCTGGATGCGGCCCGTGCCGAGCTGGACGCCATCGTCCAGAACAACCCGCTGAAGAGACTGGCCGACCAGGATTGGGTGGCACGGGTCTACAGGCCCGCCGACGTCGTGGATTCGTCGCTGAAGCGGGCGATCCTCGTGTTGCAGGCCGCTGCATTGATCGTGCTGCTCGTGGGGTGGGGCAACCTTACGAACCTCCTTCTGGCCCAGGGTGAAACACGTGCGCGGGAGTTCGCCTTGCGCGCTTCTCTCGGCGCTCGCCAGAGACGCCTCGTGCGGCAACTTCTCACCGAGAGTCTCCTCCTGGGCTTTCTGGGAGGCCTGGGGGGGATCCTGCTGACCCTTGGGACCCTGGGGACGTTACCCCTCCTTCTTCCACCCGGGTATGCAGGCGTCGTCCCCAGCGCGGGTGCGTTCCTGTTCGCCACCGGCATTGCCCTGGTGAGTGTCCTCGCCGTGGGACTGCTTCCGGCGCTCCACGGTTCGAAACGCGAGCTCGCCGACGTCATCAAGGGTGGAGCAGGTCCCACCGCGGTCGGGCGACGACGGGTCGGCATCCGCCAGGTTCTGGTGACTGCAGAGGTCGCCATGACCGTGCTACTCCTGGTCGGCGCCGGGCTCCTCTTCAGGAGCTTCGCCGGGCTCTCCCGGATGGACGTGGGCTTCGACACCAGGGATCTGCTGACCATGCATCTGGAGGTGCAGGAGCACGGATACGACGATCCGGCGACGCGTGCGGCCTTCTACGCTCAACTGAAAGACGGGATCGAACAGGGCCTGCCCCCCCAGTTGGGGGAGGCGACCCTGGCGAGCGGCCTCGTGGAGAATCTGTCGGCATCCTTCGCCCCCCTGTCGGCGGAGGGCGCCGAAGCCGTCGAGTCGGACCCCACTCTCCTGATCCTGTGGGGGGTGAGCCCCGGGTATTTCGAGTTCCTCGGCCTGCCGGTTCGCCAGGGTCGCGACTTCACTGAAGAGGACAGTCGGGGCGGTGATCCGCCCGTCATCATCTCGGAGGCTGTGGCCAGGCGGTACTTCAGCGGCGTGGATCCTGTTGACCGACGACTCTTGATGGGAGAGGACGCCTACCGGGTGGTGGGCGTGACGAGCGCACTCCGGCTCCCCTCCCTCGAGAAGAACGGCATGGGGGAGCTTCAGCTCTTCTTCCCCATGGGGGAGAACGACGGCGGTGTGACGATCCTGGTGCGAAGCCGGGGCGACCGCGCCGAAGTCGTAGGTCAACTCAAGCAGATCGTCTGGCGTATCGATTCGGCGATGCCAGTGCAGGACATTGCTCTCGTGGACGACCTGCTGGCCGACTCCCTTGCCGAGGAACGCTCCAATACACTCCTCATGATCCTCTTCGCCGGTACCGCGCTGCTGCTGGGAGCCGTGGGCATCTATGGCGTCGTCGCGTATTCGGTGAGCCGCCGTACCCGTGAGATGGGAATCAGGATGGCCTTGGGCGCATCTGCCGCAGAGACCGTGTCGCGCCTCGTGATGAGTGGGATGAGCACTGTGAGCTTCGGGCTTGTCGTGGGTGTGGTCGGGGCCCTCGCCCTCGGTCGCTCGTTCGGCCAACTCCTCTACCAGGTTGGCCCCAGAGACCCTTGGGTCTTTGCGGTGGTCATCTCGGTTACGGCCGCCGTTTCACTCCTCGCGACCTGGCTACCTGCTCGACGAGCGGCGGGCTCCGGGCCCATCGAGGCGTTGAAGAACGACTGAGGGAGCCCGGATGCCACGTCAGCAAGGGAAGGACGTGGAGCCATGCCGCGGACGGGCGTCCGTCTTATGGCCTCGATGGATCGTCGGCCCGGGAGTGAAGGACAGATGATGCAAGGCGCCGGTATTGGGCACGGGACGTGGTCGGAGCCGCGGCGGCGCTCCGACGGTCCGGTAGGCATGCGTCGGGGTTCCCTTCTGCCGCTCGCGCTTCTCTCCGCGGCCCTCTGTGCCGCCGCCTGCCAGCAAGGGGTGCGGGGGGGCTCTGCTCTGTGGGGAACCCTGCCGCGCGGCACCCACGGGGTCGGATTCAAGAGGGTGGTGCTGGAGGACGGCTCCCGAGCCGTTCCCGTCCCGGGGGAGGCTGCCGGGAGCGATTCGCACCGTTCCCGGCCTGTCATCCTCTACCTCTGGTATCCGACCCGGGGGGGACTGCGTCCGGGATCACCGTTCGACACCTACGTCAGGATGGCCGGCGCGGACGTCGGGCGGCGGACGTCCGAAGTAGGAATCCGCATGGCCTTGGGAGCCCGGGCCGGGGATGTGGTGAGCACCGTCGTGCGGCAGGGAATGACACCGGTGATGGTGGGGGTCTTGCTGGGCCTGGGGGGGCTTTCGCCCTGACCCGGGTGTTGGCGAGCGTCTTGTTCGAGACATCGCCCACCGACCGATGGACGATGGGGCTGGTTGCCGGTGTGCTCGTGGGTGTGAGTCTGCTTGCGTCCTTCCTGCCAGCCAGGAGAGCCAGCAAGATCGATCCCCGGGAGGAGTTGCGGGCGGATTGAGGTCAACGGCGGCCGACGAAACGCGCGGCAGCCATCCAAATGGATCGGGACGACGAGGAGGTTGAGGTGCACGACTGCGTTCGACACTTGAAGGCGATGGTCGTCCTCACGGTGCCCTGGGTGTTCTCCGCGGCTTCTTCGGCTTCTCAGGAATCCGAGCCGCGGTTCATCGACAGTGGGCAAGCCCTCGGTGATTCCAGGACCTTCCGTGTGGCGCCGGGTGACCTCGATGGAGACGGCGACCAGGACGTTCTGGTGATGAGCTTTCACGGCCCGAGCCACCTCTGGACCAATGACGGAGGCGGCCGGTTCACCGACTCCGGACAGATTCTCGGAGAGGAGGGAGGCCACGGCGCCGCCATCGGGGATCTGGACGGGGATTCCGACCCGGACGTCTACATGGTTCACAACGGGCACCCTGACAGGATCTTCCTCAACGAAGGTCGGGGAACCCTGGTCGACAGCGGTCAGAGGCTGGGCGGCGAAGAGGAGTGGGGCACCACCGTTGCCCTGGGTGACGTGGACAACGACGGCGATCTCGACGCCTACGTGACCGTCTTTCAGGGCTCCGGCCACCTCTGGATCAATGACGGCTCGGGGCGCTTCACCGACAGCGGCCGCTCCCTGGAAGGGAACCCGACCTCCGTGGCGTTCGGCGACCTCGACGCGGACGGCGACCTCGACGCGGTTGTGACGTACGCTCGAACCGAAGACAGGGTGTGGTTGAATGACGGGACCGGCCGGCTGGGGGACAGCGGTCAGCGTCTCGGCCCCACGGTTGGATGGGGCTTCGTCGAGCTCGGCGATCTGGACGCGGACGGTGACCTGGACGCGCTGGTGACCAACTCGGATGTCGGCAACCAGGTCTGGCTGAACGACGGTGGGGGTACCTTCGACACGTCGGCGGCGCACTTCGGTACGGGATCGAGGGCTGCGCTCGGTGACCTGAATGGAGATGGCACCCTGGACGTCATCGCCATCAGCCAAGCGGAAGGACGGACTTGCTCCGTATGGTTGAACCCAGGTGGCGGCGGCTTCACCGGGAGCGGCATCCGTCTCGACATCGCGGGGGCGTTGGCGATCTCCCTCGCAGACGTCGATGGCGATGGCGACCTGGACGCTCTGCTGGGGCGGATGGAGGACCTTGGAGGGAACCGGGTCTTCCTGAATCAGAGCTAGGGGAACTCGGGTGGCCCCGCAGTTCTACCGGCACCGGATGGCCTCCACCGGATTCACGCGCACAGCACGGTATACCGGGAGGGCCACCGCCACACTCGACACCGTGAGAAGGATCAAGGGCACCAGCACAAAGGTGAGGGGGTCGGTGGCGTCCACCCCGAAGAGGAGGAACCCCATGACCCGGCTCATCAGCCAGGCTCCCAGGAGGCCCAGTCCGGTTCCGCTCAACACCATCGTCCCGGCCTGGCGAACGAAGCGCCGGCCGACCAGGATCGCGTCGGCCCCGAGAGCCATGCGTATCCCGATCTCCCGGGTCCGTTTGGCCACCGAAGCCGACAGGACGCCATAGATCCCCACGGCGGCCAGAACGAGAGCCAACACGGAGAAGATCCCCATGAGTAGAAAGGCCAGCCGGTCCCTGGCCCTGGAGACTGCAAGCACCTCTTCCATCGTGTGGACGTTGAAGGCCACCAGGCCGGGATCCACGGCCACGAGCTCGGACCGCACCTGATCCAGGAGGCCGGGCTGGGTGCCCTTGGTCCCGATGACCTGGCTCAGCAGCCAATTGCGGTCCGCGGCATACTGTGCGTGGGGAATGTAGACCTTCCGCGTGGTTTCGCCCCGCCCCGAATAGGCCACGTCCTCCACCACTCCCACGATGGTCCGGATGGCTCCGGCGGCGTTGATCTCCTCACCCACCGCGTTTCGACCCGGGAAGTATGCCTTCGCCAGGGACTCGTTCACGATGGCCACGCCGGGGTTTTCGGTATCGTCGGTGATCTGGAACGGGCGCCCGGCCCTGAGCTCGATGTTCAGGGCGTCGAAATAGCCCCCCTCGATGACGCGGAAGTTCGCGTCTCCCCATGCGGTCTCGCCGGACTCGTTCTGATAACGGAACCCCCAATCGTTGAAGACTCCACTTCCTGGAAGCCAGGATACGGCCCCCACCGCTTCCACACCCGGGAGTGCCGCTACACGGTAGTGGAAGCTCCGGTGAAAGCGCGTCCGCTGAAGGGGATCATCGTAGGTCGCTGAAGGGAGTTGGACCTGAAGAGTGAGGACGTGGCCGGGGTCCATCCCCAGGTCCGTCCTCTGGAGGTTCAGGAAGCTCCGGGCGAGGAGCCCGGCCCCTACCAGGAGGACGAGGGCGAGGGTGATCTGGGTGGTCACCAGTCCGTTGCCCAGGGCCCGCGCGCCCCATCCGCCGCTCCGCTGCCGGATGCTCTCCCTCAGAGCTCCCGTCACGTCGGGTCTGCGGAAGGAAAGGGCCGGGAGGAGTCCGAACAGGAGACCGGAGACACCTGTCGCGGCCAGAGCGAAGAGGAAGAGGCTCCCGTCGGGGCGGATCTCCTGGACCCGGGGGAGGGAACCGGGGATGAGGCGCACCAGGGCGTCCACACCCAGAAAGGCGACGCCCGCTCCCACGATCCCTCCCAGGCCCAACACCAGCACAACGTCCAGCATGAGA
>Ga0315556_1001735_pt1 | contig 12902 bp, 12 predicted proteins | sample SalMarSW160310MG_FD_202112 | JGI IMG/M metagenome (GOLD analysis project Ga0315556, IMG submission 202112) | Salt marsh sediment microbial communities from the Plum Island Ecosystem LTER, Massachusetts, United States - Salt Marsh Sediment SW1603-10 ...
AACACCTCGCCGAATGCCCGCTGGATGAACTTGCGAAGACCAGTAATGGTGACCACCCAGATCTGGCCTCCCGGGCTCAAGCGGGCCAGGGCTTCATAGAAGTACAGATAGTACTGCTCTTTGTTGGTCTTCGCCGGAAGGTTGGAGACGATCAGGTCGAAGCGGCGTTCGCCGAGGTGGCTGAAGCCGTTGCTCAGCAGGACCTCGGCGTTGCGGATGCCGTTGAGCTCGACGTTCCTGCGTGCGTACTCCACCGCCACGAAGTCCTTGTCGACCAGCACCGCATGGCTGCCGGGCGCCGCCGCGGCGATGGCGAGGCCGATCGGGCCGTAGCCGCAGCCTAGGTCCAAGGCGCGGTCGTGCGGCCCCCATTCCAGGTGGTCCAGCAGTAGCCGGGTCCCGTCGTCGATCGCCTTGGGGGAGAACAGGCCCCATGTCGTCCGGAAGCTGAGCTCGCGGCCGAGCAGGCGGTCATGGACGACCATGTCCTCGCCCAGCCCTTCGAGCCAGGCGCGCGTGGAGGGATCGAGATCGGGCGGTAGCATGTTCAGCCTCTCAGTGCGCGGGTGGCGAATGCGCACAGTTGGACTCGTTGATCGGCCCATGGAGACCCGCTTGCGGCCCCGCGAGACCGGGCCGCGAGCCTCCCAGCCGCGCCGGCGGTCGACATTCTCGGCCAGGGCCCCGGGCGGCTCAGAGCCCTTCGACGCTTTCCTGTCGGACCCGGGCGCCCGGCTTGGTGGCACAGACAGGGCAGGCAGGGTCGCTCTTGAGTCTGAGTGTTCTCCAGCTCCCTTGTAGGGCATCGAACACCAGCAGGCGTCCGACGAGCGTAGTGCCCGCTCCGGTGATCCACTTGATTGCCTCCAGGGCCTGCAGGCTGCCAATTACTCCCACCAGGGGTGCGAGCACGCCGTTCTCGGAGCAGGTCTCCTCCGTAGCACCACCGGCACCATACAGGCACTGGTAGCAGGGCTCGCCGGGCCGGCCGCTGAACAGCGCCACCTGACCGTCCATGCGCACGGCAGCCCCCGAGATCAGCGGCGTCCCGTTCGCGGCGCAGGCGGTGTTGACGGCGAAGCGCGTCGGGAAGTTGTCGCTGCAGTCCATCACCAGATCTGCGGTGCTGACCCGCTCGTGCAACTCGTCGGCCGCGAGCCGACGGTCGACGGCGAGGATCCGGCACTCGGGATTCAGCACTTGCAGGGTCTCCCGGGCAGACTCGACCTTGGCTCGACCGATGTCCGCGGTGCCGTGGATGATTTGGCGCTGCAGATTCGACAGATCGACGGTGTCGAAGTCCACCAGTGTGAGCTCGCCGATGCCGGCGGCGGCGAGATACATGGCGACTGGGGAGCCCAGACCACCCAAGCCGATTACCAGCACACGCGATGCCAGCAGGCGCTGCTGGCCCTCTATGCCGATCTGCGGAAGCAGGATCTGCCGCGCGTAGCGAAGGAGCTGCTCGTCTTGCACCGGCGAAGATCGTAGGGAGTGGCTGGAGCGCCGACAGTCAGGACGATCGCTCCCCCGGGGATCAGAGGTAGCGGCGCCAGTGCTCCGGGCGGTGGTCGCGACAGCCGTGGTCGGTATGGCCGTAGCGCTCCGCGAAGATCTTCTGGGTGCAGTTCGACTCGCCCCGGGGACAGCCGAGATTGGCTCGAAGCGTCTCTTCCGTGTAGTAGTGCAGCCCCCGGATCAACCGGTACATCAGGCGGTTGTCGAGGTGAAATCCCTTCTCGCTGAGCATGGTCTCGATCTGCTCGCGGGTGACCTGCAGGACGTCGTAGGTTACCTTGAGAAAGGTGGGAGAGGCGACCTGCAGGTGGTGTACGCCGGGTACCTGGGCGAGAAGCAAGGTCGCGCTGCGCGCCTGGTGCGGGTCGGGGTGCAGCTCGGCGAACGCGATCTCGCGATGCTTGATGAACTCGTTTTCCGGCGTGCTCATTCCCCCAATGCTAATGCGAGAAAACAAATATGCAAGGCCCGCCGGCGAAGCGTCCGACCAGCGGCTCAGAGGCCGCAACGGCCCTGGGTCACCCGCTCGTGCCCGCCCGCGTCTCGAAAGGTTTCCACGCCAACGCACCCATGGGCTTTGAGCAAGGCCCGTGCCCCCGGACCCTGACGGTGCCCGTGCTCGAGCAGCAGCCAGCCGCCGCGTTTGAGGTGCCGACGGGCTCGGGCGGCGATATCTCTTAGCGCCTCTCGGCCGTCCGGGCCGGCGATCAGCGCCTGGCGCGGCTCCCTCGGCAGGTCGCCCCGACGCAGGTGGGAGTCCCGTGCTGCGATGTACGGCGGATTGCTGACGACGAGGTCGAGCTTTTCCCGGGGGCCGAGAGCGTCCCACCAGCTGCCTAGTCGGACGTCCAGGTTGCGCACCCCGATTCGCCGGAAGTTGCGCCTCGCCACCGCGAGGGCGGCAGCGGACAGATCGGTGGCCAGGACATGGACTCGGGGGCGCTCTCGCGCCAGGGCGGCCGCCACCGCCCCAGAGCCGGTCCCCAGATCGGCGATGCGCCAGTGCGCGGTTGGCGGTATCAGGGCGAGGGCCCGCTCGACCAGGAGCTCGGTCTCGGGGCGCGGGATCAGCGTATGGGGATTGACCTCGATGGCCAGGGACCAGAAATCGCGGCGGGCGGTGACGTAGGCGATCGGCTCCCCGGCGCAGCGCCGCCGCACCAGCGTTTCGAAGACCCGACGCTGCCCTTCGGCCAGGGTCCGCTCGGGCCAGGCGATCAGGTAAGTGCGTGGGCGTCCGAGCACGTGTGAGAGCAGCACCGCCGCCTCCAGGGCGGGCTCGGCCTGGGGCAACGCGGTCAAACGCGTTTGGGCCTGCTGCAGGGCCTTGCCGATGGTGAGGCTCAATGCTCGGTCTCGGCCAGCGTCGCGAGCTGCTCGGCCTGGTGCTCCTGGATCAGCGGCTCGATCAGCGGGTCGAGGCCGCCCTCGATCAGCTCGTCGAGCCGGTACAAGGTCAGGTTGATGCGGTGATCGGTTACGCGATTCTGTGGAAAATTGTAGGTTCGGATCCGTTGCGAGCGATCGCCGCTTCCGACCTGGAGCTTGCGTGACAGAGCCTGGGCACTGGCCTGCTGGTCGCGAAGGCGCGCCAACAGCCGGGCACGCAGCAGCGACATGGCGCGGGCGCGGTTCTTGTGCTGGGAGCGCTCATCCTGGCATTCCACGACGATCCCGCTGGGCAGATGGGTGATGCGCACGGCGGAGTCAGTGACGTTGACATGCTGGCCGCCGGCCCCTGAGGAGCGAAAGGTGTCGACCCGCAGATCCGTCGGACCGAGATCGACGTCGTCGATTGCTTCGGCCTCGGGCAGGATCGCTACGGTGCAGGCGGACGTGTGGATGCGCCCCTGGGACTCGGTCTGCGGGACCCTCTGGACCCGGTGAGTCCCGGCCTCGAATTTCAGGCGGGAGTAGACCCCGCGCCCGCTGATGCGGCAGATGATCTCTTTGTATCCGCCCTGCTCGCCGATGCTCTCGCTGAGGGTTTCGGAGCGCCAGCCGCGTACCTCGGCGTAGCGCAGATACATCCGTAGCAGGTCCCCGGCGAATAGCGCCGCCTCGGCCCCGCCGGTGCCGGCGCGGATCTCCAGAAACACATTTCGTTCGTCGTCCGGGTCCGGCGGCACGAGCAGGCGCTGCAGCTCGGGCTCGAGCAGGTCTCGGCGCTGCTCGGCCTGCGCCAGCGTATCCCGGGCCAGCTCGCGCATCTCCGGGTCGCCGAGCATTTCCCGGGCGCCGTCGATCTCATGCTCGAGGACGCAAAACTCGCTGAATCGCTCCACGACGGGCTCGATCTGGGCATATTCCCGGCTGAGGCTCCGATACTGACCCTGGTCGGCTTGCACTTCGGGCCGCGCCAGCAGCGCGGTGATCTCCGTGAAGCGCTCGGAGATGCGCTCGAGCTTGCCGCGGATGGAAGCTTCCATCACGAGTGGGCGTTCTTGCCGAGCTGCAATAGCAGGTGCGCGGCCTCCAGCAGCTGGGCCTCTCCCTCGTAGCCTGCTTGTCGGATGCGCGCGCTCGGGGCGTGGAGCAGCTTGTTGGTCAGGGTGTGGGCGAGGTACTGGAGCACCTCCTCGGGCGGCTTGCCGCCGGCCAGCATGCGGTGGGCTCGCTCCAGAACCTCGTCGCGCAGTCGCTCGGCCTGGCTGCGGTAGCTCTGGATCATGCCGACCGCATCCAACGAGCGCAGCCAGCCCATGAACTCGATAGTCTGAAGCTCGATGATGTCCTCCGCCTGCAGGGCGGCATCCTGTCGCGAGCGCAGGTTCTCCTGGATGACCTCCTCCAAGTCGTCGACGGCGTACAGGTAGACGTCGTCGAGATCCCCGACCTCGGGCTCGATATCGCGGGGCACAGCTATGTCGACCATGAAGATCGGCTTGCGCCGACGCTTCTTCAGGGCGCTCTCCACGGCACCCTTGCCAAGCACCGGCAGGGGGCTCGCGGTGGAGGAGATGACGATATCGGCTTCGGGCAGGTGGTTCGGCAGCTCGGTCAGCGCTATCGCATAGCCGTCGAACTGTGCGGCCAGTTGGTGAGCACGCTCCACCGTCCGATTGGCTACGACCATTCGGCCGATGCCATGCTGGTGCAGGTGACGCGCGGCCAGCTCCACCGTCTCCCCGGCCCCGATCAGCAGGGCCGTCTGGGTCGAGAGGTCGCTGAAGATCTGCCGGGCCAGACTGACGGCCGCAAACGCGACCGACACGGGGCTGTGGCCGATGGCCGTGTCGGTGCGCACCTGCTTGGCCACGGCGAAGCTGTGCTGAAACAGCCGACCAAGCAGCTTCTGGGCGGTACTGGCATCGTTGGCGCTCTGGTAGGCCATCTTGACCTGGCCCAGGATCTGAGGCTCACCGAGCACCATGGAGTCCAGGCCGCTGGCCACGCGCAGGAGGTGCCGCACCGCCTCCGATTCCTGATGCGCATACAGGTAAGGGAGGATTTCCTCATAGACCAGGCCGTGAAAGCCCGCGAGCCAACGGGCGACGTCGGTCGTTTCCGCGCCTGCCAAGGCGCAGTAGATCTCGGTGCGGTTGCAGGTCGAGAGGATCGCCGCTTCGCGGACCCCTGCGACTTCGGCGACACTGCTCAGCGCCTCGGCGGTGACGTCCGGGCCAAAGGTCACCCTCTCGCGGATCGCAACCGGGGCAGTTTTGTGGTTAAGGCCGAGAACGAGCAGCGACATGGGCGAAAGTGTCTGGATACGAAGCGAAAGTTTCTGTTACCGTCCCGTCGAATTCAAGTGCATACCGGGTCCCGGCCCGGAGCCGATCTTCCGGGCAGGCTCTCCGTCACGGGAACCGCACCCGGATTTTTCTTTATACTTATGCGATGTCGCTGCGGCCCCGGCCGGCGGCGGCCCTCATATCACGAAGGAATCCTCCCCCCGTGCTGCGTTTCACCGTTCTTCTGGCCGTGCTGCTGGTCCTCGCGGGTTGCGGCGAGATGGCTCGCCGCCCTCAGCCGGCGACGCCGACCGAGAAGCCGGCTGCGCCGGCTGCGCTTCCTTTCCCCGAGCCCAAGGCGAAGACCGCCGAGCTCTCGACGGATGTTCTCTTCAGCTTCATGGTGGCCGAGATCGCCGTTCAGCGCTCGGATTTCCGGACTGCCTATACCCATTATCTCGAGGTTGCCCGCAGTGCCGGCATAGCCTATGCGGCCGAGCGGGCGACGCGCATCGCGGTGCTTCTGAAGGACGCCGGCAAGACCCGCGAGGCGGTGGCCCTTTGGATCCAGCTCGCGCCCAACGACTCCGAGGCCCGCCGGTATGCTGCCATGCGCTACCTCGCCGACGGCCAGGTCGGTCAGGCGATGGACCAGCTGCGCGCCATGATACGGATCGCCGCGGCCAAGGGCGAGGAGGGTTTTCTGGACGCCGCCGAGCTGCTGGGCCGGGAGAGCGACAAGGAGAAGGCCCTGGGCCTGATGCGCACGCTGGTCGCGCAGGACAAGGACGACCCGGACGCCCGCTATGCGCTGGTCATCCTGGCGCTTTCGGCGGGGCATCTGGATGAGGCCGAAGCGAATGCCCGGACATTGCTCGAGCAGCGCCCGGATTGGCAACACGTGCGGGTGCTCCTCAGCCGCATCCTGGTCCAGCGGGGCGACAAGCAGGGGGCCGCGACCCTGCTGAGCGCCGGGGTGCAGCGCTATCCCGACGACCGGCTCCTGCGGACCGCCTATGCGCAGCTCCTGGTCGAGATCGAGCGCTTGCCCGAGGCCTATGAGCAATTCCTGGTCCTCCTGCAGAAGCAGCCTGACAGCGAGGAGCTCCATTTTGCCGTCGGCGTCCTCGCTGTCGAGCTCGATAAGCCGGCCGAGGCACGCAAGGATCTGCAATGGCTTTACGAGCACGGTAAGCGGGAGTCGGAGTCGGCGCTGTTTCTCGGGCGCCTCGAGGAGAAGCAGGGAAATGCCAAAGCGGCGATGGAATGGTACCGGCGGGTCGAGGGTAAGCAGTATCGCACGGAGGCGCGTGTGCTGCTTGCCAACTTACTGGCCCAAGGCGGAAAGTTGGGCGAGGCTCGTGAGGTGTTGCGTCAGCTGCGGGTCTCCGCGCCCGAGCAGGCGGTGGCCGTGTATCTGGAGGAGGCGGATCTGCTCAAGAAGTACGGAACGTCGAGCCAGGTCTGGGACCTGTACTCTGAAGCGCTGGCGGAGAACCCCGGCAATGCCGATCTGCTCTACTCGCGGGCGCTCTACGCCGTCGGTCAGAATCGGCTCGATATCCTGGAGCGGGATCTCAAGGCCATTATCGCGCAAGACCCCAAGCATGCCGATGCGTTGAACGCCCTGGGCTACACGCTGGCCGATCAGACGGACCGCTATGCGGAGGCGCTGGGCTACATCCAGCGGGCACTGGCCCTCAAGCCCGACAACCCCGCCGTCCTGGACAGCATGGGATGGGTGCTCTATCGGCTTGGCCGCATGGAAGAGGCAATCGGCTACCTCAAGAAGGCCTTGGCGGCGGGCTTCGACGGGGAGATCGCTGCGCACCTCGGCGAGGTCCTCTGGGCCGCGGGCCACAAGGACCAGGCACGCAAAGTCTGGAGGGATGGCCTGGCACAGGATCCGGAGAACAAGTACATCCGCAGTACCATGCAGCGCATGGAGTGAGCCGCGTTGGCGCTGGTCCTGCACTCTGTCGCCCGATGGGGACGGCCGCTGCTGGGGGCAGCCGCCCTGCTGCTGGTCGCCTCCTGTGCCTCCTTGCGTGCGCCTACGCTGAGGGGGGTTCTGCCGAGTGCCTCCGAGGCGCCCCGAGTCTGGACTCTCGACGGGCGTATCGGGGTCAAGGTCGACAGCAAAGGCTGGAGCGCCAGCCTGCGCTGGAGCCAGAACCGAGAAGACTTCAGCGCGCACTTCAGCGGACCTTTCGGGCGGGGCGCGGTCGAGGTCCGGCAGCGCGACGGCAAGCTTTGGGTGCGGGACCCGGAGGGGCGGGAGCACCGCGGTGCCGATCTTCAGCAGTGGGCCCACCAGCAATTCGGGGCCGAGCTGCCGATCGGCGAGCTTTCTTACTGGCTTGTTGGGATCGCCGAGCCCGGTCGCCCCGCTGGCGTGGTGCGTGGAGAGGGGGGGCGCCCGCTGCGCCTCGAGCAAGGCGGGTGGCAGGTGCGCTTCCTGGACTGGACCGATCTGGGTCGGTGGCTGGTGCCCCGGCGTTTAGTCCTGAGCCGCGCGGATGTGGAGGTCAAGGTGGTGGTCGATCACTGGGCCGAAGAGAATGATTCCCGGGGCCCCGACTGAGGTCGGGGACCGGTGGTGGCCGGCGCCCGCCAAGCTTAACCTGATGCTGCGGATCGTCGGACGCCGCGCCGACGGATACCATCTGCTGCAGACGGTATTTCAGTTCGTCGACTGTGCGGACCGGCTGTCTTTCTCGGTACGTCGGGATGGCGGGGTGGGCAGGGTACGCCCCCTGGCAGGAGTGGCCGAAGAGGACGATCTGGTCGTGCGTGCCGCGCGCCTGCTGCAGCAGCATACCGGGTGTCCCCTCGGCGTCGACATCGACCTGGACAAGCGATTGCCCATGGGGGCGGGGCTTGGGGGCGGGAGCTCCGACGCCGCAACGACTCTCGCGGTGTTGAATAGGCTCTGGGGGACCGGGGTGTCCGATGATCGGCTGGCCAGCCTGGGGCTGGTCCTCGGGGCCGACGTACCTATCTTTCTGTTCGGACGCGCTGCGTGGGCCGAAGGGGTCGGCGAAGACCTGAAGCCGATGGCGCTTCCGGAGCCTTGGTACCTGGTCGTGATCCCTCCGGACGAGGTTTCCACCGGCGCCGTGTTTGCGGACCCGGAATTGACACGCGATTCGCCCCCACTCAGAATATCCGACTTTCTTGCGGGGGCTGGGGGCAACGACTGTCTGGCGGTGGTGCGTCGGCGACACCCTGCGGTCGGGGAGGCTATGGACTGGCTTGGAGGCCATGCAAAAGCCAGGCTGACCGGCACTGGAGGGGCCGTGTTTGCGGCCTTCGACGTCCCGGACGCGGCGCGTGGGTTGCTGGCGCAGCTGCCGACAAAGTGGCGCGGCTTCCTCGCCCGCGGGCTGAATCGATCTCCCTTGCTGGCGATGCTCCAGGGGGCAAGCGACTAGAGCGCGCTTTCTCTGGGAATGGCTGAATCCCGCGCGAGCAAACACTCGGGGCCAAAGATCATCGGGGCGTCGCCAAGCGGTTAAGGCACTGGACTTTGACTCCAGCATGCGTAGGTTCGAATCCTACCGCCCCAGCCAACCGCCCCAGTCTTCTGCCCGGGACCGCGCCACCCTGGCAGGGCTCTAGGCAATCCGGGCCAGGCGCCCCGAACAGATACGATCGAGTAGACGCAGCGGAGGTTATCCGTGTCGGCCGCCAGCCCCATGACCGTGTTTTCGGGTAACGCGAACCCGGAGCTCACCGCAGAGATTGCCGCCCGGCTGAATCTTCCGCTCGGCAAGGCCGTCGTCGGTCAGTTCAGCGATGGCGAGGTGATGGTCGAGATTCAGGACAACGTGCGCGGGCGCGATGTCTTCGTCGTGCAGCCCACGTCAGCGCCGACCAACGATCATCTGATGGAAATGCTGGTGATGATCGACGCGATGCGTTGGTCCTCGGCGCAACGGATCACCGCCGTGATGCCGTATTTCGGCTATGCCCGTCAGGATCGTCGACCGCGCTCGGCCAGGGTGCCGATCACGGCCCGCCTGGTGGCCAAGATGATTGCCATGGCCGGTGCGGACCGCGTGCTCACGGTGGATCTGCACTCGGACCAGATCCAGGGGTTCTTCGACATCCCGGTCGATAACGTCTACGCCTCCCCGGTACTGCTCGGCGACGTCTGGCGCCAGAAGTACCCGAATCTGATGGTGGTGTCGCCGGACGTGGGGGGGGTTGTTCGGGCCCGGGCCTTGGCCAAGCGTCTGGACGATGCTGATCTGGCAATCATCGACAAGCGTCGCCCGCGGGCGAACGAGGCGCGGGTGATGCACATCATCGGTGAGGTCGAAGGGCGCAGCTGCGTGATCATCGACGACCTGGTGGATACCGCCGGGACGCTGTGCCAGGCGGCGAAGGCCTTGAAGGAGAACGGCGCGGCGCGGGTTGTCGCCTACTGTACCCATCCGGTGCTCTCGGGGGCGGCCGTCACCAACATCAACCGGTCGATGCTCGACGAACTGGTGGTGACCAACACTATCCCCCTGTGGCCGGAGGCGCGCGCTTGCGCGAAGATTCGCCAGCTCAGTATCGCCGAGCTGCTGGCCGAGACGCTGCGCCGGATCAGCAATGACGAGTCGGTGAGCTCTTTGTTCGTGGATTGACTGGATCGGCTTGGGGCCGACCTTCAACGGATGCCGTGCCGCCCTGGTGCGGCGTCGAGGTGCTCCGCACCGGACCTGGTCGCGGGTCCTTCGGGGCTGTTCTTTTTGCTCGATGGAGACTGACATGCAAGAGACATTCGAGATAGTCGCGCAGGCGCGCACGGACACGGGGAAGGGTGCGAGCCGCCGCCTGCGTCGTGCGGGTCTGGTGCCCGGGATTGTTTACGGGGCGCACAAAGATCCAGCCATGATCGCGCTGGTTCACACCGATCTTGCCCAGCATCTGGAGCACGAGTCGTTTTACTCCCACGTGCTCGATCTGAAGGTTGAGGCCGGGAGCGAGCGGGTCGTGGTCAAGGATCTGCAGCGTCACCCCAGCAAGCCGTTCGTGCTGCATATCGATTTCCAGCGCGTCGCCGAGGATGAGAAGCTGCGGATGCACGTGCCCCTGCATTTCGTCGGTGAGGCGATCGCTCCCGGGATCAAGCTCGGCGGAGGCATGTTCAGCCACTTGCACTCTGACGTCGAGATCAACTGTCTGCCCCGCAATCTGCCGGAGTTCGTCGAGGTCGATGTTTCGGCGATGCAGGTTGGCGATACACTACATCTGTCCGACCTCAAACTGCCCGAAGGGGTCGAGATCCCGGCCCTCGCTCAGGGACCCGAGCACGATCTTCCGGTGGTAGCGATCCTAGCCAAGCATGGCGGAGCAGGTGCCGAGGAAGCGGTGGAGGGTGGCGAGCCTGGTGAGACAGGCCCTGGCGTTTGAGTCGCTGCGCCTGGGGCGGGGAGCGACCAGGTCGCTCCCTCCCCGCAGCTGACTCTCTCTGCCTCCTGTCGCTCGTGCCCGGCCGATGATCCTGGAGACCCCAGTCCGCGTCGTGGTGGGGCTGGGCAATCCGGGAGCCCGCTACGGGGGCACCCGTCACAACGTGGGGTTCTGGCTCGCCGATGAGCTCGCCCGGGCTTTCGGCGGAAGCTTTCGTCCTGAGCCGCGCTTTTTCGGCGACCTGTCCCGCATTCGTGTCGACGGACGCGATTGCTGGCTGCTCAAGCCGACGACCTACATGAACCGCAGCGGCCAGAGCGTGTCAGCCTTCGCGGGCTACTACGGCATAGCCCCCGAGGAGCTGTTGGTGGTACACGACGAGCTGGATCTCGAGCCCGGGGTCGTGCGGCTCAAGCGCGGCGGTGGCCATGCAGGGCATAATGGCCTGCGCGATCTCTTGAAGGCCCTCGGGCGGCCGGATTTCCTGCGTCTTCGCGTCGGCATCGGCCATCCAGGCGATAAGGATGCGGTGGTCGACTATGTTCTCGGGCGACCCTCCAGGGACGATGAGACCAGCGTCCGTGCGGCGCTGGCCCGTGCGGCGGGTCTCTTGCCTCTGATCCTGGACGGCCAGCACCAGCGGGCGATGAACAGCCTTCACGCGGCGCGCTGAGCGCGCGATGGAAAAGGCCGCCCGAGGGCGGCCTTTTGCGGCGGAGGCCTCAATGGCCCGCGGCGCAGGTCACCACTTCCAGGCCCAGCCCATTTCCAGGTCCCACTGATGCATCGTCAGCTTGACGCGCTCCGAGCCGAACCCGAAGGGGTTGCGGCCTTCCACTGAGTTGGGGAGGGCGTAGGTCAGGGCCAGGCTGAGCTCGTTGTTCTCACCCAGCTTGCGGGTCAGGCCCGCGGTGACGTGCTCCTCGATGGTGGCCGGCGCGAGGATATTGAACACGATGTCGCGGCTAGGGATCGGCTGCTTGCCGTAGCTGAAGCCCAGGCGGGCGGTGGTGCGGTCGCTGTACTCCCATTGCCACCCGGCCTTGTACACGATCATGTCGTTCCAACCGAACCCGGCACCGTTGCTGCCGCCCAGGAAGCAGCTGTTGCCCTGCAGGGCGAGCTTGCCCAGCAGGCAGCCGATCAGCCTGTCGGTGCTCGGATTGCCAATGGCCGGTACGTTGCTGTAGAAGATGTCCTGAACGTCGAAGGTGAAGGTGTGGCCGGCTACGGGCTTGAAAGCGAGGCCGACATTCGCGGTCGCCGGTATATCGAAACCGCCATTCTCGGCAAACAAGTCGTCGTACGAGGAAAACTTGCTCATGTACATCTTGGACTGGGCGGCCGCCCCAAGGGACAGGGTGGGGCTGACGTTGACCTGGATGCCGGCCTTGACGCCCCCGCCGAAGGACCAGTCGTAGCCGTTGTCATCCAGGCCGTTCACCGCGCCGGGGTGGGGAAGGATGCCGGGGGCGTCCCAAGCATCTGCCGTGAAAAGGCGGAAGCGGGTTAGGCCCGCGGCGCGGAAGCGCTGCACCGCGAGGATCGGGCTGATGCCGACGGAGACATCGTCGGTCAGCTTCTGGGCATAGGTCGGCTCGATGAACAGTTGCTCTAGGTCGATGTTTGCCCGGCCGTCCCCGAACGAGCCGCGCAGGGGCAGCAGATTGAACGGCACGATCGGGCGGACTTCGGAGCGATAGTCGGAATTCATCCCGCCGTTTCCGAAGACACTGATCCCCACGGATCGGGTGTCGTCGAGCATCTTGTTGTAGCCGAAACCGGGGATCAGAAACCAATCCTTGCCGCTCTCCCGGGTGGTCAGCGAGGGCGCGAGCCCGGGGCCCAGGTCCGGCTGGCTCTCCCATTTGCGGCGCGGAGTGAACACCGCCGCCCCGAGATCCATGCGGTCGCCGACGAACACCATCCCCGCGGGGTTGGTCGCCGCGGCCAGCGAGTCCTGAGGCAGGGCCGTGGTAGCCCCGGCCAGGCCTTTGCTCTTGGTACCGTAGGCATCACTGAACATGCCGTTCGTCGCGAAGGCGCTCGGTGCGACCAGGGTCGCCACGATTGCGGTCGCCATCAGGTGCTTTTTTTGCAACATGGTGAAGATCCTCCAGCATTGGGAGGTCCCGAGAGCGCGCCCTCCTCGGTGTCTTCGTTCTACGCTTTCGGGGCCGGTTTGTTGTTCGTCGAAGCGATTGTTATATTTTTGCAACATTTCGATGTTGGCGCGATCATGGACGATGCGTGCCTGGCTGTCAAGAGGCTCTGCGCAAAGGATGGGCTGATTGCTGGAAATTC
>Ga0315556_1001736_pt1 | contig 12897 bp, 12 predicted proteins | sample SalMarSW160310MG_FD_202112 | JGI IMG/M metagenome (GOLD analysis project Ga0315556, IMG submission 202112) | Salt marsh sediment microbial communities from the Plum Island Ecosystem LTER, Massachusetts, United States - Salt Marsh Sediment SW1603-10 ...
CCGCCAAAACTCCCTTCCCGGGCTCGGGCAGCGGTCTTGTTTGGTTCTGAAAAGACGGGCTTGCTGAATGACCATTTGAGCTACTGCCACCTGCTCGTGCGAATTCCGACGACGGCAGGCTGCCCGTCGATGAATCTGGGGCAATCGGTAGCCGTCTGGTGCTATGAAGTGGCGCGTGCGGCGGGATTTTCGCACGCATCAGGCTCTGGTCGAGTCCACTCTTCACTGCCGGCCAATATCCAGTCGCTTGACCATATCCTCGACCGGGCCGCCAGGGTTCTGGACCATTCCGGGTACTTCAAACCCAAGGGAAAACAGGCTCAGATCCTCAAGCTGCGCCGGTTGCTGCTTGACCTCGGTTTGAGCAACCACGATGTGCGGGTGCTTGGCGGTGTGCTGGCTCAATTGGAGTGGAAGATAAAGGCTGGGTAGATACCGGGCAAAGACGGCTGCCCCTACGGCAGGTCCCTTAGTGGTCAGGAACCGTCGGCTGCAGTTCGACGATCGGCTCCAGGGGTTCCTCGAAAGCGGGCCGGGTTTGAGGATCGCGCCAATTGTCGAGCAGAGCGATGTGCTGTACGCACTGAATCGTACAGAGGGGCGCGCAGGACTTCACGGTGTGATATTCGTGGTAGAGGTGCTGTGGCGTGTACTTTTCCACCGGGATGCCCGGATAACCCCGCTGTTGCGAGCAGTAGTGGACTAAACCGTCTTCGCAGACATAAAGGTAGCGACTGCCGGCGCGGCATCGCCAGTCCCGCGAAACCCCCTGTGCAACATATTTCTGATGGCGATTAAAACGTGAATAGGAACGTTTGCCCCACCTCATAATGGTGCTGAAAATCGCCTGCTGCTGAGGGTCGAGCGGGCGGAGCTGCCCCTCATGATCGTGAAGGACTCCAACTGTGGAAGTAAAACCGAGTTCGAGAGCACGCCGGGCAACCGTGAGCGCGTCTTCTGGATTGTGGACGGAACTGCCGAGGACGGAATTAATGTTGACTTGAAACACTGCGTGCTGCGCCAGCAGTTTCAGTTTCTGGTCCAGGACCTTCAGACTTTTCTTCGAGACTTCGTCGGGCTTGACGTTGTCAATACTGATTTGCAGATGTTCAAGTCCTGCATCGTTCAGGGATTCAATGCGACTCTGTGTCAGCAGGTAGCCGTTTGTGATCATACCCGCAATCATTCCTCGAACTCGAATGTGCCGGATGATTTCTTCAAGTTGCGGATGAAGCAACGGTTCGCCGCCGCTGATGGTGATAATGCTTGTCCCCAGGTCAGCCAGATGGTCAAGCCGACGAATCATGATTTCGGTGGGCAGGGGCTTGGAAAAGTTGTCGTATTCGTTGCAGTAAGTACACGAGAGATTGCACCGGCGGATGGGAATGATGTGCACAAGAACCGGATGGCGAGTGGAGAGTAGGGCGTGCGAAATCATCTTCAGCTCGCGCACCCTCGTACGAATCGACCGTGCTTTCCGCTTCAGAACAACTTTGTTCATAATGATTAAACGCCCACACTAAACCTGCGAACGCCGGCAACAACGCTTCCAGAGTTTCCAGCAGACCCTGCCAAACATGCGTTCTGGGATCCAGAAAACCCCAAGCGCGCTATTATCCCTAGTTGAATTATACATATACGACAAGGAAGTATCATCTGCAACAATTTCATCTTCAAATGGGGAAAGAGCCGGTTGAAGCGTAAGATTCAGAGCTCAATCGGGGGAGCGATCTACGCGATGGAAGGCAGCTACATCTTTACCCGTTTGGCACCCTTCGCGGCATGCAACTGGAAAGTGGAAGACGGCAAGTTGCGATTAACTTTGACGGAACTGTAGTGGGCTACCGAGTAATCGCCACCCGCCTCGTAGAATTTTTGCTGGACTGGAAGCCAGGATTCCTCGCTGATCCAAAGTTCTATCTTTGAAAGCTGCGCCGCGAGGTGTTCTTCTCGGGGAGTCAGTTCCAGCAGCGCTGTCGTGTCTCCTCCCAATTGCGCTTCTTTCAGATATTTCACTTGATAGACTTTCTGTAGCTCCTTGGAGTTGGTCCCGAAACCCAGTAACAGAAACTGCTGGATCAGGCCAGAGTGCTCGCTGAGATCAATTTCCTGAATCTGATTGATTTTCGGCTGATAGATCTCAGCTTTATCTTTTCTGAACAGAATGATCTTGGGCGCCGGTTTTTTGAAGTCAATCAAGATATCCGGCGATTTGGCATTTCGAAAGTACATCTGGCCGGAATCCGTCGAAAAATCATTCACGAGAACGGTTACTTTGGTGAACTCAAGGTCCGCCGAGAGAGTCCTGAGGCGTTTGGCGCTCTCGTTCATATGAGAAAAGATTTGACTGAGATCTAAACGATTCTTCTTGCCCTCAGCAAAAACCGGCAGAGGCGCCAGCCCGAGCAGGAAAATGGCCAGGAGGCGGCCAACGATTTTCGATCTGAATCCCAAAATCATCATGATGTCCGACTGCCCCTAAATATACGATTCCCTTTCGCTGCATTAGGATGCATTGTCAGCGTTCTATCTCGACGGTGTACCCGAGAATCACGTCCCCTGTTCCCAGGAGCGGCTTGATGGATATTATTTTGAAAGGTGGCTTTACGCGTTGCAGGAGCAATTGATGGACAGCTTCCCGAGGTGGAACGGCCCCAAGCGATTCCACAAGCCTGGCGTCCAGCTGGTAAACCCACACCTGGTCCGTGTGGCCGACTTCAACGATACCCTGTACGTGGCGCAGATCACTCAACTGAAGACGGGGACGATCGTGGAACCAGCCGGATGGCGTAAGAAAGATAAAGGCCAGGATCAGCACGCAAATGACGTCATACTGCCAACTGCCACGCTCATAAGACCAGAAGACCGCTTTCTTGATGACCAGCCAGGTTCTAGACCCGAGCGAGGAACTCGTGTTTTCCGCCACCCGGTTCACGGGGCGCGAAACGGTTGGTTCGCGGAACTCGGTGTTTGGTGCCATATGATTTTTAATGAGTAAGATAACGGTAAAATCCAGAGGAATCAATCGGAAACGATACGGCCGTCTCGCATTCGAATAATCCGGTCGGCAACGGAGGCTGCTTCGGGATTGTGTGTAATCATTAGGATTGTCTGACGGAAGTCCCTGTTCAGGATTCGCAGCATATTCAGCACAACCTGAGAGTTCTCAGTGTCCAGATTCCCGGTGGGTTCGTCAGCAAGCAGGAGCTTGGGCTCACAGATCACTGCTCGGGCAATGGCTACGCGCTGCTGCTCCCCACCGGAAAGTGCATAAGGTTTGCGATCCAGTTTGTCTTTGATTCCCAGCATTTCAGCAACCGATTCAAATCGGTGCGGGTTAAACCCATCCCCCTGGATATGTTGTGCGATCTCAATGTTATGCCTTGCCGTCAACGTCGGCAGAAGGTTATATCTCTGGAAGACGAACCCAATCTTATGGCGGCGAAACTTGGTGCGTTCCCGGTCGTTCATCCGGGTGAAATCATTCCCATCCACCAGCACCTGTCCGCCGGTCGGCCGCGTCAATCCTCCTAAAACGTGCAGCAAGGTTGACTTGCCACATCCGGAAGGACCCACGACTGCAAGGAATTCCCCTTCCTGGACGATAAGGTCTACACCGCGCAGTGCCGGAACATCTACTTTCCCGACTCGATAGGTTTTTGTCAGGTTATCCGTTGCGATGATTGGTTCCATACCGCCAATTCGGTCTGCTCCCCTGGTTGGGTCCTCTGTTGTTTCCAGAAAAATTGATCCCATCGATCTCCAGAAGTCTCCTACTCGTAAGCCAAAGAATCCACCGGATCAAGCCGGGCCGCGCGTATTGCCGGGTAGAAGGCTCCTAGTAAAGAACCTCCAACGGCCAGCAACCCTGCCCAGACCGCCCAGTGCATGGTTAATTCCACGGTTAAAGTGGGGAACGTTGCCACAATGACTTTTCTAACCAGCCACGTCCCGACATATCCTGTAATGATGCCCAGAACACTGAGCAGGCATGCCTCTCGCAGTATCACATTTATGATATACCTTTTGCCCGCCCCCAGTGACTTTAAAATGCCAATTTCGCGCGTTCTTTCAGTGATAGTGGTATACATCGACAGGAAAATGACCAGAAAGCCGATGCCCACAGCTACCGTAATCATGGCCGTAATAAAGGCGTTCAAAGCAGGAAGCTCGTTCGATGTCATCAAGGACATATACTCTTTAATAGAGCGAAGCTGGTACTTGGGGAGCAATTCCTTCATTGCATTGATGACGGCAGGCGTGTAGCCCGGGTCGGTACACTTCACATAGAAAATTGAAGCTTTGTCACGTGCGCCGGTTAAGTCCTGGGCTGTAGATAAAGGAATGAACAGCCGCGCCCCCATTCCGTGTTCGACGATGCCGGCCACGCGAAAGTTGTTATTCAGAAAATTGAGTGTTGAACCCACTTTCACGTTGTTCGCCCGTGCATACCAGTCGTCAACAAGAATGTCGTGGGGATGTTGGAAAGGGCCGCCCTTGAGATAGATGAAACCCCCGCTCACGTTCTTAAAGCTAGGCATATCAACGCCATAGATGAGGTTAATTCCTCCGTGGGCATTAAATAGAAATAAAACGGGCGTTACCGCCAGCACGTGTGGAATCTGTGCAAGCCGGTCGCCGATTTGAACCGGCATGGGGGCCTGGGTCAGTCCAAAAAACATGGATGCTCCCGGAGGCTGAACCATGATGTCTGCCCCCACCCCCTGGACTCGCTTGGCGGTTTCATGCAACATGCCATGAGTCATTCCCACGACGAGCATCACCATTCCCACTTCGATAGCCACGGCCAGCACACTCACCAGCGTCCTGATCGGCCGGTGGAGAATGTTCTCGAAGATCATCCTGTTAATCACGATGCTCCTTCGGCTACTGATCTCCGCCCAGTTCAATCAAGGTTGCCTTTGGCGGTCTCTTCAGCACGAATTTTTCTGGTGGAATAGGTTGATTGAAGGTTGCCTTCTCCACCGCAATCGTTAGCGTATAGCCTTCTTCGGGGCGATTCAATGTGATTTGTGCGGGATAGCGGATCCCCTGGAAATCGCGATAGTCGGCATAGTTGACGTCTTCAACCAGAGCGCCTCCGGGCCCGTAAATCTGAACGCGTGAAAGGCCCATGTTGGCGCGATCAAGCCACACTTTCCGTTTCAGGTTCAGTTCACCAGCGCCGTCAGGCTCAACGATATTGAGGATATAAAAGTATTGGCCCGTGGAAGCGTGAGTTTCCTCGTTAAAGAACCTATCTTTTGTTTGGTCGATAGGAGGAATGAGCAGGGCCTCCATGATATGTTCGGGCCGGAGATTTTCCAGGGGCTGTTTGGCGGATCCGTGATAGTTGTTATTCCCAACGATGAACTTATTTTTCGGAGGAATAGAAACCCGGAATTGCTGGCCGTCGGAAACCATATCGAAGATCTCTGTCTTAACCACCGGCGCTTGACCAATGATACGGATCATGGCGGGTTTTTTCATCAGGATGTAGCCGCCGACAGTCTGGTACTCCTTGATAACTCCTGTATAAACTGAGCCCGTCTTTGGTTTGAACTCAACAGTCGCCGTCAGCGTCGTGATGTCCCTACTCCACGCGTCAACGTCCTTGACAAGCTCGGCAACGGTGGCTTGCATGGGAGGGGCTGAAACTGCTGGTGGAGTAACACGGATTGTGCGCTTAACGGCGCAATCCCATCCTCCAATCACCACGGTAAGGAGGACCAGGACAGCGGCGAAACGTCCGGTCAGGGGCAAGGACTTCCGGCGTGACTCACACAAACCAACAGCGTAACACACGCCCCCAAGAGCGTCAATCTGCACCTCTTGTGGGTGGATGCAGTGAAATCTCTCATGCCCATAGTCTGGCAGCTTATCCCCTGAACGAACTGACATTCTAGCTGCTTATTTCTGAAGGCGGCGGATGACAGGTTTGGCTGGAATTTAGAGCCCCTATCGAATCAAACGGCGGCTGTTCAAACTACTCTGATAGGCGTCTATGTGCATTCTGGCCAGATTCCCCCAACTGAACTTTCCTGCCCGTTGCTTCCCGCGCAGGCTCAATCCATGTTTGAGTTCAGGGCTATCCAGAACTTCAATCATCTTTGCCGCCAGTGCGTCATGGTCCTGCGGGTCGTCATAATAAACCGCCGCTTCAGCCGCGACTTCTTCTGTCGAAGGGATGCGCGAGGCGACGATAGGCAGCCCGAAACACATCGCCTCGACGAGTGGAGTCCCGAATCCCTCGTACCAGGAAGGAAATGCGAAGAGCTCAGCCTGTGTGTACAGCAAGGCCAGTTCCTCGTCCGTCACGAACCCGGGTAGAATATAGCGGTCGCGGCATTTTTGGCGATCAACGGAACTCTCGATCTCGGCAAAACCGTAACCGGGCTTACCCACCATCACACACTGCAGATCTAACTTAGCGGCTACGTGGGCAAAGGCCTCCACCAGGGCGGTCACATTCTTCCTCCGTTCCAGTGTCCCCACGAAAAGGACGAAGGGTTTTTGAAGGCCCAGCCGGCTGCCAAGCTGACGACGAAGCTCCTCCTTCCTTTCAGCCGGAATTTCCGGCAGATGCGAGTCCCCGTTCCAGGCGGCCCCAACCTTTTCGTTGGGCAGATTGAAATGCTCAATGACCTCTTTCCTAATCGATTCCGAAGGGCAAAGGATGAGATCGGCAACGTCGACGGCCCGAGAGATGGCTTTCCGGATATACCTTGCGTACATGGGCGGAAGCGCCTCCGGCAGTTTCCAGGCTGTCAAATCGTGAACAGACGCAACATACCTGGCCTTGGACTTACGTCTGCAGGGCACAAGGTAATTTGTAAAATGGACAACGTCGGCCTCCAGCCTCGCAAGCTGACTTTGGAATGTGGTTTCCAGCCAGGCTGCGTAAGCGATGCGCCTGGCGCTGGACGGGCGAATTTTCCGGACCAGTTTCCTCGCCGGCGGCGGCAGAATCTCAACACCCGGATATTGGCCGAGCTCTCGCGCAAGGTTTTGAGTGTATCTTCCGACACCCGTTCCTTTCTCAACTGAGAACCCGTCCTCAAGCAGAAGTCTCATTCTTGCTTCTCTTCTTCTATCACCCGCAGCGCTGGCATTATTGAGAGAATGATTCAGGTTCCGCGAATACGGGACAGACTCGTTTCTCTCTCAGGCAAGCAAAAGCTCAAGGAGCACTTGGTGTCAGAGCTGATCCGACGCTGCGTGCCATCAGTTCGTTCCAGCGCTCGCGAAAGACTTCCGAGGAGAATTCCCGTTCAACGGTGTCGCGAGCGCACCTCCCCAGACTTTGAGCGAGAGCAAGATCGGCCAAAAGCTGCTTTGCGCGCTCGACTGCTTCCGATACATTCTCCACCAGGAAGCCGTTTTCACCGTTCCGGATCGGAGTGGAACGATGTTTCAGCGAGATCACCGGCATTCCGGACCCCATCGCCTCCAACACCGCCAGGTTGTGGCCGTCTTCGGGTTCGCGGGTCAGGTTCAGGTACGCTCGATTCCGGCAATAGAGCGACCGCAACTCTTCCCAGTTCTTCGAAGGGCGACAATCAGGAATATTCGGATTCACCCCGAAAATTTTGACGGGGACCCGCTTGCGGATTTGCATCAGGTCATCGAATGCAAAGTGCTCCCGGTGAAGCGTATTGCCGACCGTCAGGAGCGATGGTTCTGTGCCCTGGTAAGGTCCCATCTCTGCAAGATTGATCCCCTGGTCGATCGTTGTTCCATCCAAATTCCAGTCGGACCGCGCATAGGGAGAGATGAATACGACTCGGATCAGTCCCAGACTGACCAGCGGCCCTAAGACGAGGCTGGAATACAACTGCTTGGCAAATCTGCGAAGGCGGCTTCGACTGAATCCCCCCCGGGCTCTTCTGCCGTGGATAACCTGAAAGTAAGGTTTGCGGTATCGAAGGCAATAAGGCAGAAACATCCTCAGGTCGTGCCGGATATCGTGGCCGACCACCGCGTCGAATTTGGGGAAATCCCGGCGGGCTTGCGCCCATTCCCCAAGCTCAAAATTGGCAGGCAGCGGGCGGTTGTGTTGCTCCCACTCACCGAGAACAAGCCACTGATGCCCGATCTTGGATAAATTATACAGATAGCCCGTGTGCCGGTTAATGGTAAGGATGTTAAGGCTCCGAATATTTTCCATACGGTTTTTCAGGCCCGCCAACGGCGTGCGATTGCGTTCAGCGGGTGTGTCCGACAGGTTCACCGGTTACGTTATCTTTGCATACGTCGCGAAATAACTGCTCATAAGAAGCAACCACTTTCGCGGGCTCGAAGTCAGCCACCCGGCGAAGGGCCTCTGCGGCAAGCCGGTTCCGAAGCTCCGTGTTGGTAAGCATGGTCACAATTGCTTTGGCCAGGGCGTCTTCGTCAGCCACCGGAACCAGGATTCCGCATCTGCCGTTCTGCAGGATCTCACTTGGGCCGGCCACACAGTCTGTAGACACCACAGGCAGGCCACACGCCATGGCCTCCACCAGAACCATTCCGAACCCTTCGCTCAGGGAAGGGAACGCGAAGACGGAGCTCCGGGACATGTAGCGATAGGGATTACTCTGGAAACCCGCAAAGCGCACTTTTTCCTGAAGGGCACTCCCCCTGACCAAATCCCGAATGGTGCTTTCTTCCGAACCTTCTCCAACCATGATCAGCCGGGCGTCTATTTCTCTGAGCACTCGCTCGAAGGCGCCAATCAAGTATTCCAACCCCTTTACGGCTGCAATTCGACCTACCCAAAGTACGACAGGCTTGTCTTGATCACGCAACCATGGATCGTCGACCTGTTCTTGAGAAAGCTTCTGAATTCTCGCGATGTCGACAGGGTTATGAATGGTAACGATCTTCTCCTTGGGGATTTTCCGGTCCCGTACAAGGTATTCCCGCACCCCTTCAGAGATCGCGACAATCCGGTCGGCAAATGGATACAGGAACCTGTTAAGGAGACTGATGACATAAGAAGTCACCCGATCTTTGCGGTATTCCAGGGCTGCTGCTCCGTGCTCTCCAATAATGACAGCCATTCCTGTCCTTGCCAGTCCCGCCGCAAGGATTAATCCCCAATTGGTCATCCCGCCCATCCCAACCGCAATGTCGGGTTTTTCCAAGCGAAGTACCCGCCGCAAACGGAATACGGCCGTCAGATTGGCCTTCAGCTTTCGGATAAGGCTGCCGCCCCCCTCGACATGGAGGATGTGTTCGGCGATCCCCTCAGGGATTGGGAAAACTCTCGCGTCTGAATAAGTGACTAACACCGGATGAAATTCATTTCGGTTTAAATGGTTGAGAATACCCGATAGTACCTGCGGAGATCCCCCGTCCTTCAGGTCGTAACAGAAAAATAGCACCTTACGCATCGGCAGTTTATCTCTCGGTTCGGCTGCTGAGGGGGTTGGAAATTACCTGCGCACCCCGCGACCAGCCTGCAGGTGTACTTGAGGAATCGTGGAAATCTTCCTGCCGGCAGAACTGCGATACCTTCGGGCCACTGGCAACAGGAAAAAAAGGCAAAAGGGAAGGAGCAGTGCCAGAGGGGGAACCACCGATAATGCAACACCCTCAAGGCCGACTAATATGATTCCTGTGCTGCTGAGCTGGATGCCATAACTGACGATTCCGCCCCAGAGAACGAGCGATACAAGGTTCAACGTTTCTTTACGGAAAAGATAACGATGGATCAGGCCAAACCCCAATCCCTGAAGGAATGAATATAACAGCAGGCCGGCCATTCCCCACTCTATGTACCCTGTCCCCTGGGGTGTCAAAGTCGCGGACAAATCCACGCTATTGGGAGGCAAACCCTCCATAAGGTTGTACACATACTCCGAAAGAACCGGCGTTTTGGGCGCGCCCGTCAGTTGCTCCCTGATTCTTCTCGCCTCCATAATAAATCCCTGGCTATGGATGGGGCCGAAGCGATTCATGTACTTGAAGGTGAAATCCAGGGGTTCCGCGGCAATTGTTGTAAGCCGCTCGTAGTAGGTATTAAAGATACCCGCAGTCTCCCAGTATCCTTGTGTTGACACCATACGAACCGCCACGATTGCTGATGACACAGGAACGACAATAATAATCAGGGGTAACAAGGTCTTCCACAGTTCCCGTTTCTTGTTCATGTAGAAAAGCAAGATGTTAAACCAGACAAACACCATGATGGCTGCGCTCTTGGTCGCAAGCAATCCCTGCGCGACGATTGCAAGCCCAAGTCCCAGATACATCATCCCCTTTGCCATGCGGGAACCGGTTTCACGCTGAATGGCCCAGGCCATCAGCCCAAGAACCGCATAGCAACCAGGACCGAACACCGTCATCAACCGATTCACGACGCCGCTGGTTGACTGAACCCAGGCGAGGGCAGGATTGCTTGCCAGAATCGGGAATCCCTGGTTCGCGAAAAAGATGATTGTTACCAACGTCGCTGCAAGAAGTGACACAAACAATCCAACCATTAAAGGCAAGGCTGGAAAAAGCAAGTTGATCCTGATGGGTCTGGGCTGTCTAGAAGGTTTTGAATGAGCGGCTGGCGAGTCACGATGAACCTGCCGGCCTCGATTCCTGATTCTTCCGGCAATGGCGCGAAGGGAAAAGAGAAAGTCGGCCGCGAGAAGCCCCAGGAAGAACATTCCAAAGCCCTCGGCTGCGTAAAGGTACGAGGAACCTCCGGATTGAAGATGGATTTGCAGAAGGCCCAGGTATATGAACGCGAAGAGGGCTGCCCAGAAAAAAGGGAGGCAGAAGACGGTCTTATACCGCCAGGCGATCAGGGCGATGATCGCAGCGACACCGAACGAAACAGCCAGCTCATTCACGTTAACTTCCTATTGTCTCTGGCAGAGTGCGCTATTCTCGAAATATAAGATATGTGAGCGTGTGGGGCTGGACGCTTGCTTCATGCGAAAGCCCTTTTCCTGGAGAACGCTTGTGACCTGTTGAGCAAGGGTCGGGGAATGATACTCAAGGACAATTCTCCGGATTGACCCCAGCCGCCCGTCGGCTCCTGAAAGAACCCTGGCCTCAAAACCCTCGACATCAATTTTTAGCAGGTCGATCTTCGTGAGGCTGTAGGTGGTCATCAATTCCTCCAGGGTGACCTGATCCACTTCTGCAATATCAGGCCCGGGTTCACTCGCGTCGATCACACACCCTGTTCCGCTCGAATCCCCTTTTCTAAAGTATGCCTTGCCGGGCCGATCCCCGATGCATTTGGGGATTACGGTTGCGTTGGAAATATGGTTCAGCTCCAGATGAGCTTTGAGCCACGACAGGTTGTCGACGTCCGGCTCAACGGCATACACCCACCCGTCCTGAGCACGCTTTGCCGCATAGCATGTGAATATTCCCTGGTTGGCGCCGAGGTCCACTACAATGTCATTACTGCGAGGATCAAAACCCCGGAAGAAGCTATATGCCTGCACCCCGAAAATTTCGTAGTACATTGATACAGCGTGGTTGTCGCAATAAAAGGAAATATCGAAATTTACGACGGTCCGTTTCCTCGCCCCAAACCTTCTCGGCCGTCCCAATCTTTCCACGAGCACCTCGTCTTCCAGCTTGACCAGGAGGGCCCTTGCAAAGCTTTTCGCGTCCCGCGCAGACAGCAGCGTTTTCGCATACAGCAGCGATTTTTCAACGAGCGCATTCATGCGGCCACTGTCTCTCCTGTCACAGGTCCAAGCAACTTTTCCCTTTGTAAAAGCAGGTTGACAAGGAATTCCAAGCACCACTTCATCAGGGGCTGATCCGCTTGCCGAGCCGGCCAAGAACTCCGTCGATCGCTGCCTGGCAAAGGATTTTACACCGGGCAACCTTATGATCGTAGAAGAGGATCGTGGCTCCCAGTGGCCTCGTAACTGCCAGCACAGGAATCAATGGAGCCAGCCATGGCTTCACGTATCGCGTTCTGATGAAAATCGAGTTACGAACATTGTAATAGAACCGCCAGGCTTGAGTTAGCGGTACTTTCGAGCCTTTGGTTATGGCCTCCAGGATGCTTCTTCGGGGTGGCGGGACCCAAACGTACCGGTGAACGACTTTGCTGGCGGGAACCAGGAAGACCTTAAATTGTCTGGAAATACGATAGATAAACTCTGTATCGTCCCAGTATATGAAAAGGTCCTTGAGCGGGAGCCCCACCGTATCAATTGCCTTTCGCCGGATCATGCCGCCAAGAAATCCCGCAGCTTCAATGGGCACAAGAGGCTGATTTAGGGAATCCTCATTAATTGCCGGGCAGGCTGCCATCAGGTGATTGAACCGTCTGTAAGTGGAAATCTGAGCTCTCAGATTCGAGTCCAGCACAAGGGACGCCAGGAAGCCCACAGATGGGTCGTTAAATGCCGGAGACTCAGCTAATGCTCTGAGCGCGTCAGCCATGGGCTCCACGTCGTCGTCCATCACCCAGATCCCGTCGTGGCCTTTTTCGTACGCCAGGCGAATGCCTTCGTAAAATCCACCTGCTCCTCCCACGTTCTCCTCCAGCCGAACGTGGCTGACCTTGCCATTATACTTTTCCGCCAACATTTCTGCTGTGTCATCTGTGGAGGCGTTATCAATCACCAGAATTTCATCCAGTGGGCGATTCTGCCGGAGCAGGGCGTCAAGGCAACCCTCGAGCAGAGCGCGCCGGTTGTGCGTGACCACCACGGCTGCAATTTTGGGCTGGTTGCTGGAAGTTTCCATGAATGGTTCTTTGTTGCTTTCTATTACACCGAACGATCCGTAATCCCCGGCTCACACCGCCTGAGGTGGTTTCCGTCATTCCTTCATCGGGTTTCCGGCAAAAACAGAGCTTGCTATCTCACGCGGCAGACTAGTTTCCTGGCCTGGCGAACGGGCCTTGCCATCGCTGATGCCATAAATTTGCGCTGCTTTGTCAAT
>Ga0315556_1001737_pt1 | contig 12892 bp, 16 predicted proteins | sample SalMarSW160310MG_FD_202112 | JGI IMG/M metagenome (GOLD analysis project Ga0315556, IMG submission 202112) | Salt marsh sediment microbial communities from the Plum Island Ecosystem LTER, Massachusetts, United States - Salt Marsh Sediment SW1603-10 ...
ACGTCGACGCTGAACGAGATTCCCGGCGTCGGTGCCAAGCGGCGCCAGCGCCTGCTCGCCCACTTCGGCGGATTGCGCGAAGTGCACGCCGCGGCGATCGACGAGCTGTGTAAGGTGGACGGCATAAGCCGCGGCCTTGCCGAACAGATCTATCGCCACCTCCACGACCAGGCCGCACGCTGATGCCGCTCAACCTGCCCAATCTGATCACCTGGCTTCGTATCATTCTGATCCCTCTGATCGTGGGGGTGTACTACCTGCCGGACGACTGGCTGCCGATGCCGGGCAAGAACCTGGCGGCGACCACGATCTTCGTCTTTGCGGCGGTCACCGACTGGCTCGACGGTTACCTCGCCCGAAAGCTGAACCAGATGTCGGCCTTCGGCGCCTTTCTCGACCCAGTGGCGGACAAGCTGATGGTCGTGGGCGCACTGATCGTCCTGCTTCAGCTCGACCGCGTGGAATCGGCCGTGGCCCTCATCATCGTCGGGCGCGAAATCGCGATTTCCGCGCTGCGGGAATGGATGGCCAAGATCGGCAAGGCGAAGAGCGTGGCGGTGGCGTACATTGGCAAGATCAAGACCGTAGGCCAGATGGTCGCCATTCCGCTGCTCCTGTACCACGGCGAGCTCTGGGGCACGGTCAATTGCCAGGTGCTCGGTACCGTGCTGATCAACGTGGCTGCCGTACTGACCGTGATTTCAATGATGTACTACCTCCGCCAGGCGTTTCCGCACGCCTCGGAAACGGGTTGAGCGGCGCCCGGGATGGCCTTATAATCCGCCGCTCGATAGTGCGGGAATAGCTCAGTTGGTAGAGCGCAACCTTGCCAAGGTTGAGGTCGCGAGTTCGAGACTCGTTTCCCGCTCCAGTTTCTGAGGGAAGGTGTCTCGCACCTTCCCTTTTTAGTTCCGGGCCCGTATCGACGCGGGCACGCCCCCGTGGGCGGGATGGCAGAGTGGTTATGCAGCGGCCTGCAAAGCCGTGGACGCCGGTTCGATTCCGACTCCCGCCTCCAGCTTTTTCCGCGACAATCCGGGTCTGCCCGGGTGGTGAAACTGGTAGACACAGGGGACTTAAAATCCCCAGGCCGAAAGGCCGTGGCGGTTCGACTCCGCCCCCGGGCACCACACGGTCCGATGATCCGCCTGCTGTCATGAAGGCGGACCAGGAAAAGCCTTGTCGCAAACAGTAAATTGTTCGCAGTCATTCCGCCGCGCGCTTTGTATGCTGGCCCTTGTTCTGAAAACGGGCCCGAACCGATGGCAGCAGACCCCGCTCGGATGGCGCGCAACTCCACGGAAACGGAGGACTTGGACTTTACGGCCCCCCCGGTGGGGTCGCGCCTGAAGGGCGCGACGCACCGCACTCGCTCCATCTCGGCGCCGGGCTTCCAGCGACTGAAGTTCCGCCTTCGCTCACTCGGCACGCTCGTCCTGCTCAACATCCGTGCCCTCGTGGAATACGCTGTATTGGGCGCCGGCATATTCTTGGCCGTGGCGGGCCGGCAATCCGGTTCCGCCCGGAACCTGGTGCTGGGAATTTCTCTCGTCGGCGCCGCACTCCTGTTCGCCGGAGTGGCGTCGATCGTCACGCGACGCGTGAGCTTTCGCTTCTACGGCAGGGCGGGCTTGGCTTATGCCGGTGCGGTTGGGCTCATCTCGGGCATGACGCTGCTGGTCGCGGGGGGCCTCGCGGCTGCAGCCGCCGCGGCCCTCGCGACCGGTGTATGGGACGCGAAGCTGCAGATTCTTCTCACGAACCCCTGGCCGTTACTCATCCCGGTCGGCCTGCTACTGGTAGGCGCCGGGCTGCTGCTGATGCACCGCCCCTACGGTCACTTCGGTTCGCTCGGTATGATGCTCTACATCATACCGAAGGCGCTGACAGGCGCTCTCGTCCTCATTATCGGCACTGCGATCCTGGCCGGCTGGGCCTGGAAGGTCTATGACGCCAAGGCGTTCCTCGGCTTCGCTCACCTTTTCCTGGACGGAAACATGCAATATCTGGAAAAGGGATGGCACGCCTTGATCGCGTGGCTGCGTTAAGCCATGGCCGGGGAGGGGTGTCGGGGCAAGTACCCACCGTCAGGAGCACCGCGTCAGTTGCGCCCAAGCCTCAATCGGGAGTGGTTCCTGCCGAAGACGTAGGCGTAATCGCGGGAAAGCACGAGCTTCTGGGTCAGCAGCACGCCGAGGCCCCCTACAGGCCGCGAACGGACCGTGTTGTCGATGCCGACCGGGGCGTGGTTGAAGGGGTTGAAGGCGCGCGCGTTGTCCTCGAAACTGATGCAAATGGCCTCGTCATCGCTGGAAAGGCCGATCCAAACCGGCTGGCCGGTTTCCGCCCGATGCCCGTGCCGGATGCAATTCGTGAATAATTCCTCAAGAACGACGTTTGTTCTCAAACATGCATCCCGTGCCAGCCCCGAGTCGGTGCAAAATGACTCTAGAAAGGCGCGGATCTCCGTCAGCGCAGCGAGACGGGCGGGGAATACTTTGATTCGCGTCTCGATCATTTGGGCGGATTATATTAGGCAAATTCTCCAGGAGGTAACATGCGCGGAGCAATAGCATTGACGGGGCTAGCGTTGGCGGTCGCGGCATTCAGTGCGGCGGCGGAAGACGCGGGTCAGATCAAGACTGCGCAAGGCACGGTTCAGATCGAACGCGACGGACAGCGCATTGCCGCCGTCCCGGGCACGCACGTGCTCCAGTCCGATTCGATCATCACCGGCGAAGACGGCACGGTCGGGGTGACGCTCGCGGACAATAGCCGCCTGTCGATCGGCCCCAACACGGTGATGTCGCTCGACAAGTATGCATTCGACACGACCACTTACAAAGGCCAGATGGATGCCTCGCTGAAGAAGGGCACGATCGTCGTGATATCCGGCAAGCTGGTCAAGCAGACACCGGGGTCGATGCGTATTCATACCCCGGCCTCGATCATGGGAGTGCGTGGCACCAAGTTCATTGTCCATGTGGCTGAGCCCAGCAGCTGATGGGGGCGCTTGTCTACACGCTGTTGCTCGCCGCCTTCGTGGTGTTCGGCGGCCCAGCACACCCGGTTGCTGAAGAGACGGTGGTTGTTCTACCGGGAGAGCACGGCAAGATCGGCGGCGTCGTCGTCCATCGCGGATCGCAGGAGATCGTGCTGGACAAGGCTTATGCCTCGAGTTATCTCGGCCTTGATGGCGTCCTGCAACGGAAGCAGGCTTCGGCGGAAGAGGTGCAGGAGCTATTCGGCAAGACGGTTGCCGCGTTGCCGGCCCCGCCGGCGAGTTACGTCCTGTACTTCGTCATGGGCAGCGACACGCTCACGGCCGAGTCAGATTCGCGGTTGCAGGAGGTGCTGGCCGAGATTCGCAAGCGACCGGTGCCGGATGTGTTGCTGATCGGTCACACGGACACGGTTGGCGGTACGAAAGCGAATGACCTTCTGTCGCGTCAGCGGGCGGAACGGGTGCGCGACATTCTGGTCGACGCAGGAATCAAGGTTAATCGGATCGTAGTGACGGGACGCGGCGAGCGTGATCTGCTGGTTCCGACCGGCGACGACGTCGAGGAGGCACGCAACCGAGGCGTAGAGATCAACGTTCGCTGAACGCCTCGCCGCGCCAGCGCACGCACAGGAGCGTCAGATCGTCGAACGCAGGCGCTCCGTCAACGAATCGCTGCACGTCTTGGTGCAGGGCTTGGATGATTTCTGCAGGGGTCGCCGAGTCGGGGATCTCCTTGAGAGCGGCCTCTACCCGGCCAAAGCTATACAGCCCCTTGTTCCGGTCCATCGCTTCGGTTACGCCGTCGGTCAGGAGGCAGAGCCACTCGCCGGCGGCGAGCTGACGATATCGTGTCGTGTACGAATAATTCTCTATCACGCAGAGCGGTGGACCATCCGCGAGCTCGAATCGCTCTGCGGCCGAATTCGGCGCCTTGGAGTAGGGCGGCTCGTGTCCCGCGTTCGAATACTCCAGGATGCCGGTCCGAACATCCAGGATGCCGACGAAGGCGGTGACGAAGAGGGCCTCCGGGTTTTCGCGACCGATTTCGATATTGGCACGATCCAGGACTCCGCCGATGTCGCTGCTGCCGCGCATGGCCGAGCTCTTTAGGAGGGTTTTCGCCAGCGCCATGAACAGGCTGGCGGGCAAGCCCTTTCCGGAAACGTCACCGATGACGAAGAAGAGGCGATCTGCGTCGATCATGGCGTAATCGTAGAAGTCCCCTCCGATCGTGCGCGCGGGCTCGAGGAGCGCCGCAAGCTCGAAGCGCGATTCGTCGCGGAAAAGGGTGTCCGGCGTCGGAAGCAATCCCATCTGGATGCGTCGCGCGGCTTGCAGTTCCCCCGCCACTCTCGCGGCCGCTTCGCGCATCGCGCGCCGCTGGCGGTCCGCCTCGGCGAGCGTGCCGGTCAATACGGTGACGAAGACGAGGACGATCGCGACGGCGGGGGAGGCGACGTCGAGCAGCGCCCCGGTCTTGAACGCGACGAGGCCGATTGCAGCCAGCGCGCCCATCATGGCGGCAAACGACGCGACGGATTTCCACACGCGCAGTGCAGGGACGATCGCGATCAGAAGCAGGCCGGCGACGATCAGCAAACCGACCTCGATCCAAGGCGCCTTCGCGGGGCGGTGCAGATAGCCGCCATCGAAGATCTGTTCCAGGAACTGCTGGTGGATTTCGACCCCGGGCACACGCTCTCCGAGGGGCGTCAGCTTCTGGTCCAGCAGTCCCAGTCCGGTCACGCCGACCAGGACCAGCTTGTGGCGCAGCACCTGGGGAGCGACCTTGCCCGACAGCAGATTCGCGGCCGACACGAACTGCTGGGGGTCACTGTGGCCGAAATGCAGCCACAGTCGCCCGTCCGCCTGCGCGGGCACGGAATAGTTGCCGAGCCCGAGGATGAGTCGGTCGCTGCCCCTGGCGTCGATTCGGAGAGAGGAAAGGCTCTCGGCGACGCGAAACATCTCGACCCCGAGCGAGGGCACGTACACATTTCCTATTTGCGCCACGACGGGCACGCGCCGCACAACCCGCCCCGGCGAGCCCACGCTGATCAAGCCACGGCCCGCTGCGGCCCGATCGAGCATCGGCAAGCTTTGCAGCTGTCCTTTGTATTTCACCAACGGCGGCGCGTGCGGGACGAACAGCCTGACCGGGGGAACGCTCGGGGGCGCGAGAAAGCGGCGGTCGCGGTAAGGCAGACCGGCGACAGCGAGCACAACCCTGTTGCCGCGAATGGCCTGGGCCAGGGCCACGTCCCCGGACCCATCGGGCGATGTCGCATCCGGTTCCGGAAACAGTATGTCGACGCCGATCGCAGCCGGATCATCCGCTGCGATCCTGCGCAGCAGCTCCGCCGTCCGCGAGCGCGGCCACGGCCACTGGCCATAGCGAGCCAGGGACTGCTCGTCGATCGCCACGACAATGGCCGGAGATGACTTCCTTGCGCGGGGAAAGAGCCGCTGGTAGCCGTCGAACAGCGTGTCGCGAATTGAAAGCACCAGCGGAGGCTGGAACACGATCGCCAGCGCGCCCGCCAACAGCACGACCAGGCCGGCAGCGCGCTTCGTGGAGATCATCCTCAGAGATCGATCTCCAAGCCATCGTACGCCGAGATCACGTCGAGCCGATGCCCCTGCTGGGTCAGCTCCTCGAAGCGGGCGGTTTCCCGCAATATTTGCTCGATGCGGGCATCGTTGTTGGCGGGTTCGTGATGGAACAGGGCAAGACGCTTTGCTCTTGCCATCTGGCAGAGTTCGACGCCCACGACGTTGCTGGAATGTCCCCAGTCGGCTTTGACCGATATCGTATCGGCGAGCGAGTACATCGCATCGAAAACGACGAGGTCGGCGTTGCGGAAGAGTTTGACGAATCCCTCGGTATCCATGACGTTCTCGAGCTTGTGTTCCGAGTCGGTCGTGTAGACGAGGCTCTTGCCTGCGCTATCGAAGCGATAGCCGTAGGAGTCGCCGCCGTGCAATTGCAGCTTCGGAGTGACGGAGACTCCCGACACCTGTGCCGTCTGTCCCGGCGCAAGCCGCACGAACTCGATGTCCGCCGAGAGCTGGTCGAAGGGAACCGGAAAGCAGGGCGGGGACTGCTGCAAGCGGAAGGCCTGCTCGAGGACCTCGTGGCAGCCGTGAATCCGGATGCGCATGCCTGGCACGTAGGCGGGCCCGAAAAAAGGGAATCCCATGATATGGTCCCAATGCACGTGCGACATGAACACATTCACGGTCGCCGGCCTGCCGGCGTGGCGGGCCAAGACGTGCTCGCCGAACGCTCGCGCGCCGCTGCCCATGTCGCATACGAAATATTCGTCGCCTCCGGGCTCGAACTCCACGCAGGCGGTGTGTCCGCCGTAGGTGCTGCGAATCGAGAAGGGCAGGTGCTGCTCGACGAACTCGTGCGCTTTCGTCATGGTATCGAGCTGCCGGCCATTGCCGGCCACCAGGGCCTCCGCCAGCCGGTCCCGCAGGTCCCGCCAGGTCAGAGAGACCGGAATCGAGCCGCGTGTACCCCAGAACCGGACCCGCACGTCAGGCCTGATCGTAGGCCCGAGCGGATTCCGGCGACAGCGACTCGAGCGCCGCGCGCACTGTCGGAAACGCGTCCAGAATGAGGTTGAAGCGGCTGATTTCGAAAATTTCGCCCACGACCGGCTGCATCGCCGCGATCGAAATCTTTCCGCCGTGAGCCCTGGCCTGCTTTGCCGCGAGCATGAAACAGCGAAGCCCCGCGCTCGAGACGTACTCCAGCCCCGAGAGATCGAACACGACCCCTCGCACGGCCAAGTGCCCGGTCTCGTCCAGATAACGCTCCAGGGCAAGATGGAATTCCGCGCAATTGTCGTGGTCCAGTCTCCCCTCCGGAGACAGAACCAACACGTTCGCGTACATGGATTTGGCGAGATTCACCGAATGGCTTCCTGGTTCCAGGGCGGTATTGTAATGACTCGTCAGCCTCCCGCGGGCGCTTCAGCGACAAATCATGACGTTGTACGATGGCGCGCGAGAAACCCTTCGAGTGCGTGGTTGAATTCGTCGGGCTGATCCATCGGCCCCAGGTGGCCGCAGCCGTCGAGGACCACGAACTCCGAGCCCGCAATCCGCTGCGCCATTCGCTCCATGACCGAGGCGGGCGCGGTTCGGTCCTCGCCGCCTGCGAGCAGCAGCGTCGGGACGGCGATCTGCGGCAGAAACGCGCGGCGGTCGAATGTGGTCAGAAGGGCGACGGCTTTGCGGTAGGTGTCGGGCGGCACGCCGGCCATGATCCGCTCCGCCCGAGCCAACCCGTCGGCTCGCGACCGGCCGCCTCGCATGGTCGGCATCAGGCGAGCGGAAATGTCCGCCATGGTGTCGCCCCGATCGAGCGGCGCCAGGCGCGCCGAGACAAACTGGCGCTGGAAGTCACCGCCGGTTCCGCCGAACGCCGCGCTGGTGAAGCACAGCACGAGCGCCCTGATTCTGTCGGGAAAGCGCGCATAGGCCTCCTGCGCGATAAAGCCGCCCATGCTGTGGCCGACCAGGACGACAGGTGCTCCTCTCAGGTGATCGAGCAGCTGCTGCAGCGCCGCCGACACCTGCTGCAGGTCGTAGGGTTCGACCGGCGGGCTCGTGCCGTAGCCGGGCTGGTCCCAGGCCACGGCGCGATAGCCGCGGGCGGCGAAGTAGGGGAGCTGGTCCTCCCACGCCGCGTGCCCGCCGCCAAGCCCGTGCAAGAAGACGATCGTCTCTGCGCCGCGACCCTGCTCGACGTACGCCGGCACGCTCATGCCGGCTCGCTCCAAAGCCACCCGTCATTGACGATGATCATGAGTCCGAATATCGCACGTCGGTTAGAATTCAAACATGATCGTTTTCGATCTGCTATGCAGCAGGAAGCACCGTTTCGAGGGCTGGTTCGGCTCGAGGCGGGAGTTCGCGTCGCAGCGCCGGGGCGGCCTCATCAGCTGCCCGACCTGCGGCTCCTCGAGCGTCAAGCGGGTGCCTTCGGCCACGCGCATCGGCACCCGCTCGCAAGCCCCGGTCGCGCCGCAGGTCGAGAAGGCCGCGCAGGACCCCCAGCTCGCGGGACGCGATCCGCTCGCGATCGCGCAGGTGCTTTATTCGCGCATGCTGGACGAGATCCTGACCAAGACCGAGGACGTCGGCGGCGAATTCCCCGCCGAGGCGCGCCGGATCCATTACGACCAGGCGCCGGCCCGTCCGATACGGGGCGAGGCGACGCAGGACGAGCACGACGCGCTGGTGGACGAGGGCATCCCGGTGGCGCGGTTTCCGCTGCCGGCAAAAGGACGCCTCAATTAGCGTCGGAGTTTTGTGCGCATATGTGTATTATGTAAAATACGCGCTGCCGCTGAATCTCCAATCCCAGCCCGCAAGCAACCTCTTCTCGCCGCCCCACTCGGGCCCGCAACCCTGGCCGATGGCGAGCCACAAACTAATGTTTTTGATCAGGCGCCTACGAGACTTAACTCACCTACGGTCTTAACTACTGCGACGAGCTGCTCGGCGCTCAGAACGTGTGGGTAAGCTTCGTGCCCTCGAGCATTCCCACCAGCAAACTCTCGATCTTCTTCTTGGCCGACCGGCCGGCCTCGTCGGCCGAGAACTGAACGCCGACGCCTTGGGCGCGCTTTCCCTGCGCGTCCGCCGGCGTGATCCAGACGACCCTTCCGCTCACCGGCATCTTCGTCGGGTCGTCCGGCAGCGAAACCAGCATGAACACTTCGTCTCCCAGCTGGTGTGCCCGGGCCGTGGGAATGAAAATGCCCCCGTTCTTCAGTTGTGGAATGTAGGCGGCGTAGAGCGCGCTCTTCTCCCGGATATTCAGTGACAGGACGCTCGGCCGTCCGCCCTGGTGCGGGTCCTGCCCGCCTTCGGTCTGACTCATCTGCGTCTCCTGAGAGCCGGCATGGCGGCGATCATCTCGGCTGCGAACAGCTTGGGATTGAGCGGATGGCGTACCAGGGCACGGCTGCGGCCCATGGTACGCGCAAAGGCCAGCCACTCGTAGGCCTGCCCCGCCGCGGGCGCGCCCGTGGCGTACTTCGGCTCGGCGCCCGAAGCCATCAACGCCTGGTCGAAGGCGAGCTTCTGCAGAACCTCTGAGAGCGCGTCGATTTCCTCCCGATCGCCTATCGTGCCGGCCTGCAGTCGGCCCGCCTGTAGCGCCTCGAGCAGTCGCAAAATCGCCTCTCCGCGGGGACCGGTCGCGTATTCCAGAGCCCGCAGCGGCGCGCCGCCCGCAAAGGCGAGCCAGCGGTTCGGGTCCTTCACCCCTTGTTCTCGCAGCCAGGCGGCGGCGACTTCGCGTGGCGGCAGGCCAACCGGCACTGCGACGCAGCGGCTCCGGATTGTCGGCAGCAGGCGCGCCGGTCGATGCGACACGAGCACGAAGACCGCTCCGGCGGGAGGCTCCTCGAGGCTCTTGAGCAACGAGTTGGCGGCGTGCAGGTTCATGTCCTCCGCGGGGTGGACCAGCGCGATTCGGTGCCGTCCGCGGTGCGAGCCGATGTTGAGGAATTCGGCCAGAGCGCGTACCTGCTCGACCTTGATTTCCAGGCTCGGCTTCGCCTGCCGGGCGCTCCGGCCCTCTTGTTCGCCCTCGTCCGTCGCTGCCGGCCTGGCGATCGCCTCCGGCTCGAGCCAGCGCAGATCCGGGTGATTCCCGGCCTCAAACCAGCGGCAGGGCGCACAAACTCCGCATGGCCGTGCCTTATCGGCGGAGGCCTCGCAAAGCAGGAATCGCGCAAAGTGCTCGGCCAGCGCGCGCTTGCCGGTCCCTGCCGGGCCATGGATCAGGAGTGCGTGCGGCAACCGCTCGGCACCCTCGGTCAAGCTGGCCCAGACCTCTTCATTCCAGGTATATATCAATTAAATATCAGGTAAATATAATGCTTTTCTCAACTTCTTTCTGAATACTGTCCAAAGCGGCTGAGGAATCGATAATCCGGATCCGGCCGGGCTCGGCTTGCCCGCGCTCGAGGTAGGCCTCCCGGACCCGGTCGAAGAACGGCCTGTCCTCACGTTCGAACCGGTCCAGAGCCCGTCCCGTCGACCTCAGTCGCTGGCTCGCGATTTCAAAGGGGCAATCGAACACCAGGGTTCGGTCAGGGCGCAAGCCGGGATGAGTCGCCTCCGCGAGCTGCTTGATGAGCTCCGCCGGGACGCCCTTGCCGGCCCCCTGATAGGCCGCCGTGGCATCGCTGAATCGGTCGCACAGGACCCAGGACCCTGCTTCGAGCGCCGGCCGGATCACCTGCCGGACGTGATCCGCACGGGCAGCAAACATCAGCAGCGTTTCGGCCAGCGCGTCCATCGGTTCCTTCAGGACCATCTCCCTCAGCTTCTCGGCGAGCGGGGTCCCCCCGGGCTCCCGCGTCACCACGACCGTCCTCCCCTGCTCGCGCAGCCGCGTCGCGATGAACGGGATATGGGTCGATTTTCCGGCGCCGTCGACGCCCTCCAGAGTGATCAGCTTGCCCCGCTCGCCCATGCTCTGCCGTGCCTCAGTCCCGATTGCGCCGCTTGTGGAGCTGGTATTTTGTCACGGCGCGATTGTGGTCACTGAGCGTTCGCGAGAACTGGCTTGTTCCATCTCCGCGGGACACGTAGTACAGGGCATCGGTCTTGGCAGGACGCAGCGCGGCGCGCAGGGAAGCGAGGCCCGGCATGTCGATCGGCGTCGGCGGCAGCCCCGCGCGCGTGTAGGTGTTGTAGGGCCCGTCGTGCTCCAGGTGGGCCTTGGTCAGATTGCCATCGAACGAGGGGCCCAGGCCGTAGATGACCGTCGGATCGGCCTGCAGGCGCATGCCGATTCGCAGCCTGTTCACGAGCACGCCGGCGATCATGCCGCGATCCTGCGGTCGGCCGGTCTCCTTCTCGACGATCGACGCCATGATCAGCGCCTCGTAGGGTGTGCGATACGGTACCGTGGCGTCCCGCTCGGCCCACTCCTTGGCCAGATGCCGTTTCATGGCCCGGTACGAGCGCCGCAGGACCGCCAGGTCGGACGATCCCTTGGCGAACAGGTAGGTGTCCGGGAAGAAGAGCCCTTCCGGATCGGTCTCGGAGGCGCCGACCCGCGCCATGATCTGCGCCCCGTCCAGCCCTTCCGTGTCGTGCTTGAGATAAGGGTTTTCGTCCAGAGCGGCGCGAATCTGCCGGAATGTCCATCCTTCGATCAGCTTGACTTCGGCCTGCGTGACATCCCCTCGGGTGAGCTTGTCCAGCAGCTCGAGCGGCGTGACCGCTCGAACCAGCTCGTAGCTTCCGGCCTTGATGTCCTGTGCGCGACCGAGCGCGCGCGCAAGCGCCTCGAAGCGCCAGGCCCCCGCATGCACGCCCGCCGCTTCGAGCTCGCGCGCGGCGCTGCGGAACCCGGTGCCGGGCCGAATCTCGAATTCCAGGGGTAGCTTGTCGATTGCGACGGGTGTCGTGATGTACCAGGCGGCGTAGACGGCCCCGGCCACGGCCGCCGCGGCCAGCAGCAGCAACAGACTTTTCACCTGGGAGCGCAACGGGACGATCGTCGCCGGCCGAGCATCATGGCGCGGGTAAAATAATCATTCTACGACGGAATGAAACGCGATCCTGGAAGCGATGACTCAGGCATCTGAAAGCTTGCCCGGCATTTGGGCCGCCCGGCTGCGCCGCTATGGCCTTCTCTCGGTGACAGGGGACGACGCGCGCAGCTTTCTTCATGCGCAGCTCACCAACGACGTCGAGCACATGGCTCTCGATCAGGCGCGCCTCGCCGGTTGGTGCTCGGCGAAGGGGCGCTTGCTGGCCAGCCTCATCGTGCTGCCGCAGCCCGGCGGCTATCTGCTGCATCTCGCCGCCGATCTCGCTGCGCCGGTGGCAAAGCGCTTGTCGATGTTCGTGCTGCGCTCGAAGGTCAAGATCGCGGATTTCGGACAGGATTACGCCCAGATTGGCGTCTGGGGCGCCGGTGCGCTTGCGCGGCTGGCCGAGCTCAGCCTTCCGCTCGACGAGGCGCCGCTGGCGACCTCCCATGCGGGCGCTCTCACGGCTGTGCGCATGGGGCGCGATCGCGTCCTCGTGGTCGGCCCGGCGGCGCAGCTCGAGCGGCTGGAGTCGGACCTCGCCGGGACCCACGCGGGCGAGGACGAATGGACGCTGTTCGAGATACGGGCCGGACGCGCCGTGATCCAGCAGGCGACGCAGGATCTTTTCGTGCCGCAGATGGTCAATCTCGAGGCGCTGGGCGGCGTCGACTTCAAGAAGGGCTGTTATCCGGGCCAGGAAATCGTCGCCCGCGCGCAGTACCGGGGACAAATCAAGCGGCGGATGGTGCGCGGCCGCATCGACCTCACGACCGATGCGTCGCCCGGAGCGGATCTGTACAGCGACGAACTTCCGGGCCAGGCGAGCGGCACCGTCGTCGACTCCGCGGCCGTGCCGGGCGGCAGGGAACTGCTCGCGGTCGTCCCGATCAGCGCGATCGAGCACCAGGCGGCCGTTCGCCTCGCCCCGGACGGGCCTCGACTCGAGATTCTCGAGCTGCCCTACCCCCGTTGAGCGCCAGCGTCTACGTGTACTACAAGGTCGACCCGGCGCAGCGGGCAGAGCTGCGTCGCGCGGTCGAACAGCTTTTCCTGGCCGTTGAGCGCGCCAGCGGCGTACGGGGGCACTGGCAGCGTCGTCGCGACGACCCGACCACGCACATGGAGGTCTACCGGCAAGTGGACGACCCTTCAAGCTTCGAGGCGCTTCTCGCCAGCGAGTGCGAGCGGCTCGGCATTGCGCGGTACCTGGCGCCGGGCAGCGTGCGCCGGGTGGAGACCTTCGTCCCCGCCGACTGAGCCATGTGCCTCATTCTCTTCGCCTGGAAGGCGCATCCCGATTTCCCTCTGGTGA
>Ga0315556_1001741_pt1 | contig 12859 bp, 9 predicted proteins | sample SalMarSW160310MG_FD_202112 | JGI IMG/M metagenome (GOLD analysis project Ga0315556, IMG submission 202112) | Salt marsh sediment microbial communities from the Plum Island Ecosystem LTER, Massachusetts, United States - Salt Marsh Sediment SW1603-10 ...
TCGGCGTCGGCCCGGCCCAGGAAACCATGGCCCGCCTGGTTACCGAAGGCACGCCGCCGGACCTTTCCGACCTGCAGCGCCACCTCGGCGGCGATGACGCCCTGAGCGAAGAGGCCCAGCGCCTGGCCGGCGATGCGGTCTACATGCCGGCCACCCTGGAACGGCGCGCCACCGAGCGCCTCGACAAGATCCTGCTGCACCCGTGGCTGGGCCTGCCCCTGTTCTTCCTCACCATGTATCTGGTGTTCCAGGCCGTCTACACCCTGGGCACGCCGCTGCAGGACGGAGTCGCTTGGCTGCTGGACCAGTTCCGCGCCTTCGCGCTGGAACCCTTGCATACGGTGCTGCCCAGCACACTGTTCGGTTTCCTGGTCAACGGCGTTTACGACGGCGTAGCCACGGTCGCCTCTTTCGTACCGGTGATCATCCTGTTCTTCTTCCTTATGGCGGTGGTGGAGGACAGCGGCTATCTGTCGCGCGCGGCGTTCCTCACCGACGGCCTCATGGCACGGCTGGGCCTGGACGGGCGCGGCTTCGTCATGGTGCTCATGGGCTTCGGCTGCAACGTGCCGGCATTGATGGGCACCCGCGTGATGCGCAGCCGCGCCCTGCGGCTGCTGACCATGCTGATCATTCCGTTCTCCCTGTGCTCGGCGCGGCTGCAGGTGTTCCTGTTCATGATCAGCGCCCTGTTCACGCCGAAGCAGGCACCGCTGGTGCTGTTCAGCCTGTACATGGTCAGCTTCGCCGCCGCCCTGGGCACGGCCTTTCTGGCACGCCGGCGTCTGGCCAGCAACGACCCCTTCGTGCTGGAACTGCCGCCCTACCGCCTGCCCACGGTACGCCACGTGCTGCTGCGCGGCTGGCACGAAGTGCGCCACTTCCTGCGCCGGGCCACGTCCTTCATCATCACCGGCGTGGTGCTGGTGTGGTTCCTCACTCACTACCCCGATGCCACTCCGCCCGGCGGGCCCGGCAGCTTCGCCGGCATGATCGGCAATATCATGGAACCGGTGCTGTCACCCATCGGCATCGGATCGGTGATGGCGGTGGTGCTGATCTTCGGCTTCGTCGCCAAGGAAATCGTCATCGGCTCCCTGGTGGCCATGACCGGCCTGCAGGGCGGCGCCCTGGCCCACTATCTGACCCAGCAGATGGACTGGGTCGGCGCGTTCAGCTTCATGCTGTTCGTGCTGCTCTACACCCCGTGTCTGTCCACGGTGGCCACCCTGCGCAGCGAATCCCGCAGCCTCAGCTTTACCGTCGTCAGCGTCGTCTGGTCCCTGGCCCTGGCCTGGGGCGTGAGCTTCGCCTTCTATCAGAGCGCCCGCCTGCTGGGCTACTGACGCCTTCGTTCGAAGCAATGGATTCGCGCCCAAGGGCGCTCCTACACACGATCAACGCCCTGCCTTCCCCACGCAACCGGCACCCGTAGGCGCGGGCTTGCCCGCGAACGGCTCGCTGCCGCCCCAGGAGAAATTCGCGCCCAAGAGCGCTCCTACACGATCAACGCCCTGCCTTCCCCACGCAGCCGGCACCCGTAGGCGCGGGCTTGCCCGCGAACGGCTCGCTGCCGGCGGCGGGCAAAGGCATCCGACGCAGTTCCCGCAGTTTTCCCGTGCTTGTGCCCCGGCCCCGCCGCCGCGATAATACATAGTAAGCTATCTATTTTCAGGCTATGCAATGACGCTGAACCCCGAACTCGACCGTTTCGCCCTGGTGCTGGCGGGCACTGCCCGCAGCTGGCGTAACAAACTCGACCAGCGGCTCAAGCCCCTTGGTCTCAGTCAGGCCAAATGGCGAGTCCTTCTGTACCTCGCCAAGGACGGTGACGGGCTGATGCAGCGGGAACTGGCCGAACGGCTCAGCGTCGAGGGACCGACCGTGGTACGGCTGCTCGACCGCATGACCGCCGACGGCTGGATTCAACGACGCGAATCACCCAGCGACCGTCGAGTCAAGACTGTGCACATGACCCCCAAGGCGCGCCGCACGGTGGAGCGCATCGAGACCGTGGCCAGCCAGCTACGCGCCGAACTATTTGCGGACATTCCCCGCACCGAACTGCTGGCCTGCCTGGACGTGCTGAAACGCATCCAGCAGAAAGCCGAAAACGTTTAGGACCACACCCATGCACACCGTAAAGATCACCATCGCCGTGGTTGCCGCCGCCATTCTGGGCGTCGGCGCCTACGCCTACATCCAGCACGCCGAACGCTATCCGAGCACGGATGACGCCTACATCAACGCCGACGTGGTACACGTGTCCGCCCAGGTCAGCGGGCCGGTCACCGAAGTGTACGTGGCCAATCAGCAGCATGTGAGCCGGGACGACGCGCTGTTTAGCATCGACCCCGAACCCTACCGGCTGAGCGTCGACCAGGCCCGCGCGCGGCTGGAACTGACCAAGCAGGGCGTGGCCGAGAACGAGGCGGCGGTGGCGTCCGCCGAAGCGGAAGTTCACAACCAGCAAGTGCTGCTGAACAACGCCCAGGCCAAACGGCGGCGCAACCACGAACTGCTGGCCAAGCACTATTCATCCCAGCAGTCCGCCGACGACGCCGAAGCCGGTTACCGCAGCGCACAGGCCACCCTCAAGCTGGCTCAGGCCAAGCTGGCCGAGGCACGTCAGCGTCTGGGCACGCCCGGCGAGCGCAACCAGGCGGTGAAGGAAGCCCAGGCCGCCCTGGAGCAGGCCCAGTGGAATCTGGACCACACCCGCGTCACTGCCGCGTGCAGCGGCCGCATCGCGGAAAAGAGTCTGCATCGGGGTGACAGCGTGGGCCAGGGCACGCCCCTGTTCGTGCTGGTGTGCGACAACACCTACACCGTCTACGCCAACTTCAAGGAAACGGAGATCGGGCGCATCGCCGCCGGTCAGCCCGCGGACGTCACCGTCGACATGTATCCGGATCATCACTTCCACGGCCGGGTGGAGAGCATCAACGCCGCCAGCGGCGCGGCCTTCTCCCTGCTGCCGCCGCAAAACGCCACCGGCAACTGGGTCAAGGTCACGCAGCGCGTGCCGGTGAAAATCCGCCTCACCGATACCGTCGCCGATCCCGAACTGCCGTTGCGCGTGGGCACCAGCGCCGTGGTCACCGTGGACACCACGGGCAAGAGCCGCCTTGCCAGCGCCAGTGAGTAACTCCGCAGATCGCACCAAGGCGGCCCACGGCTACGTGGCGAATGGAAATCCCGTGAATAGTGCAATCACGCAGGTTGCTGCGCCATCTGCCCGGGGTACCCCTGGCGCCGCCGCGGGTCTGTCCCGGCCTTGGCTCGATCTCGGACGCATGGATTGGGTCTTCACTCAAGCCATCGCTGTTGGTCTGCCGTTCGCTCCAGAACGGCGCCCATGCGCACGATCTCTCCGCCGCCATCCAGGACCCTTGGTGCACTATGCGGGCTAGTACCCCCAGCCGTTTCATCATCAGCGTGGCCGTGATGTCCGCCACGGTGATGCAGGTGCTCGACACCACCATCGTCAACGTCGCCCTGCCGCAGATGCAGGGCCAGTTGAGCGCCACCCCCGACCAGATCAGCTGGGTGCTCACCAGTTATCTGGTGGCCTCGGGCATATTCATGCCGCTCACCGGTTACTTCAGCGACCGGCTGGGCCAGAAACGCTACCTGCTCATCAGCATCGCGGGCTTTGTCGTCAGCTCGGTGTTGTGCGGCTTATCCACCAGCCTGGCGGAGGTGGTCTTCTTCCGCCTGCTGCAGGGCGTGTTCGGCGCCTCCCTGGTACCCCTGTCCCAATCGGTGATGGTGCAGACCTACCCGTTGGCCGAGCGCGGTCGCGCCATGGCCATCTGGGGTATCGGCGTCATGATCGGCCCCATCCTCGGCCCCACCCTGGGCGGCTGGCTCACCGAAGTGCTGAGCTGGCGCTGGACCTTCTTCATCAATCTGCCGGTGGGCATCCTGTCCATGCTGCTGGTCTGGCGGGTACTGCCGGATACGGAGAAGCGCCCGCGCAGTATGGACTGGCTCGGCTTCGCACTGCTCATCGCCGCCATCGGCGGACTGCAGTATGTGCTGGACCGCGGTAGCCAGGACGACTGGTTCAACTCCGGCACCATCGTCGCCATCACGGCGGTCAGCGTGATGGGCTTCATCGGTTTCGCCTGGCACGGCCTGACGCAGAGCAAGCGCGTGCTGTTCCACCTGCAGATCTTCAAGGACTGGAACTTCACCGTCGGCAGTCTGCTGCTGGCCGTGTTCGGCCTGGGCCTGTACGGCAGCATGATCCTGCAGCCGCTGATGCTGGAAAGCCTGATGGGCTACCCCAGCCTCACCACCGGCCTCGCCATGGCGCCGCGGGGCATCGCCAGCATGGTGAGCATGATGATCGTCGGCCGGCTCATCAACCGGGTGGACCCACGCCTGCTCATGGGCGCCGGCATCCTCATCTTCACCGCCGGCTCCTATGCCATGACCCAGTACAACCTGTACATCGATCCATTCTGGGCGGTGTGGCCCATCATCGTCCAGGGCATGGGCCTGGGTATGGTGTTCGTGCCCCTGTCCACCGTGGCCTTCTCCACCCTGGCGCCGCGCTACTCCGCCGACGCCGCCGGCATCTTCAGCCTGCTGCGCACCATCGGCTCGTCCATCGGCATCTCCATCGTGGCCACGGAACTCATCCGCCACACCCAGATCGCCTGGAACCAGATCGGCGGACACATCAATCCGTACAATCCCGCCATGGGACAATACCTGGCGCGCCTGGGCCTGACCGCCAGCGACCCGGCGGCACCGCAACTGCTGGCCCACGAACTGGCGCGCCAGGCCAACATGGTGGCCTACGTGGACTGCTTCCTGCTGGTCACCGTGAGCTTCCTGGCCATGCTGCCGCTGGTGTTCCTGATGCGCTATCCGAAGGATCACGGCGCCAACGCCGCGGCGGCGGCGTCCGTGGCCGCGGACTAGATTTTCCGTTGCGGTCATCAAGGCGAACGTCAAAAGCGCTTTGCCACAGAGTGCACAGAGGCCACCGAGAAAGCCATCTACGGATGAATACGGACCGCCATTGCCCCACAAGCACACCGCGCGCTAGGCTGTTGCCATGGAACGGGCCGAAAATCCGCTGATCTCTTGGCGCCGCAGCGCCGTCACCCTGCTGCTGACGTTGCTGCTCGCGGCATGCTCCTCCGATACACCGACCCTGCCCCACCTCGCTCCCGACGCCGTCATTCTCACCTTCGGTGACAGCATCACGTACGGCACCGGCGCCTCCCGTGACAAGAGCTACCCGGCCCAACTGGCACGTCTCACCGGCCGCAAGGTCATCAACGCCGGCGTGCCGGGAGAACTGAGCGGCGAAGGACTGAAACGTCTGCCGGCGGCGCTGAAGCGCTACCATCCGCAGCTGCTGATTCTGTGCCTGGGCGGCAACGATATCCTGCGCTCGGTGAGCGCAGACCGCATCCGCGCCAACCTGCAGGCCATGCTCACGACAGCGAAGGAACAGGGCGTTCCGGCCATATTGCTCGGCGTACCCAAGAAAAGCCTGTTCATGCACACGGCGCCGCTATACGAGGAGCTGGCGAAACAGATGCATGTACCCGCCGAGTTGGAGATCCTGCCCAAGGTCCTCGCCGACCGCGACCTCAAGTCGGACCCCATCCACCCCAACGCCGCCGGCTACGCCCGAATCGCGCAGGCGCTGGATGGCCTATTGAAAGAAAGTGGCGCGCTGTAGAAGCGGGCTTGCCCGCGAACAATGCGCGTAGGGCGCAATAACCGAAGGGCGTTGTGCCGTATGCCGAGAACCGTAGCCCGGGTGCAATGCGACGGAACCCCAGGGAGCCGCATCGTCCCTGGAGTCCGTTTTTCCGCACCCGGACTACGTTCCTCAAGCCGGACCCCAGACCTGCGGTACCGGGCCGGGCAATCACAGGCCCCGGTCGCTGGGACCGGCATTGCGCGACACGCTGTCTTCCGTGCGGCGGATGCGGGCCAACGCATCCGAGCCATACTTTGTTAAACCGGCCGCGAAGATACCATCAATGTCTTGGAACTGGTTCATCGTCACGGCGCATCTCGTGCTCTCCTTGGCTGCAGCGACGCATGCGATGCTGTACAAACGAGATCCCCGCGCGGCGCTGGGCTGGGTCTCCGTATGTCTATTCTTCCCGTTCCTCGGGCCTCTCTTCTATTACATGTTCGGCATCAATCGGATCCGAACACACGCTCGCAAACTGGCAGGCGCATCGCTTTTTCGGTTGGCGGTCGGCCATGAGAGGGGATCCATTCAGCGCGACTCCCCCGCCGCCAGCGAAGGTCTTGATCCGCATCTAAGACGGTTCGCGCACGTCTCAGACCGGGTAACCTCCCATCCATTGACCGCGGGCAATAAGATCGAGATTCTGCACAACGGTGAACAGGCCTATCCCGCCATGCTGGCGGCGATAAACAACGCCGTCGATCACGTTCTACTGATTACCTATCTATTCGAATCCGACGCGATTGGCGACGCCTTCATTGCCGCACTGACCGCCGCACACCGGCGCGGCGTCACGGTACGCGTCATTGTGGACGGCATCGGGGAGCTGTATTCGTGGCCGAGGATAAGCCAACGATTGCGCAGGGCCGGCATCCGCGCCGAGCGCTTCCTGCCGCCAAGATTGTTGCCACCCGCGTTCTTCGTCAACCTGCGCAATCACCGCAAGATCCTGGTCGTGGACGGCGAACATGGATTTACCGGTGGCATGAACATTGGCGCGAGGCACCTGATGGCTTCGACTGCGCGCCAGCGGACCAGCGATCTTCACTTCAGCCTGCAGGGGCCTGTGGTACCACGACTGCAAGCGATCTTCGCCGAGGACTGGCGCTTTGTGACCGGAGAAAGTCTGACATTCAAGGATGCCGGGTACGCAACCCAGGGCACGACTTCCTGCCGCTGCATCAGCGACGGACCCAACGAGGATCTCGACATGATTTCCCTCGTCATTATGGGAGCCATGTCGGCGGCTCAGCGTGAGATAACCATCATCACACCGTACTTTCTGCCTTCCCGCGAATTGATCGCCGCTCTTCAATCGGCGGCACTGCGCGGCGTAGACGTCGCCATAATCCTTCCGGAAAAGAGCAACCTGCGCTTTATCGATTGGGCATCCCGGAATCTTCTCTGGGAACTACTGCAGCATGATGTGAAGGTCTATTACCAGCCACCGCCATTCGCGCATACAAAACTCTTTGTCGTGGACGGCGTGTACGCGCAAATAGGATCCGCGAATATCGACCCACGAAGTTTGCGCCTGAACTTTGAACTGAACCTGGAAGTCCTCGGTGCCGAAGCGGTGACGCCGATGGCCGAGTATTCCCGGCACATCCGGCGCCATTCAATTCCCGTGACCTTGGCGGAAGTGGACAAACGCCGGCTGGCGGCCCGCATCAGGGATGCCGCATGCTGGCTATTCCTGCCGTACTTATAAGTGTGAGAGGCCGTGATCGCGCAGTTCAGATAATGCAATGGAATCCGGGGCGACATGGAACAAGTCCCGGATTTCGCTTCGCTGTATCCGGGCTACGGTCCACCCATCCAACCGCTATCCAACCACCTTATCCCGCAGATACACCGGCAGCGCCTGCTCGGCGCTGACAGCTTGACCTTCGTCGAAACCGGCGGCGCCGAGGACGGCGACGTCGGCGGCGCTGGGGTAACGTTCGCCGTGCCACTGACTCACTTGCCTGCCGAGGCGTTCGCTCAACTCGGCGCCGTAGGTCTGCCAGCCGGTGCCGGCGCCGGTCCAGCCTTCGCCTTCGGGTAGGGGCACATCCTGGGCGGCGAGCACGCGTTCCTCGCCGACGAGACGCATGGTGCCGTCGGCATCGGCGCGGTAGGCACCCCAATAGACTTCATCCATGCGCGCATCGATGGCAGCGAGCACTTGGCTTTCGCGGTGGGCGCGGAACATGCCCTGGGCCAGGGCAGCCAGGGAGGAGACGGACACGACGGGAAGGTCTCTGCCGAGGGCGATGCCCTGGATAATGCTGGCGGCGATCCGTACGCCGGTGAAGCTACCGGGGCCCCGACCGAAGGCGAGCGCGTCCAGCATCTTCAACGTGATGTCGGTCTCGGCCAGCAGTTCGTCGAGCATAGGCAGCAGCAGGCGGCTGTGCTCGCGCGGCGCCAATTGGAAACGTTCGCGCACGTCGCCATCCAGGTACAGGGCCGCGGAACAGGCCTCGGTGGCGGTTTCGATAGCCAACAGCTTCACGACAGATCTCCTACGGCCGCGGCCGGTTCATCTTCAAAGAACGCCTGCACGTCCGCCAACGCGCGCGTACGCGCCATAGGCGGCAGACTCTTGAGGAAGAGGCGGCCGTAAGGCTTGGTCAGCAGGCGCGGGTCGCACAGCATCATGACGCCGCGATCGTCCACGTCACGGATGAGCCGGCCCACACCCTGCTTCAGGGCCAGCACAGCGGTAGGCACCTGGTAGTCCATGAACGGATTGCCGCCCTGACTGCGGATGCGCTCCACCCGTGCCTGCAACACCGGATCGCCGGGCGAGGCGAAGGGCAGCTTGTCGATGATGACGCAGGACAGCGCCGGGCCGCGCACGTCCACCCCTTCCCAGAAACTGCCGGTACCCAACAGCACCGCGTTGCCCAGTTGCCGGAAGCGCGCCAGCAATTCACCGCGCGGCGCCTCACCCTGCACCAGCAGCGGATAATCGATGCGCCCACGCAGGGCCTCGGCGGCGATCTGCAAGGCACGGTGACTGGTGAACAGCATGAAGGCACGCCCACGGCTGGCCTCGATCACCGGCAGGGCCGCCTCCACCACCGCCGCGGTGTACTGCGGCGTATTGGGCTCCGGCAGGGCCGGCGGCGCATACAGCAACGCATTGCTCTGGAAGTCGAACGGACTTTCCAGGCGCTCGGTGCGCGCATCCTCGATGCCGAGACGGTCGGCGAAATGCTTGAAGCTGTCACCCACCGCCAGGGTGGCGGAGGTGAACACCCAGGCGGAGCGATGCGCCTGCATCTTGCCGCGGAAGGTTTCGCCGATATCCAGCGGCGTCAGATGCAAGGTGAAGGAGCGGCGGAAGATGTCGATCCAGTGGATGTACTCCTCGCCGGCGGGGTCGGACAGCAGTTCGAGACGCTCCAGCAGCGCGGTGCCGCGCCGCCAGCAGTTGTCCAGGCCCTTGCCCCGCGGTGCGGCCAGTTCCAGCCAGCGGTTCAGCTCCACCAGCTGTGCATTGAGGTTCGCCAGCGCCGCACGCACGCCCTTGCGTTCCAACACCTCGCGCCAGGTGCCCCGGCCCTCGCCGCTGCCCAGGGACAGGCGGAAATCCGCCACCGCCTTCTCCAGCTTGCCGCGCGCCTCGTCCAGGTCGCGCATGTCGCCGGCCTCGCGCACGTGTTCGGCCTGCGCATCGCGGGCCAGTTCGAGCAATTGGCGGCCGCTCAAGGACAGGCCGAAGAAGTTCGACGCCACTTCCGGCAACTGGTGGGCCTCGTCCAGGATGAAGGCGTCGGCCGCCGGCAGCAGTTCACCGAAGCCCTCCTCCTTGAGCGCCATGTCGGCGAACAGCAGGTGATGATTGATCACCACCAGGTCCGCCTCCTGTGCCTCGCGCCGCGCGTTGACCACGAAGCATTCCGAATAGGCGGGGCATTCACTGCCCAGACAGTTGTCCGCGGTGGATGTGACCAGGGGCCACAAGGTCGAATCCTCCGGCACCTCCGCCACCTCGGCGATGTCGCCGCTGCGGGTACGCCCGGCCCAGCTGCGGATGGACTGCAGGTCGGACACCAGGCGACGCGAGCGCAGCCGGCCTTCCAACAATGTGATATCCAGGCGGTGCAGGCAGAGGTAGTTGGCGCGGCCCTTCAACAGGGCGACGCGGGCGGGATGCTTCAGGGCCTCGCGTACCGTGGGCAGGTCGCGATGGAACAGCTGATCCTGGAGGGTGCGGGTGCCGGTGGAGACGATGACCTTGCCGCCGAAGCGCAGGGCGGGCACCAGGTAGGCGAAGGTCTTGCCGGTGCCGGTACCGGCCTCGGCGATCAGCGCGCCGGCCTCGGCCAGGGTGTCTGCCACGGCCTCGGCCATATGCTGTTGCGCGGCCCGCGGTGCGAAACCGGGCACGCAACGGGCAAGCGGCCCATCCGGCCCGAGAATGTCTGCAGGGCTTACCATCACATGAAACGCTGGTGTTGCGGGAACGGTGCGCGGGTCATGCCGTCGCCGGCGCGATCATCCCTGGCCGCGGTTGTCCCAGATTTCGTCGTCCACCAGACCCTCGGTGGAATTCCATACCATGCGGCCGATGTTCTTGAACTTGGCCACGGACATGGCGCCGCGCTTGGCGCGCTTGCTGGCGCCGGAGTCCTCCAGGGCTTCGAGCACCTCGGCACGGTCCGCCTCGTAGAGTTCCACCGGCTCGAAGTTGTCGTCCATGAGCACGAGCACGACACTGTCCCACTCCTGCTCCACTTTCAGCTGGCCGATGCGCTGGCCGCTCTTGCCTTCATCGAAGATGGCCCGGCCCTTGACCTGGACGCGCTTGCCCTCGCGGCCACCGCGACCCACGGCATCGTAGCCGCCTTGTGCAGTACCGGGCACCGGTTCCAGGCCGAGCAGACGACAGGCATCGTGGATGGCGATCTCGCCGCTCACCCCGCCCAGGGACTTGCCCATGGTACGGCGGTACTCGGCGGCGATGCGCCGGGTTTCCGCCATCAGCTTGTCAACCGAGTAGATGCCCAATTCGGCCCCGCTCCCGCACCCCTGATATTGCCTGCATGGTAGCGGATCGAGCCCCCCCTTCCCAGCAGAAACTTGCGCCGGGACAGGACCCTACCGGCTTTCCCCGGCCAGCTGGGCGGCGCGCTGGCGGGCAGCCTTGGCGCCGGTGACGTCGCCGCGCGCCTGGCGCGCATCGGCGATGAGGCGCCAGTTGCGCGACTGCAGGGCCTTGTCCGGCCCGGCCAGCACGTTGGACTTTCGCGCCAGGGATTCGGCCAGGGCGTAGTTGCCCTGCTGCATGCGCACCGCCGCCAGCTGATGCCACAGCACCGGGTTGCGCGGTTCGATGCGCAGGGCGCGCTCCAGGGTCGCCGCGGCGTTGCCCGAATCGCCGCCGCGGGCCTGGCGGTCGGCCTCGGTGAGCAGCGCCACCACGGCCGGGCTGTTGCTCATGGTGGACGGCGCCCGCGCGGCGGGAAACTGTTCGGACCCGGCTTCACCGGGGCCCGCCTGGCCGGGGGCACTGCGATCCATCACCGGCGCGCCTTCGTCCGGCCTGGGACCGGGACCGGCACAGCCCGCCGCCAAGGCGGTGAACGCCGTGATGAGCAGAATACGTGAGCAAATCTTCGTCATTTGAATATCCGTCGCAGCCAATCCCAGCCCTTGGCCCGGCAGGGCGCCCCGCCGGGCGGCACCGAGCCCTTGATGAAGGGCAATTGTACCGCACCCTCGCACCAGGAATCGGTGGTGAGGCCGGATTGAGGATCGACCCAGGCGGATTCCACGTCATCGGGAGGCGTGAGCTGCAGCCCGGTGGGCGCCAGTCCGCGCATGATGGAGCCCCACACCCGCAACGCGCCGGTGGCGCCGGTGAGTCCGGTGGTCTTGTTGTCGTCCCGGCCCAGCCAGACCACGGCGAGGTAATCCTGGGTGAAGCCGGCGAACCAGCTGTCGCGCAAGTCGTCGGTGGTGCCGGTCTTGCCGGCCACGGCCACGTCGGCGGGCAGGAAGTCGTGCACGCCCACCGCCGTGCCCTGCTCCACCACTTTCTCCATGGCCGTATCCAGCAGATACATGGCATCCGCGCCGAAGGCCTGCGTCACTGTGAGCGGGTAGCGGTTGAGCGGCTTGCCGTCGGCGGTGAGCACGGCACGGATGCTGCGCAGCGGCGTGCGGAAGCCACCGGCGGCCAGGGTCTGGTACATCTCGGTCACTTCCAGCGGCGACAGGGCCACGGCCCCCAACAGCATGGACGGATAGGCACGGATGGGCCGGGTGATGCCCAGCTTGCGCACCGAATCCACCACGTTGTTCAGCCCCAGCGCCAGACCCAGGCGCGCCGTGGGCACATTGAGCGAGTGAGCCAGGGCCAGATACAGCGGCACCTCGCCGCGGTAGGTGCGGTCATAGTTCTTCGGCGCCCAGATCTTCCCCTCCTGGTCCTTCACCTGCAGAGGCGAGTCGTCCAACAGCGTGGCCAGGGTGTACTTCTGCGGCTGCGACAAGGCGGTGAGATACACCGCCGGCTTGATGAGCGAACCGATCTGACGCACCGCGTCGAGCGCCCGGTTGAAGCCGGCATACTTCGGATCACGCCCACCCACCACGGCGACCACTTCGCCGCTCTCGGCACGGGTGATGACCGCGGCCCCCTGCAGGGCGCCACGGTGCAGCCGGCGGCCGCGTTCCAGCCGCGCCAACTCCTTTTGCAGACCCTGTTCCGCGTCGCGCTGGATAATGGGATCAAGGGTGGTGAAGATCTGCAGTCCCGCGGAGGTGAGGTCCTCGTCGGCGTAGTCGCGGCGCAGCTGACGGCGCACCAGATCCAGGAACGCCGGATAGGGCGTCACGCCGCTGGGCGCATCGGCGGTCACACCCAATGGCGCGCGCTTGGCCTGCGCCGCCTGGGCCTCGGTGACCACGCCCTGCTGCGCCATGATATCCAGCACCAGGTTGCGGCGCTGTAGCGCCCGGTCGGCATGGCGGCGTGGGTCGTAGTAGGACGGGCCGCGCACCAGACCCACCAGCAGTGCCACCTGCGGCAGATCCAGCTTGGACAGGGGGCGTTCGAAATAGAATTCGCTGGCCAGACCGAAGCCGTGGATGGATCGCTTGCCGTCCTGGCCCAGGTACACCTCGTTGCAG